>Ga0265297_10011718_pt1 | contig 10674 bp, 17 predicted proteins | sample Munlanlwell13791_FD_192502 | JGI IMG/M metagenome (GOLD analysis project Ga0265297, IMG submission 192502) | Leachate microbial communities from a municipal landfill in Southern Ontario, Canada - Leachate well 137-91 | ecosystem: Engineered > Solid waste > Landfill > Unclassified | place...
AGAAATTACTGTAAGAACGCAAGGCATTAAAGGTGGCGATGCCAAATTTACCAATGTAGGCTGTACCACAGTCTATGCCACAGACAAAGGACAAACCAGAAATGATCTGGTTATTGATCTGGACAGTTTCACTGGCTCTGGAAGAGATTACCAGAGAAGGGAAAATACTCTCATTAATATTACCTTTGAGGGTAATCCAGTATTCAATGGCACTATTCAGCAACTCATTGCTAAACTCAATCCAATTGCTTTTTATCATGGCAAGGAAGCAAAGATCAAACGCATTAAAGACATTCTGGGTGTCTGGGGTGCAACAAGTACAAGTGAGCTTCAGCTTGATCATTCACCCTGCAAGAATTCAATTGGTGACGGTAAACAGAATGTATCTGAACTCATTGAGCAGTTTGATGCAAACGGTGTCAGTGCAGTTGTTTATAATGATGAACAGGAAATCGGTTGGAATGATTACAACTATGAAGACCTTGAAGAATATCTTATAGATGAAATTGCAGACATCATTGATGACTATGAAACTGATATGTTGAAGACTGAAAGTCGTTGTCAGAACTAAGTTTTTAATTAAAACGAATGTACAAACCCTGTAACCTTTACAGGGTTTTTTTCGTATAAGCATTGTACCAAATATAAACGCAATGAAACTATACACAGAGAAAGACCAAGACCCGATTTACGGAATCATAGAACGCAAAAAACGGGGTATTGATTGTACAGAGGAAGAGAGTGCTGAGATTAAAGGTTGGCTGAGAGAGCTTAAACTTCCCTTTGAGCAACCAACAATGGCAGACGTGCAATTACTCTTTCCACAGGAGTACGGTGAATTCTTGGACGAAGTACAATTATCAGAACCAGTGTAACTTATTCACAGCAATGTACGTATAATAACCATACCAAATAACCACGCATATGACAAAAGTATTAGACACCAAAGAATATAAAGCACTTGAAGCAAAGCATTCAAATGAGCTTGAAATGACCTTAACAAAGTCACAGAGTTACAAACTTAAACCGTTTGGCAGGTTCACAATCAAATGGAAAACAAATCAAAGACATTTGCCAAATATCATACCATATGATGAAGTAAGAATAAAGTATGATACAACAATGCCAACTAAGGATGATCAGGATAAAACAATAATAAAGTTCATGCTTAAGCATAAAACAGATGTCCTGACAGACGGCAGAGATTTTTACACCCGTGCAGGTACAGGGTTCACTGAAATTTCACACAACAAAATCAGCGATTATAAAACGTTCTTATATAAAAAAGAACTTGATGACAGTCCAGAAAGTTGGGCGACATATGTTGAATCTTTAAAGAACTACTAATATGACAAAAAAAGAATTTACATCAATGTGCAGTGTTCATCACTACACAGGTGCAGGACGGGACTACAATCAAACAGCAGTGTTCTTTGACTGGTTCTCTGGCAGTAAAGATGGGAAGGTAGCAGTAGGATTTAAATATTGTGTAGCGACTTATACCCGCAACATAAGTCAGAGAGAATTGATAAATCTATTGTACGACATAGTAACTAAAGGTGAAGACAATGTGAATGTACCTTACTTTGTGGCAGTAGACATTGCACAGAATGATCTTGAGAGGTTCAAAGTACCGCTTGATGGTAACAGCTTGAACCACTTAATTAAAAGGACAGCATAGCATGCACATACATATGAAGAAATAATTCATTTGCGTTTTGGTTAATTTTGCCCCAAGGACTGGTAACCCTTGGGGTTTCTTTTTAATTAAAAATGTAACTTTCCAATGTACGATTACGTATAAGATTCATAAACCAATAAACAGCAAAGTTATGGCAAAATTTAAAGTAGTACATGAAATTGAAGTGGAAGCAGAAAACCACTTGAAAGCAGCAAAAACCATTCAGGAGTGGATGGACGATGCAGACCAGAAATGGCAGTTCTATGTTCAGGAAGAAGGTTCAAAGATTGTTAAGTCAGTTGATCTTCAGGAAGACGACAGCGTGGCAGTTTTACCAGTACCAGTGTATCACCCAATGATTCAGCAGTAACATGAAAACAGCTAAATTTGTCAAAGAGATAACGGTCATAGACCCAGACTCTAAAGGTGAAGTTCAGCTTGAAGTTTATAAGCATGAGAACGGTGGCATGTTTGCCATAGATAGTTCGTTCATTGATCAGTGTGTTACTACTGACGATTTTGACAGACCTATTATACCTGACCCTTTCAGTGATAATGGTACAGAAGAAAGAAATGATGTGGTACTGTTCGACTAAAAAGAAATAAGTATTTTTAATTAAAACCGTGTAACCATTGCACGGTTTTTTTCGTATAAGCACTGAACCAATTTATTTAAAAATGAAGAAATTAACCGACAAGCAAAAAGAAATTGTTAAGCTGATTGAAGATCAGTTTGAGGCATTGAATGAGAACAATGCAGGTGTGCCATTTAATCTTATTAATGTTAATAAGATAACGGCAGAAGCAAACAGAATTGCAGTAGGTAAGCTGAATCTTAAAATTGCGAATGAAGGTATTACCGCATTGCGCAATGAACTTGTTGAAAAACTTGCAAAGCAATTCAATGAGGATTTTGAGAGAGGCGGTTTGCCCCTTGGTGCAACTGTTAATGTATGTCACAGTATTAACTTCAATGGTTATAATATGAAGTATAATTGTGACCGTCATTTTAGTCTTGATGTACGTCCCAAAGAAAAACGTAATGAGTTCGGTACAGAGTATACACCCGAATTTGAGTTTGCCGAGAGTTGCATAGCAAAGGAAAAATTTAATACGGTAGAAGAGTTTATAAACTCTGACACAATTCAGAAGAGACTGTTATCTTTGTATCAGTATATCAATGAAAGAAATCCTGAATGCAAGAGATAAATAAATCAAATTAACGGCACTAAACTTAAATTAGTGCCATTAATTTGTAACCTTTTTAATTAAAAACACGTATAAGATATATAAGAAGGAGGTTCGTGGCACACCAACACGCAGAGGGTAGACTCCAACCTACCTTATAGTCTATCATTAGAATGTTTCTAAATAAGGTAGTATTACTATCAATATTGTAACATTTTTAATTAAGATAACGTATAAGGACTGTAACCAATACATAAACCAAATGAATAAAAAATGTGATGTTTTTATTAAGGATGAAGGCGACTTCGTAACTGTAGGGTTTGATTCAGAACTTTCACAGTCAATCTTAAAAAAAGAAAAAGCTGATGTACTTAAACAAGTTGTTTGGGGTACAAACTTTGACAACAAACCAATAGCCAAATTGGATATATTAAAAGAAAGTATACCAATGATACAGGCATGGCTTGTGTCTCACAACTTATCGTGGGAATCTGATGTTTAATGTAACTTTCAGCTTACATTTATCGTATAAGGACTATTAACCAACTAATATACCACAGCAATGGAATTTACCACAATCGCAAATGCACGCAAACAAACTGGCTTATCCTATTTAGGTGGAGTTGCAACCAGTTCAAAAATAAGTCACAGCAGGACTTATAGTCACCAACATACATACGCTATTTACCTTGCACCTGCAAATACAAGCGGTTTTAATGTTTGCAGTCATAGCACACCTGAATGCCGTTTAGGTTGCTTAAACACTTCGGGACGTGCAGGAATAGAGGAATTTTCAGGTCTGACAAAAATTCATGATTGCAGAGTGAAAAAAACACGTTTGTTTTATGAACAACCAGAATTTTTTATGGCTTGGATGATCGCTGAAATAAAACTGTATCAAAAACGTGCAGAACGCAAAGGGTTTTTCTTTTCGGTACGTCTGAATGCAACCAGTGATATTGATTGGACAAACGTATTTGTTAATAGCTTGAATATCTTTGAGATATTTCCTGAAATAAGTTTTTATGATTATACCAAAAATGTGAACAAATTCGAATATAAGTCTGAAAATTATCACTTAACATACTCATATACAGGCAGAAATATTGAAGCATGTAAAGCATTACTTAAGAGAGGTTTCAATGTGGCAGTTGTATTTAATGTAAAACATGAGGTAAACCTTCCTAAAGTATTTATGAATCACCCAGTTATCAATGGCGACTTAACAGATTATCGCATTGATGATGCAAAGGGTATCATTGTAGGTCTGAAATGGAAACGCATAGCAAACAGAGTTGCCGAAAAGAAAGTACTCAATTCATGTTTTGTTATTCAACCTGATAATGTACTTTGCGAATATGCAACAAGCAATGTACAGGAAGAAGCTGTTTTGGTTTAGTTAGTTAATCGATTGTGCGGTGAATGCAACGGCTAATGTACGCTAAATATGCGGTGATTAGCCGTTGTTTCTTAAATAAAAGATTGCAGATTGAAGCACTTCAATATTATCATTACAATTACCTAAAAGCATATTACATTTAGGACAAAGTAAACCACGAACTTTACCTGTAATATGATTATGATCAATGTACGTGGTGGTTTTAGATTTAAATTTATTATCACAAATAGCACACTTACCATTATGTTTATTCATCAATTCAATATGATCAGCTTCACTAAGTTTATAAACTGTTTTTATATAAGAATGTTTTTTTCTTATTCTATATTCAGAATCATCAACATATTTTTTTCTGTGTCGAGAGTTACCACATTCTTTACAATGATGATCATGACCATCTTTACTGTTTTTTCGTTTATGAAATTCATTAAGTGGTTTAGGCACTTTACAGTTTGTACATATTTTAAGTTCTTCCATTGTACTATTTTTATATAAATAGTATTCTCCGCAATATTCTCCGCAAATGTAACTTAATTTATTCAATGTACGTATAAGCAATGTACAAATAACCACAAATATGAGAGAACTTATTGATGATTATAAAAGAAAAGTTGAAACACTGACAACTGACCTTAGTCATTTAAAATCTAATGGCAGTATCAATGACATTAAGAAAGTTGAACGACTGACAACAAAGCTGTTTGAGTACAGAACCTTTGTTGCTGAACTGGAAAGAGTTCAAAGGGAATCTATAATTGACCCTTCCGAGATACCTGATATATGTGAAACAATCAGCACGGTACGTGACCTTAAGGCATTTTTAAGCATTCTTAAAGATGATGATCAGGTTGTGATGGAAACCATTGATCTGGAAACTGGTGACGTTGAAGACTTGTTCCCGTTTCACATGGACGTTATTGACGGTATCAAATTAACTGATGGTAAAGTTGTATCCGAAATACGCTTCTGTCAGGAAAAAAACGTATAATAAGTAACCACTTAAATAATAGAAATATGAAAGCAAACACAGCAGAAGAAATCATTTTAGGAATCGACTTCCCATTACTCAAAGAGCAAAAGAAGTCATTGCTTAAGCTCATGGAAGACATTGATAATGTACCACTTCTTGAACATCTGGAAGGCATCGTTGTATTGATCAATGAAATACAGGACTCAGCCGTTGATACATACGGCAAAGATGAAAATGAGGTCTTTGATCTTCATGAAGATGACACAGAAACTGAAACAGTTCAGCCAGAATCTTACTTCAAGATTGTACACTCAGGTTACCAGAAAGGAATCGAACGGGAAGAAATTCAGGTACACGGTGGCAAGAATGCCAACATCTTTTTAATTAAAACAGATGAAGGTTTTGTCATAGATGTGTATGGACAGAATGACCTGATTGATACAATGGCTATCTTCGAAGACACCCTGAATGAGAATGACCCGCTTGAAGGCATTGAAGAAACAGGCGCACCTGAAAACTTCTCTGATGTAGAAGTTGAAGAATATCTTAAAGAATGGGGACAAAAACACAGTGCAATTACAGCCGAACTTGGCTTACGTCCCTCACATGCTGACAGCGATGAAATTCTTATGGAAGACTACTTCTACCTTGAAGGCAGAAAAGAATGGTATCCAAAGAACAGCAGTATGTACACCGAAAGACAACAGGCAATAGCATTGTTCATTCGCAACGACAGAGATAAGTATTAAGATATTGTGACTGCCAGTTAGAAACCCAACCCTTTGTATTTATCTACAAAGGGTTTTTTTATGGATATACTTAGCCAGAATGTACTAAATGACTTCCAGTCATTTTTAATTAAAACTAAATACAAAAACATTATCAAAGAATTAAAATTAGAGTATTGTACAGACGAAGAGGGTATACACTATCTCTATCTGGTAAGCATCCAGATCAAGAAATCCCAGAGAGAGAAAGGTTATGGCTCTACCATAATGTCCGAGATTGTACAGCTTGCAGATTTATATAATGTCCGACTTCACCTATTCGCTACCAATTTATTTGGTTCTGACTTAAGACGATTGTACGGGTTCTATAGAAGGTTTGGATTTGTTTTAATTAAAAAGACTGGTGATGGGCATATGATATATTATCCAAAGAAAGTTAATAAAATGTGTAACCTTTCAAAAGCAATGTACGTATAAGCATTGTACAGAACGTTCTTTGTAAAGTGTCGTAGCTCAGTTGGTCAGAGCGTCACCCGAATAAGGTGAAGGTCAGGGGTTCGAATCCTCTTAGCACTTCGAGAAATCCAACCGTAAGCCTGTGGCTTCGTTAAGCACTTGGTAAACCCTATGGGCGAGAATGCCCCCTTGAAGTGGTCTTCGGATAAGGGAGAGGGGGAAGGAGCACTTGGGTTGCTAATGATACGAGATCAGCGCAGTGTGTGCAAACACTCCTACCTTTGAAGTGGAGTTAACGGTAATGGTGACTGGAGGCGGTGATTGTCTAACCGATTGTGGGTCGCACCCGCAAGGCAACTTCAGTCGAGAGACCCCTGCAAACTCCACACATGATGTGGTAATGCGGGGGTTTCTTATTTAATAACGTTTTGTTTCCAGAATGCACTATTTTTAATTAAAAACAGAAATAGAATTTTTTAGCTCTTCAGTGTAACTTTATCTGCAGCGTGCCCGTATAAGAGCACATAATCAATAACCATAGTAACATGAAAAACGAAAGAACCACTTGGACATCACCCAAAACAAATATAATCGCAGCAGCTAATGACCTTCGTAAATGCCTTGCTTCTGGACATAAAGCCAGATTGATCAGGATATTAAACGAAGACTGCCAGCACCCTATTCTGCTGGATAAGAACGAGCTATCAAAAGACTTCAGAGAGTATGAATTCTCTATAGGTACTCTTCGCACCCGTACAGAAATTCTGGCGGATACTTCAATGTCAGAATTCGAAAAGACTCTGAGCTTAGAATATCATGCATGCTTTGGTAATGCAGACGCTGTTAAACAATACTATGAGACGGGCGTGCTCTCTTCAGGTAATTTCTTTGGAGTTGGCAAATCCCATCTGGTTAAGGTCTCTGATATGATTGAATTCTTAAGAAAAAGCAATGATAAAGAAGATCGTAAACGAGCACTTCTCTGGTCACATTATAATAGTGAGAGTGAAGATATTAGACATTTCTATGACACCTTCAGGTTAAAGTGTGAACAGTACAGAACACCAAAAGTATTCAAACATAAACTCTGGGCGGTTGAAATGCTCGATAAGAACACTGAAGTAATACCCCAACCACGGGTCATAACAGCTTTGATGTTTTTAATTAAAATCATTGTCACACCTTTAAAGTTCATTCCTGAAAGAAACAGAGTTGATATGGGTGATTATATCTGGACAACTTATAGAGTAGGTTCAGTAACCCACGGCTTAAGCGTTGAAATACATAGAGGCAAAAAGTTTAGCTTCAGATAAAAGATATTTTTCTCGCTCAGTTCTATGAGCACTTTTGTTTCATTTTCAATTAGTTGGTTATTGCCCTTCAGAGTTGTGGTTAGCTCTGAAGGGTTTCTTTTTCCACTGACCCTAATGTTAAGGTCCGCCCCTGAGTGCGGACCTCATAATAACCCTTTTTAATTAAAAACATTTCAATGTCCTTTTGTAACCTTTTAATATGATCTTACGTATAAGACCTACATGAAAGTTTAACCTGACGTAACAATGAGTTGAGACCGAGTGGACTGCAACCTGCAACCTGCAACAAACCCAATCTTTAGAACCATTCTAAATAACCCTCTTTAAAAGTTATTAATTAAAACGTTTCCAATGTACGATATTATAAGGATTCATTAATATACGTCTATCACTTCAACCCTATCAGTTACCCTTGCTTATAGGTTATTTAATGTACGTCCGTCAACCCAACCCTTTAAGAAGCGTCTGGCAATGTCCATTCTCGCATTGTACGCTAATGAGCAGGTTATAACTAAGCCTTTAGTTTGACATCATTTACTCTGGTGAAAAATGAAACTTACATGTAAGGTTTTGTCGTAAGGTTGTAATGGGGTCGAGGATAAAACTTTTTAGGAGGGTCATTTTATAAAATTTTATAATTTGCGTTTGGTGAAATATGCGGGAGCATAGCGATGATGTGCGTGAGGGCAGACTTTTACCCCCACTTTTGCCCACAAAACTCCACTTTAAGACCTTTAAGAATTAGTAAGTTATAGTGTTCAGTGTATAATGTTCTGATAATCAGTGATAGAATTTAATGTCAAAACACTATAAAATAATATCAAATGTAAGGTTGTAAATATATAAAGGTACAGTTATAGTACATATAAACACTGACTACTAAGTATAGTCACATGTAAGGTCATAAAGTAAGGTCATATTGTGACTATTTTTATAGTCACATGTAAGGTCATAAAGTAAGGTCATATTGTGACTATTTTTATAGTCAGTATATGCTATCACGTATAAATTGTCCTTTTGTAACCTTTCTATATGGTATTACGTATAATGACACTGATAGTAATAACCAATTAAATATTATCTTTAATCATTTAACATAGTCATCATGAAAGCATATAAAACAATGAAAGTCTTTGATTGTACTGAAATGCCAGAAGAAATTCTAAAGAAATATTATGATGAAACTCGTGGCTATCAGAATGACATATACCTTCACAAGTACGTACATGAAGAACAAAAGCCAGTAGAAGTCATTAAGCCAGAAGAATGTTCTTATCTTGACAGGCTTATGTTAGAATCATTCAATGGCAATGAAATATTAAAGGAAGAAATTATTTATGGTATAAAGTATATTATAGAACGTGGTGATGATATTGTTAGTGACTGGCTTTATGATAATGGTTGTAAAATAGGCGAAGAAGTTATTATTAAACACTGGTGGTAAAATGTAACTTAATCAGATCATTTGACGTATAAGAGATAATTAACTGTAACTAATAAATAAGAAAATGAAAATCTTAATTACAAAAACCGAATATAAAAGAATAGAGAAAAAGATAAAGGTTAATATTCCTGATAAACAAATGTATTTGTGGCATAATGGTGTTCGTATGGCTTATTCAATCAAACCTGAATGGACTTCATGGAACAGAGAAAACTTAAATAAGCCAGAAGAAATATATAAATTAGTAATTGTTGCGGTTGACCCTTCTGATAATTGTATCGAAATTGTTGAATTGCCAATTAGTTCTCTTTCTCAGATTGTTAATGATTCAAAACATAAATACCAAAGGCTTATAGATAATATACTTAATTATCCTAATGATGTAGAATATATTAGGACAAAAGAACAATTTGAAAATGATCTACAAATGGTACTTCAAAACATAAAAGATAGTGTTGCAATCACTCCTGACACATTATAACTTTACGTATAAGGTTTATAATTAATAATAACCATTATGAATAAAGTAACTGTAATAGAATTAAACAACGAATTAACAGCACAGCTTAACGCTCTTAAGAATAACGAGAGTATTGATGAAATCAAAGTAATTGAAATCAGTGCAGAAAACGCTGATGATATGGCAAAGGTCTGTATCAAATTACGTGATGAAAGATTTTTTATTGCATATCAGAATGATCAGACTAAACCTACCAGTGTCCTTTGGTCAAACTTGAATTTTGTCCGTAAGTATTTTGGTTTGGAGAAATATAATGGTAAGAATTCTGAAACTTCGCCAGTGACTTTTGAAAGTCTTAACTATGGACGTAGACAGGAGATAATGGATTACAAGAAAGCCATTGAACTTAACGTGCATATCATGGAGTTAAGTAATTTGCAACCTGATGGTTCTTTTGGCACGTATGAGGGCAAAGACGAGTTTGGTCATAAAGTTACTTTACAGCGTACACCTAACAAACTTATTAAGTCTATGAAAAAGGCTTATGAAAGAGATATTGCCAAAGGTTTGTATGTAGTCTGCAAGTATGTAGGTGAAGTTGACTTAGGATTCAGTATCTAATCAACTATAATTTAGTTTTAATTAAAACAATATATCTATGAAGATCAAAGTAAATATTAAACCTATTGTAGCAACTGTAACGAGTAAACGTGAAGCAGTTAGTAGGGTAAGTAATTGGGGTATTTCAACGTTTTCTACCTATGGTAATTATATTGCTCCGTTACATGACAAAGATTATAATTTTGCCATTGTTGCGAACTATCAGCTTACTAATCGTAAGACTAAGCAGGTTAAGAATCTTAAGACTGGTAAAACTAAGTCAACTGTGATCAGGAAGAAATCTTGGACTGTCAGGATATATTTAATCCCTATTGAATTGTTAAAAATTGCTAACTTAAAGGTCATTCAGAAAGTAAGGCACTTTGAGTTAGTATCAAGAGATAAAAGATAACTGTAACTTTCTCTGGCTTGTTA
>Ga0265297_10011719_pt1 | contig 10674 bp, 8 predicted proteins | sample Munlanlwell13791_FD_192502 | JGI IMG/M metagenome (GOLD analysis project Ga0265297, IMG submission 192502) | Leachate microbial communities from a municipal landfill in Southern Ontario, Canada - Leachate well 137-91 | ecosystem: Engineered > Solid waste > Landfill > Unclassified | place...
ACTCGGGAATCGGCAGCACTCTGAGCGAGACTTCCAGCAGCACCCCCAGACTTCCCAACGCACCCACCATTAACCGGGAAACATCGAATCCAGCCACGTTTTTCATCACCCGGCCGCCAAAGTTCAGTACTTCGCCATCACCGTTGATGATTCTGCAACCCAGCATAAAATCGCGAGCACTGCCGACAAAAGGCCGCCGTGGCCCGGAAAATCCGCAAGCCAAGGTGCCGCCCAAGGTTGCCTGTTCACCCAAACCGGGTGGTTCGAAAGCCAGCATTTGCCTGTGTTGTGCCAATAGGCTAGCAATGTTGTTGAGCGGAGTGCCGGACCTGGCGGTAACCACCAGTTCACTGGGTTCGTAGTCGATAATACCGCAATGGCCCGCCATGGGTAACTGGGCTGCCGCTTGACAGTCTCCCCCGTAGAACGCTTTGCTATTACTGCCAACGATACGCAGTGAGGTGCCGGTTGCAGCGGCTTGTTGCACTTGTTGCTGGAGGTTCTCGCTTAGATCCTGTTCGCGCATCAAAACCGCTCCAATTCTGGGTGAGGCAATTGGCCGTGGTGAACGTGCATCTGCCCAAGTTCCGCACAGCGGTGCAAGGTGGGAATTGCTTTGCCGGGGTTGAGTAATCCGCGTGGATCGAAAGCGTGTTTCAGCCTATGGAATTGCTGCAGTTCGGCAGCCTGAAACTGTACGCACATCTGGCCGAGTTTTTCGGTGCCGACGCCATGTTCGCCGGTAATCGTGCCGCCCACGGCCACACAAAGCTCTAGAATTTTTCCGCCCATAGTTTCGGCCTTGGCAAAATCATCCGGCCGGTTGGCGTCGTACAAAATGAGTGGATGCAGATTGCCGTCGCCGGCATGAAACACATTGACTACGCCCAATTGATAGTGATCAGCCAACTCAGTGATTTGCTTTAACACGGCGGCCAGATGTTTGCGCGGAATGGTGCCGTCCATGCAATAGTAATCGCTGGCGATACGCCCCACTGCCGGAAAGGCCGCTTTGCGCCCAGCCCAAAAGCGTTTACGCTGATTGTCATCACTGGCTGTGCGAATTTCGGTGGCGCCGTTGCCTTGTAGAATCGACTCGGCGCGAGCACTATCGGCAGCAACCTGTTCGGGCATGCCATCCAGTTCGCATAGCAGAATGGCGGCCGCATCGACTGGGTAACCCGCGTTAACAAACGCCTCAGTCGCACGGATGGCGGCGTTATCCATCAATTCCAGGCCCGCCGGCAAGAGGCCGTCGGCAATAATGGCCGCTACCGCGGCGCCGGCCTGTTCGACACTGGCAAAGGCAGCGAGTAAGACCAGGGTCTGAGGTTGTAATGGCAACAGACGCACGGTGACTTCCACGACCACCCCAAGCAACCCTTCCGAACCAATTGCCAACGCCAGCAAATCGTAACCCGGCATATCGAGGCCGCTACCGCCCAAAGTCAATAACTCGCCATCGATCGTCACGAGCTTGAGTTGATGTACGTTATGCACGGTCAATCCGTACTTTAAGCAATGAACGCCACCGGCGTTTTCGGCGATGTTGCCGCCAATGCTACAGGCAATTTGTGAGGAGGGATCAGGCGCGTAGTAGAGACCATGAACTTTGGCGGCTTCGGAAATGGTCAGATTGCGCACACCGGGCAGTAATGTCGCGGTACGATTGACTGGATCAATCGCTAAAATCTTATTCATTTTGCTCAATCCCAAGACAATGCCGCCTTCGACCGGCAAAGCCCCGCCAGCCAACCCGGTGCCGGCCCCTCTCGCCACAACCGGAATCTGATGTGTCGAGCAAAGCTTTAACAGGGCTTGCACCTGCTCCACCGTTTCCGGCAAAACCACCAGTGCCGGCAGATGACGATACGCGGACAAAGCGTCGCATTCGTACACCCGCAAACTGGCCTGATCGGCAATCACATTGCTCATACCAACCAAAACTTGGCACTGTTGGATGAAGTGGTCAGGCAAAATCACGATGAATTCAGATCACTGTCGATGAAAGTAAACATTAGCTCAGGCCGTAGTGTACCCGTTAAAATTGGCTCGCAGTAAAAAATTTGGCTTGTTATGAAGGTGCCAAGGCGGTGAAGCCGCGTGACAGATTCGGGTTTAAAGATTGCCCGGCCGATCGCATCGCCTCCCCCTTATACTTGTCGAAAACATTGGTTCACAGAGTATTCTCATCTTACGTCGAGCTGGAATACCCAACCCTCAGGCTTGACGAATTGATTCCCGGCCAATCTGGTTTCAATATCATTAAAAGCATTTATCACATCATGGGTAAGTTGGTCATCAGTCCATTTCCCATCTCCTAGCCACACCTTCAATCGCCAGCGACCTTTAAGAACACTTACTTCTTCATAGCGAAGCGCCTTCAGACGTTCATTTTCAGATAGGAATAGACGCCCCCCGGCGGCTGACTTTACCTCTGCAAGCCAAACGTCGGATAACTGACTCCCTATCTCGATGACATCGAATCCAAGTCCGTCGCCAAAGCTAAAAGCCACATGCAAAAGACGAACAAGATCGTGTGGGTCTTGCGGACAACAAAGAGGGAAATCAGGTAGATCATCGAATTCACCTTGCACAGCCTGCCAGACTCTTATTACCTCAGCCCATTGACTGGCTATGTCTGGATTGTTGAGCAGGTTACGTACAGAAGCGATCGCCGCAGAATGTTCGGCGGTGACTCCTGCACGATGATTATCGCGAGTTTTTTGCTCGCGCTCGGTTTGGTTTGTCTTTTTTATTTTGCGCGTGGCTGACTGGCTCACGTTCGAAATAGTGGTTTTCGAAGACGAGTGTGTTGCAAACGGTGTGGAGAGAGCCGCAACATCCTGGATGTCGCCTGAAAGAATTCGTTCGGCAGAAAGCCAGTTAAGAGAAATTTTCTGCCGTTCACTCCACTTTTGATAACTCATATCTATGCCAAAATGCTCAGCGATGCGTTGTTGTTGCTCTATGCAGGGATCGAAATCGAAGCGAGACAGATCTTTTGGCTCAACCAACAGTAACTCGAGCTTTTTAGCAGCTTCAGTCTGCAAGTTTGCCATCCCAGCATCAAGAAGCGCTGTAAGTATGGCTTTGTGTAGCTTCTCCTTATCGATAGACTGCTCCCATCGTCGCTTATTGATCATGGTTGGATCGATCAGCGGAAGCCGTTCGGCTAGATGCGGGGGCAAGCGATCGCGCAAACCACGTGCATCAAGAGCCAGACCATGGTCTAAATAAAAACTCATATCCCACCACCGTGTCCGCAGTTCATCCTTATCGATTGCCTGCCCTTGCCATTCCGGCAACGTGTAGAGCGCCTCAACCAGTTGATCAAGTATTTCGCCGGATAGAAACTCACTCATCAGATAACTACGCATCTCGACCCGTTCGTCGTCGGTGATGCCATAGCGGTCGGCAAGCCAATATTCTTGTCGCTCGCCTGCCCCTAGGTAGGCAGCAAAGGCATCGATTAGCAGACGATTACCAAAAACGCCGCTAGCCAGCGGTTCAGCAAATAGGTGTAGATGCTTATCGAGATGCGCTAAAGGCGCGTCGTGCCAGATTTCCAGAGCGCCATCGCTATCATTTAGCAAGACATCTATATGGTTAATATCTTTACCAATGAATCGCTCTCGTCCATCCAATGATGCTTTAACCCATACCCGCTCGCCGCGCCTGCAAATCAGCTTTCGCCAAGCATCCACAATTGCATCACGAGTGCGGGTTCCTCCACCCACCGCAGCCCCTTCCGCGATCAACATCAGGTCGGCTAGATAGTTGGACTGTAATCGATCTTTAGTATCCCCACAACGCACAGGCGGAGTGAAATCCGGAGCCTCAGGGTCACCAGACCCCATCTGTAACATAGGAGAAAATTGCCGTGCACCCAATATCTGTATAAGCCATTGGGAGGTATCCATGTCTAAACCCAGAAAACTGCACTCGTCTCGGAATTCTTTGCGCAAGTGTTGTGACGTTCGTGGCACAAACCAGATTTCATTACCTTGCTCGACAGAAAACCAGTGTCGGCTATTTGCTTGGCTGACCAGCAGAGGTAGTGCCTTAAGTTTATCTTGCCCCTGCTCAGTAGGTCCTCGTCGAGCCAGTTCTAGCATCAGTGTCCGGTAGCGTCCACGCAATTCTTCATCACCCGCCGAACCGTTGCTCATAAACGCCAACAGTACCAATAATTTGTCGAGACTAGCATCGGTTGCCGAGGCTACGCCTACCGCTTCCAAGGCAGTTTGCTCATTGGCGTCGGCCGCTACTTTTTTCAACAAAAATGACTGCCGCTTGCGATCACGCTCGTTCACCAGGAGTACTTCAAGAGGACGCGCGTAACGGTTGAAAGATGTGTTGTAGGCACTATCAAGTGGCAGCCAAGGCGTGGCGGACGTCTCGAGAACATGTGCGATCTGTTTAGCAATATCCTGGTCAGCTTGGCTCCAATATCTCCAGGCATGAATAAAGGATTGATAAAACGACTTGCGTAACTCTTCGGCTTCCAAATCGGCCAAGTCAAAGGGAAGTCTCCATGTCTCTCCTACCTGCGTTAGGGGCAGGCATGGCCACACGCCGAGTGCTAGGGCGAATTGTCTTGCCTGATGTTGGTCAGTTACGTGAACACACGACTTAAAACGCTCCATATCCAGCGGACTGGAACTTAAACACTCCAATCTGGTGACTAGGTTATCCGTTACATTATCTAACAACCTGACCTCACGGCCCAGTCGCCATCCTCCCCCTTTTACTGGTAACAACATTTTCGACAAGTTGTCAGCGATTTTTCCGGGCGATGACAAGAACTCCAGAGGCTGAACGTGATCTAAGTCGATCTTTTCCGAACGCTGCAAAAGCCCAACGACGAAGCGCAACACAGCCTCAGGACGGAATGGCAGAGATTCTGACTGAATCACCTCTCCCCCTCTTACGAGGGTTTCGATATGAATCCGAAGGCGTTGCGCGATTTCACTCAGATTAAAATCCAATAACCCTAAAAGCTTCTTATCACTGTCGGACAGTTTGTCCCACTCCGTAACTGCTAACCCTTCGATTTTTGTGTCAGCCAAAGAAATCTCAAGAGGTATTGTCTCAGCGCCTTCGCGATCCAATTTGCGATGCCAGAAAATACCTCTGCCACCGCTCAATCGTCCTTCGCTGCTAATATTGGGAAGCGGCAAGGCAACTCTGACCACACCGTTTTCTGAACGCTCGGGAAGTATTGGCGTTTGCTGCTCACGTAACAGGTTGATGAATGGCTGTATGCGCTGGCGAAAAGAATTGTTCCACTCGCCATAGTGGCGGACACACCAAATTCGCAGAAAAGCTAGGGTCTGGATGTAACGAATTTCCGGCCAAGCGGATCGCGAGGGTGGAAAAACGGCAGCAAGAAAAGTGCGCATCGTTGCAGGGTCGGCTGTTTTCTCCATGGGTAAGTGGAGTTCCAGGGCCAGGCCGCGTTTCAGTTCCTCGGCAGCAGGATTACTTGCCTTTCCTGGCAACAGGAACCCCATCACATCGGTACGAACGTGCAGGTCTGGCAATGACATTAAAGCTCGACCTAGCAGCCTTCCCGATAGATGCAGCAGAGCCTTGTTATAGGGATTCTGGGCAACTTCAATATGTTTACGGGACATGTCGAGCATGAAGTCCGCATGGATTTGTACGCCAAAGCCACAGTCTACATATGTTGGCAAATAGCAAAAAAACCTGCTGCAGTTTTCGTCTTCTTCCATGACGTCGCTTTCTCTTTGCCGCTCGGGAGGAAAGGCGATTGCTAAGGAAGGCTGTTCAATGATGAAGTTTAATTCGCGGGCAGCATCACACAGCGCTTCCTTCTGCTCTGACCAAAGATCAGCGAGCAGGGTTTCATCCACCACCATCCAATCGCCGGGAACGCGAGTTGACTGGATTTGGGGATTGCCTCGAAAATGCGTAGTGACTTTAATATCGCTGGGGCGTTTACGACCATCCTGTCCGCGCAATTGATTGATAAAGAACAACGGCGTTTGGCGAAATTCTTCAATACGGTCCTCTAATCTGATGCGCCTATCCTCGTCAATACCTTCAAGGATGATGACGGTTTTTGCCCATTCCCGCCCTATGAAGTAGACTTCTGCATCTACACAATGCTCAGGGAAATAGAAACTTGGCAAACCTTGAGCGCCCTCCAGCAGTTTGGCAGCAGCCTCTCGCAGACGCGCATCAAGCCCGGGCCAAAAACAAGTAGTATCACGAACTTGAATAGGGTTTAGTGTCTGATGAAAACAGAAAGCATAGCGTTGTCCGTCCGGCAAAGTTGAAGCGATAGTAATGCTACGGGCAAATTCCCATGCTGACTTGAAGCCAACGCCCTTGTTGCCGATGGATTGCCCTGCCTTTTTGGTGCTGTTGTGAATATTGCACAGCGCCTGAAAGTCGCTGTGCAGTTCGGCCCCATATCGTGTAGCCAGCTCCTGAATATCTCCCGAAGGCAGCGAAAAGCGGAGAGTAACAGGATCATTCAATGCTTCAATGGACACCGGCTTTCCATCGTTAGCAACGACAAGTTGATAGGAGGCCTTACTTGGCTCGGCCTCAAGCGTGATGTCGATGCGTCGCTCCGCCCGATCAACTGCATTCTGAAAAAACTCGAAAACCACTCGACCAAGATAATCGTTGCGTGTATGTGTTTCGGTGCCGCGCAGGCTCTGTATCAAATCTGGCGGAACGTTGATGCGCGTAGCCCAGAGTCCTTGAAGTAAATCCTCTGTTATCGTTTTGGAATGGTTGTGCTGAAAACTTGGATTGTACGTCATTAGGAATTCTTATTTTTTCTTTGAAAATCCGAGACCCACGTCAGATGCGTTAGATACTTGGAGCAGTTTACATTTGATGATGTAGTTTTTTGTACTTCATGAATTACCGGCTTAGCGTGTTTATAGTCTTCCGCTAAGTAATACTTGATAAAATTAAGCAGAGATGTTTTTATCAGGCTTTGTAGGTTCGGAGTTTTTACTACGGCCGTAAGGACCAAGAAAAGACTGGAAAATGACCGCAAACTTTGCCTCTGGAGCAGGACCGGATGCTAAGCAGAAGACTGTTATTAGGATCGTATTATTAGTGAACCGAATTTCAGTTCTTTGATTCAATTGTAACTCAGCCTCACCCGTTTTCCAGCTGTCAACGCGAACCTTTTCAGCCAGGAACATTGTAAGATATTAATTAGATAGTACTAACCCTTATTCCCAGGAAGTTTTCTATATGGATGCACTTTATTCACTGCTATGTTTTGCAGAGTGGTTAGCAGGGTCCGTAGGCTTTGATGCCTGCACAGGCCTCGGATTCAAACTATATGCAAATAGTTAAAGAGCTCGGCTATTGACAAGAAAGCGACTGAGCATTTATCCTTTTTAACGATCGCATCACCAGTCAGCTATTGCTGCGAGTAGATTTAATACAAAGATAGGCGATATCCTGATTTGTAAGGTGTGGCAACCTTTTCTGCTCAATACTGTTATCTTCAGTAATCGATGTTAACCGGGAGGATTGGCTATTAGGCTACCTCGGACCGTATACATATAGGGCCACCGCATAGAACGGGTGTCATACGGCATTAACCATTAATAACGGTAATGTCATGCCTGTAAAAAGCTCCAAAATCAAACAGCAAACTCTTGCTGCTCACAAACAGCTTTCCTATGAAAAACTCGTCGCTGCGTGGTTCATGAGCGACGGTTGGGAAGTATTAATTCCTGCCATCGATCACGGCAAAAAAACAGACTTAGTGATTGCTGATGATGAAAATAACTATTATCGAATCCAAGTTAAAACTGTCGAATCGAACGACGAGTCGATCAAAGTGGAAAACAAGTGGAAAGGCGCGGAAATCGATTATGTGATTTATTTTTCCCGCACTGGGGAATGGGGTTACATTGCCCCCGCCTTTAATCAAAATAAAAAACGATTGAATGCGCCTGACCATATACGTTTCCACAACCACCCTACTAATTTCCATAAGGCATTCAAAAAAATTTAAAATCCCTCTCATCCAATCATACAAATTAGACCTTGGCTTTTAAAAAGCCAAGGCCTTAGTAATGGGGTGAATTGTGCCAGTCGCTGTTAACACAGCGGTAAATCGCTTCTACGGTCTGTGCCTATGCTTGACCGATTCGAGACAATTAACGTCGCGGTTGTTGAGACTAAGTTTTAGAAGATGTCGCCAAGCCTGACCCTGAAGACCCTGCCGTCTCTGGTTGCGGCCTGTTGTTTTCCTATCGAATTTCACCCCGACGTTATTTCTTTGATTTTTTGGCAACTGCCAAAGTCATGGCTCCTGGTCAAGAATCGTCTACGACTATAAAGTAATAGACAATTCCGTTCGTTCTGATGCTGTCGAGTGACAAGTTTCTAGTCGTCTTAACTTGGACTAATGCCAGTGGATATTTGTCGGTCCGGTCTATCTTGGAGGTTTGTTGCGTAAGGTGACTTGCATCTGACATGTTCCTTAGATGGCGCCTTTCCTTGTATTTCGTGACAATACCCTGAAAACCCTGCTTACCCTGGATTCCAGTGAAAAGTTATGTTTGCAGATGAAATAAGAAGGTCTACATATGTGTCATAGGCTATCTTGTTTAGGCGAGATTTCCCTTAAGTACACTCATTTAGCTTCTCAACCGGGATGCCAAGATACACTTTTGTGCTGCCTAAGTTTCTGCCGATTTGATTCCAAAGTTCTGCTCATGAGTACCAGGGTGGAAAACGGCGTTTAAATTTTCCAGTAACCACTGCTATCATATTGATATTGTTACACATGAAAATCTTTTGGCTGGAAAATTCAATGCTGATTGATGGCAAATATTGAAAGCCGTTTTCCAGCTAAAGCATTATTAGGTAATCATGGGACAGAAACTTATGTCGTGCGGTGTGTAGAAATGGAAACTTCGCCCGCTAATCATCACTGTTTTTTTCAACATCCACTAGAAAACGACCACGCAGCCAATTCCTACCTAACAATATAGGATATTCCATAGTCAGACGGTCATTAAGCGTGAAGAGAATGGTTTTTTCTGAGTCGTGCCATTTCACCGTTAATGGCACCGTGTATCGCCGCTCTTTTCCTTCGGCTGTCTTCACCATCACTGCTGAAGCTACTCGCGTGTTAATCTGTCTAGACTGGCCATTCTTGTTCACTATACGAAATGAAATCGGTTGGCCCTCTAGGTTTCCTTCTGAGGCATCAATGTTGATATCCTCCGCATGTAGGCTGCAAGTTTTGGCACCGGTATCGACGCGCGCTTTGAAGCTGAGGTTCGCATCGACAATTTCAACCACTTCAGTTGCGCCAATAATTTGCTTTGGGTGGTGATGCTGAAAAAAAGCACAGCCTGTCAGGGCGTAAGTGAACAGAACGATTGAGCATACCTTTCGCATAGCCTGATTCAGTGACTGTCTCTTTGAAGGCAGTGTGTTTTATCCGCCAACAATCATATCCTCTCCCTTCAGTTTATCTTGACCGGATAACCTGCAAGATGGGTATGTTATCGGGTAACCGGATACTGTTCGGCTCGCTTGCAGTTTTGACATTCGACATTATTCATCCTTTGTCGAATGCCTGTCGACTGAATGACGAAATCCGGCCATTACTCCTCATTGGACGTTTTTTTATTCTGAAGTTGCTCGGATTCGATAATACATTCACCGGATTGACCTTTTAAAACCCCATCCAGTAGCGCGAGAGCAATACACTCGGCTTTGACTGCCTGGTAACGAAGAGGGATCAGTGGCCGAAAAATTTGGGCAATAATCAGTCCTATCCTCTCCCCCATACGCGATTCATCGCGCACAGCATCAATCAACGATGGCCTGACTATCGTAAAACTCGGATAGTTAATATTACGAATCCCGGCCTCTGCTTCAGCTTTGGTGCGTAAGTAGAAATTTCCGGCAGGATTTGCACCGAGGGAAGAGTTCAGTGCAAAGCGCGTAGCACCAGCGGCTTTTGCAAGTTTTGCCACTTGAATTGGCAAGTCGCGGTCGACAGCAGCAAAGGCCGCCTGAGAGCCGGCGGCCTTAATGGTCGTGCCTAGCGTACAGATCACTGCGTCAACCTTCCACCAGGTTGCACTGACAGGTAAATGGGTAAAATCGATTACCGGGTTGTATAATTTTGCATGGTTTGGCAACGGACGACGAGTAGGCGCAATCACCTGCTCAATGCGCGGGTCGACAAGGGCCAAAGCCAGCACCTGCCTTCCTACAGCCCCCGTAGCACCCACCAGCAGTAGACGCAGTGGCTTATTAACAGGATACGTCATATCAGTCCCTCATCAGTTGGTGCCGGGGTTGAAGTCCAAGAGTCAGTTACATCAGATGTTTATTCTTGTTAAATAATATCACTAAGAATGCGCTTGTGAGTTGAATCTAAGATTCGGATTAATGGCCAAAGAAATCTTCCCTCTCAGGGTCGGGGCATTGATTTACAATCCAGCAATCGCTCAGCTTTGTATAGGGTATCTGTTGAGAGATTAAGCCCAGGTTCGACGCCTCAGTTTCTAATCTTATACCCCGTCTAAACACCCACCCGACAAAGTCAGGCAGATGTGGGTATTCTCATTAGGGTGAACACTATTTTTCATGTTCACCGTCCACTTTTTTCCATTGATTACCTGTGAAATCAAAATAAACACC
>Ga0265297_10011720_pt1 | contig 10674 bp, 9 predicted proteins | sample Munlanlwell13791_FD_192502 | JGI IMG/M metagenome (GOLD analysis project Ga0265297, IMG submission 192502) | Leachate microbial communities from a municipal landfill in Southern Ontario, Canada - Leachate well 137-91 | ecosystem: Engineered > Solid waste > Landfill > Unclassified | place...
TGGGGCTCTTATACATCCCGATCAGCCTTATATTCGGCAATTCTTTCCTTAATTTTTCAGCCACTTCATCCAGTTTTAATTTCTGTTTGATCAAGGCGATGGCTTTCAAGACCACCAATCCTTCGCTTCCGCTTCCGTTCATTGAGTCGAAGATGTGAACCCTGTTTTCGAATTCGGCGCCGAGGAATTTCTTGGCCTGCATGGCCGAGTTATACGTACCAGAAACCTTTGAAGAAAGGGTGATGCACAGAATGTTCTCCACCTCTTTCAGCTTTTCCTTGAAAGCGGCGAAAAAGTCGTTTATCGACGGCTGGGAGGTCTTTATTAGGCTTTTCAATCCCCTCTTTTCCCCTTCTCTGACCTTCTGGTAGATGTTGCCAGGGATATCGATCAGTTCCTGGAAATCGAGCTTGAACCTGACGATGCCGATCTTGTTTTCTTTTATCGTTTCTTCGGGCAAGTCGGCTGTCTCATCGACCACTATTCCTATTTCTTCTTTTATTGTTTCCATATGCTATTTGATTATCCAGCCCACGAGCAAGCTCTGCGGGCAAGCGTTGATGCTGGTGACCGGATCGGTCACATTGATGAAAGAAATATCAGTTTTCTTTATCGTTTTCAGTTTTTTCTTCAGTTCTTCGGCCTGTTCCAGGTTGTCTCCGTGGCAGATGACGACCCTTATCCTCTTCCCTTCCCTGATTTCTCTCCTTGATTCTTTCTCTATCTTGTTGAACAAGGCTCCGGCGAAATCGCTCGTCTTGATCGTTTCGACGGCGACTATTTTTCCGTGCTTCATTTCTCCGACTGCATATCTCGTTTCAGGCCTCTTGGAGAACCAGAAAGGCTTGCTTTTTTCCTTATTCCACCAGTCAGATTTCTCGACGATGCAGTACAGGTTGGTCCTGGAAACCAGGTCCGGAACCTTCTTCATTATTTCCCTTATCTTCCTCTGCTCAGTTATCATTTCCAGGCATTCGAGGGCAAGGAGGGATTGTCCGGCGGAAAGATTGTTGGAATCGATGACGAAGACGTGCTCTTTTTCTATATAATTCAAGGCTTCCCTTCCTTTGATTGCCGCTTCGTAGTTCTTGGAAAGCTTGGATGAGGAAACGATGCACAAGACATCATCGAACTTTTCCAGTTGCTTCTTGAAGGCTTCGGTGAAGAATTCGGGAGCAATCGGTTCTATCTTCGGCTGGGAAACTATTCCCTGCTTCTTGGCTTCTTTTATCCTCTGGCAGATGTTTTCTCCGACGATGCTCTCCCCTTCCGGCCAGCTTATCCTCAAAGGTATTACCTCTATACCGTAGTGAGAGACGATCTTTCCCGAGAGTCCGGCTCTTTCGTCGACGACCACTCCGATCGAGACATTCTCGACGGATTTTTCTCCAGTTACCTCCTTGGCCATGTCTTCAATCCTAAGGTTTTCGATGGTTCCCATCCTCTTGATGATGTCCCTCACTTCGTACGGATCGTCGGTGTGGATATGGATCTTAGTCCTTTCCCCCACCTGTATCACATCCAGACAATTTCCCAAGTGGTGCAGCTTCTCCTTTATCTGTTTCTCCGAATAATCACCGTCCTCGAGCAGGGCGACGACTTCGTATCTGTTGGAAAGTATCTGGACGAACCTTTTCGGTCTGGCTGTTTCGCTTTCGTATGCCTTGATGTTGAACGGCTCGGCTTGTTCTTTGAGGGTGTCGAGGAATGTCTCGAGGATCATCAGGAATCCCAGTCCTCCGGCATCGACCACTCCCGCCTTCTTCAAAACCTCCATCTTCTCCGGGGTTTCGAGCAGGGCGGTATTGGCTTTTTCAAGAGCGCGGTAGAAAACCTTGACGATATCTTTTTCTTCCTTGTTTTCCTTTATCCCTTTGGCGAAAGCTTCGATAACGTCGAGCATCGTACCTTCTTTGGGGTTCTGGATTGAGTCCTTGGCCCTCTCGAATCCTTTACTAAAGGCCTCTCCCAGCTTTTCGATCCCCACCGTTTCTTCCTTAGCTATCGCCGGGAAGAATCCGGCTAAAAATCCGGTGTATATTATGCCCGTGTTGCCCTGGGCGAAAGTCAGGGCTCCGTTCAAAGCGTCATCGCTCAGTTCTTCAATCGATCCGTATTCTTTGTTCTCGACCGCTTCTTTCACCCCCTTCAGGGTGGCGGCGAGGTTGCTTCCCGTGTCCTGGTCCGGAACCGGGAAGACGTTGATTTTGTTTATCTGCTCCTTGTCCCTTTCTATCCTTTCGTGCGAGAAAAGCAGCATTTTCTGGAGTTCTTTTTGGGATATTTGTTCCATATATAAAAAGTCTACCTGTTTTTGTAGCTTATTTCACCCGGTTTTCCATGTCTTCCAATATTTTCTTGGCCATGTCCTTTCCGCCCAAGCCGAAAGCGATGCCCAAAGAGATGACGATCAGAGCCACTACGCCGATGAATATGGTCAAAACCAGCGTCTGGACTATCTGCAGCTGGTACAATATGGCAAGGATTGCCAGTATCCAAGCGCCCGAAGAGACGATGTCTCCCAGGAAGTTAGAATAGACGATCTTTTCTTTGTCCAGGTTTCCGACGATTATCTTTTTGCCGAAATCAGCGATGAAGACGGTGATGATGAAGATGACTATCGAAACGAAGATGTTGGGATAATACCCTACCACCTCCCCTACCAGCTTGCTGACCGTTCCCAGCTTCAAAACATCAAGAGAGATGATCAGGAAAAGTAGGAAAAAGTATATTTCGACGATGATTCCGAAGAACTTAGGGATATTCATCCTGGCATCGAAGCGGTCGAAGAAGCTCTCCCAGCCCAGGGCCTTGAGCATCTGGTTGACCCTCAGCTTGTTCAAGAAATTGACCACCATGTCTTTTATCCTTCCGGCGATGATCCAGCCGAAGAAAAGGATGACCAATGCCCAGAGCAGGTCGGGCAAGCGCATCAGGGATTCCTGATAGAATAAATCTAAAAAGTTTAGCATATTTTTTATTTTTTAAGCATTTTTAATATTATATTACCACTTGGCTTTGTGCAACCCTAATTTATACCCAATCCAATTGCAGAAAATATGTATGAAAAATGTCAAGATAAGAAGGGAGATCCAGAAATTTAGGGACAGGTGTAGTAACGGCTGGAGGAAGAGGAAAGAGCCGATTACATAGTTGGTCTGGTCGAAAGGAATGAAAGCCACGCCCGGTCTCAGTCTTAACCTCCTTTTTATAAAAGCGAATCCGACATCCCCTACTATTATACCTATGGACATCAGGATGCCGAAAATCCAGCCGTTTATATTAACAGTGTCGATTCCTATGGTTTTATACAGTCCGAGACTATAATAACTGTCGATAAAGATCAACAATCTGGCCAGCAAGGTGCAGATTATGAGTTCACAGATCGCTCCCCTCCAGGTCTTGTGGCTTCCTAAAACAGGCATCCCGTTTATCGTTTTTCCTCCGTCGATCGGTTTATTTAGGCCGTTGAGGATATTAAAAGTGTTGGCCAAAGGAGGAAAAGCGTTGGCAACAAATGCCGGAATGAAGAAATATATGGTTGCTAGTATATATAGGTAGTTAATCACAAAAATGATTGAATGAGTTATTCGCTGAATCCATTATATCTCAAAAATCAATTGAGGGCAATCCGGTTTTCTTACTATTTTAGATACAAGAATACAAAATAGTTAATATGTCAAGTGTTTATATGTTTAAGATCACCCAACATCAAAATAGTGCTGGACTTCCCTATTTTCAAGACTAATCAAAAAACAAAATCGAATGATTTTGCCCTTTTGAGTTGATAATGGTCGGGATGCCGGGATTTGAACCCGGATTACAGACTCCCGAAGCCTGCATAATACCATTATATTACATCCCGATATGTGTTTCACGTGAAACGTCTGCCTGGAATGTTTCACGTGAAACATTTTAACAAGGTTTTCCTTTCTGGACATTCTGGACACGGTTCTGGACAAACTGTGGATATTCTGGACAAATTGGGGATAATTCTGGACACGGTTCTGGACAAACTGTGGACCTGATAAGAATCGGACTTATATCACTGCCGTGTGAAGGCAGCGTTCTACCATTGAACTACAGGTCCAGGAATGTTTCACGTGAAACATCCGGTGTGTTTTACTTCTTTTTATCGATTTTGTGGACCCGACGGGAATCGAACTCGTGTTTCCGCAATGCGAATGCGGCGTTCTACCGCTGAACTACGGGCCCAAGAATGTTTCACGTGAAACATCTGGAAGCGTGTTTCACGTGAAACACTATGTTACCCAGTACTTTTCCTTAGTCATTTGGTCTTCCTTGGTAATGACCTTATTCCTTTCTTCCTTGGCTTTTTCAGCCAAATCCTTCAATTCTACCTCATTCAGATCGCCCAATTCCGACAATCTTTTCTTTAGATAGGCCTTGGTGTTGTTTTTAGGATCTCTTAATACGTCCTCAAACAATACATCCAATATCATTCCTACCTTGGGTCCGGGCTTGATCTTCAATGTTTTCATCACTTCTTCCCCGTTGATCTTGAGCATTTTGACCGAAATGGGGTCTTTGGACACCTTTTCAATCATATATTTGAAGTGCCTAAGCTTGTACGGTTCGGCTTTGGGGCATCCGGATCCGATCCTGTCAGCCATCCTCAGCTGCAAAAGGTCTTCCATATTCTCTATTCCCACATTTCTGACCAGGCGCCTGACCGATGATTCGCCCACTTCGTCGACATTATAGTAGAAAAGGTGGTATCTGACCAGATTAACTATGCTATCGGTATCTTTTTTGGGGAACCTTAATCGATTAAGTATCTTTTCGGCCATCTGGGCTCCTACCATTTCATGATTATAGAAGGTGGCATCCGTACCTTGACCTCTTTTGGTCCTCGGTTTGCCTATATCATGCAATAGGGCAGCCATGCGAACATTAAACTTATACCCCTTTTTGCTCGCATAATCAAGGCACTCCAGGTTGTGCTTGTAGCAATCATATATATGATGCTTGTTTTGACCCACTTCAAATCCTTCTTCCAATTCGGGAATGATGTAGGTTAGCAGTCCTTTATTCCTTAATGATTCGATTCCCTGAGCCGCATTTTTACTATTGATTATCTTTTCAAGCTCATCCCTTATCCTTTCCTGGGATATTTTAGTCAATAATAGGGCATTATCTCTGATTGCTTGCTTGGTTTTCTCTTCAATGGTCCAATCTTCGCCTAAGGTCGTTTTGAGTCGAACCGCCCTCATCATTCTTAAGGCGTCTTCTTTGAATCTTTCATTCGGATCTCCGACAGCCTTGATTATGTGGTTTTCCAGGTCTTTCTGGCCGTCGAAAAGATCGATTATGCCGTTTTTGAGGGATATGGCGATGGCGTTTACCGTGAAATCGCGTCTTTTCAGGTCTTCTTCAATGGTTTCGGACCAGGAAACCTTATCCGGGTGTCGGCTGTCCGAGTATGTGGCCTCATTCCTGTATGTCGTGATCTCGATTATCTCATATTCCTCCTTTTTCAAAGGGAAAGCCACTCCGACCGTCCCGAAATCGTTTTCGTAGAAGGTCTTTATCTTCAACTTTTCAAATATCTTCTGCGTCTGTTCCGGTTTGGCATTAGTGGCCACATCCCAGTCGGCAGGGGAGGCGCCTCTCAGGAAATCCCTGGTGCAGCCTCCGACGATGTATGCCTCAAATCCGCTTTTTTCCAAGGCGTCGATGCAGAACAAGACGTTTTTAGGAATTGATTTCAAATCAATTTTCATGAGTATATGATATATCAAATTCGCATACTTGACAACTGTTCTTTTTTTGATAAAATGGAGACAAGAATAGAGTAGATTTTTGATTGGTCGGAGGGTTCCGGCTTTTTTTCTACCGAATTCGAAATAAGAAAATAAATAAAAAACAATATGGATTTTCAATCATTTCTGTCAGCCATAACCCAGATTTCCGATGAAAAGGGATTATCCCCGGAAAAGGTGCTTGAAACGGTCGAGCACGCCCTGGCTTCGGCATACAAAAAAGAGTACGGCAAGAAGGGCCAGGTGGTGAAGGCGAAGATAAATGCCAAGACCGGAAAGGTTGATTTCTGGAGGGTGAGGACGGTTGTCGACGACACCATGGTATATATTCCCGAGAAGAATGAAGAGGCCGAGGAAGGGGAGGAGAAAGTAGAGGAATTCAAGATAAAGATAAAGGAAAGCTACCGACCGACCGAAGCTGAATTGAACGTCGAAGAGACGGAAAAAGAAGGGGAGATCAGCGAAAGGAGGGTCAGGTACAACGCCGAAAAGCATATATTAATAGAAGAGGCCGTCGAAGAAGACATCAAATTGAAGGCGGGAGACGAGCTGGTTATTCCTTTGGAAAGCAGGGATGATTTCGGCAGGATCGCCGCCCAGACCGCGAAACAGGTAGTTCTGCAGAAGATAAGGGAGGCGGAAAAAGAAATCGTTCTGGCCGAATACAAGTCTAAGGAAGGGGAGATAGTGTCGGGAATAGTCCAGAGGATCGAAGGAGTGAATGTCTATTTCGATATCGGCAAATCATTGGGAATATTGCCCAAGGAAGAGCAGATCAGAGGCGAGTTCTATAAGGAAGGGCAGAGACTGAAACTGTACGTTTTGAGGGTCGATACCACCCCCAAAGGACCGATCATCCTATTATCTAGGAGTTATCCTAAGCTAATCTCCAAGCTATTCGAGCTTGAAGTTCCCGAGATTTCGGGTAACCAGGTGGAGATAAAAGCCATTGCGAGGGAAGCCGGTTCCAGAACCAAAATTGCCGTTGAATCTTCAGCCGAAGGGGTCGATCCCATCGGCGCCATGGTGGGACAGCGCGGAGTGAGAGTAGCCGCGGTCATGTCCGAATTGGGCGGAGAAAAGATCGATATCATCGAATATCATCCCGAGCCGGCTAAGTTCATCGCGAACGCTTTGTCTCCGGCCAAGATAATCGATGTTATCGCCCAGGAAAGGAATACAGCAATCGTTATCGTTCCCAAGGACCAGCTGTCTCTGGCTATAGGAAAAGACGGGCAGAACGTCCGATTGGCGGCCAAGCTTACCGGCTGGAAGATAGACGTCAAATCCGAAGACCAGATGAATGAGGTCAACAAGGAGGAGGAAGAGCTCCACATCGATGAGGATGAAGAAGAAACAACTGAGGAATAAGATATGAAATACGAAATAAAAGAACTGTCTCAAACCAAGAGAAAAGCCGATGTTGAAGTTGCCGCCGAGGACTTTGACAACTACTACGCCCAGGCTCTTTCCGAGATAAGCAGGGAGGTGGAATTGCCCGGCTTCCGCAAGGGAAAAGCGCCGGAAAAGATGGTCGAAGAAAAGCTGAATCAGGCGACCGTTCTGTCCGAAGCGGCCGAAGCGGCAATCAGGGATAACTGGATGAAGATATTGAAGGAAACCAAAGCCGAAGCAATCTCTTCTCCCAAGGTGGAGATAGTGAAGATAGCCAAGGGAAACCCCTTCGTTTTCACCGCCGAGTTCGAGGTCTTGCCGGAAATAAAACTGCCTGATCTGGAGTCGATTTCCAAAGGCATCAAGAGGGAAGAGGTCAAGGTTGAAGACAAGGAAGTCGAAGACACCCTGGAGTGGCTAAGGCAATCGAGAGCCAAGTTTTCGAACAAGGAAACCGCCGCGGAAAACGGAGACCTTGTCGAGTTCGTATTCAAGTGTACGACCATAGATAACGATCCGGACAAGAAAGACAGGATCGTCTTGGGCAAGGGCCACTACCTCAAAGGAATGGAAGATGCTTTGATTGGAATGAAGAGGGGAGAAGAGAAGGATTTTGAAACAGAAACCACTGATAAGAAAAAGGAAACTATCCATGTCAAAGTGGAATCGGTAAGCAAGATGGAGCTGCCGGAGATAAACGACGAATGGCTGAAGACCTTGGGCGGATTCTCCAAGGTCGAAGATCTGAAAGAGGATATCAAAAAGGGGATAAAGCAGGAGAAAGAAGTCGCCGAAAAGCAGAAACAGAGGGAGCAAGCTATACAAAAAATACTGGAAAAAGTCAAGTTCGAAGTTCCTTCAGCCTTGATTGAAAGGGAGGTCGGATACATGATCGACAACGTCAAATCAAGGGTTTTATCCGAGCTGAATATGCCCTTCGAAGAATACCTGAGTCAGATCAAGAAGACGGAAGAAGAAGTCAGGAAGGAATTCGAGAAGATCGCCGAAGAGAAGGTCAGGGGATTCCTGGTCTTGCACCAGATAGAGAAAGATGAGAAAATAGAGGTGTCGGACAAGGAAATCGACGACAAGATAGAAGAGATAATCAATTCATATCCGGACAAGGAGAACGCTAGAAAGAGCATCGATAAGGACCACCTTAAGATGCACATCGAAGACGAGATGAAGAGGGAGAAGATATTCAAGCTGTTCGGATGCTAATATATGGAAAAAGAAAGAGAAAAAATCATAAGAGAATTGAAAAACTTTTTTAAAAAAAAGAAGGACGTTTCTTTCGCATACCTGTTCGGATCCGTAGCTAGGAATATCAGTCATTCCAAAAGCGACATAGATGTTGCGGTATTCCTATCGGGAAGAGGGGACCGCTTCGACAGAAGGATAGATCTGATTGCGGAATTGGAGAAGAAATTCAAGAAAGATACTGATGTCGTCGTCCTGAATGACGCAAGGAGCGTTTTCTTGAAGCATGTTATTGCCAGCGAAGGAGTCCTCGTTTTTGAAGGAGACAAAGAGAAAAGAATCGATTTCGAGATAAGAACAGCGAGAGAATATTCCGACTATCTTCCTTATTTCAAAATGTATAAAGATAATATCTTATCGGGCAAGAAATATGACAAAGTTTATCATTGATAAAATAGTCGTTAAGATAGGGCATTTGAGGCAGTATCTGGCTTATCTGAATAAAATAAAAGCCATGGCCCTGAGTCAGAAAGAATACAACGCAAACTTCCTTATTTTCGGCAATACGGAAAGATACATCCAGTTGAGCGTTCAGTGCCTGATGGACATTTGCCATTTGATTTTAGTTGAAAGGGGCTTGAAGATTCCGGCCGACACCGGAGACGTCTTTTCTATCTTGAGGAAAGATAGAATTATTTCTGAAAAAACGGCATCCAATCTGATAAAAATGGTGGGGATGAGGAATATTTTAGTCCACGAATACGGGGAGATAGATAATGAGAAAGTATACGATGTTCTTAAGAATAAGCTCAAGGATTTCGAAATTTTTGAAAAAGAAATATTGAAATACTTAAATAAATAAAAGCATGTTGATACCAACTGTAATAGAAAAAACGCAAGCGGGGGAGAGGGCGTACGACATCTATTCCCGGCTCTTGAAAGACAGAATCATCTTCCTGTCGGGAGTCATCGATGACCATATGGCGAACGCCGTCATCGCTCAGATGTTGTTTCTGGCTTCGAAGGATCCCAAGAAGGATATCCAGTTGTATATAAACAGCCCGGGAGGTTCGGTCACGGCCGGTCTGGCGATATACGATACGATGCAATACATCAAGCCCGATGTTTCGACCGTCTCGATAGGCATGTCCGCTTCGATGGGGGCGATGCTTCTTGCAGCCGGAGCTAAAGGCAAGAGGTATGCTTTGCCCAATTCGGAGATATTGCTCCATCAGGTCATGGGAGGAGCCAAGGGGCAGGCTTCGGAAATAGAGATAACGGCCAAGCAGATATTGAGGATAAAGGAAGCGACCAATAAGATCCTGGCCAGGCATACCGGACAGCCGCTGGCGAAGATCGCCAAGGATACGGACAGGGATTTCTACCTTACCGCCGATGAAGCGAAAGAGTACGGAGTGGTTGATGAAGTCATCTATCCCAAGAGGAAATAAAAAAAGCAGGCATTCGCCTGTTTTTTGTTGACACGAAAATGAAAAATTGAGATAATTGAAGAAACAAGCTGCACCTATGCCTTCGATGACGACAGAAAAAAAGTTAATCATATCTTTTTTTACGATTCTATTTTTGGCTGTAGGATTTTTTTGCTACTACAGTTTCAAAAACAATGGCCAGGATGCTTCTGCGGCAGGGGAGGGCTGGCTTTCCGGATATTCAAAAAGGAAAGCGGTTACGATTACTAATTCCAATACGGGAACTGCCGGGACAATTAATGGGAATGCGGTTTTGGGCACGTCCGGCAAATTCGGAACAGCAATTAGCTTTGACGGAACCAGCAGCTACATATCGGTTCCAGGTTCATCTGATTTTGATTTTGGGGCTGGAGCATTTACTGTCGATTTATGGATATACCTGTTAGCGGATCCTAACTATGCCTCAATCGTGCAGTCTAAAAATTACTACGCGACTGGATACAACGGCAATTGGAACATACGGCTTACGAGTCTGTCTGCAGCCGCATTCGCTTCTTACGATGGAACTGGCAACGCCGAGTATACGGAAATACCGATTCCGACATTATCTTTGAGTCATTGGTATCATCTTGCATTCGTGAGAAATGGGAATACATTGTCGGTATATAAGGATGGCGAGTTAGCAGGTTCGATGACGGTCACCAAAAGCCTTTCGGATGGAGTCAATGGGCTTAATATAGGAAGAGATAGGACAAATACGGTCATTAATGGCTATATAGACGAGCTGCGTGTTTCGAATGGTGTCGCTCGCTGGACTTCGAACTTTACCCCTCCAACTTCGCCGCATACCGTCGATTCATACACCA
>Ga0265297_10011721_pt1 | contig 10673 bp, 8 predicted proteins | sample Munlanlwell13791_FD_192502 | JGI IMG/M metagenome (GOLD analysis project Ga0265297, IMG submission 192502) | Leachate microbial communities from a municipal landfill in Southern Ontario, Canada - Leachate well 137-91 | ecosystem: Engineered > Solid waste > Landfill > Unclassified | place...
GACGACTCGGATAAATCAACAAGCCCGAGTAACTCCTCCTGCGTGGGTTCACGCTTAAGGATCCCCGCGATCACCTGCGTGACAGCCTTTGCCAAGGTCTCCCCCTGCTCTTGTTGCTCAACAGCAGTGCGGGGTTTGTCTGCGTAAACTGCAGTGATCCGATCGCCAAAGCGTTTTTGAAATTGACTAACTAACGGTTTGCCCATTTGGTTTTCACCTCAGGGCGTACATTCCGGAAAGTGCGGGAAAGTGTCGGAAATATTCCGACAAAAACTCTAAAAATCCGGAATATACAATTAAGCCCAACTAACGGCTGGCGGGGTCTATATAGCTTGACTTGTCCGAGGGGTTGTTATAGGGGTTGTTGTAAAGCAGAAAGGAGAACGATGATCGCACCAATAGTTCAAGACAAGAAAAGAAAACGATTCGTCATTTACACCCGATGTTCTACCGATGATCAGGCGCAAGGCGACTACACGACCCTTGACGCACAGGCCCATCACTGCAAGAACATGATGGATGCCTTCGGTTACGAACTAGCAAGCTTCGGTGATAACGGCGTAATCAACGATGACGGATATTCTGGGAAAGACCTGAATCGTCCCGGTATCCAAGCCATACTCAAAGACATTCAAAAAACGAAGTCTTTTGATGGCATTATCTTCTTCCGCCTCGACCGCCTCACCCGCAACCCTCGCGACCTCTACAGCATGATCGACATATTCAAAGCACAAGAAGTCGACTTCCTATCAGTCCGCGAGAATCTGGACAGCTCCACAGCCATCGGCCGGGTCGTTATCGGCATCATTGGATTACTCTCCGCTTTTGAGCGCGAGCTGACTGGCGAGCGCGTCAAAGCCTCACAAATCGCCCGAGCAAGACAAGGCAAATGGGTTGCCGGTAAACCACCGTTCGGCTACAAGCAAGTAAAAGACGGCGAACCGCTTCCAAACGGCAGACAACCTCACAAGAATGAAATCGATGAAACCATATCGCCGCACATAAGGCGTATTTTTGAACTGGCCGCTGAGAATAAAACCCTGAGCGAAATCGGACACACCCTCATACAAAAAGAAGTGCCAACCGCAAAGAAAATGATGTGGCGAAAACAAACGGTCGCCAAGATCATAAAGAACCCCTTCTACAAAGGCATGATCTCCTATTCCGGCGAAGTTCATAAAGGAACCCATGCCGCGATCGTGGATGAAGAATTATGGGCAAAAGCTAACCGGATAATTACAGCGAACCTGCCCGGTCACCGATTTTTCAAGGTAGTCAAAGATTACAATCATCGGCTCAAAGGATTAGTGAAATGCGGTAAATGCGGGAGCGCCTACGTTTCAACCTTTGCGCGAGGCCATGTCGGAAACAAATTTTATTATTATGAGTGTAGTCGGGCGAGACAAAGACTTGGATGTGACACCAAGCGGATATCCGCTACGGCGTTTGATGAAGCAGTGATTGATTTTTTTAGGCGAGCATCGAAGGATAAAGAGATTATTGTGCGGGCTATGGGAAATGCGATAAAAGACAGCTCAACGAAATTGGACGCTTATGACAAGGAAATGCGGATACTCCAAAAGAAGCTGACCAAAGCCAAGGAATCGGCCGCTAAATTATTAAACCTTGCTATCGAAAAAGTGATCTCAAAAGGCGTCACCTACACAGAAAAAATGAACGTATTGGAAAAAGAGATTTCCTTGCTGGAAGATAAATTATCGAAGATTCAAGCACGTAGACGCGTCGCTGACATGTCGATCAACTCCGGCCAGTACCTGTACTCGAACCTCCGATTTGCCATGGATCATCTGGACAAAGCCCCAGAAGATGCCCAAGTCGCCCTGCTAAAGGCCCTGATTAAGGCCATAGACGTCCACGAAGACCACGTTGTGATGCGGCTATACGTTGCGGAACCCACCGAGGAGATATCTTGCCAAATAGACGCCGAAAAACAGCGAACCCTGCCCCATACCGATAACGGTACAGAACAGGGTTCGACTGAGCGTCCATACTGGCGGAGAGGCTGGGATTTGAACCCAGGGACCCGATTTCTCAGGTCAAATCATTAGCAGTGATTTGCTTTCGACCGCTCAGCCACCTCTCCTCAAGCACAAAAATATTCTATCTAGCGAGATCCCGCCGAAGGCGGAAAAATCATTACCTTCGTCTTTTCTTTTTAAAAAACTCTTTCAACAAAGAACTGCATTCTTCCTGTAAAACGCCGCTTCTTATTTTAATCCGGTGATTTAATTTTTTATTATTAGCAATATTAACGGCTGAACCGCAGGCCCCGGTTTTGGGGTCTTTGGCGCCAAAATATAATTCCTTTACCCGCGCCAGCACCAAAGCTCCTGCACACATGCTGCAAGGTTCAATTGTAACATAGATGGATACGGCGTTCAACCACTTTGTATTCAGGTAATTACAGGCAGCGGTAAGCGCAAGCATTTCCGCGTGAGCAGTAGGATCCCGCAGGCATTCAATCTGATTATGCCCGCGGCCAATAATTTTACCTTCATGAACCACTATTGCGCCCACAGGCACTTCATCTTCAGAAAAAGCCTTCTCTGCTTCTTTTAAAGCCTCTCGCATGTATAATTCGTATTTTTTTTGTATCATTGTGGATTAAGTATAACGCAAATACAGCGTTTGTCAATAATCCTGCCGGGCTTGACTTTACTTGAAAAATTAGTTAAAATGGATACAACTTATTCATATTAAATACATTGCACTAACATAAGGAGGTTTTATGGTTAACATAAGACTGGTTATAATGATATTTTTCTCGTTTTTATTTTGTTCTCCTCTTACGGCTTTTCCACAAACAAACAACATCCCCCCTGTTAATCAGGAAACTGCATCAGTAAAATCAAATACAACAAACTTGCTGGAACCGGCAAAGCTGGTTAAAAATGAAACCCTTCTAAAAAAAGAACTTCTTGAACTAAGCGTCCAATTAATGTTTGCTACTCATGGCGAACAGACTTTTGACGTTATTGACGGTAATGAATTCTTAATTTCGCGTTTAAAATTTTCGCAGCGCGGACAAGCAATGATTTTTAAGGGAGAATTGCATATTTTACCCCGTCTTTCTATAGGTGGCAGGTTCAGCAGCAGCAGAGTGCTTCAGATGAAAGATTCTACTTCTACGGATACAGACTGGCAAGACACTACAGGCGGCCTGGTTTGGACAGAATCAACTGACACCTGCAAAACAGAAGTTACTTTTTTTGATGCTAATATTTACGGCCGGCTGCTGAATCTAGAAAAAGGCAAATATGAAGATTTCACCGATAAGCTATCCGATTTTCTTTTAGCGGGCAAAGATAGCAGATTGACTGTAGATATTTTTGGCGGCTATCAATACCAAAAAGGCCGCTACGGATTATATGACGCAACAGACACAGTAAATAATTACGTCCCTGTAAACGACAAAGTACTTGGACATGACTCATTTTATAAAGTCTTCTATCGCGGCCCGCGCTTAGGCGCCAGAGGCGAATATTCTTACAACAGATTTTCTACCCGCTTAAGTTTTGCTTATGCCTGGCTAAAAACAAACAGCCACGGCTGGTGGAATATGAGAGATTATCCATGGCAACAGGGTAATTCCGGGTATTCGGGCTACGGCGTTGATTTAGAGGCAGAGTTTGAATATCAATTCACCAAGCATGTCTCCGGCGGTTTTGGTTATAATTATATGATCCGCCGCCAGCATAAATTAAAAGAATCCGGGCATGAAGCCGGAAAAGAAGGTTATTCAAATCTGGATATCATCAGAAACGTCAACAATACTCTTTACGGCCCGACTGTATTTGTGAGAGTTGCCTGGTAGGATAAATAGAAATGCGCCTGGCAGGAATCGAACCTGCAACAACTTGCTCCGTAGGCAAGTGCTCTATCCAATTGAGCTACAGGCGCAATAGGTAAACATATTATAATATAACGCGACTACTGTCAATTACTTATCGCTCAAGGCCGGGCGCGCAAACTTAATCAAAAGTAGATTAAGGTATACTAAAAGCATAGTCCACAGCGGCAACCTGAATTCTAAAAAACGATAAAATTGCTGCCTGTCCGGAAAAAAACACTTATTGTATGCCATGGTCGTAATAAAACAAAGCAGTGTTATCCCCCCGATAGTAACTACCCATTTTCTCGCCATCTGCCCGAAAAATAATACCCGCAAAATAAAAAAGTAAGGCACAATTAAAAAAACCAGTGCGTTTAAATAGGCAAGCGGATTAAATAACAACACACAGGTAAAAAGGCAGGCGTAGTCCAGATATTCCTCTTCTCTCGGCTTCTCCTTTTTCAATAAAGAAGAGCGGAAAAATAATATAAATAATACAAGGCAGATGACACCCCACATAAAATACACCCTTAACGGCAAAGGTTCAGTAATAAAGCGTGAATTGAGGACAAACAAACCCGACGGCTTAACCACAAAAACCCAGGAAAGAAAAGCAAGCAAAGAAAAATTCTTTACGGAATATATCACAGCAACCGGGTTGGATTTCAGCAAAGCAAACCAGTCCTTGAGGTACTGAAAATTCACGGCTAATCCGGTATAAATAGCCGGAATAAGGAGAAAAACCAGGGATAAAAGAACAGTCAGCCCTGCCAGTTTAAAACGCCTCCTTAATAAAAAATAGGCCAGGAAAAGCAAGGGGAACAATTTAATCATCAGGCTTAAAGCAAGGCAGGTTGCCGCAGCAAAATCTTTCCTGTTTATCTCAAAATACATCACTAAAACAAGCAGGAAACAAAGCAGGATATTCACCTGCCCGATTTTAATATCAGAAAAAATATACCTGCCGGTCAGAGCAAATAAAGAAAAAATCAGAAAAAAAATGCCCATGGGCTGCGCGGGAATCAGCTTAAGTTTATAAAAATAATAAAACATCAGGTAAAGCAGGATAATATTGATCATGCCCCAGAGATACATGGAAAGAGTTTTATCAACTAACGCCAGAGGCGAGAATGCTAAGGCAAAAAACGGGGAATATTTAAACTCCTCTATCCCTCCTTTTGCGATATACACCGGCGCTTTGGCAAGATAATTCCGGCTTGCAGAATAATAAACATCAAAATCACCTGATGTATGCCCTACAGGAATAGAAAAAAACAAACCGATTGCGATTATACTGACAAAACCAATGATCAGGTAACGAATGAATTTAACCGGCATTTTCTTAATCTCCATGTGTTTAATCATACATCATCCGGCGTAATTATCAATATATTAGAACATCGTCCATCTGGTATGATGCAGCAGCCGGATTACCAGCTTCCTTAATTCTATTGGTATCGGTCCGGGAGCAAAATAATCAACAGCAGCAAATATTTTTTCTATGTAATTTGCCGCAGTAAGCTTAAAACGCTCGGCAGCTTCATCATAATACATGAATGAATCAAAACTTTTACTCTCGGCATAGCCGTCGGATGCAGGCTGAGGGAAATCAATCATAAACCATAGTTTTACATCTACCAGCGGCACTTTAGTTTTATTATAAACATAACGAACCCAAGAGTTATATTCTTTATCTTTTTTCATAAAAAAACTATTGTAAACAAGCAGAGGCTCATAGGCTGCTGCCTGCTTCACCAGATCAATAGCCGCGGCTGTTGTTTCAGGGCTGCCTAATTCCTGCGTAGTAGCATGTTTTTTATCGGCCGAAAAATATACCAACCCTCCGCGAAAACTGCATAATAGCAATTTTACCGCCCCTATCGCTGGCTGGAGTGAAAAATAGTACCCTATATTCAGATTAATTTTTTTAGCTAAAGCCTGCCTCCAGTAAGCTTCAGGCAACAAAGTAATAAAATCATGCAAAACATTCACAAATTTAATCTCCGGGTCTTTCTCTAATACGGAAAAATCATCCCTTAAGCGCCCCGGGCTTCTGATTACTGCCTGCCTGCGAAAAAGTTTATACTGCTCTTTTCTTGCTCCGGCGCAAAAACTGCAATCGCGCGGGCAACCGCGGTAAGTAACAATATACGGGTGCATGGGAACAGGCCATCCCCTGTTCCTTTTATGAAAACTGCTTATTCTCCTGCGCAAAGCAGGGAAAAAATCCAAATCGTAGAAATCATTTTCATCCAGGTCTTTTTGCGATAAGGCATAGCTCCAGGGAGTCTGAAAGCCGTTTTTTCCGACAAGATTAGGCACTAAATCAATCTTATCCGCGCCATTTAATAATTTCATCACTAATTCCGGCAGCGGCTTTTCCGCATCACCCCGGATAACATAATCAATATCCAGCTGTTCCGTCAATAATTTTGCATACTCCGTAGCAGTAATCCCGCCGGCAATAATTTTAGCCTGAGGATTAAGCCGCCGGATTCTTTTAACCAGCTTTGCCGCACCAAGCAAACTAATATGCCAATGGATATCAATAATAATAACTTTAGCCTGCTTAATCTGACCATCTCCTATCTCTTTATGGCTATACCCGGCAACTTTCACAGGTATCCGTTTGATTAAAGCAGGCAGGGAAATAGGAATAGTCAGCGGGTCTAACATGGGGGTATAAGGATGAATATAGATAACTTCCCGGGAAGGGTTCATTTACAACTTATTATAAAACCAACGCCTTTTATGTCAATGAATTCTACCGTTGAGACATAGCCATCCTCAGATTTAACGAAGAAAAAGGCAGAGCGGGAATCTTATAAAACAAAAAACACAGCCAAAGAATAAATGATACAAACCGCACCAATGGCAGCGTTTCTTTTTAAACACCACTCATGAAAGGAATATATATTTTTTTCTAATTTCGGCAATAACTTCTTACGCAAACCCATTTCTTTCGCAAGTTTTTTCTCCAGATTATTATAACTGCCGTAGAGCATCAGGAGTAAGCCCACAAAGAATATTACCGGGCTGCTCCAAATAATAACCGCATACAGTAAGTTAAAAAATAATGAGCCAGTCATCTATCCGCCTCCTATTTTTAGTTTCCTGCTCTTTGTATACAAGACGCTTTACTTCTTTGGGCCTTTGATAAAAAACGGTACGGCGCTGAAAACCACTGTCCCGGTAATTACTAAAATCACATATATTTTCGGATTGCCCACCGGCAGCTGCGACGGCGGGAAAAAAGCCACAACAAAAGAAAAAATAACCCCGGATAACCCTAACAAGCCCATGAACCACATCCCTGCCATGCCTCCGGGAACGCGGAATTTCCTGGGCTTATCCGGCTGCGTATAGCGTAGGCGGATACCGGCGGCGTACATAAATACATACATTATTAAATATAGGGTGATTGTCATTGCGCTGATCAAAAAGAATGCCACGCTGACATTTTTAAAAACAAAATATATACAAGACAACAAAGAAACAATCCCTGCCTGGAGCAAAAGAATATTAGCCTGGACACCCTGCTGATTAGTCGTAGCCATGAACACAGGCAGCAGCCCGTCTTTTGCGGTCTGCAGCAGGCCGCGGCTGGGGCCGACAATCCATGAGGTTACGCTTGCCAATGCCCCGAACATAATCAGAAGCCCGACCACCGGAAGAAACCATGACAAATGATATTGGCTAAGCGCCACCTGGAATGTCTGGATCAGCCCGGATTCAACATTGATATCGTTATAAGGCATTATCGCGGCTATGGAAAATGCGCCGAGCGTAAAAATTACAAAGACAATTATCGCAGTTACAAAAAGAGCTATGGGATACTGGATTTGCGGCCGCGGCATGCGGTTTGCGTGCACAGCATGCACCTCAACGCCGGCAAAAAGCAAAATCACGCCTGCCAGAAAAGCAATATCGCTTAATCCGTTGATTTGCGGCAACAAGCGCGGATGCACATGATTATTCACCACAGAATCAAGAGCAGCCTGCGAAGCCGGTAGATGCGCAAACCCCAGAGGATGCCCTTGCAACCACCAAACCACTGCCAAACCTATCATGATCAAAGCCGGCAAAATCGATCCTGTAACAAATCCGTAGCTGGTAATCCGGGTAATCAAATTGCTGCTGCGCATGGAAAGTAAAGTAGCCAGCCAGTAGAAAACAATGCAGAATAATCCTGTATACATACCGTTAGCAGCCAACCCGCCCATGCCTATAATATAAGCAAAAGTCGCCGCGGCAAAAGCAAGCGGAGTAGGATACCATACTACATTCTGCACCCACTGCAGCCAGATAGCCACAAACCCGCAGCGTTCGCCAAACGCCTCTTTAACCCAGGTATATACCCCGCCCTCCTCCTCGCCGAACATGCCGCCGAGTTCCGCAGCCACAAGCGCGGCAGGAATCAAAAACATGATCGTAGCAAACCCGATATAAAAAAATAAAGTAAATTCTTCCTTGGCAATCATCGGCAAGCCGCGCAAGCTCATTATCGCAGCAGAGGTCATCATCGCCATGGCAAAAATACTTATCGGTGTTACTTTTGGCTTTGTCATCACCAACTCCTCCGTTTAGCTGTGCTTGAATCCGCCTGCCTCTTTTTCCGTTAAAGGGCTTGCTTGCGGATGTTTGCTGAAATATTCCAGGGACCGGCGCATATCGTCCAATAATAACGAAGCTAAATCACGGCTAAGCCCCCGGCGCACGAGAATCCTTTGTATTGCTAAATCCTGCCTGTTCGCCGGCATTGTATATGCCGGAACCAGCCAACCGTATGTACGCAAGCGATCAGCCATGTCAAAAAGCGTGAAACCTTCTTTTTTGCCGTCTTTAAGTTTCCAGCAGAGCGCGGGTATCCCGTCTTTACCGTTATAAATAATTTCAAAAGGCCCCATCTTGGCGATTTCCTCCGAAAGATAAACCGCCACATCCTGGCAAGCCTTCTGAATCTTGTAATAACCTTCTTTTCCCAGGCGCAGGAAATTATAATACTGGGCGATAATTTCTCCGCCGGGCCGGGAAAAATTCAAAGCGAATGTCGGCATATTCCCGCCGAGATAATTGACATTAAAAATAAGCTCTTCGGGCAAATCTTCTTTATCTCTCCAGATTACCCAGCCTACGCCTAAAGGAGCCAGGCCGAATTTATGGCCGGAAGCATTGATGGATTTTACCCGCTTAATCCGAAAATCCCATTCCAGCTCCGGAGAAAGAAACGGCGCCAGGAAACCGCCGCTTGCTCCGTCTACATGCATAGAAATATCCAGGTCTTTCTCCTTTTGTAATTTATCCAGCGCTTCAGCGATTTCTTTCACCGATTCATACTGGCCGGTATAAGTAACCCCCAGCGTCGGAACAACCCCGATAGTATTTTCATCGCAGTATTTCACTGCTTCTTTGCCGCTCATCAGGAAACGATCGCCCTCCATGGGGATTTCGCGCATTTCCACATCCCAATAACGGCAAAACTTATGCCAGCATATCTGCACCGGGCCGGTAACTAAGTTCGGCTTATCAGTGCTTTTACCCTGCGCCTGCCTTTTTTTACGCCAGGCCCACTTCAAAGCCAGGCCTCCGAGCATTGCTGCCTCGCTTGAGCCGGTCGTAGAGCAACCTATGGTCTCAGCTGCCTCCGGAGAATTCCACAAATCAGCCAGCATATGCACGCAGCGGCATTCAATCTCCGCTGTCTGGGGATATTCGTCCTTATCAATCATATTTTTATCCACGCATTCAGTCATTAATTGCTGGACTTCCGGCTCGACCCAGGTGGTGCAAAAAGTAGCCAGGTTCTGGCGGGAATTACCGTCGAGCATTAATTCGTCATGCACCACGCGATAGGCGGCTTGCGCGGAAATTTCTTTTTCCGGGATTTTATATTTAGGTAATACCTGCCCAAGCGCTGCTGAACCATAAACCGGGTCTAATAATTCTTTGTCTTTTATAATGTGGGATTTTTTACGGTGATGCAACATCTTATTTGCCTCCTTTTGCCTTAGCCATTTTTAAAAAATTAACCAGGTATGACGCTCCCTGATTATATGAAACCTGAATCTCAGCGTGGAATTGCTCTCCATAAATAAGCCGGGACTTGTTTTTTACTGCCTGTATGTAATCGGACTGAGCCAGGACTTGAAATTCTTCAGGAAGGTATCCTATGGCCCAACCATGGACTTCCGCAGCCACAAAAGGATTTGGAATATCTTTAAAAACCGGATCGTCTTTGATGATTTTTATTTCCTGCCTGGCACCTGGCTTTTCCATACTGGAGATATCCGGCCAGCCCATGCTCCGGGCATAGGTAAAGCCATATGCCATAGCCAACTGCTGATGCCCGCAGCAAATACCGAGTATAGGGATATTACTCTTTTTAATAATTTCGTATTCGCCGTTAAATTCAAACATCGGCATATTGGGATAATCCGCGTTGTTGCCGCTTAAAATAATAGCAACCGGTTTATTTTTTAATTGCTCAAGCATGCTCATCGAAACTTCATGATTCGGCACAGTCAGGGTTTTCAATCCCAGTCCTAAACTCTCAACTTTTTTGGCAAGCTCGGTAAAAGTAAAACCATTCATCTGGTTGCCGACAATCAACACATAATCTCCCTTAGGCGCAGCCGGGACCGGCGGCATGCCTGGTGAGTAAAAAATAATCGCGTTAATCTGCGGCGCGTAACCATGCCAATCCTTAATAAATAAGCGGATATAGCGCGATGTAACCGGCGTAATATCAATTATATTCCTGTATGTATCGTTATTGCTTACCGAGGCGCCTTTAATATCCGCCCAATTTTTACCATCATTA
>Ga0265297_10011722_pt1 | contig 10673 bp, 5 predicted proteins | sample Munlanlwell13791_FD_192502 | JGI IMG/M metagenome (GOLD analysis project Ga0265297, IMG submission 192502) | Leachate microbial communities from a municipal landfill in Southern Ontario, Canada - Leachate well 137-91 | ecosystem: Engineered > Solid waste > Landfill > Unclassified | place...
GAACCAAGGCAACGGCAATAGCTGCCACGAGCCCCTGCAACCGCTTGCCCTGAAACGCGGAGACCCGGTTGGCGATGAGTCGGCTGAGTTCCGGCCTGACTGACGCTCCCAACGCATCGAAAGCCGCGAGTGCCTTCAGCGAGGCTGTACGCAACTCGTCCGCGCCGGGCTCTCCGCGAGCGCCAGAGGAATCCCTGATCAGATCCGCGTGCGCAAGCGCCTCGGTTCTGGCGTGGACGGCCAGCCTGCCCAGCCTGTCCCGCAGGTTCACGCCGTCGCTGCTCGACTTTGGCTGCCGAAACGCTGTCCCCATGTTCACATCCACCAAGTCCTCGGCCGCGGCGCGCTCCAGCAAGGAGTCCGCCTCCGCAGCCGCCTGCCTGCTGCCTTCATTTCCGTAGAGAACCGTTGCCGCAGCCCCCGCTACCGCGTCCGACAGCGCAGGCAACTTCATCACCAGCGCGTCCATCAGCCAGAAGCTGTCGAGATCAGGGTCGAGAATCAAGTTTGAGTTGTTGCCAACCTGGTGCAGCAGGGCCCGGACGCGGCGTTCGCACAGCGCGGAATGCGCCTTGTCAATTTCTTCCGGTGTGCCGGACTGCGATTTCAGGAGGTCCCAAGCGGTACGAGTCCCGTTCCACAGCGATGTCGTCTGCAGAATCTCCCCGAGCCTTGCGTCAGTCTGAGCCATCTTCTCTGCTGCAACGTCTGCCGCCCGAGCCGCATCATCGGCCAGTTTCGGCGATGCCCGGTCTCCCCCCGAAGCGGTGGCAGCGAGCACCCGGTGCAGTTGCACGTTGTGCAGGAAGTCCGACAGCGACGTGAGGTACTCCACGCCCAAGAGCTCGCGCCTGTTGAAATCAATGCGGTCCGACGAACTCGTATATTGCAGGTACGCAAGGATGAAAAGCGGAGCGCAAGTAAGCAGACCGATAAGGATGAACTTCCTCGCGAACGTCAGCCGGTTCATCACGGCTATTGCTGGAAGGAACGGAAGTCGCAAGAAAGACCAGCGCACGCCTATTCCGATTCCGAATCGCCCGAAGGGGAATCGAGGCCGAGGCGCCTGAGCTTCTCACGAAGAGTCTTGCGGTCTATTCCCAGGATTTCGGCGGCTCGCGAGCGTTTGCCATCTACAGCCTTAAGCACATTGGCGATGTGCTCTGCCTCAACTTCCGCCAGCGTCCGCCAGGGGTGATCCCGAAGTGCCGAGAAACGCAGAAGCGTAGGCATCTCCACGACGTCGATGCTCCCGGTGCCAGCGGAAGCGACGAGTCGATCTACTACGCTTTTCAGTTCCCGGACATTGCCCGGCCACGAATAGGCACGCAAGGCGCGGATGGCTTCATCTGAAAACTCCGGGGTTTTCCGGCGGGCTATTCGCGACGCTTCCCCGGCGAAGTGGCCTACGAGGAGCAGAATGTCATCCCCACGGTCCGCGAGCGCGGGCATCTCGATGATGGCGCCGGACAGAATGTGAAAGAGAGGATCGATCAATCCGAATTGCCTTGCCGCCGCTCCACGAGATTGCTCAACTGCGAAGATCAACCGCGGGGAATCCGGCTTGGCCTCGCTCAAGACTCGAAAGAACTTCTCCTGCAATGTCGCCGGGGCCTTGTCCGCGCCCTCGACGTACAGCGTGCCCCCACGGGCAGCCTCAGAAAGCCCGCCGGGCTTGCCTGAATCCGGGGCTGATGTACCGAAGATCTCCATTTCGGATTCCGACGGGCCGATCAGAGATACGCGTACGGAAATGAACGGTTGGTTGCCCCGGGTGCTAAGGGCCCTGATCTGTCGTGCCGCAAATTCGCGACCGGTTCCGTCCTCTCCGACCAGCAGGACCGGGGCGTCTGACATCGCTGCCCGCTCGACTGCACGCCGCGCCCTGCGCATGGGCTCGGATTTGCCGATGAGCGGGAGAGAGTCCTCAGTCAGGTTTGAGACAAGTCGCCTTGTCGTTAGTTTGTCAAGGGCCGCGTGCACGGCGCCGAGGAGTTCCTCATCGGTGAATGGCTTGGCCAGGAAGTCCTCGGCCCCAGTCTTCACCGCCTGCACGGCCCCATCCAAAGATGGATAGCCGGTGATCATCAGGGCAGCCGTATCGGGGCAGTTCTCGCGGACGTGGCGGAGCAGGTCGATGCCGGACAGCCCGGGCATCTTCAAGTCGGTGACAACCAAGTCAACGGCCTGTGCCTCAAGAATCGAGACAGCTTCCCGAACGCCAAGCGCGGTCACGACTTCCAGGCCGCTGGCAACGAGGTTACGCTGTAACACTTCGAGAGTGTCTGCTGAATCGTCAACCACAAGAACACGGGGGGACCGATTGGATGGGCTCATTCTCTCCTCGCAAAGGGTCGTGCGACCGAAGCAACGGGCGTGAACTCGATTCCGGAGCCGGGAGAATTATCCCTTCAGGAAACGAAGCAGCCTGCTCGCATTGTAGCAGGCTGCTCCCCGATGGTCAAGGACTGGCGGATGTCGGAGCGCTGCTCGCGATTATCCCTGCTGTCCCCCAAAGTCATAGGCCGTCTCGCCGTGGAGCGCAGTGTCCAGGCCTGCGACCTCAGCCGCTTCGGGAACGCGCACAGGGGTGACTTTGTTGATGAACATCAGCAACAGATAAGTGACGACAAACGCATATCCCGCCGCTATGGCTACGCCAGCGCATTGCACACCGAATTGGTGCCAATTGCCTTCGATAAGTCCGCTGATGCCGTTAACGCTTGCGGCCGCGAAGACGCCGGTGAGGATTACTCCCAGTATGCCACCCACGCCGTGGCACGCGAAAACGTCGAGTGCATCGTCAATTCCGTGCCTGGAGCGAATCCGTACTGCCATATAACACACGATTCCTGCGGCAAATCCGATGACCGCGGCCGCCCAGGGATGAACATATCCCGCAGCCGGAGTGACCGTCGCAAGCCCCGCCACCGCGCCGGTAAGGGCGCCGGTCATTGAGGGCTTTCCTTCATTGAGCCATGCGACGATAAGCCAGGTAATCATTGCGACCGAACCAGCGATGTCTGTGTTGACGAAGGCGGTAGCAGCAAGGCCATTAGCTGCAAGGGCGCTGCCACCATTGAAGCCAAACCAGCCAAACCATAGAAGCCCGGTGCCGAGTGCGACGAAAGCAATGTTATGAGGAGCAGTGCTTTCGCCTGCTTTGATGCGGCGGCGGCCGACGAATATTACCGAGGCCAAGGCCGCGATGCCCGCTGAAAGGTGTACAACTACGCCTCCAGCAAAATCCACCATGCCCAACTTGGCGAGGAATCCGCCTCCCCAAACCCAGTGGCAGAACGGAATGTAAACCAGGAGGCTCCAGCCGACCAGGAACAACAGGTAAGCCTTGAACGTGACTCGATCGGCAAATGCTCCGGTGATTAGAGCCGGTGTGATGATCGCGAACATCTCTTGGAAACCGAAGAAGACCAGGAACGGGATAGTTGGGCCGTAGCTGGGATTCGGGGTGGCTCCGACGTTATTCAGGGCGAAGAAATCGCCGATATTGCCGATAACGCCGCCGATGTCGGTGCCAAATGCCATACTGAAGCCGCCCAGAACCCAGATCATCGTCACGACGCCCATGGCGATGAAGCTCTGCATCATGATCGCCAGCACGTTTTTGCGTCGGACCAGACCGCCGTAGAAGAATGCCAAGCCGGGTGTCATCACGCACACCAGCGCGCCGCTGATGAGCACGAATGCCGTGTCGCCGCTATTCACGGTTCCCATCTGTTACCTCCTGTGGGTAGGAATTACCCATAACAGCGGTACATTTTACCCCAGTTGAGACAACGTCAAGCGTTCGGAAAAGAAAATCTCCCCCGTTGCCCCTTCTCCGGGTGCAAATGCTCAACGGCGATATAATTGCCTTGCGTACGTGATTTTCAAGGAGAGACAATGACCGCGAACTCGACTGGTCGCTCTGAGCAGATTCTGTCCTCTCAGTTCACACAACCCAGGCGGAGAACCGCCTCAACCACGCTTCTCGCGGCGGCTGTTCTTCTGCCCGTGCTGTCGCTGTTTGCTGTGGGGCTCGCGTGTGGCGGGAGCAGTGTGCATTACGTTGTGACGACACTTGTCGACGCTGCCGAGCCACCCGAGGGCGCGATGACGCTCCGCAAGGCCCTCGAACTGGCACCTGCGGGCGAGACGATCACCTTTGCCCCGGTGCTGAATGGTGGCACGATAGAACTGGATATCGTTGGAAACGCGCATTCAACTTTGAAGGCCGAGGTCTATGTAATGGACACGGTCAACATGCGCTGGGTGTACCTGGGCTACGAGGAACGCGACTTCGGCAAGTCGGCCCTGTATGCGAATAAGAACGTGATCATCGATGCATCCGCCCTGGCGGATGGCATTACAGTCGCGTGGGCCGGAGAGGATGCCGCGCGGGTAATGGCAGTATACGGGAATCTCACAATGACCAACGTGACGATCAAGGGTGGCAATGTCGGCCCTGACGCGCTGGAGGGCGACCAGCCCTATACGCTCGGACGCGGGGGCGGGTTAGCTGTGTGGGGTGTTGCGACGCTGACGGGATGCGTTGTCTGCGAGAACTCCGCGGTGGCTGATCTTGTCGGAAGCCGTGACCGCGGCGCGTTCGGCGGAGGGATCTATGCCGACGTGGCGATCCTCACCGACTGCATAGTCAGCGGCAACTCGGTCGAGGGCTACGGCGCATCCGGCGGCGGAATCTTCTCGGTGGGCGGCGTGGAAAGCGAACTGGACTCAACAATCACCCGGTGCGTAATATCCGGAAACAGCGTCACGGGCGAGCACGCCTACGGCGGCGGGATATTCACCAACGGCGGCGGTATCGGCCAGCAGAAGACCTTATTCGTAAACGACAGCACAATCGCCCGGAACTCCGTCCAGGACAATCCGGACGTGGCTGAGAGCCAGATGTCGCAGTACTATTGCAGGGGAGGCGGAATGTACATGTCCAATGGCAGCCTGTCGGTCTTCGGCTGCACTGTTACCGAGAACACGGTATCGGGCTGGTACTCCGTCTTCAGCGGAAAGCCAAACATCGGCGGCGGGGGCTTTGCCGCCACCATCGGAACCGCGCACACGGTCGAGAAGATGACCGTCGGACATTCCATCGTGGTGGGGAACACCATTTCATCGCGGATAGGCGATGAGATCACCACGACAGACAACGATATCTATTCCGGCTCGCTGATAAGATTCGACAGCACCGGATACAACTTGGTGGGAGCCTTGGACTTCAGCCAGATACTGGTTCCCGTGCCTTCGTGGACATCACTTTCACGCAAGCACTGGCCCAAGGTTGGCGATGTGTCGGGAGTCATCGCCGACGAGGTGCTCGCGCTGGCCGATGTGGTTCGCCACAGTTCGATCATCTCGAAGGGCGCGGACGAGGGCGAACACGTGGTGATGTACTATCCGCCGACCGGCGACGCCGTGGATGCCATTCCCGCCGCCGCGTACACCGTCGAGTACATCGAGGAAGAGTACATTCTCCTTCACCAGGGCAGCGACGATTTCATCATGCGCGTGCTGGAACGGTTGCGCACCGAGTCGGCGTACAGCGACATACTGGGCACGGATTTCGGCGAGGACTTCGGCGACCTGACCGGCGTTGGCTTCTACGGCCCGAACGTTACATGGCAATCCAACACTCAGAACGACCCCTGGGTGGCGTTTTGGAAGGCGCTCGATGTCGAGATCGCGGGAAGGCTCGGAGTAGCGGGGCTGAACGACGAGTTCTTCGGCGGCTTTGCCACAGGGCCTCTTGGCGATCACATCGACATGATGGTAATGAGGGTTCCGAGCCACCTGATCACAATGGGCTCGAAGGATGTTCGCGGGCATTCAAGGCCCGAGAACGGCCTTGGCGATATCGGCGCGTACGAGCAGACAACGGAGTAGTCGGGCAGGGCTTTATGATGGACGTTTGTAAGGGCGGTTGTCCACCGCCCTTACTTGTTTTCGGGTTGTAACTTCGCGCACGGGATGGCGTTATCGAATTATGGTTGAGAGGCTAAGGGTCCTTGCGATTGTCATAGCATTGGCGCTGCTCTTCTTCGGGCAGAGAGGCCTTTCCGCCGACTTCGGAGCCCCCTGGTCGCGAGCTTCTTCCATCAATCACTGTTTCGGCCGACACAATGGCAGCTACTGGTTCGCAGTGAGTAACCAGGGCTTTCATGAGGTCCGCCTCTGGGCCTTCAGTGACTCCGACCGCCGCGGGCCGAGAGTCTCCCGCCACACTGAATATCTCACAAAAACCGACATCATTCTCTGGCGTCCGCATGCGGATTGCCTTTTCGGCAAGGGCGCGGACGGCCGCATCCATGCCTTCCAGTTCGACACCGCTGAGGATCGGATCGGGCCAAGGGTCGGCACATGGCTCGTCCTCGGCCCTGGGGAAATGGTCGCAACGAAAACCGACACCGGCGTCGCCGTCATCCGCTTCGACGGCTCGCAGGCCCTCACCTATGACTGCAACACAAACGCCAGCGAAGTTCTCTGGCTTGCTCCCACCGTCCTCGGCATCGTCACGCGCGAGACAAAGAAACTCGTCGCGGTTGACTGTCTCACAGGCATGGACGCCGAATATCCCGACATGCGCTTCGACGGCCTGGTTGGCGACAATGTAGCCTCGTTCACCTGCGAGTATCCTGCCGAGGGTAAGCCCGACGCGCCGCCCCGCACCGAGAAGATGTTCTTCGTCTTCGACGGCCTGACGCTAAAGCCTGTGCCCGATCCCGTCCCCCCCGGCGGTACCCGCGCACGCTACCTCCGCGTCGAGCGCCCCGGCGACGGCCGTGTCCTCGCCTATTACGACACAGTCGGCAACCGGGTCTTCGATTTCTGGACCGCCTTCCGTCCCGGCGCCAACCCCCGCGGGCGCGGAGGCTATCCCCCCGACATCGTCATCGAGGGCGACGAGGCACTGAGGTTCGACCTCAGCGACAGCAGCCTCTGGTTCTACAGCCGGAAGACCGGCGCGACCCTCGACGGCTTCCCGCTCGCCGAGATCCTCTGCTGCTCTGACGAGCGCGTCCGTGGCAGGCTCGGGATGTTCTTCGCCGACGGCTCATTCGTCTCCACAAACAAGATTGACGATTTCGTGGACTCCGCCCGCGTCTCAGTCGACCTCCGCGAGCCTCCTTCCGTGATGTGCGTCCCTCACGACGGCAGCCCAGACCAGGATATGTTCTACGTGTGGAACGGCTCCGGCCTATTCCGGATCGACCTCTCCGGCCACCTTGAAACGTCGCCGTTCCCCTTCGCGCCGGGCGCCCTCGTGGTAATGTCCCCGTCCGCGCCTTTCCTCGCCGTCGGGACGCGCAAAGGCCGCGCAGACCTGCCTTCCGGCCGCGGTGAGTATTCCTTTGCCGTGTACGGGAACCGCGACCTGTTCGAGCCCGGTCCCAAGCCGCTGGCTCAGTTCACCGCCGACCTCTCCGGTGAGTCCGCGCTCTGTGACGCTGTGCATTTCCTCGGCGATTCTGGCGTGGTGCTCGTGGAAGGGAAGAAGTTCACCTACCGGAAGAGCGACTTGAGAGTTGGAGACCTGCCCCTCGGCAGGCTCAAGGCGGCATCTTCCTACGGCCGCATCCTGTTCTACGGCGTTTCCGTCTCCGCCGGGAATGACCGGCCGGAGCAGTTGGTGTACAACCTCTACGACTTCGTCGCAGGCCGTGACGTCGGCAAGCGCCTCTGGGATCCGTTCGAAGGCCTGTTCTCCACTCGGATGCTCCCGGGCGCGGTGTTCTTCGCCCTGGACGACCGTTTCGTCGAGTTCGTCACAGACCCCGGCGCTGAGGACGGCGGGCTGATAGTGCAGTCGGAATGCCCGTGGGGAACCGCCCGCTTCTATTGGGACGATGGCCTCTGCTGCCTCAACCGGATCGGGCGCCCGATCGGGAAAGTGGCCATCCCTGACAAGATTGCCCGGTACATCGAATCGCGAGGCGCCGCAAAGCCTGGGGAGGTGAAATGAGCGCGACCATTCATCCTTTCCAGTCCTTCGCCCGCTCCGTCTGCGCGCTCCTCATCCTCGCCTTTTTGCTGCTCGGCTCCATCCCCGCCGCGCCCGCCGACGAGGTCAACACCAATAATCTCCTCCGAGAGATCCGCCGGTATCTCGGTCAGCACAACGGTCGTTACTGGTTCATGATAGACACGATCCGAGCCGGACTTCGCCTCTGGGCATACAACGAAGCTGACCGCCGCGGCACGAGGATCCCGACCCACGAGGAGTTTCTGAACAAGGTGGAGGGCTCCTATTGGGACTGGGATGGGAAAACGGTCTGGTACGCAGGCGGCGGGCATTTCTGCTCGTTCGACTTGGACACTTCTACTGAGCGCAAGGGGGCCGCGTTCGAATGGCTTCTTACCGTCGGTCCCGCTGGCCTGTTCGCCGTCGGCACCAAGACGGGTGTTGATGTAATCCGCTTCGATGGCTCGGTCGCGATCTCTCGCGAATGCGACGCTCGAGGATCCAACATTGAGTGGGTAACCCCTACCGCACTGGCGGTCGCCTCCAAAAACACAGGTGATTTCGTCGTCCTGGATTGCACGACCGGCAATGTTGTCGAGTTCCCGGGGATCAAGTTCGGCGGCCGCATCTTCGGCGACGCATTTGCCCTTCGATATCCGGTCGAGTACGAGGAAGACGGCAGGAAGCACTCCAGGTACGAGAACAGGGCAGTCGTCTTTGACGGCCTTACTCCGATCCCAGCCCCCTACGATGCCGACAAGTTCGGCCTGACGGGTACCTATGGTCTTCGTGCCGAACGGGCTGATGATGAAGTGCTGATGGGCGTCTACGACACGTCCGGCACCCGCGTCTTCAACTACTGGACTGCGTCGTTCCCCGACTACGACCAATTCCCATGGAAGATGGAGTGTCCGCCCAGAATCGCTATCGAAGGCGACCAGGTACTCCGGATATCATATGCAGACTCGAGCCTCTGGTTCTATGACCGAAAGACGGGATTGACCCTCGATGGCATCCCGCTCGCCGAAGCCGTCGCCTGCTCGACCGAGCGTGTGAATGGAAAGCTCGGTGTCTTCTACGCCGATGGGTCCATCGTGTATTCCAACAACTTCGACCATATGGTGCAGACTGCGCGCATTCCAGTTGACAGGCACTTGCCTCTCTCTATATTCTGCGTGCCCCACGATGGGGGATCCGACCAGGATATGTTCTACGCCTGGAACGGGAAAGGGCTCTATCGGGTGGGCTCGTCCTGCAAGGTCGAGACCTCGCCCTTTCACTTCGCACCTGGGACGATCGTGGTGCTTTCCGATTCCGAGCCTCTTATCGCTGTCGGCATCCGCACGGATAAAGACGACTCGCCCGTGGGGATCGGCGAGTACTGCTTCTCCATCTACGAACTCCCGCATCTGTTTGCCCCGGATCCCAAGTGGCTCGCGCAGTTCCACCAGACGCTCGACGGTAAGAAGAGCATCCGCGAGATCGTGCATTTCATTGGCGACACGGGCTTCCTGCTGGTGGATGGCGACCTGATCCGGTTCCGGGAGTCCAACAGGAAACGTCCCGAGCTTCCACCCGGTCAAACGCTCCTTTTCAACTCCCATGAGAATCTCATTGTCTATGGCGTCTGGGTCCCTGCAGACAATTTCCGGCATGGAGCGTACGTCTGTAACGTCTTTGACTCTTCCCGCGGAAAAGACCTGTTCCAGAGGCAATTCTACAAGCAGGGGTATCTTTTTTTACACAGGATGATGCCCGGGGTCGCCTGTATGGTCTCGGGAGGGAGGGACATCAGGTTCATCTATGGCCTCGGCGAAGGCGAAGAGCCGCTCACCGAGGATTCAGGCATCTATGGTGGAGTGGGTCCCCTTTACTGGGATGATGGCCTGTGCTTGCTCTGCCGCAACGGGCTCCCGACCGGGAAGCTGAACCTGCCCAGCAAAACGGCCCAATACCTCGAGAAGCGCAAGGCCCGTCAGGCGGCGGAGGGGAAATGAGCGCGACCATTCATCCTTTCCAGTCCTTCGCCCGCTCCGCCTCCTCGCTACTCATCCTCGCCTTACTGCTGGTCGGTTCCATCCCAGCCTCGCCCGCCGATGAGGCCGATCCGTGGTTCCACGTCAAAGTCATACGCAAGTACCTTGGACATGTGAACCACCGCTATTGGTTTGTCCTGACGGGCGAGCAGAAACTGCCGGTGAGGGTCTGGGCTTATGACGATCGCAAGGCCGTTGGCGGAAGGATTGCCGAACGCACCGAATTCGACTTCGGATTCCGGGATGCCTCATGGGACTACAATGCCGAGAGATTCCTGCTGTGGGCCGAGGGCGGGCGGAAGATCAGGTCCCTCGATCTTTCCTCCGGCAAAGTGGTGGAGATTACCCCGGTCAACGGTTTCAGCGTCCCCGGCAGCGGGAATATGATGCTCGTCCCGAACGATAATGGAGTGGAAGTGGTCACCCTCAAAGGGAAGCACGTTTCGACCATCAAGAGCCCGCCCAAGGACTGCCACCTCTGCTGGCTCGGGCCTTCGCTGGCGGGGCTGCAGAATGGCTGGACTCGCGAACTCACAATTGCCGACGCCCTTTCAGGAGAGTTCATCAAGTACACCGGAATCGAGAATCTGAGCCACGTTGGTGGCGGCATATGGGATATCGATACCGCTGGCGACGAGCCGGGGAGGGCTATCCGGAAG
>Ga0265297_10011723_pt1 | contig 10673 bp, 6 predicted proteins | sample Munlanlwell13791_FD_192502 | JGI IMG/M metagenome (GOLD analysis project Ga0265297, IMG submission 192502) | Leachate microbial communities from a municipal landfill in Southern Ontario, Canada - Leachate well 137-91 | ecosystem: Engineered > Solid waste > Landfill > Unclassified | place...
TATTAGTCGGACCACCACAGTGCGAGCATTGGCCAATAACTTTGGTATGGTCACTAAAATCCATCGTCATGCGATTATCAAATACGCGCAAACTACCCTCCCACAGCCCATCATCGCCGAACGCTTCGCCATATTTGACGATACCGCCATCAATCTGGTATACGTCTGTAAACCCACGCTTTTTCATCATGGCAGAAATCACTTCACAGCGTATTCCACCCGTGCAATAGGTAATCACTTTCTTGTTTTTAATATCATCATATTTGTCACTTTCAAGTTCGGCGATAAAATCACGCGATGTATTAGTGTTTGGCACAATCGCGCCCTTAAATTTACCGATTTTTGCTTCATGTTCGTTGCGTCCATCGAAAAAGACAACATCATCACCATACTTCTCGACAAACTCGTTCACTTGAGCAGGTTTTAGATGCACACCACCGCCAACGACACCGCTTTCGTTGACGGTAAATTCGTCCTCGCTATTTTGGAATCCTACAAGTTCGCGACGAGACTTGACGCTCATCCGGGGAAAATCATCGCGGGATCCATCACTCCACTTAAATACAATGTTTTTAAATGGTGCGAATGTTTTTGTAGCTTTAATATATTTTTTAAGATCTTCGATGTCGCCACCAAGCGTTCCATTAATGCCCTGAGTCGAAATCAAAATTCGACCTTTAAGACCCAGACTATCGCAAAGAGTTTTCTGCCATAGCTTTAAAGCAACCGGATCAATAATCGGAGTAAACATGTAATATAGAATAATTTTTTGCATCGCGTCTTATTATACTATATAATCAAACACATTATGATCTGTTAAGATCCTCTACTCGCTGAACGTTTGGACGGCCAAACCAATCGCGCTACACATTATATAAATTCTTTTAATCCTAGGAGGTCTATGCAAAAAAACACACTAATACTATTTTGGAATACCGCCATGCGCTACCCATTCAGAACATGGATAGCCATGGGCGGATCAGTTACGACAATATTTGTCGGTTCATTTGTTGGTCCATTTATAATCGCCCAACTATTATTACAATTACAGGCAGGTGGTCTAACTCTCCAGACGGCGCTACCTTTGATTATTATATATTCAATCGTCGAGATATACGGTCAAATTATAGGTGGTCGCATTAACCTATTCTTTGCCTGGACAATGGAAGTCGCCGCCATGAGGGATTTGTACGGAAAGATATTTGACACACTTACTCAGCAAAGTCTGAACTTTCATGCAAATCGTTTTGGCGGATCACTTGTTTCGCAAACGTCAAAACTAATAGGTTCTTTTGAGCGATTCTGGGACACAATCTTTTGGCAATTCCTACCATCAGTTTCCAGTGTAGTAGCAGCCGTTACTATCCTTAGTTTTGTATTTTGGCAATACGCCGTCGTGCTAGCCGTTGTGTCGATTATTTTTGCAGTAGTCGTCTACTTTGGTTCACTCCGAATGCGCGAAGCATCTCGCGAAGAAGCCCAAGCAATGACCGCCACAAACGGATACGTCGCTGACGCCGTAACAAACATAACAACTATTAAATCCCATGGCTCGGAGGCGTTTGAGCTAGCCCAGCTTAAAAAACACGCTACAATATTTCAAGAAAAAGGTTTGGCAAACATGCGCAGTTTCCTATTTGTCAGCACTGGGTACTCAACGCTATTAACCATTTTGTATGTTGCCGTACTTATTGCTGCTATTTGGGCGTCGCAGTACCATATCATTTCTATCGGTATTGTATACCTAGCTATTACCTATACATTTACGGTTGGTCGTCAATTATGGGAAATGAATTCAATCATGCGAAGTTACAACCGCATTATAGGAGATGCTCATGATATGGTTGAGATATTACACCTGGATCAATCTGTACGTGATACATCGCACCGCAAGCTCCGAGTGACGGACGGTGACGTGTCAATCGAACACATGAACTTCACCCACGACGGCAACAATGATCCACTATTTCGTGATTTCTCAATCAATATAAATGCCGGCGAACGCATTGGCCTGGTTGGTCATTCGGGTTCTGGAAAAACTACAATAACCAGGTTATTGCTACGGTTTTCGGATATTGACAGTGGCCGTATTCTGATCGACGGGCAAGACATCGCCGAAGTAACCCAAAAAAGTCTGCGCGAAAACATCGCCTATGTCCCACAAGAACCAATGTTGTTTCACCGAACCCTACGCGAGAATATATCATACGGTAAAAAGGATGCGACAATAGACGAAATCCGTCGGGCGGCCGAACAAGCCAACGCATTAGAGTTTATCGACAAGCTACCACTCGGCATGGATACGATGGTCGGTGAACGTGGTATCAAACTATCCGGCGGACAACGTCAGCGTATTGCGATTGCACGCGCCATACTCAAAGACGCACCAATTTTGCTGCTAGACGAGGCGACGTCGGCACTTGATAGTGGTAGCGAAAAGCTGATCCAAGACGCACTGACTAAACTCATGAAGGACCGTACTAGTATTGTTATTGCTCACCGTTTATCAACAATTGCTAAACTGGATCGTATTATCGTGCTGGATAATGGCACCATCGCCGAACAGGGCACACATACAGAACTGCTTGCACAAAACGGCACCTATGCCAAATTATGGTCACACCAATCTGGCGGATTTATCGAAGAGTAGTTTAGCGAAAACGAGATTTAGTACTTTGGCGCTGGTTCGTCTGTAAACGTGGTGTTTTTTCGACGTTACTGCTTTTTGCACCATTCCTGGTACTTGTTTCGGCTGGCTTAGCACCTCTTCTAGCCTGACGAGATGGATATGAACGATCCTTGTCATATGCATCCCGGGCCTTACCTAAACTTACATAATCGGTATGTGTTTCAGTCGGTTTTACGTAAACTTTGTGATTATTACCAACCGTAAATGGAATTGAATGATAAAAACGAGGCTGAGTCGTAATATATGCCGCATTATCATGATAGGTTATCTTTAGGTGAACTTCATGTCGCCCGTCAGATATAGTGATCTCATCTGGGGCATTTTGGTTTATTTCATCACGAATATCATGTGGAATAATATTTTCAATTGCCTCGATGTCAATAAACGGATCAACTTCATTAAATGTTACGCTAGTATAATCTGACTCGCGTAGCATTTTTTCGACAATTGTATTTTGTATCGAATAATCTATTCCTAAATCTTCATTGGTCTTGTGTTGCAAATAACGCATTTCAGCAATCGCACGGCGCGCTGCCTTGATATTCTCACCTTGTTTGCCGCCAAGCGATTTATTAGACAGAATGTGTTCAATAATAAACTTTTGTAGTTCTGCACTCGGCTTTGCATCACCTTCAATCTTGTGTTTTGTCGGATGACCATCAAAATAGACTTCTTCGATAGTACGAGGCACGCCGTCTTCGCTTACGAATAGCTTGTCAATCACCGTTGTAACTCTTTCGGGTATTACTTGTTGCAGCGTAGCGATGTCGACGGACGATGCAGCTGTAATAAGCGGGTTCGATTTTATTACCTTTCGGCGTACTTGCTGGAGACCAAGTGACTTTCCAATAAGTATGGGTGATCCTTCGGAAATGATACTGCTATTAACTAGTCGTCTTCGTTTTTGATTAACGTCTACATAGCTTTTACCGCTCAAAACATAGAACTCACTGGTGCCCGCGATAATACATTTCAGCAGATCCTCACGCTGAGCATCGTCTGGTGCTTTAAGGTCATAGATGTCAAGGTTGCGACGTTTAGCCAGCTGCTCAAACGCACGAAGTGCCTTGTTATACCTGGTCTTTACAATATGGCTGCTGCTTTGCTCGCTCTCGGTTCGCTGCAATGCCCCACCCATAAAATCAATACCGGCGATGATATCAGATGTTGTTTCTTTGGTTAGCGTGCGCCAGTTTTCCATACCTTTCGCCGTATGCGTAATACCTCGAAGTTGTGCGACCGCAGCGGCTGCCATCATTTGTAGTTCAACATCAGGACCATACTTTCGCGATTCGATAACCATGCGCGAAGAGTGTGCATCAAGTGGCAACCGCGAAGCAAGTCGGCCCAACTCTGTTATTTCATAGCCGTCAAGCGCCATCTTGCCAATTTTTCTAAAGAACCCTAGACGCTCGAGTCTTTCGGATGATCTATCAATCTCAACTTCACTTGGCATTTCATAGAAAGGCAGTGACAGTACGGAGTGCCCAAAAGCAGCCAGTTTAAGCTGCAGGTCTTGCAACTGAATCCTTTGTATTTCTGGCATATCAAAGGAGGCGCGTTTGTCACGGGATGGAAGGGGCGGAAATCCACGAAGTGCAGCCGTAATATACTCACCTGGCTTCGTTCGCCCCACTCTGCCGCGTCGCTGTTCTGACGTTGCTTTCGATGCAAGCTGCGTTGCTAGGTCATCTTCTCCTTCACTGTCAAGCGTCATAGTACGTTCATAACCACAATCAATCACCACATCGATATCCGGAATAGTAATACTTGTCTGTCCTACAGAAGTCGAAAAAATAATCTTGCCTCCATCGTACGCACCCATGACACGCCGTTGCACATCGGGTGGCTGATCACCATCAAGCTCTAAAAGCGTATACGAATTCGGTACACGCCGTGCCATGCGAGCCTTTACCATATTTATTTCTTTACGCCCGGGTAGAAAGACAAGAATATTTTTGCCTTTTTCTGCCTCTGCCACAATCGCATTATCTAGATCACTCGCTTCACTTTCTATAACTTCGTGCATCACACCGGGTATGTCGATTATTGGCACGGGCTTACTTGTTACCCCTTCGTAGTGCTTACTAATACCCTCGACATCAAGAGTTGCGCTCATGATTACAACACGTATGCCAAGCTCGATAGCAACCGCAAGCAATGCATCCATATTACTACTTCTCTCATGATACTCATCGATCACTAGCACTTGATCATTTTGTATACCCTGCCCCATTATTTCACGCATCAACTGCAATCCGTCTGTGACATACAAAATCGCATTCTCATCAACAGAATCACCCTCCATTGCGGTTTGATATCCTGCGAGTTTGTGTTCGCGTTCATGAATAGAATCTGCAATGTCACCAGCGACATGGGTCTTGAGTTCACGGGCAGCCAAGATTCGCGGTTGAGTAACAATAACTCGGTCAAAACCACTCTCAAATAAATACTGCGGTACATTAGTGCTTTTACCCGTACCCGTCCTGGCAGTTATAATCGTAATAAGATTGTCCTTGACTGTGTCAACAATCATTTCTCGGTAGGCCGCTACCGGATAATCAGGGCTGCCCAGTATATAGCCCTCATTGGTAGTTGGTCTGTGGCCGATGGTACCATCATCTTGAACATATGCTTGGTCTGGAAACTTTTTACGAATAATCTCCGCAAAGTTAGCCTCGATATTGATAGTATTCTTGGGCAGTTCTGGCACTCGTCCTACTTTCTATCTTTCGATAATAAATAGATATATTTCAGCATATACCCCCACCCAAGTCACGTCTTACTTCTACTATACATTGGTGCAGCATGACCTTAGCGTAAAATATGTTGTTATTTTAGGTATACAAAACCCGCCTATTACGGCGGGCATTGTAATGTATAAACTAATCTACTCTGATTTTGTCTCAGCAGCAGGCTCGCCGTTGTCGCTAGTAACTTCTTCGGCAGCTTCCGGTTCGGCGTCACCACCAGCGGCATCGTTGGCAGCTTGCAAAGCAGATGGCTCGTAAACGTTAGCAATTACTAGTTCAAGGTCTTGTTCGTGATCGGCAAACTCAACACCTTCTGGTAATTTAATATCGCCAACCGTTAATTTGTCATCATCAGTAGCCAGTTCGATAATCGACATTTCAAGTGATTCTGGCAAATTGGCAGGCAGCGCGCGAACTTCGATGTGTTCAATGGCCTGCAAAACAACTAGTCCAGCACGTTCAGCCAGACTCTCACCCAGTCCCGTCAGGATAATCGGCACTTCAGTCACGATCTTTTCATCACTTTTGATGGTGTGGAAAGCGACGTGACGAAGCACGTGTTTGACCGGGTCCATATCAATAGATTTGATAATAGCCAGTGTCTTTTTGCCACCTACAACAATATCAACCGGTGAGTGTTTTCCGGCCGCGTGAGCTACTTTTGTTGTCTCAACGACAGGAGATTGAGTTGAAATTGGCTCGGCCGAACCGCCATATACAACGCTCGGTACGATACCAAGTTTGCGAAGTCCTGCAACTTGTTTGCCAGTTGCGGTGCGTTCATCTAGTTTCAGTGAAATATTGCTCATGTTCTCTCCTTAGTACTCTCTTATGAGATATACACCTATTATAGCATTTATGGTCAGTTCCTGCTGTGCCCATGCTAAAATAGATACAGATGATACCGGGATTTGACCTTTCTACATTTGCCACAACTGCCGGACCATGGGCCGCTATTCTAATCGTGGCATTAATACTTTTTGCCGAATCAGGTTTACTAATTGGATTCTTTTTACCAGGCGATAGCATCCTGTTTACGGTCGGGTTCTTAATCCAGGGTGGCGTACATTTGCCATTCAATATCTTTGTTGCGATTTTAATATTCTTTGTTGCAGCGGCGCTTGGCGATAGTGTCGGCTATGTATTCGGTAAGCGCATCGGACGCAAAATATTCACCCGGCCAAATTCATTATTATTCAAACAAGAAAACGTTCAACGCGCCGAAGATTTTTACCAAAAACACGGTGGCAAAACAATTATTATCGCCCGCTTTATCCCAATCATTCGAACTTTTGCTCCAATTGTAGCGGGTGTAGGTAATATGAACTATAAATCTTTTCTTAGTTACAACTTGATTGGTGCGTTTCTGTGGGCTGCCGGCATCACATCATTAGGCTATTTTGCAGGCAGTTGGTTCGAATCAATGGGCATCGAAATCGATACTGTTATCTTGCCAATTATTGCCGTAATTATTGTTTTGTCTGTCTTGCCGCCACTAATCCATGTCCTAAGCGACAAAAAACAACGTGACGCGTTTTGGATTGGCACCAAAAACCAATTCGCAATTTTGTTCAAAAAGAAATAATTATCTATAGCATCTGTTTAAGATACTGTCCGGTGTACGACTGCGCGACCGATGCAACCTGTTCGGGCGTACCAACGGCAACGACTTGTCCACCAGCCAAACCACCTTCGGGTCCCATATCAATCAAATGATCGGCTGTTTTTATAACGTCTAGATTGTGCTCGATAATTACCATACTGTTGCCTGTATCGACTAGTTTTTGCAATATAGCCAGCAGACGCTTAACGTCAGCGCTGTGCAGTCCGGTTGTTGGCTCATCCAAAATATACAGTGTCTTGCCGGTTGGACGACGCGACAACTCACTAGCTAGTTTGATACGCTGGGCCTCGCCGCCACTAAACGTTGTAGCCGGCTGTCCTAGGCGAATATAGCCCAGACCAACTTCGACTAGTGTATCTAATTTGCGCGCAATTGAAGGAATGTTCTCAAAAAACTTGGCGGCTTCTTCTACAGTCATACCTAGAACATCGCTAATTGTGGCATCCTTGTATTTAATTTCTAAGGCTTCACGATTGTAGCGTTTGCCTTTACAGACATCACACGTCACATACACATCTGGCAAAAAGTGCATTTCGATTTTGATCACACCATCACCCTGACAATTTTCACAACGGCCGCCTTTGACATTAAAGCTAAACCGTCCAGCCTTGTAACCGCGGATATTTGACTCTGGTGTACCCGCAAAAAGTTCACGGATCGGCGTAAAGACGCCAGTATAGGTTGCTGGGTTTGAACGTGGTGTTCGGCCGATTGCCGACTGATCGATAATTATGGCTTTGTCCAGGTGTTTGATACCTTCGATATTTTCATGAGCGCCAGGAATATCATGCGAACGATGCAAACGCGCCGATAATTCTTTGGCCAAAATGTCGTTCACTAGTGTTGATTTGCCGGATCCACTAACGCCGCTAACGACCGTCATAACGCCCAAAGGAAATGCGACATCGATATTTTTTAGATTATTTTCACGCGCACCACGTACAACTAATTGACGGTCTTTGATGACAGTACGGCGTTTTTTTGGTACTTCAATTTTATCAATACCACTAAGATAACGCCCTGTAATACTGGCGGTGTTCTTGGCCACCTCTTCGGGCGTACCGGCGGCAACAACTTGCCCACCGGCAACACCGGCACCTGGTCCAATATCCAGTAAATAATCAGCGTGACGAATCGTATCTTCGTCGTGCTCAACAACTAACACTGTATTTCCTAGATCACGTAAATGCTTGAGTGTACCAATTAAACGGTCATTATCCCTCTGATGTAGACCAATTGACGGCTCGTCTAGAACATACAGTACGCCCTGGAGGCCTGATCCGATTTGGGTCGCCAACCTAATACGCTGAGCCTCACCGCCACTCAACGTATTCGCTGCGCGCGACAGCTCTAGATAGTTGAGTCCGACGTTGCTCATAAAACCAAGGCGAGATTTGATTTCTTTGAATATTTGCGCAGCAATAAATTGTTCTTGATCATTTAGTTTCAAATTATTCTCAAACAGATCAAGCGCTGCGTCAACGCCCAAATTACAAATATCCATAATGTTCAAATCGTGAACAGTTACAGCCAGAACGACTGGTTTCAGACGAGCCCCGCCACAAGCGTGACACTGTCGTTCACGCATAAAGCGTTCGATGTCCTTACGCATAAACTCGCTGTCAGTTTCTTTGTGTCGGCGCTCTAGATTAGGAATCACGCCCTCGTAAGTTGATTCATAAGTTCGCCCAGCACCCAGTTGTACGGTATATTTTTGCACCCCGGTACCATACAAGACTTTATCCAGATCACCGGCCGATAATTCAGACACCGGAACCTGCAAACTAAATCCATGAGCCGATGCAACTTCGGCTAATCGTTTCATATACCAAGCGTCGCTGTTGACGCGATTATATGGCCTAATTGCGCCCTCGGCGATTGTCAGGTTAGGGTTAAATACTAGTTCGGGATCGACCTCTAGCCGACTGCCCAGTCCTGTGCAGACTGGACATGCGCCCTGGGGCGCATTAAAGCTAAACAAACGCGGTTCAAGTTCTGGAATATCCTCGTTCGGGTGATCGAGACAAGCATATCGCTGCGAATAAGTAGTAGTCGAATTAGCGTCGACATCTAACACCTCGATAATACCATCGGCAATTTCAAGGGCTTGTTCGACAGACTGCGTGACACGACCAATCATTTCACTAGATAAAGCAATGCGGTCTACAACAATCTCAATATTGTGTTTGTACTTTTTATCTAGGTCAGGAAATTCATCTAACGAATAGACGACACCATCAACACGCGCCCTGGCATAACCCAGTCGTCGATATTGTTCAGGAACATGGGCAAACTCACCTTTTTTGTCTTTGACAATCGGAGCCAGAATCATCAGCTTTGAATTGTCTGCACCTTTCATGATCTCGTCAATAATCGTTTCGGATGTACGACGTGTCACTGGTTTAGCACAAACAGGACAATGTGGCACGCCAATACGAGCATATAGTAGTCGCAGATAATCATAGATTTCGGTTACAGTTGCAACTGTTGAGCGTGGGTTACGACTGGTCGATTTTTGGTCGATGCTAATCGCTGGACTTAGACCATCAATTTGATCAACATCTGGTTTTTCCATTAGGCCCAAAAACTGACGGGCGTAACTGGACAAACTTTCAACATAGCGGCGTTGTCCTTCGGCATAAATAGTATCAAATGCTAGGCTGGACTTGCCTGAACCCGAAAGTCCCGTAATCACAACTAATTTATCACGTGGAATCTCTACGTTGATATTTTTTAGATTGTGCTCGCGCGCGCCGACAACTCGAATAACCTCTAACATAACCAATTAATTGTACGCCGTTTTGTCAATATTTACCAGTCTGACACGCTACCTATGGTGCCTATGCTTGCTTATTGACAATTCTGGTGGTATATTTCGTACAAATAGTAATAATCTAATATAAAGGTGTGTTTATGAAGAAAGCGATTATCATTGCCTGTTTGGCCATATCGGCGCTAATTATTCTGGATAGCCTGCGTATTGATCACTGGCTAATTCTGCTGTTTCTAGCTGGCGTCGTACCTGGCACTAACATTCTAATCTCGCCGATCGACATGATGGCAGCTACCGCCACTGCAATTACGATTGTTGTCCTGCGCCTAATACTTTGGCCACATATCAAGCCAGCCGTTAAAAACGCTATTGGACCTGTTGTTCCTGCTAAAAAACGATCGACTCGCCGCCGAACGTCAAACTCTCACGCCTAGCTACTCGACTTCGGCTGGGTAGATACTCTCGGCCCATAATTGCAGTTCTTGCAGTACAAATTGTTTGCTGTCATCGGTCGTAATAGACGATAATTGCTGCAAGGATTTGGTAAATGCTGGTAATGCCGCCAATATACGACCGGCGCGCCACTTCTCCCATAAAATAACCTCTTCTTCGGCCAAACTCTTTGGATAATTTCGAGCTTTATAGTGCAACAACAGTTCCGGTAGACGTTCGTCGGTAAATTGTGGATGAAAATCAGCCAGGGTGCGCTCGTCGGAATTACGCACCGATTCGATTCGAATTTTATCAATATCTGGTACAAAACTATCATAAAGTTGAGCTTCTGGATCAGTGGATTTTTTATATTCTTGTTTGGATTCAAACAGACTCCGAATA
>Ga0265297_10011724_pt1 | contig 10673 bp, 5 predicted proteins | sample Munlanlwell13791_FD_192502 | JGI IMG/M metagenome (GOLD analysis project Ga0265297, IMG submission 192502) | Leachate microbial communities from a municipal landfill in Southern Ontario, Canada - Leachate well 137-91 | ecosystem: Engineered > Solid waste > Landfill > Unclassified | place...
ACCAGGCTTTTTACTATGGCAAGGCCTATGCCGCTTCCGGGATATCTGCGCGAAAGAGAGTTTTCTATCTGTTTAAACTTTTCAAAGATCGTGTTCTGATCCTCAAGACTAATTCCTATGCCGCTGTCTTCTACGGAGATCAAAACTTCTTGTCCAAGGTCCCTGCTGATTATCTTTATTTTTCCTCCATAGTCGGTAAATTTGATGGCGTTATCAAGCAGATTTATCAGTATTTGCTCCAGCCTGTCCGGGTCCCCGAAAACGGTCTGGGCGCAAGGGTCAAGGTCCGTGGTTATGGAGATGTTCTTTTTTGACGCCATAGGCTCCACCGAAACGGTGGCTTCGCTCACCAGTTTTGGAAGATCAAAATCCTTCTCGTTCATTGACAATTTACCCGCCTCCAGTTTGGCCAGGTCAAGCAGGTTGTTTATCTGCGACAGGAGGTTTTTGCTGTTCTTTTGTATGGCGGTCATGAACTTTAACTGCTGTTCGTTCATTTCCCCTATCTTTTTTTCCATAAAGATGTCGCAGTAGCCCATTACCGCGGTAAGCGGGGTCCTGAGCTCATGGCTGATATTGGTCAAAAAATCGGACTTGACCCGCAGGGCCTTTTGCAGCTCGACATTGAGGAGCTGCAGTTCTCTGGTGCGTTCCTCCACTCTTTTTTCCAGTTCTTCGTTAAGTCCGCGCAAAAGGGCATTGCCTATTATTATCTCGTTGGTTTCCTTGTTGGCTATCAGGGTCAGCAGCGCGATCAGAAAAGCAATTATCAGGGTTATCTCGACTGCCAGGATCGGAAGATCGCGGATGGTGAACATTACGACCAGAAGGCTTATGATGCCGGTTGCTATGACAAAGAACTGGATGCCAAAGCATTCCTGGACGTTCTTTTCGCAGTAGGCGCATCTTTTGAACGGATGAGTGCCGGTAAGCCTGACCCAGAGGCAGTTGCAGCCGCCTTTTGCCATTTTAGGCCCCCTCTCCAAGATGTTTTTTGACCTTCTTGATCAGTTCTTCAAGATTGAAAGGTTTTGTCATGTATTCGTTGGCCCCTGCGGCATAACCGGCCTCGACATCTTCGGGATTGGACCTTACCGACAGCATTATGACGGGCGTGGCCTTGATGTTCTCATCTGCCCTGATGGCCTTGCAGACCTCATAGCCGTTCATCTCGGGCAGCATCACATCCAGGAGTATAAGCATGGGTTTGTTCTTTTGCGCCGATAAAAGGCCTTCTTTTCCGTTGGCCGCGGTGATGATGCTGTAATTGTGCTGCTCCAGTATGAGCTTTACTATCTCAAGGTGGTCTTCTACGTCCTCGACAACTAGTATGTTTTTCATGGCTGTAATGGTCCAGAGATATCAGCCCAGGGCCTAGAGACCGCCCCTGGCTTTTCTGTCGGCTTCTTCCATTTCCCCGATGGTTTTTTCTATGTCAAGGCCTTTTTTAGTGGCATCGACAAGGGATTCGTAGAGCTTTTTGGTCCTTGCGTCCATGCCGCCCATCTGGGCGTTGAGCTGGCTCTGAAATGCCGTCTTTGCCTGCGGATTAAGCGCCTTGTACGCCTGGGCAAACTTCTTGATGCTTTCTTTAAGCTTTGAGTCGGGATCCTTGCGGGCGCTCTCCATATATTCTCCTTGCCGGCAATGTAATTATATCATCTCCCTTAGTCTTTTCAAGATAAATATTGTTAGCGGCGGGGATATTTGTTATACTTTAAAAAATGAAGAGAATAACAGCTTTCCTGTTCCTGTCATTGTTCCTTTGGACCGGCGCCTTTGCGGCAAAGATAGACCAGGCCGTTGTCCGGCAGATGAAGGCGTCCCCGGGGAAAAAGTTAAGCGCCATAGTCTACATGAAAGGGGATGTTGACACTGCCTTTTTGCCGAAAAGCCGCAAAGAAAGGGCCGATTTCTTGGACAGCTTTACACGCTCAAGCCAGAAGGGCGTGTCAGACTTTTTGTCTGCCGGGAAAAAGACAGGTAAAGTCTCCTCCACAAAAAGGTTCTGGACATTCAATGCTTTCTTGATAGTGGCGGAAGGTTCGGTCCTTGAGGAGCTTGCAAAAAGGAGTGATGTCGAAAGAGTGATCATTAACCGGAAGCTGTATCTCCCTCCGCAGCCCGAAGTTGAACCGGCCCCGATTATGAGAACTTTTGCGTCCACGACCCTTGAGGCCAACATTGAACAGATAAGGGCCGACGAAGTGTGGACCGGCTATGGTATCAGAGGCGCCGGCGTAAAAGTCGGGATAGCCGATACCGGCTGCCTTTCTACCCATCCGGACCTGTCCGGAAAAGTCGTCAAAGAGGCGTATTTTGACGATTCGGGGACCAAAGTCGCGGACACAGCCGCTGATTACCAGGGGCACGGCACCCATGTGGCTGGGATAATAGCCGGAGGCAACGCATCTGGAAAGTATATCGGCGTAGCTCCGCAGGCCTCTCTTCTGGTGGCAAGAGTGTTTGATCCGGACCCACTGGACCCATCCAAGGACACATCTTCTTATGCGCAAGTCTGGGCAGGAGTGGAATGGCTCATAGACAACGGAGCGCAGGTGATCAATCTGTCACTGGGGGACTCTGCCGGGGAGTCAGTTGACGCATGGAAGACCCAGATCGACAGATGGAACGACCTGCTGGGGGTACCGGTTATCTGCGCCATAGGCAACAGCGGTCCGTCTTCCAACACAACCTCCAGCCCGGGCAATGTTCCAAAAGCGCTTGGAGTGGGCGCAGTGGACGGCTCGGATACTGTGGCCAGTTACAGCTCTAGAGGCCCCTCGGTCTGGAGTTCGGTCTCTTACACAAAACCGGACATAAGCGCTCCGGGAAGCGGCATAAGGTCTTCCTGGAATGACGGTTCCTATTCGGCTAGTTCCGGGACTTCCATGGCCAGCCCGCATGTGGCAGGAGTTGCGGCGCTTATGCTGGGGGCAAATCCCACCCTGGAGGCGGAAGAGGTCAAGGCCATAATCAAGAACAATTCGCACAGGATGAGCGGGACCACTTTTCCCAACAACGACTATGGCTGGGGAAGAGTGGACGCTTTTGAGGCGGTCACAAATTCCACCGGTCCGGACACGGACCCGCCGCTGATAGACCATACTCCTGTCACATCGGCAGGGTATGGAGAGGAGCTGACCGTAGCGTCCACCGTTACGGATAACCGCACCACCACTCCCACTGTCCAGCTTTATTACAGGAACTCGGACAATGTCTGGGAGATGCAAACCATGTCTTGCGAAGCCGGCAGCACCCTTTACAGGGGCGTTATCCCTGCCTCTGCGGTAAACAGCGATGTGGAGTATTATATAAAAGCCGTCGATATCGCTTCCAACAGTTCGACCTTCCCGATAGGAGCGCCGTCCTCACTTACCAAGGCAAGCGTTACCGCCCAGGATTCGCTGACCGTGGATAACAGCAGCGCCTGTCCCAGCCCTTATACGGGGGCCGGCGATATGAACTTTTCTTTTTATCTGTCCAGGCCGGCTCAGGCCCAGATAAGGATACTTAACACCTCCGGCGAAACCATCAGGCAGATCTCTTACTCGGGGCTGCTTGGCTATAACAGCGTTGCCTGGGACGGAACCGACTCCTTTGGCGAAAAGGTAGGCAACGGAACTTTTATTTACCAGATAGTGTTCAGGGACGATGCCGGGTCATTCAAGACAGCCAAGGGAAAATTCATAGTCCTCAAATAAAGCCTAGAAATTAAGCGCCCCTTCCAGCGTGGCCATGCTGGCGTTAAAACTGTTGAGCGGGTTTAAGTAATCCGTATAGAGCACGTTCTTAAAGTTGGCTTTTACCGTTATGCTGGAAAGCACCACATTTGACTGCGGCAGGCTTATGTTGAGGCTGTAATCGCTGGTCACTTTTAGTATGTCATAGTTCGTTACTATTCCGGCCTGCACTTCGCCAAGGTTCCTTTCCTGCTGCCAGTTGTAGGTAAGAGTGGCCCAGCTGACCAGCCTTATATTGGCAGAAGCGTCTATCACGGTCTTGGGCTTTTCGGCTATAAGGATAAGGTCCTTGGTGATCTTTTCTGCATAGTTGACCGAGAGCGACAAAAACGAAAGCGGCGAGAACGAGGTCCAATATTTTTTTGTCACGTTCTGAGTTTTGGTGTTGACCGCGCCGGTATTGTCGTTGTTGTTGTAATCCTCAAAGATCCACTGCGTGTTGAGCGTCGGCAAAAACAAAGGGGTAAGGCTTGCGTTAAAGTCCCTGGACTCGGAGGCAAGCACCGTGTCTATCTCCAGAGTGGAGGAAAAAGACCTAGTGAACCGGTTCTGAGTGCTCCATTTTGAGCCCAGGCGGAGAAAGGAGAACGGGTACAGGTCCACCCCCAGGTTCCTCTGGGAGCCGTTGCTGAAAGCCCCGGTCTCCTGCATGGAATCGTCGTCCGATTTTCCATAGGACAGGGCTATCATGGAAAGCGGGGTGAACCTGATGTTGATATTGCTTCTTTCTATCTTTGGATTTGGCAGGGATTCCTGCACGCTCTGGGTCTCCTGCCTGTTCTTGTCATAAGAGGTCGAGAGCATTGATATGGGATCGAACACGACATTGAACGACTCGTTTTTCGTGTTGTTCGGGGTCCCCGTCAGCAGGTTCTTCTGCTCGTGGGACACTACTTTTACCCTGGTGGCCAGCCTCTTTATGGGCGGAAGAGTCAGGTCCCAGTCAAAATCATAGGTCAGGTCCCTGGAGATCTCGTGGTATGTGCTGGATTCCGAGGTAGCGGTGTGGGGCTCGCTCATCTGGTAATCAATGCCGAAATTGGCCTTGTTAAGAATGTTGAGGGTGTTGCCCGTGTGGAAAAAAGAGACCAGGCTCCTTGAGCCGTCCAGGTTGTTGACCGCTTCCGTTTTTGTAAAGTCGTTCCTGTTCTTAAAGGTAAAACCCCTGTAGGTTATGTCGGTCAGCGCCAGAGCCGCGGAAAGCGCATTGGAGCCGGAATCCACCGAATGCGCGGCTGCTCCCGGAAGAATGTCGTCCATGCTTTTGGTGTTCCTGTAATTAATGCCTGCCGTAAAAAGCCCGAACGGAGCGGTGGCTATGCCAAGGTTCCTGTCCGTGCTCCAGTTATAGAAGCCCTTGTTGGTCCCTATCTGGTTCTTGGTCTCTATCAATGTTGAGTTGATCACCGTAAAACTGCCAACGCCGAATTTAGCCCTGATCTCCTTCTTTTGGCTGCCGGACCCTATTGTTGTGGAGCCAAGCGGAGCAAAATCGGGCTCCATCTCCCTGTAAGAGCCGCCGAGCTCCAGGCCCCCGATGCGGGTAACGGCTTCGGCCTTGTAGGCGTGGCCCTCTATGATGTCTTTGGAGCTGGAACTGCCGGAAGAGGACCTGTAGCTGTAATCGGCGGTTATTGTGCTGGTTGGATTGATGCTTATATAGTAGAACGTGACCTGACCGTTGGCGTAATTGATAAAGTAATCGATGTCCTTGTTGCGGAGCCAGCCGTCCACATATATTTTTTCGCTGTTCTCTACAACATTTGAGTGTGAAAGGGAATAAGGTCCCCTGGTGTTGTTGCCCTTGATGGTGTCCGAGGAGGACTCAAAAACGGTGACCTGGTCGGTCCTGCTTTTGCCAAAAGCGCCGGCCACGGCCAGAACATCCCCTATGCGGGCCTCGGCATCAACTCCGACCACATCGTGGTTCAAGGTCTCTTCGGAATTTGTTTCAGAGGCCGGCACATAGTAGAAGGTCACGGTAAAATTCTTGTTGGATGGGAACGGGTCGTTAAAAGTAATGTACGGGGTGTATGGATAATTGTAATTGAAAGAGTAGTTCCCGGAATAGACCTCCTTGCTGGCGTTGCGGGTGTATGTTTCGATAACAGAACTTCCCGTGGTCCAGGCCTGGAGCCTGTCGCTTCCCGGAACCACATTGGTCGCGGTGGTAAGGTAATAGGGTCCCGTTCCTCCGTTGCCGTAACCGGTAAACTTGCCAACCACGCTTTTCTTGTAGGAATATGTGACAATGATCTCGTCTGTTGAGGAAAGCGTCCCTGTAAACTTTATGCCTCCCGTGGAATATCCGTCTGAAGAATCATTTTTATCGTTGACATACGGCAGCTGCATGGAAGCGGCATCGGAGGTCGGTATATAAAAAGCGGTATAATCGGCGCCGTTGACCTTGACGGTAACTGCCTGGGTAGAGTCAAGAGGGAAATTTTTCAGGCTCAGCACGCCGTTCACAAGGTCGCTTCCTTTTTTTGATTCGGAAACCATGGCGGTAGGGGAAGTGCTTCCCTGTTTTGCGGCCTCTTTCATGTATGTGGCGCCGACCGAAAGTTTGTTGACCGCCTGCAGTTCCTCTTTTTCGGCGCTTACGGCGTAAAGGTATGAGGCGCTTATCTTTGCCGCGGTGGCCAGCTTGGCTTTAAAAGTGACCTTGCCGTACATATGATCGATGGTATAGTCTATGTCCCTGAAGTTCCTTATGCCGTCAACATATATCTCTTCGCTGTTCTTGACCACTCCGGTGTGCCTGAGCTGATAAGGGCCTCTGCTGTCCAACCCCGAAAGGTTTTCGGCCTCGCTGGAAACGATATAGTAAGAATAGGAAACGGACAGGGGGTCTTCTTCGTCCGGGAGCCGGTCCACGAACAGGGCAAGCGAGCCGCTGTCGTAGTTGATGGAATAGTCCTCAAGTTTTTTCAGTATCCTGCCCTCGTAGATCACCTTTTCGCTGAACTCCACGACGGGAAAATGCTTTAGCCGGAAAAGGCCCAGCACTTCGCCGGAAGCCGCTTTAGCTGCTTCCGAGGAAGCCAGAGCTTCGGGGCTTATTGCGGGCGGAGCGTCCGAAGGGAATATCTCGCTGGCTTCGACTGTCGTCCTTTTTGGCAGAGTTACAGGCCCGGGCGCAAAGAAGTATCTGCTCAAGTTGCCCCTTGCCTGCGCCGCAAAAAAGTCCATTTTTGAGATAGTCGGGAAGAACAGGTCCACTATATTTGTGTACTCGTAGGTGTAGGTGAACTGGTCTGTCGGGATAAGGATCTTGGAAAAGGTGATCTTGCCCTCAAAATAATCCATGACATAGTCTATCCCGCGGTTCAATTTGATGTTGTTCAGATAGATCTGCTCCGAGCCCTCCACTATAGAGCCGCGGCCAAGGCTGTAGGGCCCCCTGGTGTTGTTGCCGTAGCCGGTCTGCAGTTTCTGGTTATTGCTTTTGACCTTGGCCGATGGGATAAGGGTCAGGTCGTAATTTTCGTCCTTAGAAGTTATCATGACGCCGTTGACATACTTGGTGGTGGAGGCAAATTCGTTGCCGGAGATGACGGCGTTAAAGTCGCCAAAGGTAAGCTCGCTGTTGTCGTACTTTACTTTGACATTGGAAACCTGCGGGGATTCCGGCTCCTGTTCAATATCATAGGATACCGTAAGGCTATCGCTTAATTTGCTGCTGATAAGCAGTTTTAGCCTTTCCTGCCAGGGCCCGGCAAGCCCCAAACTGGAGGACAGCCCTCCAAGGTGGGTCTGGGCCAGTAGCATGTTGGAGGCCGGCTCGCATTTGATCTGGTAAAACTCCCATTTTTTGTAGCCGCTTATGTCAAATTGGGGATAGGTGTCTCCAAAAGAAAAAGTAACCCCTCCCGCAGCCAGCAGGAGCAGCGCCGTTAAAAGGCTTTTTAGTCGCATTTTGATAGTTAATTCTAACAAGAGGCAGGTTAAATAGCAACAAATCAAACCCAGAACAATTTTAGGCGAAAAGCTTGTTCGGTTCCAATGACCCTCGAGCTGCCAAGATGCTAATAGATCCGCACAGCCAGGACCCTAAATAAAACCAATGGGAAAGGGCGATTGCCGCTTTGGGCGACGACACGCAGTATGAATAACAGAAAAAGCATTAGACAATTCGATGTCAATCGAGTCCGTATGAGGACTCGATATATGCCTGGAGGAGCTTGCGGCAATCGCGGGATTGTTAAGGGCGGAGCCCTTAACGAGTTTCTTTTCTGTCCACTTTTCTTTTCGATAAAAGAAAAGTGGACATATATAAGAATGGCTCATGTTTGAGAAAATGCCTTGAATACAATGGACAAACGCGGGGAATTATGATAAACTCACTCTAAATTTTGGTGAAGGCGTGAAGACCAGAGAGTTTCACCTGACGATACTTGTTACAAACAAAGTAAAGGTGAAGTTTACGCTTAATACAGCGCACAGCGCGGGATTGATGTTTTTCCTGCCGTTCAGAGATGGCGATAGTATTTCTTTGCCGATTCCACTTACACCCCTTTCAATAGGTGCGGTTTAGCATAATGAAGAAATTTGGTTTTATAGGATATCCTTTGAATAGCGACCTGTGGTTCAAATTTAATCCGCAGTCAAGCGGCGTTCCAATAGAAGATCTCAAAAAACACATGATGGTGTCAAAGCCGATCTTTGCGTCCAATATTACCGGGGTCAAGTCTGTTAATGGAGAGGAGATCGAAGGATATCTTGCTTTGGTCCCACTTTTCCCAGATCAGATACTTGATTTGGATACAAAGTTCGTGATCAATAAGATCGTCGAGGCGTGCGACTTAGTTAAGTCCAAAGGAGCGAGAATTGTTGGGCTTGGAGGGTTAACTTCTGTGGTGGGGAATCAGGGAGAAATGGTTGCGAATAAACTTGATATTGCGGTGACTACAGGTAACAGTTACACAGCGGCAATGACAATAGAAGCTACTAATAAGGCTGCTGATCTGATGGGTATCAGTGTTCATAAGGCTAAGGTCGCTATTGTCGGGGCTACTGGATCTATAGGGAGCATCTGCTCGTATAATTTTTCAGAAACTGCCAGAGAGGTTGTCCTAGTGGCAAGAAACCAGCGAAGATTGGGAGAGCTTCAAAACCGTCTCAAAAAGAAAGGAGTCTCAACTGTTCTAACATCTAAGGATATCAAAGAAGCAATAGCCGACGCTGATATTGTTATAACCGCAACAAGCGCTCCCCAGATTTTAGTTGATGTAATGGATCTTAAAAAGGGCGCATTGGTTTGTGATGTTGCTATTCCGAGGAATGTTTCTTTTGAATCAAAAAAGATAAGGGGAGATGTGCTGGTCATAGACGGCGGTCTTATTAAACCTCCCGGGAATATGAAGATAGATCTTGATATTGGACTGCCTCAAGAAATCGCGTATGCGTGTCTTAGCGAGACCATGATCCTTGCTTTTGAAGGAAGATTTGAAAATTATACTCTTGGCAGAGGATTGGATATAGACAAGGTAAAAGAGATTACCTCCCTCGGGGTAAAACATGGGTTTTCCTTGTCGGAATTTAAGAGTTTTGGAAAAACCGTAACAAAGTCGGACATTAAAAGGATTAGAGAAAACGCAAAAAACTAAACCATGAATGTTTATGCTGTCTCTGCTCTCTCGGCTTCTCTAATACTATTTGCAATTGGTATTTTTGTTTTTCACAAAGACCCTTCCAACAAGGTCTATAGGATTTTTCTTATATCTAATACGGTGATAGCTCTCTGGCTTTTTGGGTGCTTTGGAGAAAGCCACATAATAGATCAAAGATATCTGCCGCTTTGGGATAAATTCTTAAATGTATTTGCGGTATTTAGCCCAACTTTGTTTGTGCACATCATATTTGTGATAGTTAATGCAAAAAGCACAAAATTTATCAAGATCTGTTATCTTGTCTCCACAATTCTGGCCATTAGCGTTTTTACACCTTTATATTCTCAGGGCATACGATCTTATTATGGGGTTAGATTTATCACTGTCCCTGGCCCTCTATACTATTTTTTTATGGTCTTTCTGGGATGGTGCGGTTATCTTACCATCTCAAGAACGATTTCTGCAATCATATCGGACAAGCGCAATTCAAACAAATTTCAACACCTTCTTTTTTCCGTTATCACTATAGTAATTGCCGCAATGACATACTATGTGATGATCTTCAATATTTTAATCGTCCCAATTGATAATTGGCTTAATGTTCTTTATGGTCTTACTCTGGCTTATACAATTACGCGATACCGTCTTATGGATATCCGCATCATAATCAAAAAAGGCCTCGTTTACGCGATAGTCACCGCAATAATAAGTGCACTGTATATTGCGATAGTCACAGGCGCCGAGATGGCTTACAAAAATATGCCCTATTACAATGTGCTGTGGCTTACTATTCCGTCAATTCTTCTTTTGGCGGTGATATTTGCGCCGCTGATAGAGATAGTACAGAACGCCGTAGAAAGGACCGTTTTTAAGAAGCAGTACCTGGCAAACCAGGTGGCCATGCGGTTTTCCGAGGGCATAAAAGAGCTCATGGACATAGACGAGCTTTCAAAATACATAACAAGATCGGCCATAAAGGTCTTTAAGTTAAAAGGCGCGGCGGTTTTTATCGTCAATGAGGAGACCAAAAAGTATGAATGCCGGGACGCCAGGGGCGACCTGGCCTCATTCAGGAACTCTGTGTTTGACGAAAGCGACCCGCGCATAAGCGCCATAAGAACAACAAAAACCACTCTGGTGGCCGATGAGATGGGAGAAGGCCCCATACTTTCGCTTATGAGAAAAGAAGGTGTCGGCGTCCTTGTCCCCAGCATCTCGGCCAAGAACGGCAGCCTCATAGGGTTTTTGATAGGCTCAGACAGGGCAGAGGCCAGGATATTTTCGGAAGAGGACATTTATCTTCTGGATTCTTTTGGAA
>Ga0265297_10011725_pt1 | contig 10673 bp, 15 predicted proteins | sample Munlanlwell13791_FD_192502 | JGI IMG/M metagenome (GOLD analysis project Ga0265297, IMG submission 192502) | Leachate microbial communities from a municipal landfill in Southern Ontario, Canada - Leachate well 137-91 | ecosystem: Engineered > Solid waste > Landfill > Unclassified | place...
TCAGGCCCTCCAACCGCCTCGTGTCCTGCTGTGAGTCGATCTTCTCGGAGAACACGCTGAGCGCAGTCGCAACAGCCTGCCCGATCGCTGCGGCCGCCTGCCCGATGATCCCGGCCTTGCCACCGTTCTTCGTCATTTCCGTATTCCCCTTCTTCGGCTGGTACCCCTCGCGCTGCATCGCCGTACCGCAGCTCGGGCACTTTACGTCCGTGCACGCTACCCCCTGGACGTGTTCCTTCGTCGTGCCGCATGATGGACATATACACTTTCCGCCCGGGCCGGCTTGATTCTCTCCGCCGCCAGCCCCCGCCATCTTCACGTTCCCGAACTGGACCTCCTGCTCCGGGCCGCACACCATGACGCCCTTGAGGCTGAACCCGCGCCCCTTGCCCTCGGTGATGAGCTTGAGAACCTTGTCGCCCGCCGGCGTATCCTTCACCTTCACCCCGGCCCAATAGGCGTGCACGTTCTCGGGGTGAGGATCCGTCGGGGGATCGAAACGCGGGTCGCCCGCCAGCACGATCCCCTGCTCGGCGACGAACACATCCTTGAGCTTCTTCCCGTCGTGATTCGTGTCCACCTGCCCGAGCATCCCGCGCTCGGCGAACCCCTCCATCATCATGCGGACCGTCGCAGGACTCGCCCAGTACCGCTCCGTCTCAGACTTCTCGACGATCTCGTTCGCCCGGAACACGATCCCGTAGAGCATCCGCTTCTTCGCATCGACGAAGCTGATCGGGACGATCCGCTCGAAGTTGGAACGCTTCTCATCGAAGCCAGCCGAACAGGCCGCCTCGATGAACTCCATACCCTGCGCCTTCGCGTCGGCAACCGTCAGCTCGACCGTGAGGGGGATCCGGTTTGCCGGCTCGCACGGATCGACCACAAGCGAGAGCCAGTTGACCTCGCCGCCGATGAACTCTCTGGCCTTCATCAGACGCCACCTCCAATGGGCTCGTCGGTCATGGTCCTCATCCGGGCGTATTCGTCGGGGTCGGGGTGACAGTCGGCGTTCTGGTGACCGTCGGCGTGAGTGTCGGGGTCGGCGTCGGGGTCGACTGGATCGTCAGAATGGGCTCCGTGTACCCCGCGGCAGTCGCGATGCCCTGAAGGTCATGCGCGATCTGCATGATGGCCTTCTGCGTCTGCGCGGCGCCACGGTAGCGCCAGTAATACGAGGGGTTATAGGGGTAAGCGTACGCCGTCGGGGTGGTGGGTGTTTCGGTTTGCGCGGAAACGAATGACCCGGATGAGAACGCGATCGCTAAGAGCACGGCTGCGAAAGAATAGATCACCCGCGACTTCGTCATACTCCCGGCTCCTTCCGACCCATGCCCGTCAAGCCGGTCGTACGGTGCCGAGAGACACAAAAATGGCACACCCCGACCGGCGTTCTTCACGCCCGATCGCGATGTGCCCTAGCAGTGCCGCCCTTCTCAGGACGACAGGACCACCCGGTCCTTAAGCGCGCTCTACTGGCGCATACAGCACATGGGGTTCGGCGATTTTACCGGCACTCGCCGGCGAACCTTTCAGCCCGTCGCCTGGGGTCTACTGCCCTCTTCCCCCTGATGATTACAATCCTGACTTGGCGCTATCCCGTGCGCACAATGCCAGAATGCAATCCTCGAAAACAGCCCGAACCTATACGCGCACGTCCTGCCCGTCAAGAGCGTATTCTGCTCGTCATGGTGCCGTGTTCGCAATGCGCGTTCCGTCAACAGATTGCGGCTTGATCTTTTCTTCCTCACAATACTTCGCGGAGAAGCGATTCCTGTGTCCGCACTTCGGGCAGACTATCACTATCCTGTCTATTTTCGCCTCAGACGCGAGTCCCCACCCGCACCTGAAGCACCAGAGGAGCCCCATCAGGACCTCCTCGGCAACGCTTTCAGGATGCCCGTAGGCGTGCAGCGTACATCCGCCGCGCGGAACCTCTCGATTGCCTGCTTCCGATACTCCGGAGATTGAAACGCCCACGGCGCGCGTGGCACCGGCTTCCACCTGATCTTCATTTCGATCACGGGGCCGATAATCGCGCGGTCGTAGTAGAGGATCCCGTCAGAGACGATTATGCGCTGGAGCTCAAGGGCGGCCATCCCCTCCTTCGCTTCCTGTGATGCTGCGGGCGGAAACTGCTCGGCCACGATGACCGGGAGCGGCCACCATTGCCGAACGAAGCGGAACAGGCCATACGGCCCCATGTCGAGGCCGATGACGCTTTCCGTATTCCCATTAACCATGACCACGCCGAGGCACGGCTTCACTCCATTCTTGCGGGGGAGGCCGCGCAGCAGGATGAGTTTCATCGAGCGGGGGCGCCCCCGTCCTTGGCCGGCTGGACTGATTTCGCCTCCTCCGCTTTTCTCCCCTCCGTCACGATCTCCTTTCTCAGAGAGCGCATCGCCTCGATTTCAGCGCGGATCTCGTCGAGCGTTACCTTCGGCCACAGGATCCCACCGATAAATCCGCGCCTTGCCCTGATGGCGTTTATCGCGGTCATCGTGAGGGCAAGATCGGCGCTGTCGCGGATATAATTGATCGCTGCGGAGAACTCGGTGCATTTGACGAACAGGAGCATCGTCTGCTCCTGTCTTCCGCGCGACGAGTCTCCCATGGCCGCGAATTCCTTCGCGTCGATCCTTCCCTCCCGGGTGATATTGCCCGGAGTAGCATTCCGCGTCACCGGCGCTTTCCCTGCCATGCGCGCCTGCATCCCGTTGAGCGCCTTATTGAAGTCGATGACGTTCCTCGGTCCCTGCCCCTGCTTCTTCTCCTCGGTCATTCCTCCCCCCATTCGCTTTGGCCCTATTCCCCGTCCGAAACGCGGGCCGTCATGTAGCACCCCGTGTCGAGCTCAACCTTCGGGAGTCCGCAGACAGCCATGTACTCCCGCTGCCCGTTCCTGCAGTACGGATCGTTCATCATGCCGTTGTTCTGCCGTTCCGATGATGCGCCCTTCCGCTCCTTTCTCCCGTTCATCGCGCACCTCCCTGTTCCTGCTTCTGTGCCTTCGCCACGAACCGGACAAGCTCCAAACGCACCTGCTTCAGATTCGAGACATAGAGCTCTCGCATACCGCGCGCGAGGCCGATCACCCCCTCGGCCAGACTGTTCCCCTCTGCGTGTGCCCGCTCGAGCAGCCGCTCCCAGTCGACCGGCCCCCGGGACCGGCGCGACGGCACTCCCGCGACCCCCTGGACCCTGCCCTTCCTCTGCGGCGCGATCCCCTTGCAGATCAGACGAGTATTCGCCGGGCTCGGCCGCAGCCCGTGCCGCTTCTCGATCTCAGCGGCCACCTCCGGGCAGGTCATCCCGGTCGCCTTCAGGCCGCGCATCTCCTCGCGGATCTCGGGGGTGAGGTGGACCAGGCGTATGCTCATTCCTTCGCCACCATTTCTTTCGTCGAAGAGAACCACGCCCTGAACTTTTGCTCTTTCATGCCTTCACCGCCTCCCGCATCTTCCTCAGCGCCTTCGCCTCGATCGCCCGGATGCGCTCCCGGGTGACGTTGAAATGGCGGCCGATCTCGTCAAGGGTGCGGACCCCGCCGCCATCCAGGCCGAACCGTAGACGCGCCACCATCCGCTCGCGCGGCGTCAGCTTCCGCAGAAGGGCATCCACCTCTTCCCTGCACTCGATCCGGTCGATACCGAGCGGACCGACTGCTCCTGCTATTTTGATGCGCATGACCGCTCCCCGCGTGCGCCTTGAATCTTCACGTCCAGAAAATCGCGATACACATGACCATCCGCTTTCCTGCGCGCCACTGAATCCTCCGTCAGCGCATACTCGCGCCGCGCGTCAAAGCAGGTATGGACATCATCGGCCTGCGGATCGACCGGAATCCATCGGCAACATCGGTTACACCAGCGCATCGTATTCCTCCTACTCCACCAGCACGGGTACGCAACGGCATCTCCCATGAACAGGCGTTATCCCAAGCCCAGAGTTCTGCAAGCTCTCGCCGCTCCGGTCCCCGATGTAATTCGCCCGCCCGCCCTTCACGTAGTACGCCTCACCCTTCCCGCCATTCCGAGACTTGTCCCACGAGAGCCACGGCGTCTTCTCCTTCACGCTCTCAGGATCCTCGTCACCGAACGTGGACTCCATGATGTTCATGGCCTTCGCGACCTTGAACTCATGCTTTGAGAGGGAGAGGCAGACGTCACAGGTGCGGGCGTCCCCAACCGGAAGGATGCGATAGGTGTCGTATCCTGCCGCCTGCATCGTCGTGAATACGCCCCACGAGCGCGCCTTCGTCGTGACCGAGGAGGAGAGCACGTCCCAGTAGCGGTAGTCCTTGAAGCTCTCCCCGAGCGCAGCCTTCAGGAAGTCCGCCGTCTGCTCCCGCCCGAGTCCGGCCTCCATCGCCCTCTCGATGATCCCGCGCGCTTGCTCAACCTTCGGCCCCTTGTAGTAGTCTGCGATCCACATGGCCGGCCGTTTCCCGAGGGCCTCGATCGCCTTCTCGTCTTTCAGGGCGTAGGCGGATATCCATTTCGGGGGGAGCTCAGAGAATCCGCGCTTGATCGCCATGCGCTTCCTGGTGAGCGCGAGGACCTGCTCAGCCGTTTCCTCGGTCATCGGGACAGCAGCATCGGCTATTGCCGCCCCATACTTCGGATATGCAGCCGCCACCTGCTCGATCAGGCTCTTCGCCCCGGCCGCTGATACTTCGAAGTCCGCGTCGAGGAGCTTCCCGAGGAGTCCCATGGCGTAGTCGCCCTGCTCAACGGCTACCGCCCTGAGCGTGTCTGAGAGCTTCACCTCGATCGCCACGATGTCGCGGAGGACGAGCGGGTTCTTCTCCTTCTTCGCGAGCTCGACGGGATCCCCCTGTCCGAGGACCCACGCAGCCGCCTCGTCGATCCGGTAAGCATCAACCGCATCGAGGCCGTGGGATTCTGAGCAGACGGAGCCGCATTTATCGCACATCAGTCCTGCCTCCTATCACTCACCAGTGCCCCCTCCCCGCCGCATCCCGCTCCTCGCGCCAGTCCTGTCCCGTCTGCGTGATAGCGGCGACCTGCTTCCCGTCCGGGCCATAGATGCGCGTCACGACCTGCACGGCATCATCCGGATTGGACGGTCCCCCCTTCGGCCCGTAGAACTCCGCCACCCTCTTCAGCTCATTTGCCATGACCTCACCCCTCCAGCTTCCCGCCCATGCTCCGCCGGATATGCAGGAGCGCGTCCATCACGAGGTCCGTCACCGCCACGGCCGCCTTCCCTGCGTTGTCCTTCGTGAACCCCATCCCCCCCATCGGAAACGCCTCCGCCTGGATCTTCTGGAGGAGCAGCGTCATCGGCATATTTCCTTCCTCTCCGGGATATGCCGGCACGTTCGTCCCGAGGAACTTGTTCCCGAGCTCGATCGCCCCGTTGATCGACATGCCGCCGGCGCCGGCAACGGATGTGAGCATGCTGGCGACCGTGTCCATGTCCATCAGATCCGGCCCGTTCGACCGGAACTCGTGGAACCGCACGCGCATCTCAGGCAGGAGCACCCGGTTCTGAAGGTCATCGAACTTGTTCCGCTTCGGCCGGCAGACCTGCGCCTCGAACATCTCGAGGGCGGCCTGGCTGGTGGCCCTGTTGTAGTCATTGCTCCATCCCACGAGGATGGGCGGGACCCTCGTCGACCCCATCGTCATCTTCGCGCAATTCTGGATGTACTGCTGGAACGTCGAGTCCTGCTTCTGCTGCTGCGTGAGGATCTGGAGCAGTACCTTCGGCGAGTCGATCTTACCGCCTGATGTCGCCGCTTCCGCGATCCCGCTCGGTATCTGCGCCGCGAACAGCCTGCTCGCGCTATCGTCACCCGGGATATTCTCGAACGTGTCCAGCATCCGCTTCAGCGCATCCTCCCCGAGCGTCCCGCCGCCCATGATGAGCAGAAGGATCGCAGGGATAAGGTTGTTCCTGAAATGCCGGAAGTTGCCGCGCTCGGCCTGGAACGCACCGCCGATGTTGTACTCCTGGGACGCCCAGTCCGGCTCCCCGTACTCGCTTCCCGGAACGTACTTCCCGCAATAGATCATTTCCGTCGCTGCCGTCGTGGCATCGGGCGAACCGATCAGCTTGCCGGTGAGGTAGGAGAAGTTGCGTGGATCCATGAACTGCTTATAGTAGTGTTTCCTGTTCCCCTTGATCTGAACGAACAGCCGGAAGTAGTGGGGCCGCTCCTCGTAGACCCATTTCCAGTCATGCCCTATCCGGGCCTGCGTCATGTCCGTAGGCCGGTCATCGCGTACCAGCATTCGCGTCTGGTAACTCGGCACGTGCTCGCCCCCGCACGGTATCCCGAGCGCGTCCCGGAGCACCTCCATCGTCCACCAGCCCGTCGTCTCCTCGTCAGTCCGAAAACGTTCGCGGATAGTGGTGAACGAATCAAACGGCGAGAAGTTGTCGTAGAACCGCTCGAGGCGCTCAAGCTCGACCGCGAGGAGCTCGTCCATGTCCTTGAACGATCTATCCGTCGGCCGCTCCGCCCCCTCCCCCTGTATCATCGCCCAGACGTCATCCTTCTGGGCGTCTTCCTTCGCGTACCACTTCCCGCCATCCTTCGCGAGGAGCGGCACAAACTCGTACCCGTAGCTCTCGACCCCGATCTCGAGGGCCCTGATCACCGCCGGGAGCACGCTCGAGCTGCGCGCCAGAAGGCACCAATAGAGCGGCGGCTTCCTCGGCTCGATCACCCCATCGATCTTCCTCCCCTCGAACGGATCGTCTAATGCCGACCTCGACGGAATAGCCGCCCCCCCCGAAGGCATCCCGCCCGACGCCATCGAGATCAGTTCCGAGCACGCCTTCCTCAGCGTCCCCGTGTCAACCCCTCCGCCCGCCTTCGCCATCGCCGTCTTTTTCCCCGCCCGCTTCTTCATCCTTCCGTCTCCCTTCACTGCGTTTGCGTTACTGCCCATGACACAAAAAAAGGCCGCACCGACGTCCCGGGCATCCCTCCCGGAAACGCGATGCGGCCCCCGCCTGTGGTCGGTCGGCCGTTATGTCAGACTTCTACGCGCTCGCTCAATTCCTGTGTAATCTCCCATTTCATACCCGTCTTCGCCGCGACTATCCGCACCTCACCGAATCCACGGATCTCGAGCTCCTCGATCCTCTCCATGGCCAGTGCCTTGCCAGCTCTGGCGATCTCCCGCCATTTCTGATCCCGTCCGTCCCGCTCGCTCTGTCTGTCACCCATGTCGTCCTACCTCCCGCTCGCCGCGCACGCGAACCCCGCAGCTATCTTCCTCTGATTGAGCAGGATATTCCCCATGATTTCCCACCCCCGGAGCGCGTACCGCACGGACGCGACACCGTGATCCTCGTCCTTGCTATGCGTCTGGCAGGCAAGGGAGTCATACGTCGGCCGCGCCGACTTGCAAAACAGGAGCGCCGGCCTGGTCCCACCGTCCGGGGCAGCCCGCATCGTTAGCATATTCGCGATCGTCCCCTGCCCGTAGGTCTTCCCCTCGCTCTCCACGCGGATGCACCTTCGACCCGCCGGTTGCTGTGCCGACGCCACGAACAACCTCCCTCTACGCTCCGGCTTGTCGAGCTCCATCGCCAGGTAGGTATCCTGTGGAACGCACGTCGGCCCCGTAAAGAGCGCTGTCGCTTTCGGGAACTCCATACGCTCGTGCTCACGGACAACCATGTCGGCGAAGTCGGAGGTCGCCGTGTTCCTGTCCGTCACGAGTTGACGGAGCACGACGGCAGTCCAGAAGTCATCATGCTTCTCGAACCAGCGGCCCACAAGGACCCAGGAGACCCAGGAATTGACCGGCCCGGCATCCGCCCCCATGATGAGGTGCCATGTCTTCCCGATCTTATCCCTCCATGTTTCGACCGGCATGTCGGCCTTCAGAAGGTGCGCCCGCTCGGCTATCATCGGGAATATGGCGTCCTCGATCTTCGGCATCTCGCACAGGTAGTACGCCGCGAAGGATTCCCACGCCATCATCGGGTGCTCGAACTTCTGCCATAGGTCCTCAATCGGGTAGTACCCCCTGCTTTTCTTCGCCCGGCACCCGCAAACGTCCGAGAACCGATGCGGCTGATTGAGCTGGTCGTACTTCACCATGTCCACGCACCTTTTGTACGGCTTCTCCGGCGTACACGGATAGGGGCACTTCTTCAGGACCTCGAAGATGCACCAGCGGTAGAGCCGGATCCCGCTCTTGGCCGCATCCTCGATGAGCTGCTGCATGATGCCGTTCGGATGGTGCGCTGTGGAGAACTGCTCGATCGTCGCCCGCATATTCTTCGATGACTGGGCGATCGCTATGGCCGCCGTGTATATGTGCTTCGTGAACTCGTCCACCTCGTCAAGCATGAGGATCGGCACGTGCGGCCCCTGCACGGACTTGAGGGACGCCATGAGGATCTCGATATTGCTCCCGCCCTTGTACCGCGTCTTCTCCTGCGTCGCCTCCCCGAGCACCCGGTCCCTGAACACGTCCGCATCGAATCGGCTCACGTTGTCGTACATACGCTTGCTTTGATCAGAACTCCCGCCCAAAATCCTGATCCCGCACCCCGGATTGAAATGCGCCTTGAGCCGCGCGGAAATCGCCCCCATCATCGTCTTCCCGCCGCTCCGGCAGGCATGAACGACGCAATTCGTGTGCGGAGAGAACTGCGCCTTCTCCTCGTCGCTCCACCCGTCCGTGTCCTTGAAGAAGCTCCCTGCGAGGTAGGCGAACGGGGAATCATGGCCGGGACAGGGACAGGCGCCGGGGGCATAGTGAGGAATCGCCACCTCGCAGTGCGTCGCAACGTACCCACGGAGCTGCTCGGGCGTCTCAGGGCGGATGCTCCGGCATGTCAGGTCTCTATTGCGAAGCGCCTCAGTCTCCATCGGAATCTTTCTCCATCAGATCAAGGTTCGCCTTCCAGTACGCAGCGGCCATCCTCTTGTCCCTGTCCGTGATCTCGACTTGCGCGACCTCACCGGCTTCTCCGTATAGGGCGCGCTCGGCCTTGACCGCCTCGGTGCCGTCCCTTGGGGCCGGGATAGTATCGCCACTGAGCATGGCGTTCCTGGCCTTAGCCTGCACGATCTTTAGATAGGTGGCGTGCCGATGCCTGCGTTGTGCTGCTGTCTCAGCATCTTTCTTCAGTGTTTTACTGGCGATATCATCCCTGTGCTGCTTTCGGCGATCCGTCCACTTCTCGCGGGCTGCCCTTTTCTTAACCGCATCCACCGATGCTCCATATTTCTGCGCGAGCATTTCGCATGTGACTTCTCCTTCTCCCTCTGGTGATGTGCAATATTCGTGCATCATCAGAGACCATATATGCTTACTCTTCGGCCCGCCCTTCCCTTGTCTTTTATCATTCATAACTGTCTACACCGCAATTACTTGTTGACATATTGCCAGCCCTTTGATAGCATTCTTTCGGAGGTGAAGATGAATAAACAAGGCGAGGCTGGAATAAACTGGACCGATGCGACGTGGAACCCGGTCACCGGATGCCTGCATGGGTGCCAATATTGTTATGCCCGCGCGATATCCAATCGATTCCATAGGAGCTTTAAGCCAGAGTACCATCCCGAGCGATTGAAAGAGCCCTTGCGCGAGAAAGCCCCTATGCGGATATTCGTGTGTTCCATGTCCGACCTGTTCGGTGAGTGGACCCCGAGAGCATGGATAGAGAGCGTTTTCGAGATAGTCAGAAAATGCCCGAAGCAGACCTTCCAGTTCCTTACCAAAAACCCAAAGCGGCTTCATGAGTTCAATCCTTGGCCCGGTAATGCGTGGGCCGGTGCGACCATAGACGTAAAGACAAGGCTGGAACCAAGCTTAAAAGCCCTCGAAATGGTTAAAGCCCCCGTCCGGTTTATATCGTTTGAACCGTTGAGTTGCGATATGGGGGAACCAGAGTTGACCGGGAGCGTTGAGTGGATTATCATTGGGGCGCAGACCGGCCCCAAGGGATACCAACCCGCCGAACCGTGGGTGGCAAACCTTTTGAGTGCCGCGAAGACCGCGAGGATACCCGTATTGATGAAGGATAACCTCGAATGGGAACCCCACCGTGAGGAATTCCCAGAGAGCGTAGAGATCGGACAATTAGCCCTTCTGTGAATTGTAATCATGCGGCCTTCCGCATTTTTAGTGCCCAGTAGTAGACCGTGTGCGCCTGATTCCTGAAATACTTCGCTTCAATCGTTTTCCATCCGTAGCGCCGCCTCAAGTCCTTCAGCATCGTTCCGAAGATATCCGGGTACCACCTGATAATGCATGGGATATTCATGCCAACCGGAATATGCTCCGTCGCCGAGACGAACTTGCTCACGATGCCGGTCATCTTCTGCCGGCATACCAACCCATCAGTCACGAACATCGTCATTCCACCCACAGGCTTGTCCCGGCAGATCAAATACATAAGCTTCCAGGGCGTCCCGTAGTCATCGAGGTCGAATACATTGAATTGCGATAGATCGGTTTTCTGTACAAAAACGACGTTGTCCCCGAGCCGACATAATTCTGGCGAGTGCACCTTCTCATGGTCCACGCCTATATACCCATCGACCTTACCCTTGTATACACGATCGTAAATCTTCCCAGAACCACAGAAAAGATCGCAGACCATTGCGCCCTTCGGAAGATTGCGCTTCCGAAGCTGGACCTTCGCGGACAGCATCGAGTTATCTTTCTGCT
>Ga0265297_10011726_pt1 | contig 10673 bp, 14 predicted proteins | sample Munlanlwell13791_FD_192502 | JGI IMG/M metagenome (GOLD analysis project Ga0265297, IMG submission 192502) | Leachate microbial communities from a municipal landfill in Southern Ontario, Canada - Leachate well 137-91 | ecosystem: Engineered > Solid waste > Landfill > Unclassified | place...
TATAATGGGCCTTCCGCGGACAAAAAGATTACTACCGATGCCTGGGGGGTATTTATTTCCGGCTACGCCCCTGTTCGCGATGCCGGAGGTAAACCGATCGCGATCCTGGGAGTGGATAGTGACGCTATATCTATACAGGCTATGGAAAAAAGCGTAAAGGCAGCCGGGTTAGCGGCATTATGCACGGGCTTTTTGTTTCTTATTTCATTCGTAACTTTAATAAGATTCACTTAATTATTGGAGTTAAATTGATTAAAAAAATCATCCTATTAATGGCATTATCTTTCGGCGTTTTTTCCTGCGTTAACCTTTGTGCCGCACAGGAGCCCATTGAAGTAATTTCTTATAATGTTAATCCTGTGGGAACTTGCGAGTATCAGGATTTTGGGCCGATAGAATACCGCGGTGCAAAGGCGAACTTAAGTATCTTTAAGACAAATGTAGCGGGGTTCAAAGATAAGGAAGTAATCTTTAGCGACATCAAGACTGGTTTGCCCATAGTGGTTGAACGCGATATTTCTATTTTGCTTCATAAAGAGAATATAACCGAAGAATATTTTCCGGAAGAGAATAGTGCCAGGCTAACTAAATTTGAGGGGGGCAAGAAAACGCAAGAATTTACCTTGAAAGGAAAAGCCCCCATTCAAAGCGCCATCCTCGTCCCTTTTTCCTTGCGTAATGTACCGGAATTAAAAATAGGCAGTACCTTTGATATAGTTTTACCCGCGGAATTCAGGGTAAAGTTAACCTCTATAGAAGAGATAACTGTTCCGGCCGGTAAATTTAAGGTTTATCATTTCACAAGCACGCCTCCAAAATTTGAAATATGGATTAGTGCCGATGATTTGAGGCTGCCCGTTAAGATCAAGGGTTTGGGCGCTTTTCCTTACGCTTTGGAGATGAAAAAACGCGTTTCTAAGCAGAGGTAAGGTTAAACTTGAAATCAAAATTTAAAAAAGTCCTTGTTGATTTATTCCGGCAGAACAGTACCCCTGGCGGCATCGCGTTGGGGTTAGCTGTCGGGGCTTTTATCGGTATCCTGCCGCTTTACGGCCTGCACACCTTGCTTGTTATTGTCGCCGCGCTAATCGTGCGGCCAGCCAATAAAGTTGCCATTCTTTTGGGGACAAACGTCTCTCTTTTCCCGACAGTTCCGTTTATAACCTGGGCAGGATATGAAATCGGCAGGCTTATCCTGTGGGGAAAATTTGAACCTTTGACAGGCGCGTATTTTAAGGATATTTCATTTCAGAAGATTGTCAGCCACTACCTGCCTCTGTTTTTGGGGAGTGTTATTTTAGGAATTATTTGCGCGGGGATAGTTTATCTCGTTTCTTTCCTTATAATAAGAAAAATAGAAAAGAGAAAATAATATGGCTCAGGAACCTGAGGTTAAGATAAGGAAGTTTGAGAAAGGAGACAGGGACGCTGTAAGGCGGATCACTCACGATAATGCCTTTCTGGGTGAACTTGCCTCGGTATTTTTTGAAGGCAGAGAGATCCTTAGCGATGCCTTGACTTTATATTTTACTGATTATGAGCCGGAATCTTGTTTTGTAGCTAGCGTTGGATCCGAAATAGTGGGTTGCCTTATCGGGGCCAGGAGTAAGGCCGTCCTGGAAAAGATATTTAGCGATAAAATTTCCTTAAGGCTGGTTTACGGTGCTTTTAAGAACGGGGTTTTCTTGAAGATGAAGAATATCATTTTTATCCTTCGCTGCTTATGGGATATGTTGAGGGGGAAATTGATAACTCCGGATTTTACTAAAGAGTACCCCGCCATTTTTCATATTAACGTTAGAAAGGATTACCGCGGTTCTAAGATCGGCGCGGGGTTAACCAGCAGCTATTTGAATTATCTTAAAGAAGAGGGGGTTCCGGGAGTGCATCTAGCCACAATGTCTGACAGGGCCGCCAATTTTTTCTCAAGCCAGGGTTTCCAGTTATTATTTAAAGGTAAGAGGTCGTATTTCAGGCACATATTGCACAAGGATGTGCCGCTTTATATTTACGGCATGAAGCTTGTTCGTTAAGGAGAAGCTAGAATATTCTTGATACGGAAAGATTTTATGTATATAATCAACTTGTAAAATAAAGCGTATAGGGCATTGCGGATAAAAAGGAGAAATTATGAAAGGAACCGGAATAACCGTTGTTTTTATGTTTATTTTATTTTGCCTGAATGTTTGTTTGGGTTGCGCCCAAACTGCACCCATTGTTACTGCGCCCGCACCCAGGACTGCCGATGTGAACAAAGACGGTAAACCCGATATAACCTATCATAGCGACGGAAAGAATGTAACAAAAATTGAGGCAGATACCAACCTTGACGGTAAACCCGACGTAACGGTGAATTTAAAGGACGGGAAGTTTGAGTCCGCCGAAATTGACGCCAATCAGGACGGTAAGGTTGAAAAGAGGTACTATGATTCAAACTCATTTAATGAATGGATAAACGATAACCATCCCGAATTCCATGATGACCTGTATTTCGCTGACGGGATACTTACCTTAAAGTATTAATAGATAGCCGGTTAAATCCTGGGTCCTGGTTGGATTTGCCGGCTAGAGTTTCTTTAGTAGAAAAGGTTTATAGAAACAAGGAGAGGACGCTATGGCTGATTTAAAAGATTTGTTGCAAAGCGCTGATTGGAAAACAGAAAAGCACGTTCCGGTCATTGAAGCTCCGGATAAAGCCGGTAAGGGAGAATTTATCAAAGTCACTGCAAGCGTAGGTAAAGAGATCGGCCATCCGAACAAGACCGAACATCATATCAGCTGGATTGAAGTTTATTTTCAGCCGGAGGGTGAAAAATATCCTTATCAGATCGGTAGGGCGGAATTTTCAGCGCACGGCGCCTCAATCGCGGGGGCGGACACAAGCACAGTTTATACGCATCCCGAGATAACGGTGAGCTTTAAAACAGATAAACCGGGGATAATCTACACGGCTAGTTACTGCAACATCCACGGACTTTGGCAAAGCAGCAAGGAGTTAAAGATAGGGTAAGATATGGTGAAAGAGACGATTTTAATTGTTGAAGACGAGAAAGATGTCGTGAAAATGCTTGAGTATAATCTCAAGAAAGAAGGTTTTGCAACTTTATCTGCTAACGACGGTGAATACGCTCTGGATGTCGCGAGTAGAAAACATCCTGGTCTTATTATTCTTGATCTCATGCTTCCCGGCCTAGACGGCCTAGAAGTCTGTAAAGCCCTTAAGAAAGATATAAAAACCTCATCTATCCCCGTAATCATGCTTACGGCTAAAGTCCAGGAAACAGATAAGATTGTGGGTTTAGAATTGGGCGCTGACGACTATATAACTAAACCTTTTAGCCCAAGGGAGGTTATCGCCAGGATAAAAGCAGTTTTGCGCCGTGGAAAAGAAAAAGATAGACTTCCGGAGTTATTAAAGATAGGCGATTTAACCCTGGATTTATCCAAGATTAGCGTTGCCGTTAAAAATAAACCTGTTGAGCTCACCTCAAAAGAATTTGAACTGCTAAAGACATTAATAGAGGCGAAGGGTAGAGTGCTCTCTAGGGACTATCTTCTGGATAATATCTGGGGTTTTGACCACGCTGTTGAAATACAGACTCGCACCGTTGACGTGCATATCCTGACCTTGCGTAAAAAACTAAAAAGCGAAGCCAAGCGCATTATAACCGTAAAGAATTACGGGTATAGGTTTGAATATGAAACTTAAGATTATCCTGCTGTATGTTTTCGTAATTTCAGTTTCCTTCGGCCTTACAGCCTTCTTTTTAGACAAAAGCCTGGAAGAAAATTCCCTCAATAATATTCAATCCTCACTTATTTCCGAAGCATATTTAATTGAAAATCAGATCAGTGTAAATAACTTAAAGTCGGGAGATGCCGCAGCTCTCGATTCTTTGGTTAAGATCTTAAGCCCAAAAATAAGAAGCCGCATAACTATAATTGATAAAGAAGGTAAGGTCTTGGCTGATTCCGAAAAGTCGCCGCAAGAGACCCTTAAAATGGAGAATCATCTTAACCGCCCGGAGATAATTACGGCTTTAACCGGGAAAACCGGCATTGATACGCGTTTTTCCAATACTCTTAAAATAGATATGCTTTATGTCGCTTTACCTCTAAAAGAAAACAACCAGGCTCTTGGGTTTTTGAGGCTCGCGCTTCCTTTGGAGAGCGTGCAAAATACTTTATCCACAATTAGAAAAATAGTTTTTATGGGCCTGCTTTTTGCTTTGGGATTTGCTTTTGTTTTGGGTTATATCGTGACAACAAGGATAACTAAGCCGATTAATAGAATAATCCAGGCTTCGCGTAAATTTTCCGAGGGAGATTTTACGCACAGGATCATTAATTATTCCAAAGATGAAATAGGGGAACTCGCTCTTACCTTAAATAGAATGGCTCAAGACTTGGAAGATAAAATCAAAGAGATTAAACAGCAGAATCAGGAGCTGGCGGCGATCTTTAACAGCATGATTGAGGGTATAATTGTTATTGATAGAACAAGCCGCATAGTCTCTATTAACCCTGCGATTGAGAAGATATTTGGAGTTTCAAGTAAAGACGTGCAAGGCAGGCCATTTTTGGAAGCAATACGTAATAATGAGATCTCTGAAATCATAAACAGCGTTTTAACCAACGGGAAGTCTTTATCCGCTGAAATTACCCTTGTATTGCCGGCTCACAGGGTCTTTGAGGTCAATGCCGTTCCAATTTTCGAGAGGGATTCTGTAAATGGTTGTCTTCTGGTAATCCATGACATTACAGAAATCAGGAGGCTTGAGACTGTCCGGCGCGATTTTGTTGCTAATGTATCGCATGAGCTTAAAACCCCGCTTACTTCAATTAAGGGGTTTGTAGAGACACTTCTTGAAGGAGCTTTGGATGATAAAAGGAATAGCCGTAATTTCCTGACAATAATCCAGAATCACGCTGACCGCTTGGATACCTTAGTCAATGACCTGCTTTCTTTATCGCATCTGGAATCGAAAGATATGCTTCTTGATATAAAAGAGGTCAATATTAAAGTTGAGGCTGACGAGGTTATTTCGGGTTTCGGTTCTCAATTAAAAAAGAACAATGTTGAAATAAAAAATGAGCTTGCGCCAAATATTTTGGCGAGAGCTGATAGAGATAGGATAAAGCAAGTATTTACCAATCTAATTGATAATGCCATAAAGTTTAACAGAAAAAACGGAACAGTTAAGGTTTATGCCGAAGAGTCAAGTAGCAAGATAAAGATAACCATAGAAGACTCAGGCGTTGGAATTCCTGAAAAAGATATCTCGCGTATTTTTGAGCGGTTCTACCGGGTGGATAAAGCGCGCTCGCGCGAACTCGGCGGGACAGGCTTAGGCCTTTCTATAGTTAAGCATATCGTGGAATTACACGGCGGCACCGTCGGATTAGAGAGCAATGAAGGCCTCGGTTCAAAATTCTTCTTCACCCTTCCAAAATAGCAGCAGTTACTTTTTAACCTCCTAAAAAACTTTACCCACATTTTACTTATCTTTGAAGCGCATTTAACGCCTCTCATTTATACTTTAGCCATGAGAAGAAAAATTCGTTCAATATGGCTAAAGATAATCCGCAGTATAAAGAAGGCTATTGACGATGAAATAATTGAAATGGATTATTTCTACGGTCAATACGCTTAATCGATGAAAATTAAAACTAAGGTTATCATAGTGGAAGATGATAAGGATATCAGCGCGTTGATTGCTTACAACCTGCGTAAGGAAGATTTTTATGTTGAGCAGGTTTTTGACGGTTACGAGGCAGCCGAAAAATTAAAAAATGAGCATTTTAACATAGCGATAGTTGATATTATGCTTCCGGGTATTAATGGTTTTGACATCTGCCGCAAGATAAAAAGCGGGGATAGCCCTTCATTTGGGACATTTGTCATAGTGGTAAGCGCTAAATCCAGCCAGCAGGATAAGCTATATGCGCATATTATGGGCGCGGATTGTTATTTCGCCAAACCTTTTAGCGTTGCAATATTATTGACTGCGGTAAGAGAAATCAAGGCAATGCAGGATAAAGAATTTATAGTCAAGCAAAAATGAGATTTTACTTACATTTTACCTGCAATTGAAGCGGATTTAATGCTTGTATTTTATAATTCAGGAAAGTATAAAATGAAACGCATATTAAAAATGATAATTAGCTTACCCGTAAAAATTTTAAATAAGATTATAGATGAGGAATCACAAAGGGTGAATGAGTTCAACAGGTGTGTTTTTGACACTGCCCTAAATGAAGGATGTGAGAGTTAAAATGCAAGCCATGTCTTCAATTCGCCGCGACTTTATAGCGAGCCACCTGCGTTCTCAACTTGAGCAGCTGCGTAATGCTCTTGAGAATATAGAGGAGGAAGAACATATTGATTCTGGCTATGCGGATGAATCCTTAAAGCAGATAGAGATGACTTTACGTAACATCAGGAAATTATGCCTTGATAATAATTAATACATAGTTAAAAGGAGGGAAGACAATGAAGAAGCTTTTAGCAGTGCTAGTGGTGGTAGGATTTGCAGCTTTATGTTTAACAGGCAGTTCTTACGCGGGAGAAATAGATTTGCTCTTGCAGAAGCTGGTAGATAAGGGAGTTTTAACCGCGGGTGAAGCGCAGCAGGTCAAAACTGAAACCAAAGAGGGGATCCGTAAAGAGATCGCGCAGGCTAAATATGAATTACTTCCTGAATGGATGCAAAGGGTAAAAATGAAGGGAGATTTTCGTTTACGGTATGCTTATACAAAACAAAAAGGGGCAAGTGACGACAGCAAGGGCCAAATTAGGATGCGCTTAGGCCTTGATACAAAGATAAATGACCAGATGAAAGTCGGAGTGGGTATTGCAACCGGCTCAACCACTAATCCTCGCTCAACCAATGCTACCTTCGCTGATAGTAATTACCCCGCTTCATTTAAGAGCATTATTTTGGATTACGCTTATGGTTCATATTCACCTACTACCTGGTTGACTTTAACCGGCGGTAAATTCAAGAACCCTATTTGGCAGCCTACGGATTTATTGTGGGATGGAGACTTGAACCCTGAAGGCGTAAACGTGCAGTTAGATTACCGCTTGAATCCATATCTGGGTTTATTTTTGAATGGCGAGATTTTCGCTTTGACTTATGATAGCTCAGGTGATGCAAACCGGACAATGTTTGTGATTCAGCCGGGGGTGAAATATAATTGGCATGACAAAGTAGATTTTAAAGCTGCGGTTGCCAGCTATTTTTTCACTAACTTAAAAGGTACAGCCACGTATGCCCTAAGGACGACCAATAGTGTAGACGGAAACAACTATAAATATAACTATAATTCGGTCAATCCCAGCGTTGAGATCGGGATTAAAGATCCGTTTGCCGGGGTTCCAATACTTGCTAAATATGTTCCGTATGCCGGCATATTCGGGGATTTTATTTATAACCCTGACCCTGAGACCGGTAAGAGCGGTTTTGACGCCGGATTTAAGTTTGGACAAGAGAAGGTTGGGGATTGGGGCCAGTGGCAGGCAAAAATTCTCTTTGCTAAATTGGGAAGAGATGCCTGGCTGGATATCTTTCCGGATTCTGACCGTTATGGCGGAAAGACCAATATGAAGAGCGTTGAAGGGATACTTGAATATGGCTTAAGCAAAAACAGCAGCCTGGTTCTTGATTATTATTGGGCAGAGTCGCTGACAAGAACCGGTCAAAGTTTTATGCCCCAACAAGTTTTACAAGTTGACTGGAATTTGAAATGGTAATATCATATTATTATCAGAAAAAAGGAGATGAGAAAAAATGAAGAATTCCATAAAAACGTTATTAGTATTGAGTTTACTCTTTGGATCCGTCTTAACCGGATATGCCGGTGGGCCTTATGGAGAGGATGAAAGAAAAATAATTATTGAAGGTTCAACTACGGTTCTTCCGATTGCTCAGGTAGCCGCGGAGACTTTTATGCGCCAGAATCCTGATACGGACATCGTTGTTCGCGGAGGCGGTTCCGGTGTAGGGATCGCATCCTTAATAGATAAAACCTGCGATATTGCGAATTCATCCCGTGCGATTAAGGACAGCGAGTTGGATAAAGCTGTTACTAATGGCGTTGACCCAAGGGCTCATGTTATTGCCATGGATGGGATAGTATTAATCGTGAACCCGGCTAATCCTTTAAGCGCTTTAAGCAAGAAGCAGATAAAAGATATATATACCGGTAATATTTCCAATTGGAAGGAGTTGGGAGGAAATGACGAGAAGGTTGTTGTAGTTTCCCGCGATAGTTCAAGCGGCACCTTCGAAGCGTTTGGAACTTTAGTTTTAGGCGGAGCAAAGGTCAGGCCGGACGCTCTTTTGCAGGCATCCAATCAGGCAGTTGCTTCCGTAATTACTCATACTCAGGGCGCAATCGGTTATGTCGGGTTAGGGTATATTAATTCGGAGGTAAAGGTCTTGCAGGTAGACGGGGTTATACCTTCAAAAGAAACCGTGCTTACCGATAAATATCCGGTATCCAGGCCGCTTTATATGTATACCAATGGAATAATAACCGGGATAACCAGGGATTTTATTGATTTTATAATGAGTAAAGAAGGGCAGAAGATAGTAGATGAACAGGGTTATGTCGGGTTAAAATAGGGCGTTTACTCATTTATCCTGACAACGCGGCAGGCTAAAAATCCCTGCCGCGTCTCCTTTAATGGAAAGTATAATGATCCGTATGAAAGAGAAACTATACAAGTGGATATTTACTGTGCTGGCTTTTTCTTCATTAGTGTTTTTAATCGGTATAGTTCTTGTCCTTTTTAAAGAAAGCCTGCCTATATTCTCGCAAGTAAGTATTGGTAAATTCGTTTTTGGCAAGTCCTGGTATCCAACTTACAGCCCTGCGGAATTTGGAATACTTCCTTTAATTTTGGCTTCAGCCTGGGTTACATTTGGCGCAGCCCTTGTCTGCGTGCCTCTGGGAGTTGGAAGCGCCCTGTATTTAAATGAATTAGCCGGGCCAAAACAAAAAGCAATATTAAAACCTTTAGTTGAGCTATTAGCCAGCATACCCTCAGTAGTTTTTGGTTTTTTTGGAATTGTTATCGTTACGCCGTTTTTACAGAAGTTTTTTCATCTTCCTACAGGCTTGACTGCTTTCAATGCCAGTTTGATTTTGGGGATTATGGCTACTCCGACAGTATGCAGCATCGCAGAGGATGCGTTGAATTATGTGCCTAAACAATTTCGCGAAGCTTCTTTTGCTTTGGGAGCAGATAGATGGCAGACTTTAACCCGGGTGGTCATTCCTGCTGCCGGTTCAGGTATTTCTACGGCAATAATTTTGGGTATGAGCCGGGCAATAGGGGAGACAATGACTGTTTTAATGGTCGCCGGAGGCGCGGCAGTTATCCCGCATACATTTTTAGAACCGGTGCGGCCGATGACTGCGGCAATTGCGGCTGAGATGGGAGAAGCACCGATGGGTAGCAGCCATTATCACGCTTTATTCGCAATCGCGCTCATTTTATTTCTTATTACATTTATATTTAATATTATCGCCGAGATTATCAGCAGGCGTTTTCGTGTAAAGCTGGGTTTAAGCGGATGAGAAAAAAACATATCCAGAATATAGGATTTGCCGGTTTATTTTCCTGTATGTTCATTACTTTGTTTGCTTTAGGATTAATAATATTTTTTATCGGTGTAAGGGGTGTTAGAGTAATCTCTTGGGAATTCCTTACGCAGATACCCCGTAATGGCATGACTCAGGGGGGAGTGGCTCCGGCGATTATCGGCACGCTTTATATTACTTTAGGCGCAATTATTTTTTCCTTGCCATTAGGTTTAGCCTGTGCGATATACCTGTGCGAATATTCGCCCAAAGGATTTATAGTTAATATCATCAGGATCAGCATAAACAACCTGGCCGGAGTCCCGTCGGTCGTCTTTGGGCTCTTTGGTTTAGCTGTTTTTGTTAAATTTTTCGGATTCGGCATATCTATTCTTTCAGGAAGCCTGACTTTGGGGATATTGGCGCTTCCTTTGATTATTTCGGCATCCCAGGAAGCCCTTCTGGCAGTTCCGCAATCTATAAGAGAAGCGTCATTATCACTGGGCGCGACTAAATGGGAGACTATTAAGAGGATAGTTTTGCCGGCAGCCTTGCCCGGCATCTTAACTGGGGTAATCTTAAGTATCGGCAGGATTGCCGGAGAGACCGCTCCGATTCTTTTTACTGCCGCAGCTTTTTATATGCGCGGCTATCCAAAATCAATATTTTCAGAAGTCATGGCTTTGCCGTATCATATCTATGCGCTGATGACAGAGGGAGTCCATCCGGACAGGCAGAAAATGATAGCGTATGGTTGCAGTTTTATTCTTTTATTTATAGTTTTATTTATTTCAGGGATAGCAATATTTATTCGCCAAAGACAGAGGACACAACATGCTTGATAAGATTAAAATGAAAGCGAAAGATGTAAATTTCTTTTACGGGAAAATCCAGGCTTTAAAAGACGTTAATATTGATATCTACGCTAATCAGGTTACCGCTTTAATCGGGCCTTCGGGGTGCGGGAAATCTACATTTATCAGACTATTTAACCGGATGAACGAGCTTATCGCGAATACCGAACTTAATGGTAGTATTTATCTGGAAGATTTAGAGATAAATGATTTTCTTGTTGACCCCGT
>Ga0265297_10011727_pt1 | contig 10673 bp, 11 predicted proteins | sample Munlanlwell13791_FD_192502 | JGI IMG/M metagenome (GOLD analysis project Ga0265297, IMG submission 192502) | Leachate microbial communities from a municipal landfill in Southern Ontario, Canada - Leachate well 137-91 | ecosystem: Engineered > Solid waste > Landfill > Unclassified | place...
CGGGCTTTTCTCTTGTCGCGGCGATTATTGGGCTCGTGCTTTTTATTTACGGAAAAGAGATGGTTAAAAATCTCGTATTCCCGCTTCTTTTCTTATTGGCCATGGTGCCATTGCCGCTCGTCCTGATCGGAAATCTTACCGTGCAGATGAAGCTCTTCGCTACTCAAGTTTCGGTATTTATATTGAACAGGGTAGGCTTCCCATCAATCCAGGATGGCAGTGTCATACGTATGCCGGGTTCCTATATATCAATAGAAGCACCATGCAGTGGTCTGCGCTCTCTCATATCACTTTTAACCCTTGGGCTTCTGTTCGCATACGCGCTAAAGGTCTCCTTTATAAAAAAGGCCGTTCTTTTTATCGCGTCAGCGCCTATAGCAATCGCCACGAATGTATTGCGCATACTATTGATAGCTATTGTGAATGACTTATACGGCAGTAAAGTAGCGATGGGATTTTTTCATGATATGACCGGCTATTTGGTATTCGCCGTTGCGTTTGGGCTTCTTTACGGCCTTAGCAAAGCTTTGGAGGGAAGGGTAAATGCGTAAAAATAGTAATATAGCGTATATTGTGTTGATCGTGGCACTAGTTATAAGCGCGGTATTTTCGATAAACCTTTTCTTTCTCGAGAAGAGCGATAAAGACATCGTAAGTGTATTAAAATTTCCCAATATTGTCGGTCAATGGCAAGGCAAGGATCTTCCGATCACGGAAAAGGAATACAAGATACTCGAAACCAGAAATCTCATTACCAAGGAATACAAGAATAAACAAGGTGAGAAGATATATTTATTCGTAATATACTCGGAGACCAACCGATCAGTATTTCATCCGCCTGAAGTCTGTATGGTAGGGGGAGGGCTGGACCTGGTAAATAAAGAGTCCGTATCAATGCCACTGCGAAGCGTAGATATCACCCTAAATAAAATGAACGCGGAAAAGAAAAATTACAAAGAATTAGTACTATATTGCTACAAGGCGGGCAATATATACACCAGCAGTTACTACCTCCAGCAGGCCTATCTGGCCCTCCATCAGCTCTTCGGCAAGCGCGTCCCCGGCGCAACGATCCGTGTGTCGATGAAAGTCGGGCGGAACGAGTCGCAGACATATGAAGCGGAGAGTATCAGGGAGTTGGAAGCGTTGAAATAGCGGATAGCGTTTAGTGGATAGGGAAATTAGTAAGGTCACAAAGTCACCATGTCACAAGTAAATAAGACAGGGGTTAGTTGTGGGTTATGTGTCGGGGGTGAGGATTAGGGTGGGGTAGAAATTAAATACCTCCTTTCCAACTCTGACCAAGTTTATACAATTGTTTACCGCATATGTTATAACTATCGATCAGATCGTTTAGGGTTTTGATCGGCATAAATCTTCCATAGAGATCCCGGCAACAACTTATGTGAACAATCATTTCGTTGCATTCGCCAATGGCATCATTTATATACTTTTGCCAATCTTTCCTGTAATTCTTCTTTGCATATCCTTCCGCAATTATTGCAATCGGAGCCTTTGAGGCACGTCTCATTTGATCTGCCAGACCAAACTTTTCTTCTCTTGGCAATGCCGTTAATACTTCTTTCATCACTATAAGCATACAACCGTATAGTCGTTTGTAAACGTCCAGGTCTTGAAAGCTCCTAGCTTTATTGTACACGCCCACCCCCATCCTCATAACTCGACCCACAACCCATAACACACCCTAACCCTTACCATATAAGACGCTAAAAGCGCGCAAATTATTGCATTATTTTTTTACTGGTGACGTTGTGACATTGTGACCTGGTGAGTATGAATAGCATGCCTTCTATTTCACATGACACTCTGACACTTGATACTTGACACTAATCTTCACAATCAACGCTCCAACGCGTGTTCATCCAATTCAACACTCTCCACGCAAAGTGTCGAAAGAATACAATCCGCCTGTCAATGATTGTCATGGTATGTCAATGCGCAGTCATGATTAGTCGACTTCTTCAATTCTAACCTACTGAATAACAACCACTTACATCTGCATCTTTCTGAATTATTTTGCCAATCCGATCGACAATGGCACAGATATTGCTTATATATAAGTTGATATATTATTTTTAACTTACAAAGGGCGAGAAATGAAACGAGTAATGGAAACACTGAGATCAATGCTGGACGAGATAAAGAGCGATATCGAGACATATCTTACGATACGCAGATACGCGCGTCTGGAACGAGAGGCGAGGGCTTCCAAGAGATGAGCAAGAAGATCAGACGCCATATCAATTTCGCCGTGATAGCTATCCTGCTAGTGCTCCTGGCTTTCACGCTTATTAAAAATTCTTATGCCCAATCAGATCCATCCTCAGGCGCGACCGCGCCGGAACCCGGAAGCATAGCTTTGGTTTCTACCGGTATTGTCGGATGGATAATCAGATTTGCCCGCAAAAGATTCCATGAATTCAAGAGAATGTTCGATATGGTCGCAAGCGCAATAGGGCTTGTGCTCGTATCTCCAATCCTTATCCTAACAGCTATCGTCATCAAGATCGTATCGCCCGGACCGGCGTTCTTCAGTCAAGAGAGGGTGGGTTTGAACGGCGAGCTATTCAAGATCTACAAGATGAGGACGATGAGGCTTGATGCCGAGCAACTGAGCGGACCAGTATGGGCCAAAGAGAATGATCCGCGTCTTATAAAATTCGGTAAACTTATACGAAAATCTCATATAGACGAACTTCCACAGCTCTACAATGTCCTGCGAGGCGAAATGAGCATAGTAGGGCCCAGGCCCGAAAGGCCATTATTTGTAGAAAAGCTAAGCCGCGAGATACTTGATTACCCAAAGAGAGTAAATGTAAAGCCCGGCATAACTGGACTTGCCCAGGTATGGCATAAATACGATGAGACGATAGAAGATGTGAAGAAGAAGGTCAAATATGACCTTCTATATATACGTAAAATGTGCCTTTTAGTGGATCTCAGGATATTAATGAGGACCGTCCTGGTTGCCGCCACCGGAAAAGGTGCCAGATAAAAATGAGGTCAATGATGAAAAATAGACTATTCGCAGCAGTACTTATCGGACTTTTTAGCTTCATATTTATTTCAAGCGCCCAGGCCGCAATAGTGGTCGATGGCTACCTGGACGTGGATTGGGGCGTAACACCGGGTGCGTTCGGTTCTTCTGATTGGACTGCCAACAACGGCGCTATAGGTATAGTAGAAGACCAGAATACTGATTATTTGAATCCAGGATGGGGTGGACAGAAGTTTGATGTCGAGGCCATCTATTGGAAGAGAGAGAGCGGCAACATCTATGCAGCCATAGTGACCGGCCACCCGAGCTCTGGATATAATTATCTGTATCCGGGAGATATCTTTTTCAACTTTGGTACAGGAATGCAATATGGTCTGGAGACTACCGGTGCTAACGCGGGTAAGCTATACAAAAATCCTTCATGGAACCACAACCCATATTGGGGTGCGCAATCAGATCCTACAACAATGCAAGATGGTACCGGGACAGAAAAAGGACTTACATCGTTTGTATATTTGAATACGTATCCAGGGGCGGGCTATTCTGATCACTGGGTAATGGAGATGATGATACCTGAATCTTACTTTGGAACTGATTGGATGAATGGCGGGATCGTGCACTGGACAGAAACTTGCGGTAATGATGCTCTAGATCTAAACGTTCCACCGACAGACGATCCTCCGTCAACTACTCCGGAGCCGGCAAGCATCGCGTTGTTGGGACTTGGATTGGCAGGGTTAGCGAAACTTAGGAAGAATCGCCGAGTCGTATAGCGCTTAGCAGATAGCGGTTAGAGAATGGTTTGGATAATAAAGAAAGGGGAGTAAAGTGAAAAGAAGTATTAGTTTAGTTATCGCAATTTTACTGGTGCAGTTTGTTATTTTTGTAAATAGCTCTTTCGCTTATGACGTCCAGTGGGCTGATATGAATTATTATGCCGGCGCACAGGTTGGAGGGAGCGATTGGGTGGAAACGTCTGATCAGGGTGCTTCTGCCGAAGCTATAGACGGAGACTACGATTGGGGCTGGGCCAGAACAGATGACATGCATTATGAAGCCGAGGCCGGTTCGGAATATTCCTGGAACGCGCGCGCCCTTTCATTGTCCTATGGACAAATGATCGTTACGGATGGTGCGGATGGTTCAGAAATATTAAGTAATCTCACGGGCGCATTAAACGGATACTTATATGGAGAGTTTGAGGGTGATGGATATTTTCAGAGCAATGTGGGCACCGGTATATATGTATATGATGAAACCGACCATCCCGACTTTCAGGATCTAATAGACGCTGTAAAGAACGGGGAGGACGTGCCAAATCCGATCTGGAGTTGGAATGAAGGAGGCTTCTTTTCTCAACTTTCTTCGGACGATGCTTCAGAAGATGGTCAAGATTGGTATTTAGAACGGGATATCGACTTCATGCACTCCGACTTAGTTTCGATCGTAACCGGAAAACCATATTATGTTTTTGCCGGTTTGGGGGCTGATGCTTACTCAGAGTACTATTACGGATATGCCTATGCGGAGAGTTACTTTTCTGGGAGCTCTTTTGATGTGAGTATAACACAAGCATCTTCTGCGGTTCCAGAACCGGCAAGCATGGCGTTGCTAGGACTTGGACTGGCAGGATTGGTTAGAATAAGAAAGAATCGTAAAGCGTAAGAAGTGTCAGAGTATCAAGTATCAAAGTGTCAAGTGAGAGTTTTTCGTGGTTGTCTGGTTAACGCGTAAACACGCATAACGCGACAACCCGATAACATATAAGTAAAATTCAACAACGAAAGGAGGTGACACAATGAAAAAAATAATAGCACTTGGAGTATTGTTCGTTTGCGCTATGGCGCTCACGATCAATGCCGAGGCAGCTCCAATGGTGGGGTTTGATGGTTTTACAGACTTCCATCATACAGCGTTCCAAGCTGATGTTTATTGGCAAGTATTTGCACCAGGTGATGCACCTGCATCAATAGGATCGAATCCGTATTATACATATACTTATCAAGTATATAATATCGATGGTGACCCTACTGACAATCCATTAACACAGTTTGGAGTGTTAAACCCGACTGGTGCATCGATCATTGGCGGCGGAATCACTAATGCCTACACCATAGCTCCGGTACCATTTCCACCCGTAGTTGCACCGGACATGTCGCATTATGGCACATTTAGTAACTCCGCATATTGGACCTTTGATCCTACTTACATTCAGAAGCATAAAACGAGTTACATACTATGGTTTAAATCACCGACAAAACCAGGTATGGTCAATGGATCCATAAATGCCGGAGGATCTAGTGATAATGCTTTTGTACCTGGACCAGCAAGAACACCAGAACCAGCCAGTATGCTACTGATGGGGATGGGATTGGTGGGGTTTGCGAGTAACATGATCAGAAGGAAGTTCATGGCATAGCTTTTATCGTATTGCGTACTACGTACATCGTACTTCGTTGTATGTATGCACAATTCGGTAGGAGCTTTGCTTGAACCAGTAGGCATGCTTACGTGGCGAGAGCATAAAGCCGAAGCGTTTTATGTTCTCCCACCGGAATATTACATTCATACTATATAAAAGCGTATGGCGTCTAGCGTTTAGCGATTAGAGAATAATCTAACCGCTAGTCGCTAGACGCTAATCGCTGAAGAAAAAAAATGCTTGGCAGACATTTTATTAAGGGGTGAATACTAACCAGTTTATTTACCCCTTTTTTGTTTACTTATTGAATTATTTGCATATAATATACAGAATATGAAAAAATACAGCATTAGGAAAAATTGGCTCACAACGATCGAGGTGATGCGCTCAAAACCGGTAGTCATTATGCCGTTCGTAGTGGTGGCCTTTCTGGAATGTCTGGCGCTCGAGATCATCTATTTCGCGCAGGCCACGCCGATCCGATACATTACGAATCCTATAATTAAAAAGTTCTTCGGAGAAGCGTTCCTTCACTATCCCGGGACGATGATGGCATTGCCGCGCCTTTTTTATTACGCCCAGTCAGCTATATATATAGTCGTCGGCGCTCTCCTGGCCGGCATCTGCGTAAACATATTTAAGAATACAGTAGAAAATCTGCCGATCAAGACTAACGCTGTCGTTAAAAACGGTATATTCAGATATTTTTCGTTCGCCTTTTACGCGGTGTTCGTTTTGATCCTAATAGCTTTACTGGGCGGGTTTGAGGCATTCATCGTAAACAAAGGTGTACGCTTTTTGGCCAGACACAACCTGCTGATACCCAAGAACCTCTACATGATATTGTCGGCCATTCTTCTATTCTTCACGAACATACTTTTGCAGGTATTTATAATTCTTACCATCCCGATAATGGTATTGCGCAAAAAAAGTCTTTTTAAGTCCATCTTGCAGAGCTTCCGGATGGGCTTTTTTAATTTTCCGAAGATACTGACCATACTGACGCTTCCGTTCATCGTATACTTACCCGTGATATTCCTGAAGACGTTCGCTATGCAGATCGCACAGAAGACATATCCCGGTATAAATTTTTATATAACATTGCTAGGCATCATATTGACCATATTCATCGATTCATTTATAATTTTGAGCGTCTCGCGCTTCCTGCTCGATAGCGAAAAGCCCAGGGGATAAGATATCCTTATGAAAAAAAGCATACTTATACTAGTTGGTATCCTGATAGCGGTCTATATAGCGCTATCGCTATTAAGCACCAACCAGGAATACGCGGCTGAAAAGATATTCTTTGCGGCAATGCAGGCGAACAATAAGATAGTCCTTAATCCTGAAGTCGCGCCTCCGCAGCTTCTCGCTTCGGTCGAGACCAAGCTGAAGAAGATAATAACCAAATATCCGAAGACCCGCATAGTCAAGCAGGTGGAGATGGCGCTTGCGGAGTTCTATATAAGCAATAAAAAGTTCAAAGAGGCATTGCTTCATCTGGACGGCCTGATAGATAAGTATCCGCAGGATCCATATTTTACATGTAACGCCACATTTATGAAGGGCGTGACGTATGAGAGGTCGGGCAAGTGGAGCGATGCGGTCAAAATATTCGATTTCATCAAGGAAAAATACAGCAACACGCCGACAGGATTTCAGGTCCCGATATATATAGCCCGGTATTACGAAAATAACGGCAACGGCACAGCCGCCCAGCAGGCATATCTGGATGCCATCGCTTTTTATAAAAAACTCGAGCGTGATAATGCCGGACAGCCGATCGGTTATCTGGCCTCAGCGGCAATGATGCAGATCTTTCTTCAGTTGAGCAATTCTTCGGAGGCCGCCCGAGTCTTCGATGAGACGATGAAAAATTATAAGGCGCCTATTTACCGCGTCCAGCTCCTTCAATATGTGGATCCGATATTCGTAACTAAACTTAAAAAGCCCGAGAAGGCGATGCAGATATATAAGACTCTCCAAAAAGAGATCCCGAACAAACAGATCAAGCAGATGCTGACAAAAAAAATGGCGCAGATCGGGAAGTTAAAGAAATAGGTTAGGTTTAACAAAAGCCGGTTATTTTATTTGCACAACTTACACTTTATATGATAAAATCTACCAATAAGAAAAACAGGACGGGTAAAGGTAAAAAGCTTTTCACCATAGGTGAGACCGCAAAATCGGTTCTGGGTGAATTGAATAACCCCGTAGACGCAACTAATCGTTTTATAAATCTTGCTCTCAACAGCGTAGGTGAGGATTCCCAGAGCCGGCAGTTCCTGCTGGAGTCTAAGCAGGGAATGCGGAGGATATCGGCTCTGCTTAAACGGCTTAACAGTTATGCCGATAAGATGGAACGAGAGATAACCAAGATATCCAGATTCGACACCGACGATAGTTGACGGCCTAATAAATAAAGGAATTATTTATATAATGAATAGACCTCAAATCCTCATCCTGAACAAAGATATCCTGACACAAAAATCCCTTTACGAATTACTCTCAAGATCAAATTACAAAGTAGAAGCTGCCGATACTTTTAAAAAAGCTATCGAGTTTTTGAAGAACGGCAATTTTAAGGCTGTTTTGGCGGATATTGACAAGGCCCCGGGCCTGGAACTCCTGAAATTTATCAAAGAAAATTCATATAATACCGCCGTCATAATGCTCTCTTCATACGGTAAGGCCGATTCGGCCGCGAACGCAATAACGCTTGGCGCGTTCGATTACCTGATAAAGCCGATAGAAGACCAAAAGATCCTTTCGGTGATCCGCGCCGCCATAGATAAGATGGATTCGTTGAGCGCGGCAGCCATATCTTCTAAAAAGGGCATCTCATCCAAGGCATTGGCCTGCGGGCTCGTAGGCAACAGCGCGCCAATAACCGAAATATACTCCTTAATAGACAGGGTATCGACATCCAAGGCCACCATCTTGCTGAGAGGGGAGAGCGGAACCGGAAAGAGGATGATAGCCCGCGCCATACATAAGTCTGACAAGAAACGTAAGGACAAGCCATTTATCGAGGTCTCGTGCGGGGCGCTTCCTAAGGAGATCATAGAGAGCGAGCTGTTCGGGCACACAAAGGGCTCATTCACCGGAGCTCTGGCCGACCGCAAAGGGAGATTTGAGCTTGCTGACGGCGGAACTATACTTTTAGATGATATCGATTCATTCTCCCTGGACCTGCAGACCAAGCTATTAAGGGTCCTGCAGCAGAAAGAGTTCGAGCGTGTGGGCGATCACAATACCATGAAGGTCGATGTCCGCGTGATAGCCACCACCAACCAAAACCTTGAAAAGGCCATAGCGGACGGAAGGTTCAGACAGGACCTATACTACAGATTGAATGTCATCTCCATCACGATCCCTCCGTTGCGCGAGAGAAAAGAAGACCTCCCGGCCCTGATAAAACATTTCATCGCTGTATATTCAAAAGAGAACTATAAGAAGATAAAAAATATTACGGATGAGGCGTATCGCATCCTGACTTCGTACGACTGGCCCGGCAATGTCCGCGAACTTGAGAATATAATCGAACGTGCGGTCATATTGGATACAGACCTCGTGATAGATAAGGATGATCTGCCGGAAGTGCTCTTAAGCGGATCTTCTAATGTGGTCGAAAAACCGGTCACCTTAAACACCGGCAGTGTCTCGACGCTCAAAGAGGCCCTGAAAAATCCCGAGAGAATATTCATCGAAAAGATACTGGAGGAAGTCGGCGGCAATAAAAAGAAGGCCGCTATAAAGCTCGGCGTCAACAGGACGACCCTTTACAATAAACTTAGACAGCATAATCTGCTTTCATATATAAGCAGCAAGAAATGATGCGCTCCTAAAAATGTTACATAAAAAAATAACTTTCAGGGATATAGTAAGCGTCGAAGATTGGCAGGCAATACAGAATTCTATCTCCGAAGCCATTTCTATCAATATCGTAACATACTCACCCGAAGCCAAACGCCTCACACAGCCAAGCCGCTGCTGCCATTTGTGCACCGACATACTGCCGAAGACATCAAGACCATCCGGAGACGACTTCGTCTGCCTAATGGAACCACTGGTCCGCAATATCGGCGATGCGCAGAAAGAGATAAACCATAAGCTTCCGTTCGGGCTTGAATGCTTTATCGTCCCCATAAGAGCCGTGGGCCATGAGGTGATAGCTTATGTAGCGCTCGGCCCCATCATACTGACGAACCGCAAGCACGCGTCGCTATACGCGGATGAGGCTAAGGGCATGGGCGTGGATATCGACAAGCTGGCCGATATGCTGATAGAGATAAATGTATTCTCATACACTAAGATATACGCCATTATCAAACTCATAAAAGATGTATTTTCGCACATAGCCATTACCGGATATCACAAAAAGAGACTTGGAGAGATAGCGCCCGCGGTTATAGAGCTGGATCCTCTATTCTCGAGATTTTACGAAGAGAAGATATTGAAGGCACTGCTGAATACTTCCATACTGTCGCTGAATGCTGATTCCGGCTCGATAATGACCGTTGATAAAACCACTCATATGCTTCATATAAAAGCATCCTCCAGGCTCGCGGAAGAGGTCGTCACCAATACCGAGATGAAGATGGGGGAGGGCATAGCCGGTATGGCTGCCGCTACGGCTGAGGCCATAGTCCTGCCTGAGGATAAGAATAAACAGGGCATATCCGATAAATTGAAGCGTAAGAACATCAAATCTTCCCTCGTTGTTCCATTCAGTAAAGAGAATTCTCCGGAGATCTACGGCGTTTTGAATCTAAACATATTCCGCCAAGGCACTGAATTCTCCAAAAAAGACATCGCCTTGGTGAAAGAACTTGTCAGGATGGCCGGTATAGCGCTGGTCCCGTTAAGCCAGGTAGCTGACATCAATAATCCGGCGTTTTAATTTTCATTCTAATATCACCGGTGTCCAATTTTATCTTCTAATAAATTATGCCGAAAAATATACTGATACTATCGGGAAGTCCTAAAAAAGACGGCAATACACAGGCCCTGATAGATTGGTTGTGCGAGGGCGCAAATTCCCATGGCGCCAATACCGAAGTTATCCATGTCGCTTCCCTGAAATTCAGGTCCACCGGATGCAACTCCTGCAGGGCCTGCCAAAAGATGGAAAAATACAGATGCGTAATAGATGATGAAGCCAGCCCCGTATTGGCTAAGATGATCGATGCGGATGTGCTGGTCTTGGCCACGCCGCTCTATTTTTTCTCA
>Ga0265297_10011728_pt1 | contig 10672 bp, 14 predicted proteins | sample Munlanlwell13791_FD_192502 | JGI IMG/M metagenome (GOLD analysis project Ga0265297, IMG submission 192502) | Leachate microbial communities from a municipal landfill in Southern Ontario, Canada - Leachate well 137-91 | ecosystem: Engineered > Solid waste > Landfill > Unclassified | place...
ATTTTCAGCGCTGGCGATCGCGGATTTAATCAACTTAGCGACTGGTTCAGCCGCCAGCTTATTCACGAACTTCAGTTGATCGAGGGCGCCTGTGACCGGCATCTTCCGGATAATATCAATCACCAGACGGACTTTCCGCGGTGACATCCTCAAATGTTTTAAACTGGCTTTTACCTCCATAATATTAGCTTTAAAATTTCAATCAGGCGCTTTATTTCTTGTCCGCGGCCTGAGACTTGGCCATCTTGCCGCCGTGACCGTGGAATTTGCGGGTCGGAGAAAATTCGCCCAAGCGGTGCCCGACCATGTTTTCAACCACATAGACCGGCAGATGAGTCTTGCCGTTATGGACGGCCAGTGTAAAGCCGACCATTTCCGGAGTAATCGTGCAGGCCCGGTCCCAAACCTTGAAGACGGTCTTGTCGCCCGGCTTCAGGTTCTTTATCTTGTTCTGGAGACGCAGATTTATGTACGGCCCCTTTTTTATGCTTCTGGACATATTTTATGCTTATTTTTTACCTCGTTTGGTCCGACGACTGATGATCAGACGATCGCTGCGGCGCTTCTTTCTCGTCTTAACCCCGAGGGCGGGCTTGCCCCAGATGGTCTTCGGATGGCTAAGACCGATGGACTGTTTACCTTCGCCACCGCCGTGTGGATGATCAACCGGATTCATGGCGGTACCGCGAACGGTCGGACGGATGCCTAAGTGGCGACTGCGTCCGGCTTTACCAAGCGAGATATGACGGTGGTCGGGATTTGAGGCCTGACCAACTGTCGCTAGACATTCTTTCTTGACCTGCCTAACCTCGCCTGAAGGCAACTTGATCTGGGCATACTTCCCTTCGACGCCCATCACGAAGACGACATTTCCGGCGCCGCGCGCCAATTTAGCGCCGCGTCCGGGTTCCAGTTCCACACAACTTACTGGCATGCCGGCGGGAATAAATTGGAGTGGCAGAGCATTACCATTTTTGATCTCAATCAGCTTATCAGAACTCATGATCATCTCGCCGACCTTGAGGTCGATCGGAGCGACTATATAGCGTTTCTCGCCGTCGATATAGTGTAAGAGTGCAAGACGGGCGCCACGGTTGGGATCGTATTCGATAGCGGCTACGCGCGCTTCAATATTATGCTTATCGCGCTTGAAGTCGATAAGACGCACACTACGCTTAGCACCGCCGCCCTGATGACGGACGGTGATCTTGCCGCTCGCGTTTCGGCCACCGCGCTTCTTTTTCGGAATCACCAACCGTTTTTCCGGCTTGAATTTGGTCAAATCCTGAAAATCGTCAAAAGTCGCTTCGCGCCGACCGGGAGTATTCGCTTTTACTTTTTTAATCCCCATATATTGAAATTAAACTCCTTCGTAGATCTTGATAGTCTCGCCCTTCTTCAGAGTGACGATGGCCTTGCGCCAATCGCTCCGTTGTCCGCGGACGCTACCGCGACTGACCCGTTTACCTTCCATATTAAGCAGGTTGACCGCCGTCGGCTTGACGCCATAGGTGGCCTCGATCGCACGGGCCACGGAAATCTTATTCGCTTGACGGGCGACCACAAAAACATATTTGCCGGCGCTGGCTAGATTGGTGGCTTTCTCGGTAACAAGCGGGCGGACTAGTATCCGCAACGCATCACCCGCCCTGACAGCGCGGGTTTTACCGGCCTTAACCGACGGCTTAACCGCCGTTTCCTGATAAAGATCCTGCATGCTATCCGACTGAGAAGCCGCCGGTTTAGCCGCTGATTTCTTGTCCTTTCCAAATAATGCCATACGATGGGTACGCTGCCGCTTCCCTTAGGAAGTGGCGAGGCGCTTTTCTAAAATTTTAACCGCCTGTTCGGTTAGTAATAAATTCTTGTGATCCAGGACATCCAGGAGATTAATGTTTTCCAAATTAATAATCTTCACGCCCACGAGATTGCGCAGGCTATAACGGACCTTCTCATCCTTTGCTTCGTTCACTACCAGAATATTCCGGCGGTCATTCTTTAAGACCTTGGTTTCAAAGGAGGACAGGAGGGCGCTAAACTTCTTAGTCTTATATTCATCGGCCGTCAGGCTGTCGAGAACGATCAGCGAACCACTCGCCGCCCGGTCAGACAGGGCCATAAAGAGGGCCTTCTGCTTCATCTTCTGATTGATCTTAACTTTGAAATTACGGTCCTTGGTCGGGCCGAAGACAATGCCGCCACCGATCCAAACCGGCGTCCGGCGAGAACCGACACGGGCGCGTCCCGTGCCCTTCTGCTTCCAGGGCTTCTTGCCCGTTCCGGCGACTTCGCTCCGATCTTTAGTATGGGCGAGAACCTGGCGCTGATTAGCACGCTGAGCGGTCACCGCTTGATGGAGCAGCTCGTTACTAGGCTTGAGTCCGAAAGCTTTGTCGGACACTTCCAGATCCTTCACGGCTTCCGCCGACTGGTTGTAGACTTTGATTTGCATATTATTATTCTACTTTTTCTGCCGGCTGGTCCGCACTGGGGGCCGCTTCTACATGAGGCGTTTCCAGGGCGGCTTCTTTAGATTCTTCCGGAACCACTTCAGCTTCCAGGGTTTCGGCCGGAGCTACTTCTTCGGTAACCGGAGCGGCCGAGGCAGCGGGAGCCAAGTTAACTTGCAATTCGCCTTCACCTTTTATCATCACGAAACCGTTGATCGCGCCAGGCACGGCGCCTTTGACAAAGATTATATTGTTAACTTCATCGATAGCGGCAACCTCAAGATTAGTGACTGTCACTCTTTCGCCACCCATACGGCCACCCATGCGGGTACCTTTAAAGACGTGCGCCGGGCCTTTGGGACCGATCGAACCGGGCATCCTTTCCTGATCTTTGTTGCCGTGACTACCGCGACCGCCCGCGAAATGATGACGCTTGACTACTCCCTGGAAACCACGGCCCTTAGAGGTGCCGGTAACGGCGATGATATCGCCGACACTGAAAGCGCCGACCGTCACGACATCCCCCGCCTTGAACGAAGCGGAGTCAGCGACGCGGAATTCACGCACAAAGGCCGGCTTAACACCGGTCTTTTTATAATGGCCGCGTTGCGGCTTATTAATATTTTTTTCTTTTCGGACACCATAAGCCAGCTGGAGAGCCGTATAGCCGTCCTTATCGCTGGTCCTGACCTGGGTCACGGTGCAGGGGCCGGCCTGAACCGGCGTAACGCCCATCACCTGGTCTTCGGACCAAATCTGGGTCATCGACATTTTTTTTCCGCTAATGAATTTCATACTTGAATTTTATCTTTTGATACGAAAAAACTGGTCCTCTGAACCAGCTTTAAACCACGAATAATAAAAAATAAAAATTATTTTCTACTCCTTTTTTGGTTTTTTAGCTGATTTCCCTCCTTTTTGGCTGATTTTCGGTCCGACACTTTCTGCTCTCTACAGAGTTATCGGGTCAAGCTTCAGTCAACTATATTTATACCATCCTATACTACTACATTTTAATTTCTACGTCAACACCCGCCGGAAGGCTGAGATTAGTCAAATCTTCAATAGTCTTAGCGGTCGGCTCGACAATATCGATGAGGCGCTTGTGGACGCGCATTTCGTACTGATCGCGCGCGTCTTTATGCACGAAAGTTGACCGATTGACGGTATATTTGCGTTTTTCGGTCGGTAGGGGGATGGGCCCGAAAAACTGGGCATCGCTCCGCTCGATAGTCTCGATGATCGTCCGGGTCGACTGGTCGATGATCTTGTGATCAAAAGCCTTGATCTTGATCCTGATCCTCTGTTTGAATTCTTTTTCTTCCTTTTTTTTCTCGGGCATAGCGTTCTGGGAGCTAACTTAGTTTTTTAAAATAGACACTATAAACCCGCCCTGCGCCGTCAGGCGGAAAAGGGCGGGTCAAAGTGTTTACTTTACGATCTTCGTCACCACGCCGGCGCCGACTGTGCGGCCGCCTTCGCGGATCGTGAACTTCTGCTTGTCCTCAAGAGCGATCGGAGCAATAAGCTTGATCGTCAGGTTGACGGTGTCGCCCGGCATAACCATTTCGGTGCCGGCGGGCAGATTGATATCGCCAGTCACGTCAGTCGTCTTGAAGTAGAACTGGGGCTTATAGCCGTTAAAAAATGGCTTGTGGCGTCCACCTTCTTCCTTAGACAGGACGTAGACCTCGGCGGTGAATTCGGTGTGCGGAGTGATAGAACCTGGTTTGCAGAGGACCTGGCCGCGCTCCACTTCATTCTTTTTGGTGCCGCGGAGCAAGATGCCAGCATTGTCTCCGGCCTGACCGTTATCGAGCTGCTTATTAAACATCTCGATGCCGGTTACGGTGGTCTTCTTGGTGTCCATGAGACCGACGATCTCAACTTCGTCACCGACTTTGACTATGCCTCTCTCGATACGGCCAGTCACGACAGTGCCGCGGCCTTCGATGGAGAAAATATCTTCAATCGGCATCAGGTAAGGATGGTCGACATCGCGGGCCGGTTCCGGAATAAAGGTATCGAGCTGCTCCATGAGCTTCATGATCGGTTCGGCGTCGGGACCAGTCGGGTTCTCAAGAGCCTTAAGGGCGCTACCGCGGATAATCGGGGTGGTGTCACCCGGGAATTCATATTTCTTAAGCAAATCGCGAATCTCTTCTTCAACGAGATCAATGAGCTCCTTGTCTTCGACCATATCACACTTGTTCAGGAAAACGATGATATAAGGGACGCCAACCTGACGGGCCAGCAGGATGTGCTCGCGGGTCTGCGGCATGGGGCCGTCGGTGGCAGCTACCACCAGGATGGCACCGTCCATCTGGGCGGCACCGGTAATCATGTTCTTCACATAATCGGCGTGACCCGGACAATCGACGTGCGCGTAATGGCGCTTTTCGGACTCGTATTCGACGTGGGCCGTGGCAATAGTGATACCACGCGCCTTCTCTTCAGGAGCGGCGTCGATCTCACCCACGCCTTTGTGGGACGCCTTCATGCCCTTGGCATTGAAGACAGCCAGCATCGCAGCGGTCAACGTGGTTTTCCCGTGATCAACGTGGCCGATGGTGCCGACATTGACATGGGGCTTGGTGCGTTCAAATTTATCTGCAGCCATGTTTTTTGTTGTTAGGCCCCCGTTTAAAACGGAGTTTCTTTCCTGATAATAGGAAACCAGCCGAACTTAATTAATTAGTTATTTTATTAAAAATTAGCCTATTTATTCCTTTATTTCCTGAGCTTTATCCTTCACGCTAGGCGGAATCTTCCAACCGGGGCGTGATTTACTTTCTTCGGCCAGGTATAGCGAACTTTCGCCATTTTTCCACATGGATATTTCGCGATTTATTTTATCAGTTAAATCTTCTTCTGTCAAATTAACTTTTTGGTCGGAATTTGTGGATAATTCGCCGCCGCTCGCCTTTTCCGGACCAGACTCGCTGGACCGATTGGCAGGCGAGATGAGCCGATCGTTTGACCGATTCCCCGGGACAGCCAGATCGCTATAGTTATCAAAATCCATAACGACATAAGATTCATCGGGGGTGTTGGCATCAAAGATCACCACGCGATCGCGGGTCTTCTTGATAAGCTGTAAAATTTTTTTCAGCTGCTGGGGAAACATACTTGAGAGGCTAAACTTCTAGCTTTTTTAAAATGTCACCGGCCAGTCGGTCCACTTCGTGACTCACGTCAATCTTTTCTTCATCATTCATCAGGTCATATTTCAGATTGCCGGCCTCGTTCCGTTCTCTAAAAGCGCGGGGAATGTCGACCAGAAGCGGCACGAAATCTTCTCTGGTCTGGGCGTCATCTATCGTTTCGACGAATGACTTGAGAAGCCCGCACACGCTGTCGCAAAAATTGGTGGCTAAGCGGTTGGTATGATAGTAATCGACCGACGGCTTATCTAGAGCCTCCAAATTTTTTTCCCAGATCCTCCGGGCGGAATTGTCCTTATGAAAACTGTCGGTAAATATCGGCGCTACCTGGAATCTATGACAGGCCGCCTGCAACTCCCGGGCTAAAGACAGATCATCCGCCGACAAACGGCGCGCGAATTCCTCCTTGAGATCAGAATAAGGATTGCTCTCTGGATATCCGACTTCTCTGAAAACTAGCGGGTTACCGGTCCGGTCACCTAGCATCCTGAGATTCTCAATGATACGCTCTCTCTCGGGATAACGTTCGCTCTTTGGGAACGGGTAAACTCTTTCCGCGGAGATCATGTCTTTTTAGCTATTTCCCCTGCTTCTCCTTAATGGTTTCCAGGATATTTTTGGGTACTTCCGCGTAATTAGAGAACTCCATGACATAATTGGCGCGGCCTTGGCTCATTGAACGCAGTGAGGTCGAATAACCAAACATCTCGGCGAGCGGCACCTTGGCCTTCACCACCTTGATATTAGCACGGTCGGACATCTCTTCGATCTGGCCCCGCTTGGAACTTAAATCACCGATAATATTACCCATGTATTCCTCCGGCGTAGTCACTTCGACCTTCATCATCGGCTCAAGCAGAATCGCGCCAGCCTTCTGGCAAGCTTCTTTGAAAGCGAAAATGGCGGCCATCTTAAAGGCAATTTCAGAAGAATCCACTTCATGATAGCTACCGTAGAAAACCGCGGCCTTCACATCCACCATTGGAAAACCGGCCACCGTTCCGCTAAGCACCGCCTCCTTGACGCCTTTTTCGATCGCCGGGATAAATTCTCTCGGAATCACTCCGCCCTTAACCTCGTCGGCGAACTCAAAGCCCTTACCCTGCTCGAGAGGCTCAACACGCAGCGAACAATGACCGTACTGACCGCGACCACCGGATTGCTTAGCATACTTATACTCGGCTTCGGCTGTTTTAGTGATAGTTTCGCGATAGGAAACCTGCGGATTCCCGACATTGGCTTCGACGCCGAATTCCCGCTTCATGCGGTCAACGATGATCTCCAGATGAAGTTCACCCATACCGGAAATAAGAACCTGGTTGGTCTCGGTATCAGTCTCGACCCGGAAAGTAGGGTCTTCCTCGGCCAGACGCTGCAGGGCAACACCCATCTTTTCCTGATCAGCCGTAGTCTTGGGCTCGACGGCAATCTTGATGACCGGCTCCGGGAAGATGATCGATTCAAGGAGCACCGGCTTAGATTCGTCGCAGAGGGTATTACCGGTCGTGGTATTCTTAAGGCCGATTACGGCGGCGATATCGCCGGCGTAGATATCCTTGATCTCTTCGCGGTGGTTGGCATGCATGCGGACTAGTCGGCCGATGCGCTCTTTTGTGTCCTTAGATGAATTGATGATGTAAGAACCAGCACTGAGTACGCCCTGATAAACACGGACGAAGCAGAGCTTGCCCACGAATGGATCGGTCGCAATCTTAAAAGCCAAACCAACAAAAGTCTGTCCGTCGTCAGCTTTGATGATAATCTTGTTCTCTGGATCGTTCACGTCGATCGCTTCGATCTCGGGAACATCAAGAGGCGAAGGCAAATATTCGGTGACCGCATCGAGCGCCAATTGGACGCCGATGTTCTGGAGGGCGGTGCCACACAGAACGGGATAAATAGTATTAGAAATGACACCTTGACGGATGGCCGCCTTGAGCTCCTCGACGGATATTTCTTGTCCGCCCAGATACTTCTCCATTGTCTTTTCATCACATTCGACAGCCTTTTCGACGAGTTCACTGTGATACTCATCAACCTTCTCTTTCATGTCGTCCGGTATCGGTATTTCCTCCATATTCACCCCGAAATGTCCGGAAAACTTATAAGCTTTCTTGGCCAGCAGGTCGATCACGCCGGAAAAGTTACTCTCGGCGCCGATCGGCAATTGGATGGCGACCGCTTTCTGATTCAGCCGAGTTCGGATAGAATTGAGGCTCATGTAAAAATCCGCGCCCATCTTATCCATCTTGTTGACGAAACAAAGACGCGGAACATGATATTTATCGGCCTGACGCCAAACGGTTTCCGATTGCGGCTCGACGCCGGCCTGGCCGTCAAAGACGGCAATAGCACCGTCAAGGACGCGGAGCGAACGCTCCACTTCGACCGTGAAGTCGACGTGGCCGGGAGTATCAATAATATTAATCTTCTTATTCTTCCAAAAACAGGTAGTCGCCGCCGAAGTGATGGTGATGCCTCGCTCTTTTTCCTGCTCCATCCAATCCATCTCAGCCGCGCCTTCGTGTACTTCGCCTATCTTGTGCTTCTTGCCGGTATAGAACAAGACCCGCTCGGTGAAAGTGGTCTTGCCAGCATCAATGTGGGCCATGATACCGATATTTCGGATGTTGTCCAAAGAGTAATCTCGGGGCATATTCGGGAATTAAAAATTAAGCTTTAAAAATCGCTAGAAAAAAACTTAGCGTGAGAAGTGAGCGAAAGCCTTGTTGGCCTCAGCCATCTTGTGGACTGCTTCACGCTTCTTAACGGCGGTACCCTCACCGTTACTGGCGTCGAGTATCTCGGTCGCCAACTTTTCGGCCATCGCCCGACCCTTGCGGTCGTGTGCCGCGCCAATCAGCCAGTTACAGGCCAAAAAATAGCGACGCTCGCCACGCACCTGGAACGGTACCTGGTAATTCGCTCCGCCCACGCGCTTACCGCGGACTTCGACGAGGGGGGAGACTTTCTTGATCGCCTTATTGAAGATATGGCGCGGATCTTGCTTAGTCTTGTCTTTCAGAATTTCTAGAGCATCGTAGACAATCCTTTCGGCCACGCTTTTCTTGCCACGTTCCATCACGTAATTGATGAACTTAGCGATATTCTTATCGTTATATTTGGCGTCGCCTTCGATCGCGCGTTTCGGAGCGGGTTTACCTCTCATAGTATTTTAAACTTTAATTATTTTTTCGGCTTCTTAGCGCCATAGCGGCTGCGTCCTTGACGGCGGGCATCGACGCCAGCCGCATCGAAAACGCCACGGACGACTTTATAGCGCACGCCCGGAAGATCTTTGGTCTTGCCACCTTTAATCAGGACAATCGAATGCTCCTGGAGATTATGACCCATGCCCGGGATATACGCGGTCACTTCCATGCCGTTAGACAGGCGGACGCGGGCGATCTTACGGAGCGCCGAGTTAGGTTTCTTCGGAGTGGTCGTAGTCACCTTTAAGCAGACCCCCTGTTTAAAGGGGGCGCCTTTAGCGGTATCTTTCTTCTTGCGGTGGAGCGAATCTAAACTGGCGTGAAGCGCCAGAGCATTCCGTCTCTTACCGATCTTCTTCCGGCCGCCGCGGACCAGTTGGTTGACTGTTGGCATAAGGTGTTTTTAGGGCTTTTGCCCGGGTATTAAAAATATCCTGAGTATTCAGGATAGATTTTGTTTACTTATCCTAAACGATTTAATACTAGTTTAATTTAACAAAAAATAAAATATAAGTCAAGATTACGAGCCTTTTAACTGCCGACAATGGCCCCGAACAAAAAGTTGACGATCGGTAGGATCAGGCTGCCGGCCAACATAACAAACAGGATGACTAGGATGAAGCCCATCCGCTCGAGCCCCAGATAGCGGACGCGGAGGCTCTCTGGCAGAAAAGTGGCCAAGATCTTGGAACCATCGAGCGGCGGCAAAGGTACCAGATTAAAAACCATGAGGATAAGATTGATGTAAACAATCAGTCCGATCAGGCCAGCAAATTCCAGCGTATAAAACGGCATCCACCGCAAGATTAGTCCAAAGAAAACCGCGATTACGAGATTGGCGAGCGGACCGGCGATAGCCACTTTGGCTTCCCCATACTTACGGTCGCTCAGATTAAACGGATTATAAGGCACCGGCTTGGCCCAACCGATAATGAACGGAAAGTTCCCTAAAACCATAATAAGCGGCAAAAAGAACGAACCGAACCATTCTAGGTGGGCGAGCGGATTGATAGTCAATCGGCCAGCATCCCGGGCGGTCGTATCGCCGAGACGGTAAGCCATCCAACCATGCATATATTCGTGCGCAACGGCAGAAAATATGAGGATGATTATCTGATAGACCTGGACTGTAATCGTCATAATTCTTACTTAACTTGATTATCGGCTGTTTAATTATAACACATTCTTGATTTATTTTAAAAAGGCTGTTAGAGTGAAGATGCTTTAAATGATTAGCTAATTACGAACCACGAATATGGCGAAGAAATGCGACATGTGCGGACGCGGCGCGACTAAAGGAGCCAGCCGTTCCCATTCCAAAATCAAGACCCTGAAAAGGCAGAATATTAACCTCCAGAGTCGGAGTGTCGAGGGGGTAGCCGTGAAACTCTGCACTTCCTGCCTGCGGACCATAAATAAGCCGAAACGGGTAAAAGCGAAGCGAAAACCCGCTCTGGCTGCCGCTAAGGAGTAAACTTAGACCTCGGACCAACCATAAATAAAGCCCTTTCGCAAAGAAAGGGTTTTTTGTTCGGGCTGACTTAAGCTAGCCATCTGTCCTAAGGTAAATACCGCCGCCGGACCGAGCGCCTCCGGCCCAGCCAACTAGCGATTCCAGCTAGAATAATATAATACATGGTCCCGAGCGGCCAATTTACACTAGTGACTTCGATCGCCGCCCAATCCGGAACAGCTAAAAAGCCCGCTAGCGCAAAAAGAAATTTTAAGAGAAGATAGGCCGGAAAAAACCAAACCAGTCCGAGCGGCGGACAAATTGCCGTTGCCGCCAGGCCAAATATCAAGGAAATAAGGAGCGGCGGGAAAGTCCAGAGCGCCAGAATATTCG
>Ga0265297_10011729_pt1 | contig 10672 bp, 13 predicted proteins | sample Munlanlwell13791_FD_192502 | JGI IMG/M metagenome (GOLD analysis project Ga0265297, IMG submission 192502) | Leachate microbial communities from a municipal landfill in Southern Ontario, Canada - Leachate well 137-91 | ecosystem: Engineered > Solid waste > Landfill > Unclassified | place...
GGATGGGCTGAATCCCAAAGATTGGGATTGACACGGCAACCGCCGTGCGTATATTCGCGCGCGGCAAGGAGGAACCGATGCGGTGCGATGAATGCGGAACGAAGCTGCGTGCGTGGATAACCTGCCCCAAGTGCGACACGGTTTTGGGCACGGCGATGGCCTTCGTGCTGGTCGCCATCCTGGTGGTGGTGATCGCGGTGGCCGGATGATCACCGGGGCGTGGATGGGGCGCAACCTGACGGCCGATCTGCATCGGCTGTCGCCGGCACAAGCCGAACGCGCTGCTCGATCGGCGCGCCTGTCGGAGATCTCCGGACCTGACGGGTACCCGGTGGTCAGCAACAACGGCGCCGAGGGGTCGGCGCTGCTGCTGCTCGCCGACCGGTTCCGGGACGCCGCATGCCAGGCGCTGCTCAAGCACGCCAAGGCCGGCAAGCGGGGATGGGACGACCCGGCAGTCCCGAAGGAGAAGCTCCTGGCCATGCTGTGGGCCAACGCCACCCGCGGGGATTGGGTCGACGTCGCATGCATCGCCATGTTTCTGCACAACCGGGTATCCGGTTGGGGAGACGGCGTGGTGCTCGAGGACAACGCCCGGGCCAGGCCCGGGACTGGCGAAGAAGGAGGTCCGCAATGATGTGGCCGTGGGTGAGCCGCACCAGGCTCGAGATGGTCAAGTCGGCCGGCGAGGTTGCCGTGGCGATGGTCAAGCAGCTCCGTACCGACGCCGAGTCGACGCAGAAGGCGCTCGGTGAGGCGCGCGTCGAGGCTGCCCACTGGAAGAAGCAGTTCGACGACGTGGACGCCCGGAACAAGGCCATGATCCAGTCCGACCCGGTGAAGGTCTACGCCCAGGACGGGCCCGACGACCAGGCCACCGTGACGGTTACATGCAAGGTGGACCGGAACCGGCTGCTGCGCCGCCCGGACAAGGTGTTCGACGCCTTCGGCCGGCGGGTGGGCAACGAGCTCACCGCCAAGTTCAAGGCGCTGCTGGACGAGCTGCGCGAGGCCCACAACAAGGCCGAGGCCGCCGCGACGTACAGGGACCAGTAGGAGGAGCCATGGCGAAGAAGAAGATGAACCACCGGCAGGCGTTGGGCGCCGTCCTGCGTGCCCGGCGCGAGGACGCCGGCATGACCATGCAGGAGTTCGCCGCCAAGTGCAATCTGTCCCAGGCGCAGATCAGCCGCATCGAGACCGGCAACCAGGGGTTCCGGCTGGACACGCTGCTGCAGATTGGCCGGGTGCTGGGCGCCAACGTGTCGGTCCTGCTGGTGGAGGCGGGGCTGTGACCGTGGACGGCGACCGCGAGGCCACCAAGAACATCGCGCCCGGCCAGCCGGTGACGGACGCCAACAGCAGGCTGATGGGCATCGGCCTCCGCAAGACCGTGACGATGCCGATCTACGGCGAGGACGGGACCATTCGCTCGTTCATCTTCGAAGTGCCGCTCGACACCGAGATCCCGCCGGGCGCGTTCATCCACACCCGTGGGCGCACCACCGAGGAATCCCCGGTGAAGTACCCCATCGACCCCGACCGCGAGCTGGCCCTCGAGCGCGCCCATGCCGCCGACTTGAACGCACGCCTGACGACGGAGATCAAGCGCACCGATTACCTGCGTCGGGACATCGAGGGCCTGATGCGGGACCTGCTCGGCATCGGCGAGCTGCTGGGCCTCCCGGCCGTGATGGCGCCCGAGACCAGTATGCAGTACGTCCTCGCGTTGAAGGAGAAACTGCGCGGATACCTTGGCGACCTGCGGTACCTGCAGGACCGGACGCACAATGCAGAGGACAAGGCCAAGGATGACCGCGCGCGCATCAACCAGCTGGAAACCGACGTGAACATGGTCGAACTCGAACGGGACGCGCGCAAGACCGACCTGGCCGAGCTGCGCACCGAGTTCGCCAAGGAGGTCCAGCGCGGCCAGAACCTGCAGCAGCGCCTGATGCAGTCCAACGAGGCGGCGCTCGAGACCATCAACAACCTGGTCAACCGGCTGCCATGATCACACGGGGGTGCGGCCAGGCAAGGCAGGAGGACGGGGCCATGCGAGCACCACACCAGGAACCGCACCAGAGCACCGCCCCTGCCAACGCAGGTGGCGGGGATGGTAACCCCATCCCCCCACCGCCGCACCGCCACCCCCTGCCGCCAGAGTGCCGTAACTGCCTCGTCCCGGCCGTACAACGCCCCGCGTCCAAGCACTGCCGCGAGCGGCTAATGCAGCTGCTCGGCAGCAACTGACCACCACCAGCCTTGACGCGCATCCGCGCCTGAGGCATACTCTCACCGGAGGAACAGATGGCATTGCACAAGGCCGCAATCCGAAACGCCCCGCAATTCAAGGACTTACGAATCGAGACCGTCCCGGTCAGCAAGCTGAAATCCTCACGTTATAACCCCCGCGAAATCAAAAAGCCGGCCATGGCGGGCATACGCGCGAGCGTGGAGAAGTTCGGCCTGGTGGAGCCTATCGTCTGGAACAAGCGCACGTTGCGCGTGGTTGGCGGCCACCAGCGGCTGAAGGTGCTGGCCGACATGGGCGTGGAGAAGACCCAGGTGGTGGTGGTCGACCTGGCCGAGAAGGACGAGAAGGCGCTGAACCTGGCATTGAACAACCCGGGCCTGCAGGGTTACTTCACCGCGGCGGTGGGCGACATCATCAACGAGCTGCGGCTGGCCATGCCCGAGCTGCATTCGGCGCTGCGGTTGGACAACATCGAGGTCGGTTCGGTCAAGATGAAGGATGGTGCCGTGGACCCGGACGATATCCCCGCCCCCGCCGACAAGGCGTTGACCCGCAAAGGCGACCTGTGGGTGCTGGGCGATCACCGCCTGCTCTGCGGCGACTCGGGTTCGCCGGCCGACCTGGACCGGCTGCTGGATGGCGCCAAGATACAGCTGGTGAACACCGACCCGCCGTACAACGTGAAGGTCGAGCCGCGGTCGAACAACGCCATCGCCGCCGGCCTGAGTTCCTTCGCCGGCTACGGCAACACCGACCCGGGCCGGGACGTCCACCGGAACCCCAACGCGGCCAACCCCACGCATGCCAAGATGCGGGCCAAGGACCGGCCGCTCGAGAACGACTGCGTGTCGGACGAGGAGTTCGCCCGGCTGCTCCACGCTTGGTTCGGGAACATCCAGCGGGTGCTGGAGCCGGGCCGGGGCTTCTACATCTGGGGCGGCTACAAGAACATTTCCAACTACCCGCCGGTGCTCAAGGCCTGCGAGCTGTACTTCTCGCAGATGGTCATCTGGGTGAAGGAGCACCCGGTGCTGACCCGCAAGGATTTCATGGGGAACCACGAATGGTGTTTCTACGGCTGGCGGGAGGGTGCCGGGCACCAGTTCTTCGGGCCGAACAACGTCACCGACGTCTGGTCGGTGAAGAAGGTCAACCCGCAGAGCATGGTACACCTGACCGAGAAGCCCGTGGAGCTGGCGGTGCGGGCCTTGCAGTACTCCTCGCAGCCGGGCGAGAACGTCCTCGATCTCTTCGGCGGGAGCGGTTCCACGCTCATCGCCGCGGAGAAGACCGGCCGGCGCGCCTACCTGATGGAGATCGACGAACTGTACTGCGATGTGATCGCGCGGCGGTTCATGAACTACACCGGCAGCACCAAGGGGATGTGCCTGGTCCGCGGCGGCAAGGAGATCTCATTCCGGTTCGCCGACGATCAGATGGACCAGAAGAAAGCCTAGCCCATGCCCGGCGACTGCCGCCAGACCAAGACGGCCACGGCCAAGGCCAAGTACAAGCGCACGGCCGACGCCCGGCGGAAGAAGCAGATGGACGTCATAGTCGCCAACCTGGTCGAGGGCACCACGATCATGGCCGCCTGCGAGGCCGCCGACGTGGGCGCCACCCGCACGTTCTACGAGTGGCTGCGGCTATATCCCAAGTTCAAGAAGGCGGTCGACCAGGCCAAGGAAAGCCGCATGACCATCATGGAGGACGCGGTCTACAAGACCGGCGTCCAGGGCAACGTGACGGCGCAGTTCGGCTGGCTGAAGCGCCACAGCGAGCACTGGCGCAAGGCGCTCTGCATGAGCTACGTGGGTGGCACAGGCCCCGATGGTGCCGTACCGCTCAAGGTTGACGGGTTGGCCGGCTTGTTCAAGGCGGCCCTGGCGAAGGGGAAGACCGATGAGGAGGACGCCGGTGGACAAGCAAACAAGGGACGACCTGGCGCGGCGGTTCACCTACCACCCGCCGAAGCTGGAGCAGCCGGAAAGGTATGAGTGCATCCGGGCCGAGGCGCTCGGCCTGGCCATCACGCTCTGCGAGTTGTGCCCGGACAGCCGGGAACGCGCCACAGCACTGACCCAGCTCGAGGGCGCGGTCATGTGGGCCAACGCCGCGATCGCGAGGAACGAATAGCACATGCCCGCGGCACTTTCCGTCGCCGATCGCAAAGCCGCCCGGGCGCTGCAGCAGGACATGTCGCTGGCCGCCGAGACGCTTCTCGGCATACGGCTATCGCGCAACCAGAAGCGGATGCTGAAGAACCTGTCGAAGCCTGGTGCGTGGGTGACCGTGCGTACCTGCCATGGCATCGGCAAGACCTACGCTGCGGCGGCTGCGGTCTGCGCATTCCTGGTCACGCACCCGGGCTCGAAGGTGATCTCCACGGCGCCAACCGGCCGGCAGGTGCGCGACCTGCTCTGGATGGAGATCAACACCATGTTCCAGAACGCGCCCTCGCACCTGGGCGGCGAGTGCAAGACCGTGCGGTGGGACATGGAGCCCGGGTGGTTCGCCGTCGGCATCGCCACCAAGGAGCCCGAGAACATCCAGGGCCGGCACGGCGACCACATCCTGTTCGTGCTGGACGAGGCCGCCGGCGTGGGCCCGAAGATCTGGCTGGCCATACGCACCATGGCGACCGGCGTGGACGCCAGGTGCCTGGCGATCGGCAACCCGACCAGGGTGACGGGCGACTTCGCCGCGACGTTCAAGGAGTCCCGGTGGGTGCCCATGAAGATCGGGTGGCGCGAGGCGCCCAACGTGACCGGCGAGATGCACATCCCGGGCGGGGCTACGGCCGCATGGGTGGAGGACATGGCCAGGCGGTTCGGCCGCGACAGCGCCATCTTCAAGAGCCGCTGCGAGGCCGAGTTCCCGGACGACGACGTCGATAGCATCATCCCCTGGTCGCGCGTGGCGGCGGCCATGGAGGAGACCAGGCAAGAGGCGGCGCTCGAGGTTCCGCCGGGCACCGACCTGAAGATGGGCGTGGACGTGGCCAGGTTCGGCCGGGCGTACACCGTGATCACCGTCCGGGACGGCCCGAGGATCCTGCTGCGCCACCGGCACAACCGGGCGGCCACCACGGAGACCGCCGGCCAGGTGATCGCGCAGGCCGCGAAGTTCAACGTGGAGCCCGAGAACATCGCCATCGACGACACCGGCGTCGGCGGCGGCGTGACCGACATGCTCAACGAGCGATTCTATCCCCGGAAGGTTCGGGCGTTCAACTTCGGCGCCAAGGCCGACGACGAGGAACACTTCGACGACGCGGTCACCGAAATCTACTGGCGGCTGCGCACGGCGCTGGACCCCGAGAAGAAGGACGCGCTGGCACTGCCGGCCGGCACGCCCGATGCCGACGACCTTGCGAACCAGCTGCTGCGGCAGTATAAGCTCACGTCCAAGGGCCGGATGAAGATGGAATCCAAGGACGACTACCAGAAGCGGCACCCGGAAGGGCGAAGCCCGGACGACGCCGATGCCCTGGCGCTAACCTATGCGAAGCCGGCAGATCGTGCGGCCGATATCGGGAGCGCATGGGGCGACGACCAGGCAGATGCGAAGGACAAGGCGGCGCTGGACGCCGTCTTTAACCGTGGCCACCATGGCGAGGACGAGGACGAGAACGAGGAGGGCAATCCAGATGCTGTCACCTGAGAAACAGCGGGCGGGGATGATGAACGACATGCGGCGCAAGGCGATGCGCGACCTGCCGCACCAGCTGGCGCTGGCGCTGCGGGGCGAGAAGCTGTTCGACGGCGAGCGCATCCCGAACGAGATCATCGCGCTGGTGCCCGGCCTGGTGAAGGTGGCCGAGTCCATCGCCGAGGCGGCCACCGCCAAGGCGCTCGGCCAGCAGCAGGCCACCCGGGAGAAGGTCGCAGCCAAGAAGGCTGGCCTCGAGCCGGCCGCCGTGGGCATGGAGCCCGCGAAGCCGGAAGCGCCGGCCAGGCCGGACAAGCCGGCTGGCCGGAAGTAGACCATAGCAGCGGGCGGGGGCGCATGGGAGGACGATGATGGCCAAGAAGGCCAGAACCAGCAAGCCGAGCACGGACGACACCATGGTCAAGCTGGCGGCGCAGGCCGCCCTCGAGCCGACCAAGGACGGCGAGGAGCAGTCGACCGGGGATGTGGCCGGCGCGTTTACCACCGGCAACGTGCCCATCGACTGGTACTTCGACGACCAGGACCCCGAGGCCTTCCGCCGCAACTACCCGGAGATGATGCACGACGCCGCGGTCAAGGCGGCGATGATGGCGCTGCTCTTCGAGGTCTGCGCACTGGACCTGAACGTCCACCCGGCCGAGACCGACGACGAGGAGGCCCAGGAGGTCGCCGAGTTCGTGAAGTACGCGCTCTGCGCCGGCCAGGGCGGGATGACGGCGCTGCTCATGAAGATGGCCAAGCCGGCGCTGGTGAACCAGTTCTCGATCTCCGAGATCGTCTACCAGACCGAGACGCGCGGCCGATGGGCCGACAAGTGGGTGCTCAATGCGGTGAAGTCCAAGGACATCACCAACGGCAACTGGTCCTTCCGGCTGGACGCATACAAGAACGTGCTCGGCATCATCCACATGCAGGAGGGCCAGACGAAGGTCTTTGACCCGGCCAAGTTCGTGCGGTACGCATGCATGCCCGACTACGAGAACCCCCGGGCCGGCAGCCACCTGCGGGCGGCCTACCGGGCGTGGTGGGTCAAGCGCACCGTCATGCGCGCGTGGGCGGTGTTCGCCGAGCGCCAGGGGCTCATACCCTACGGAACCTATCAGGGCGACGCGCAGAAGAAGGCGCTGGAAACACAGCTGGCCAAGTTCAACGCCCGGCGGTGGATGGCCGTGCCCGAGGGCGTCAAGCTCGACGTCATCCGGTACGTCTCGGGCGAGAGCGGCAAGAGCCAGCAGGACATCATCCGGGACCTGGACAAGCAGATCTTCCTGGCCATCCGGCTGGCCTTCCTGCAGGCGCTCGAGGGCGACCGCACCGGCGCCCGGTCGATGGGCGAGGTCCACGAGACCACCGCCGACCTGATGGCCTGGTTCCTGGCCGCCGACCTGGCCAGCGCGATCAACACGCAGATCGTGCCCCGCCTGGTGGAGCTCAACTACGGCGAGGACACGCCGTGCCCGACGGTGAAGCTGGAAAGCCCGGTCGCCGAAGATCTGAACACCCGGGCGCAGGTCGACAGCCAGCTGACGGCCATGGGCCTCGAGCTTTCCAAGAAGCAGCTCCGGGAGGTCTACGGCCGGGTGGAGCCCGAGGACGAGGACGACGCGCTGAAGAAGGCCGAGCCGCCTCCGTCGCCGTTCGGCGGTGGCGGGTTCCCTGGTGGCGGCAAGCCCGGCGAGGGTGGCGAACCACCCAAGGGCGACGACGAGCCGCCGAAGCCTGGCGAGGAACCGCCCAAGCCCGAGGACAAGAAGGAGCCGGATGAGGATCTCGCCAAGCTTGCGGCCGACGATCAGGCCTGGCTGGCGCGGTCCTACCGGAGGTTACTTCAAGTCCTCGAGCCCATCGAGCTTGCATTCGACCCAGACCAGCCTCGCGATGCCGACGGACAATGGGCCGACGCTGGTGTGGGAGGGGCCGCAGGTGGAGGCGGATCTGAATCCCGCCCCGTAGGCAAGGGCAGCACCCAGGCCGACAATCACCTGCGTGCGCTGAAGCGCGGCGAGATCTCGAACCACGGCAAGGTGCTCGAGGCCCGGGTCAAGATTGCCCAGGTCTTGAAGGACGCCAACGCATCGCCCAGTCAGCTGGCCAAGGCCAAGGAGTACGAGGCCTGGATTAAGCCCTACATGGACGAGGTCGCCAAGACGGGCGCCGCCCGGAAAGCGATCAACGGCTGGCTGAAAGCCCCGAACACATCGGCCGGCAACCGGGCCCAGGCGCAGCAGTGGTCGGACCTGCTGGCGCCCTACGAGAAGGCGCTCGGCATCCAGGCCGCACTGGCCTTCGACCCGGATCAGGCCAGGGACGAGTCTGGCAAGTGGGCGGCGACGGGCGCCACACTGCCCAAGCAGTCGGCGCTGCCGCTGCCGCCCAAGGACGCGCCGGGCGACATCCAGCAGGCGTACAAGGACCGGCAGCGTGCATATACGCAGATGCGGAACGATAAGGCAACGCCCGAGGCCAAGGCTGACGCCGAGGCCAGGTACAAGGCGGCCACCGACAAGATCGGCGCGTGGAAGGGCCAGGGCAAGCCTGGCGGCACGCCTGAGCCGAAGCCGCCCGTCGCCCCGCCGAAGCCTCCACCGGTCGCACCACCGCCGATAGCGCCGCCGGCCGCACCGCCACCTGCAGCACATGGTCCGGGCCCAGCGGCACCACCTGCACCGCCGGCCGCCAAGCCGTGGGTGCACATGGTCGGCGAGGACCACGTCGCCGCGTCCAAGGAAATCCGGAAGCGCAACATCTGCCGGCGCGTCGAGGTCATGGACAAGGACGGCAAGCCCGTGACCCGGTTCAGCGAGGCCGACTCCGAGAAGATGGCGATGGGGATCAACAGCACCGCCAACCAGGTCCACGATATGCACGACCGGTACGGCGGCCTGATGGACAAGACCAAGCGCATCGAGACGCTGGTGGTGACCCCGCACCACCGCATCACCAAGGCCATGGGCTCCGACAGCGATGTCGCCGTCATCGGGCTCTACGAGTACCGGAACCGCAAGATGTGGATCGCGTCGGAGCACGTTGGCAAGTTCGAAATGACGCCGATGATCGGCAAGGACCGGTTCCATCCGGACAACTCCCAGGCCGGAATCATCAGGCATGAGTACGGCCACCACGTGTGGGGCGGCATGAGCCGGGCGAAGCGCGACCAGTTCATCGGCCGGTACATCAAGGACGACGGCCCGAAGGCCAGCATCAGCCAGTACGGCGCCAGCAACGCCGGCGAGGGGTTTGCGGAAGCCTTCTGTGCGTACACGCACCCCGGGTACATGAACAACCTGCCGAAGAACGTGCACGCATTCTTCGCCAAGAACTTCCCCCGGAAGAAGGAATCCTACAAGGTGAACATGCGCCAGATGTCCGGGCAGTTCGAGATGCCGGGCAACCACAACGTCGAGATGCGGGCGGCGTTCAAGGGCGCGTTCGATCCGGACCAAGCCAGGGATGATGGCGGCCGTTGGGCGGCCTACGGCGCGCACATAGAGAAGGCCACCGAGAAGGGCAGTGAATGGCGGAAACCGTCTGCGCAGGAACCGTGGAAGAAGTTCGTCGCCGAGCACCCGAAGGCGTCCACCATCGCGCCGCCTGATCAGGTCATGCGCTCGGTTGAGGGCTACAAGTCCTGGGCCTTCGTGAAGATCAATACGTCGCTGCGGGACGGCAATCCCATTCCCGAGGCGGCGCTCCTGGTGAAGATGGCGCAGGCCGAAAAGATGCCCGAGGGGCTTACGCTCTACCGCGGCATGAGCGGCCCGAAGGTCTACGAGGCGCTCAAGACAGCCAAGACGATCAACGACAAGTCGGTGATGAGCTTCACCACGGACAAGAAGATCGCCGGTCAGTTCAGCCGGTCGGTGGACTCCAAGAACGTCGTGTTCATCACCATCAAGACCACTGGCAACACCCGGGGCCTGCGGTTGCCGAACGCCCGCGAGAGCGAGCACCTGCTGGCGCCGGGAAAGCTGAAGATCACCAAGCGCGAGATCACGCCGAAGGGCATGTTCATAACAGCGGAGGTCGACAATGCTGCCTGAGAACGAAGTCAATCCGGCGGCCGACGACGACGGCCTGGGCCTGGAGATCGAGCACGAGGACGGCACGGTGGAGAAAGTCGGCGAGGACAAGCCGGCCGAGGACTTCATGGCCGAACACTTCCCGCGGAAGAAAGGAGCTCGATGATGTTGGCCGAACCGAAATGCTTCACCAGGAACTGCGTCCACTTCGAGGGCGTCAAGAGCGACAGCGAGGAGGACGAATCCGGGCAGCGCTGCGTCTGCGCCGCGTTCCCCGACGGCATCCCGGACGAGATAGCCTACGGCGACAACCTGCACCTGACGCCGTTCCCTGGCGACAACGGCATCACGTTCAAGGCCGGCGATGCGACCGCCAACCCCGCTTGAACGCGGCGCCGAGAAGCGCGGCACGCCACTGCTGGCAACGGCGGTGGCGTCTGCGTTAGACCGGCTCCGCAAGTCCGGGCGCTCGGCCGAGAGCATCATGGCCGACCGGCACTTCTTCGACGAGCGCGAGACGGCGCTGGTTGCGGCGGCGATCTACGACGTCCGTGTACTGGCCGACCTGGCGGGCCGGGAGAAGGCGCTGCGGCAGGTGGACTACGCGCGCGAGCAGGCGTTGCAGGCGCGTGTCGCGCACGCGCGCAGGACGACGCCGTGGCTGCTGGCCGACGACCCCGATGACGATCTCGGCGAGGACGCCATCTGGAAGATGCAACCCGAG
>Ga0265297_10011730_pt1 | contig 10671 bp, 11 predicted proteins | sample Munlanlwell13791_FD_192502 | JGI IMG/M metagenome (GOLD analysis project Ga0265297, IMG submission 192502) | Leachate microbial communities from a municipal landfill in Southern Ontario, Canada - Leachate well 137-91 | ecosystem: Engineered > Solid waste > Landfill > Unclassified | place...
GCCTTCGACGTTCGACATCTCGCCCATATACTTAATGCCACTCCAAGAAAATGCCTTGGCTTTAAAACCCCAAACGAGGTATTTTCCCGTCAGTTCCATCTGTTGCACTTGGAATGTGAATCTACCTACCGGCTTTCGCCGGTATGACGATTGAATTAGAGCATGAATTGTTCGCGGACGATGCGTTCGCCAAGGTGCTGATCGGGGTCGAACAGGAGCGCGATGTTCTGCGCGCGATCCAGCCAAATTTTCGCCTTGGCCGCGTTGTGGAGCACTGAAGCTCCGGCTTCGATTTTTGTCGGACGCTTCGTTGTTTCCATAACTTCGATTTCGATAACGGCGTCTTGGGGCAGGACGGCATGCGACCAGCCGCGTGGACGGAACCCGTTGATGCCCGTCATGACCAAAGTGTTTGCATTGAGAGGCATAATAGGCCCACCGCAAGAGTGGTTATAGGCTGTGCTGCCTGCGGGCGTTGAAACAAGAATGCCGTCGCCGCTGAATTTGGAAAGGCGCTCGTTCCCATCGATGGAGACCCGCAGACGGACGGCTTGTGGCGTTTCGCGCAGGATGGACACTTCGTTAATGGCTAAAGCCGAGAAAGTGGAACCGTCCGTCGTTTGGGCATCGATGCGCAAAGGATTCAAGATCACTTTCTGCGCGCGCTCTAGCCGTTGCGTAAGGTCGCTTCGGTCGTCGTCAAACGCATTACATAGGAACCCGACGGATTCCGTCCGGCGAATCCCAAAAACGGGTTTGTTGAGCTTAAGGGACTCATAAAGGGTGCTTAATACTTGTCCGTCGCCTCCCAGAGCGACGAGATAATCGGCGTCATTTGCGCTCGTTTGGCCGTATCGCTGCGTCATTTCGACGAAGGCCTTTTGAGCGAGGGGGGAATGGCTGGCGGAAAAGTGGATTTTCATGAAAAACGTGGAGTTAGGATTCGATACTTAGCTTTTAGCCATTAGCATTTAGCATTTAGCGTTTAGGGAAGAAAATAAATTTTTCCAAAGCCCTGACCCCTAAATCCTAAATGCTAACCCCTAATATTAAGCGTCTCTTAACGACTCGCAAGTAATCCTAGGCCGTCTGTCTAAGTTATTCAAATCCCCCCGTAAATAGGTTGCGTTGCTATGCAAATTGATGTGCGCGTTATGGAACTTCTGACGTCTAAGCTTTGCCATGACTTGGTTAGCCCCGTCAGCGCGATCAATAACGGGGTCGAACTTATTCAGGATATCGGCGGCTCCGTCGTGGAAGAAGCCATGAAGCTTATCGACGATAGCGGCACTACGGCTGCCCGCCGTTTGCGGCTTTATCGCCTTGCTTACGGGCGCGCGGGAAGCGAAAGCAATTTGGGTCTTAAAGATGTGCGTCAAGTTGCAGAACAGTATCTGGAAAAAACAAAAATATCGCTCGTGTGGCCAGAAAATATGCAGGACACAAAATTGATTGAACAGCGCGGCTTTTTTAAAACGCTCCTTAATCTCATTGTGCTTGGAGAGGAAGCTCTGGCCTACGGCGGGGTTATCACATTGCGTCCCTTTAAAACGGAAGACAACAAAGCGGGCTGCCGTGCCGAAGTCGTCGGTCGCAACGCCTCTTTAAACCTGAAACTTCAAGAGGCCTTGGAAGGCTCTGCATCAATTGATGATTTAACCCCGCGAAGCGTTCAAGCCTATGTGACGGGAAGATTCGCGGAACAATTTTCTTTCAAGATCGCTCACGACCATTCAATTCCTGATCGCCTGGACCTTTCTCTAACCTTACCGGATGATGAATCTTGTATGCAGGACGTAAAGGTTTCTTAAGACTTGGCTTTCAGAATACCCGGGGAAGGAGTCCTCGCCATGTTTGTCGATGTTTCTCCGTTCTAAAGGGAGTGGCCTATGGATGACCTTCTAAAAGACTTTTTGACCGAGACTTCCGAAAACATTGCAACGCTCGATGTCGAGCTGGTTCGTTTGGAGAAAAATCCAAACGATCCGGACCTCATCGGGAGCATTTTTCGCCTCGTTCATACGATCAAGGGAACCTGCGGCTTTTTAGGGTTGCCTCGCCTTGAGCATTTAGCTCACGCGGGCGAGAACGTTTTAGGAAAATTTAGAGATCGTGAGTTAGAGGTAAATTCGCATGCCGTCGATCTGATTTTGGCGTCAATCGATAGAATTAAGTTCCTTTTGAATTATCTCGAAAATAACGAGAAGGAATGTCCTGACGGCGATGATGAAGAACTAATCAATTCGCTTAACGTGATGGCGAATGGCGGGGAAACGCCGAAGGCAGCGAGTGCGCCTGCTGCGGTTCCGGAAAAGCCAAAAGAGGCTGCGGCTCCGTCTGCTCCGGCGGCAACGCCGCCTTCCAATCCTAACGCACCGGATGAATTCGGATTTGTTCCCGTTCCGGCGGGGAATATTGCTGCTTTGGAGGCTAATATGACATTAGGAAAAAATGATCCCCCAAAAATGAACGATGCTCCCGAAATAAGCGAACCTGCCGCTGTTGCGCCAGCGGCCATGTCGTCCGGAGCCGTTGCAAAATCTGTGGTTGATGAACAGGCGACCAAAACACCTGCGGGAGGGTCTGTCGCCGATCAGTCGATCCGCGTCAATGTCGATCAACTTGAAACGCTGATGACGACCGTCAGCGAATTGGTTCTAACCCGCAATCAATTATTGCAGATTTTACGCGGCGAGAAGGACAGTTTGTTTGCCACGCCGTTGCAACGCCTGAATCAGGTTACGTCCGAATTGCAGGAAGGCGTGATGAAGACCCGCATGCAGCCGATCGGCAATGCATGGGCAAAATTACCGCGCATCGTTCGCGATCTTGCGCACGAAATGAATAAGAAAATCGATCTGCAGATGCTCGGCGCAGATACAGAGCTTGATCGTCAAGTGTTGGAGCTGATTAAAGATCCTTTGACCCACATGGTGCGCAATTCCGCCGACCACGGCATCGAAATGCCGGCCGATCGCACGCGCCTTGGCAAACCGGAGACTGGCGTCATAACCCTTAATGCCTATCATGAAGGAGGCCACATCATCATCGACGTCGTCGATGACGGCAAAGGCCTTCCGATGGATAAAATCCGTAAGAAGATTTTAGAAAGAGGCATGGCGTCCGAGAGCGAACTCGCGGCAATGACGGAACAGCAGATTATGCAGTTCATTTTCAAAGCCGGTTTTTCGACGGCGGAAAAGGTTACGTCGGTGTCGGGTCGCGGCGTCGGCATGGATGTCGTTCGAACCAACATCGAGCGTATCGGAGGAACGATCGATTTTAAATCGGTTGCCGGAAAAGGGTCGTCGTTCTCGATTAAAATTCCTCTGACGTTGGCGATCGTTTCCGCCTTGATTGTCGAATGCATGGGCGAACGTTTTGCCATTCCGCAGATCAGCGTCATTGAGTTGGTCAAGTCTTCCCCCACCAGCGAACATCGCGTTGAGCTTATTAATCAGACCCCTGTGCTTCGTTTACGCAATCGTTTGCTTCCTTTGGTTTCCTTGCGCAAAACGCTTAAGCTCGGCGAGGAGGACATTAAGGCCAATGGCGACGCTTTTATCGTTGTCGTGCAGGTCGGAAGTTCGACAATCGGCGTCATTGTGGATCGCGTGTTTGATACGGAAGAAATAGTCGTCAAGCCCGTCGCGCCGATTTTACGCAATATCGAAGCGTTTTCGGGCAACACCATTTTGGGCGATGGCAGCGTCATCATGATTCTCGATCTCAACGCCATTGTATCAAACGCGGGCAATATCAGCAGCCACGATGCGCATGGGCAGGCAGCTGCAACGGTTCAAATCGGGCACGGCGGAAGCACCCAGTCGTTGCTCTTGTTCCTCGCCGGGGAGGGCGCGCAGAAGGCCGTTCCCTTGTCGCTGGTCGCTCGTCTTGAGGAGATTGACCGTAAGACGATTGAGTACTCGGAAGGGTCTCCGATGGTTCAATACCGCGGTAAGCTGATGCCTCTTATTCCTGTTGTTACGGGCGTCACTCTTCCCAAGGACGGATCTCAGGCGGTTCTAGTCTTTGCCGATAAGGACAGGCATATGGGCTTGATGGTCGATGAAATTTTGGACATCGTCGAAGAGCGTTTGCAGGTCGATTTGTCGGGACGCCGTCAAGGTACCTTGGGTACGTCGATTATTTCTGGCAAGGCGACGGATGTCGTCGATGCGGCCTATTATCTGTCTCAAGCGTTCCAAAACTGGTTTGGGGAAGAGGACAGCACATACGGAGAGGCGGCCGTTCATCGCGTTCTTCTCGTTGACGATAGTCCTTTCTTCCGCAATTTGTTGACGCCGCTTCTGACCGTTGAGGGCTTTGATGTCACGGCTGTGGAAACTGCTGCTGAAGCGCTGAAACTTCAAGAGGATGGCGTCGCTTTTGACGCTATCGTCAGCGACATCGAAATGCCGGGCATGAACGGATTCGATTTTGTTTCTGCCTTGCGCGGCAGCGATGGCAAGTGGAGTAAGTTGCCCATCTTTGCGATGTCGTCGCATGCGACTCCACGCGACCTTGAACGGGGGCGGTTGGCGGGATTTACCGACTATGTCGCTAAATTTAATCGCGAGGGACTGTTAAACGCTTTGCACGAAACATTAAAGCAGGGAGAGGCGCATCATGAGTAATTTGCCGGTTTCTTCGTCTTCGACAGAGATGACTACCGTTGGGGATGCCGCGGAGGGCATGTTCGTCACGATGACTGTTGCCAACCAGCTTTTTGGCATTCCTGTGTTGCAGGTGCAGGACGTTTTGGGCCCGCAGCGCATCGCACATGTGCCTTTGGCGCCGCCCGAAGTGTTGGGATCCTTGAATTTGCGCGGGCGCATCGTGACGGCGGTCGATGTCAGAACGCGCATGGGGCTTCCGCCCCTTGAGGGCAAGGGGCAGAGCATGAGCGTCGTCGTTGAATACGATGGCGAGCTCTACAGCCTTGTCGTCGACAAAGTTGGCGAGGTTATGAGCCTACCTTCCGCCGATTTTGAGAGAAATCCGTCAACCCTCGATCCTCGCTGGCAGGAAGTTTCAAATGGTATCTATCGATTAAAAGGGACATTGCTTGTTGTTCTTGATGTCGCGCGTCTTTTGCATTTGGAAATGTCGAAGGCAGCTTAGAGACTGTGCGTATAGGGGCGAAAGGAAAGAGGGGCTAAAATGAAGACGTGTCTTATTGTCGACGATAGCCGCGTCATCCGGAAGGTTGCGCGCCAGATTTTTGAGGCTATCGGATATACCTGCGTAGAGGCGGCGGACGGCCAGCTAGCTCTTGATGAGTGCAAAAAAGCTCTTCCGGGATTTGTTCTTCTTGACTGGAATATGCCGGTTATGAACGGACTGGAATTTCTTCAAGCTCTGCGCAAGCTGCCGGGCGGCGACACTCCAAGCGTTGTTTTTTGCACGACAGAAAACGATCTTGCGCATATTCAAGAGGCTCTAGGCGCCGGAGCTAACGAGTATATTATGAAGCCGTTTGACGCCGACATTATTCGCGGAAAGCTTGAACAGCTGGGTTTGATCTGAATTTTATGGATGCATGATGGCTCTTTTTTCCTCTCCAACTTCTCAAGCGCCTACGTCCGGTACGCCTCAGGTGCGCGTCATTATTGTTGACGATTCCCTGGTCATTCGCGGGTTTATTACGCGCGCGCTGGATAGCGATCCGGCGTTTAAGGTCGTCGCGACGGCCAACAACGGCAAAATGGCCATAGATGTTTTGCGCGACACGCCCGCCGACGTTATTATTCTCGACATCGAGATGCCCGTTATGGATGGCCTGACGGCTATTCCGAAGTTGAAAGAGATCGACCCAACAGTACAGATTATTATGGCGTCGACCCTGACGCAGAAAAACGCAGAAATCAGCATTAAGGCGTTGTCTTTGGGAGCCACCGACTATTTGCCAAAACCATCTGCGCATGAAATGGCCGTTCCCGGAGAGTTTCAGCGGGATTTGAGGGAGAAGGTTAAAGAACTTGGCTCCATCACCTGGAGAAAGAGACGTCGGCTTGAGCGGCAAAAGTTGGCCGCGTCGGCGGAAGCAGTCGCCGGGTTAGCGCCGGTCGAGAAAAAACAGATAGTCTTACGTCCGATGCCTTATACAAGGCCTGAAATTATCGCCATTGGGTCTTCGACCGGCGGGCCTCAGGCGCTCTTCGAGGTTATTAAGTCCATGGGAGCCGGATTGGGGCAGCCCATCGTCATTACTCAACATATGCCGCCGTCTTTTACGACAATTTTGGCGACCCATATTAATAGGCAATGCGGGGTGGATTGCGTTGAAGCGAAGGAGGGAGATGTCCTTCGCTCTGGAAACTATTATGTCGCTCCCGGCGATTTTCATATGCTGATCGTCAAAACGCCGGAAGGGCCTACGATTCGCCTTGTTAAAGATCCGCAGGAAAATTATTGCCGTCCCTCCGTCGATCCTATGCTGCGATCGTTGGTTGGCGTCTATGGCGGCCGTATTCTGGTCGTGATTCTAACGGGCATGGGGCAGGACGGAATGAAGGGGAGCGAGGTTGTCGTCAAGGCCGGAGGTTCTGTTGTCGCCCAGGATGAACCGACGAGCGTTGTTTGGGGCATGCCGGGCGCCGTTGCCATGGCCGGGCTTTGTTCCGCCGTGGTTCCTCTTGTGGAAGTCGGTTCACTCGTTCGACAGATTGCATCACGCAGAGCCGGCGGCGCCGGCGGGAGCGTGGCATGAAGCCGGATGATTTTGAACTCTTTTCGATGATTGTTAAGCAGCGCTCAGGTCTCGTGCTGACTCCCGAGAAAGCGTATCTTTTAGAATCGCGGCTGTTTCCCGTCGCTCGCAAGCACAGCATTAAATCTCTCGAAGACATGGCTCTGAGCGTCCGTGCCAAGCGAGACGAAGCCCTAATGGCCGACATCACCGAGGCGATGACGACAAACGAGTCCTTTTTCTTCCGCGATCTGAAACCATTTACCCTTTTTCAAAAAAACCTTTTGCCGAGATTGCTGGACTCTCGGGCGAGCAAAAAACAAATCCGCATCTGGTCTGCCGCTGCTTCCAGCGGACAAGAGGCCTATTCTTTGGCGATGCTTTGCGTTGAAGCGGCAGCCAAGCTTCAGGGATGGAAGGTTGAAATTATCGGCACCGACATATCGCGCGAAATGATTGCGCGCGCTAAAACGGGTATCTATTCACAGTTCGAAGTGCAACGCGGTCTTCCTGTGACGCATTTGGTGAAATACTTCCAGCAAATCGCCGGAGATAAATGGCAGATCAAGGATAACATCCGGCAGATGGTTGATTTTCGCGAAGGCAATCTGTTGACGGATTTTGGCGTCTCCGGTTCTTTCGACATCATATATTGCCGTAACGTATTGATTTACTTCGATATTCCGACAAAGACGCGCGTGCTTTCCACCATCAGCCAAATCTTACACCCGGACGGATTCTTGATCCTTGGCGGCGCGGAAACCGTTTTGGGAATTTCTGACAAGTTCAAAATTGCCTCGGGAGAGCACGGGCTTTACGTGGGGGCGGGCTACAATTACGAGCCACAGGTGCCGTCGGCGTAGAGTCTATTACTATCGGATAGAGCTGTTATTCCGCTTCGCCCTTGATGCCGGGGAAAAATAAGAAACCAAATCGGATTCCGGATAAATTCGCATTTTTGCGATGAGCAAAAAAGCGAATTTTCCGGAATGACGAAGAACGTTTCAGGGATTCTTTGCCAAGTAGTTCATGACGGCGGACTTGATGCGCTCAACAGGGTTTTGTGACGCATCGGGGAAAGCGAATTTCTGCCCGGTCATTTTTTCGTATACCGAGACATATGTTTCCGCCGTGGCAAGGCGAGTGGCGTCCGGAATGGGCGGAATTTCGTCTTTATAGGGGTCGCAGTGATCCGTCAGCCAGCGACGGACGACGTCCTTGTCGAGGGTCTCAGGCGCTTCTCCGGAATCGATACGCTTTTGATATGTTTCGGCGATCCAGTAGCGGCTGCTGTCGGGCGTGTGGATTTCATCACCAAGAACAACCGTACCGTCCGGCAATAGGCCAAACTCATATTTGGTGTCGGCTAAAATAAGACCCCGTTTTTTGGCGATTTCCTGTCCACGCGCGAATAAAGCCAAGGCATAGGCGCATGTCTTGTCCCATACCGCTTTGTCGAGAATCTTGTCGGCAACGATTTTTTCCGGCGACAGAGGCGCGTCATGATCGTTGGCTGCGGCCTTTGTCGTCGGGGTGATGATGGGGCGTTCAAGTTGCTGGTTGTCGCGCAGGCCGTCGGGGAATTTGACGCCGTACATCTCCCGTTTTCCGGCTTTGTACATTTTTAAGATAGACGTTGCCGTCGATCCAGCCAGATAGCCGCGTACGACGAGTTCGACGGGCAGCATGTTGAGTTTTTTGCAAACGACGACATTGGGGTCGGGGTAGGCGATGACGTGATTGGGGCAAATGTCCTTTGTTTGGTCGAACCAATAGCGCGAGAGCTGAGTCAAAACCTGACCTTTCAGGGGAATCGTCGTTATCTGCCGGTCGAAGGCGCTGAGGCGGTCAGTCGCGATGATGATTTTACGATTGCCTGGCGCGTCGTATGATTGGCGCACTTTGCCCTTGTAGGGGTTGGGCAGGGACAGCGAAATATCGTCAACCGTTTTGGAGAGGAAAGAGTCGATCATTGAAAGGGGCCTTTGATTCTATGGGCGAGAAATGCCCTTGTACCCTATGCCCTCGGATGAGCCAAGGGGAAGTATGAAGAAAAAATTAGCTATGTTTCGGGGCGTGGAGGCAGGGTATCCTGTTATTATCTTTTGTTTTTTCGCGATCAGGACGCGGGTGATGAAAACATTGTTCTGCGTTGAGCCGGCATGGGCGTTTATGGCATAATGAAAGGCGTATTCAAGGCAGTATTTTCTACGATAAGGCGCTTGCTCCTTTTTAAGAAAATGGCTTTCTCATGACTGATTTTACAAATAAAGACGATCTGAAGTTGGTCATCAATGATGTCTTTGACCCCATTTTATCCTCACGCAATTCCAAGGTTGTAGGCGTGGCGTTCGGCGTTGAAATGGGACGCGTTGATATGAACCTAGATCCTTGGTTCCTGCTTTCGTCTTGCGCCGTTATCATCCCTCATACGGACAGGAGGAAAGCAACCGACGAGATTCATGCTTTGGAAGAGTACATCGCGGTTGCGCTTGATCTTACGCGCGAAGAAGCTTTAAAAACGGAACAGGGTCATAGATATTCGGAATCTATTGAGGCTCAGGTAAAGTTCGTTGACGAAAACGATCCGTATAAATGGGGCGTTCACAACTTTTCTATCAGGGGAAAAAAGAATACGAGGCAGGTTGTTATTAAAGTCAATGAAATGCTCGCGCTGTCTCCGATCGAACGGAAAGATCTTGTTTCGACGCTGGTAAAGAATAACGGCGTTATCTTAAATAGGTTGTTGCGATAGCGGCGAACTACGCGCAGCCTGCCACGTCGATCATCGAGGAGGCCATTGCCTCGCTGGGACGCTTGCCGCCCCAAATCACAAGCTGGAACGCCGGATAGAAGCGTTCGCATTCGGTCAGCGCAATTTCAACCAGGTCTTCGAGGGATTCGATGCCCGGTATGCGGCCGCCGCGCGTCAGAACCGTATAGCGGAACAGCGGCATATTCTGGTGCATATCCAGATTAAAGTGCCCCAGCCACATGCGATCGTTCAGCATCGCCAGTAAATCGTGAACGTCTTCGCGCTTGCCGTCCGGCACTTTCATATCAAACTGGCACGAGAACTGAAGCGCGCCGATTTCTTTCTGCCACACAAAAAACATACGGTAGTGGCACCAGCGGCCTGAAAGTTCGACAATAAGCTCGTCGTCATTCGTTCGATCAAACAACCACTCGTTGGCGGTAACGATCTCCTCAAGAATGTCGAGAGGATTAGGAATGCTCTGTTGTTGTAGGGCGACTTGAAACGACATGGGCAAACTCCGCTTATGAGACCCAAATGCGTATCAAACTTGTGAGTCATGCTGCAAGAGTCTTGCGCTGTTTTTTTGCGATACAGCATAACGTCGTGCTTTTTGAGTCACAGGGCACGGAAACGAAACGATTCTTTTTGCGCTGCAGCTAATTGATTCAAATGACTCGGAATTCCACGCTTTTTGCGATGCAAAAGGATTCATTTGCGCGCGCGTCGCCCCGCCTTTGTTTTAACGGAAGGTAAATTTGTCTTTTTCGTCTTTACCGTCTTTTTCCCGCTTGACAGATTTAAAATTGATTCAATCGCAAATACGCGCTTTTCCAGGTCTTCTTGCTTCATGCGAGCCTTGGCGAGCATCGCGAACGCGGCGTCGAATTCTTCGCGATTCACGAGGTCGAGATCGCCGGCAAGGCGCTCGACATGGCTTTTCGCGTGCGCCTTTAATTCGTGACGTGCGCCCGCGATGTGTTCCAAGGCATCGCTGGCAAGGGTCAGAAGGTCTTCGATAAGGTTTTGAGAGGACATAAGAGATTCGTGGTTTATGACTGATGTTAGGCAGACTCTTGCATAATCATTGATAAAAGAAAATGGGATCCCCTGAGTTCACAAACGAAGTGCAACACCCTGTTAAGGTGTTGCGGTCATGGGAAAAAGATACAAACAGTTCTCGCTGGAAGAACGTTGCGAACTTGCCCGTCTGCGCGCAGACGGG
>Ga0265297_10011731_pt1 | contig 10671 bp, 7 predicted proteins | sample Munlanlwell13791_FD_192502 | JGI IMG/M metagenome (GOLD analysis project Ga0265297, IMG submission 192502) | Leachate microbial communities from a municipal landfill in Southern Ontario, Canada - Leachate well 137-91 | ecosystem: Engineered > Solid waste > Landfill > Unclassified | place...
GTGCCCCGAGCCAGGCGCTCGTAGTTGCGCTGTTCACCATTACTAAATTGTATATCCAGGGATTCAATACGAAATAACCGGCTTTTCGCGATGGTTTTTTTGTTAAGGATGGTCGGTGTATCAGCCATTGTGCTATTTTATAAAGTAATATGAGCAACTATAACGCACTCTTATGATTAATTGGAAAGAAATTGACACTGTTTTACTGGACATGGATGGAACCTTACTGGATTTGAATTTTGATAATCATTTTTGGAAGGAATTTGTGCCGCTGAAATTTGCAGAAAAACAAGGATTATCAACCATTACTGCAAGACAACAGCTAGAACCGCTCTTCAAAAGCATGGAAGGCAAGCTGGAGTGGTATTGTCTTGATTACTGGAGTGAGGTTTTACAACTGGATATTGCCGGATTGAAGGCAGAAATATCCGGCTTAATTGCTGTGTTGCCGCACGTCATGGAATTTCTGGAAAAACTTCAGCAATCAACGCTCAAGGTATTGTTAGTTACTAATGCACACCGCGATAGTTTGGGGATAAAAATGGAAAAAACCTGTTTGCAGCCTTTTTTCGACGGCATTATCAGCTCTCATGATTTAGGGTTACCTAAAGAGAACATAGATTTTTGGAGCTTATTGCAGCAACATCAGCCGTTTGATAAACAAACAACGCTGTTGATCGATGACAGCCTGACGGTATTGAATTCGGCCAGACTGTTTGGCATAGGGCATTTGGTTTCCGTAAGCAAACCCGATAGCAAGCAGCCTAAAAAGGACGTAACCGATTTCCCCGCAATCGAGGATTTTCGGGAGCTTATGATTGGGTTGTAGGTTTCCGGCTTCTGCTTCTATCTTGATCAGGACGTCTCCCTTTGTAGTCAATTTTAGGCTTTGACTTTCTTTTTTCCGGTATTATGACATCAGCCAAAAGATCAGCGGTGATCGCTCTAACGGAAATTTTTTGACTAATATAGTCTTCAATATCCGGCATCGAATAGGCGTATTGTTCACAGATAAAACTGATTGCTTCGCCACTGGCGCCAAAACGCGCGGTACGGCCAATTCTATGGACATAATCTTCCACATCCTGAGGCAAATCATAATTGATAACATGGGAGACATCTGGAATATGGAGACCTCTGGCGGCAACATCGGTGGCAATCAACAAGGTAATCCTGTTTTCCTTAAAATCATTTAACAGCCGCTGACGTTTATCTTGCGGCACGTCACCACTGAGGGCGGCGGTTTTATAACCGTTGGCGTTAAGCGTATCATCCAGTTGTTCAGCACAGCGTTTGGTGTTAACAAAAATAATGCTGCGTTGCGGTTGGTAATGATTCAACAAACCGATCAATAAAGGTATTTTTTGCTCGTTGGCCGGACAAAATGCGCTTTGTGAAATGGCTTTAGAGGTAACTTCTTCGGTTTCGATGCGAATCAGCACAGGATTATTCATGTGCTCGTAAGCCAGTTCGGTCACTTTATAGGATAAAGTCGCTGAAAATAGCATATTCAAGCGCAGATCCGGCGCCGGCATACGCCGTAATAAATAGCGTATATCCTTTATAAAACCCAAATCAAACATACGGTCGGCTTCATCCATCACCGTGACTTGCACATTGTCAAGAGTAAAAGCGTTTTGACGATAAAAGTCAATAACGCGACCCGGTGTGCCAATAATAATATCAATATTGGATCTGACAGTGTCCAGTTGTTTTTGATAGTCAGTACCGCCGTATATCAGCGCGAATTTTAAATCAAGATGCTTGCTCAGCTGTAAGGCGTCTTTATGAATTTGGATCGCTAATTCGCGTGTCGGAGCGAGAATGATCGCTCTGGGATTTTTAATCTGTTCTCTTTCGGCAACCGCTCCCTGCGTTGCTCTCGATCGCTGTTCCAGACGCGATTCTACCTCCCCCATCCTTGGGGTCGTACCTGCTGCGTCCTTGCAGTCGTCGGCAACCGCTCCCTGCGTTGCTCTACCTCCTGCGTCCTTGCAGTCGTCATCATTAAGTAAGTGCTGAAAAGTGGCCAGCAAAAAAGCGGCCGTTTTCCCCGTCCCTGTTTGCGCTTGCCCTGCAATATCTTTGCCTCGCAATAATAAAGGTAAAGTCTTATCCTGAATAGGAGTGCAATGGTTAAAACCGGCATCGTTTAATCCGCACAGGATAGAATCAGACAATTCAAGATTGCTAAAGCGAGTGTTTGTTAAATGAGTATTTTTCATAAGCTATAGCATAACGTAAAAATCAAATTGGTTAAAATTGATTGACTAGAAGCTCTATCCCTCCTATAGTTTTATTTTTTTAATTCTTGGAGAAATAGTGTGAGCGATTCAGTCCTTCATGTAAGTGATAGTGAATTTAATGAAACTGTTATTAACGCTAAAGGTCCTGTACTGGTTGACTATTGGGCTGAATGGTGCGGGCCTTGCAAAATGATTGCACCGGTTCTGGATGCTATTGCAAAAGAGTATGCGGGTAAATTGACTGTTGTTAAAATAAACATAGATGACAATCCGCAAACTCCTCAACACTACGGTGTACGAGGCATTCCAACGCTGATGCTGTTTAAGAATGGAGAAGTGGAAGCCACTAAAGTGGGCGCATTGACGAAATCAGAACTTGCCAAGTTTATTGATAGCAATATTTAAACTTGCCCCCCTTTCTCGGACCTGTCATAAAAGTTGGACGGGTCTGAGTACTTGAGTTATACTTAACTGGTGCGATAGTCCTGCGCACTCAATCCTATCTTCCAATAAAGTACACCCCTAAATTCTAAATCCTATCCCGGTCGTTAGGTGTTACACCCTGACTACTTTTCTTCGAGTTGCCTTTTTTATGAATCTAACCGAGTTAAAACTAAAACAAATCAGTGAAGTTATTGAAATCGCCGAGTCCCTTGGGCTTGAAAATGTTGCCAGATCGCGTAAGCAGGATTTGATTTTTGCCATCCTGAAAAAGCAGGCAAAAGCCGGTGACGATATATCGGGTGATGGCGTTCTGGAAATTTTACAAGATGGTTTTGGTTTTTTGCGGACACCTGGTTGCTCTTATTTGGCGGGCCCCGATGATATTTATGTGTCACCCAGTCAAATCAGACGGTTTTCTTTAAAAACAGGCGATACGATTAGCGGAAAAATCAGACCACCCAAAGATAATGAACGCTATTTTGCAATGCTCAAGGTTGATCAGATCAATTTTGAACCTCCGGAAAATACCAAAAATAAAATTACCTTTTCAAACCTTACCCCCCTATTTGCTAAACAGCGGTTTGTTCTTGAACAAGGCAATGGCACCAGCGAAGATTTAACCGGAAGAATAATTGATTTAATCGCACCTATCGGCAAAGGTCAACGCGGCTTAATTGTATCACCGCCAAAAGCAGGTAAAACCATGATCCTGCAAAGCCTGGCGCAAGCAATCGCTGAAAAGAACCCTGAGTGCTATCTTATTGTATTATTAATCGATGAACGTCCTGAAGAAGTCACGGAAATGGAGCGCTGTGTTCGAGGTGAAGTTATCTCCAGTACCTTTGACGAACCCGCAACTCGCCATGTGCAGGTTGCAGAAATGGTTATCGAAAAAGCGCGTCGCTTGGTAGAACACAAACACGACGTGGTTATATTGTTAGACTCGATTACCCGTTTAGCCAGAGCTTATAATACCGTCGTACCTTCTTCAGGCAAAATATTAACGGGTGGTGTCGATGCCAATGCCCTGGAAAAACCCAAGCGTTTCTTCGGCGCGGCCCGGAATATTGAGGAAGGCGGCAGTTTGACCATTATAGCCACCGCTTTGGTCGACACCGGCTCAAGAATGGATGAAGTAATCTATGAGGAATTCAAAGGCACCGGCAACATGGAATTGCATCTGGATCGAAAAATTGCTGAAAAACGCATTTACCCCGCGATCAATATCAACCGTTCCGGCACCCGCAGAGAAGAATATCTGGTTGATCCCGATACCTTGCAAAAAACCTGGATTTTACGCAAAATTCTTCAACCCATGGATGAAACAGCCGCCTCTGAATTCCTGATTGGCAAACTTAAAGACTTCAAAACTAACGCTGAATTCTTTGATTCTATGAAGAGATAGTAGCTGTCGAAGATTCCCGCAGGTATGTAACAGCTTGTTCCAGGTTCAGCGATGAACAGAAAGGCATCATGATGAGGACTATTCATAGCAGATTTTTGCAAATAACCTTTTTACCCTCATCTGTTAATCCTGCGGTAAAATCTATGATAGTTGCATGATAAAAAGTTGCATATCATGCAAGTTGACTGAAAATCGCTTTCCATTCCTTCCAAAACCGCAGCATGCCAACCATCCTGAATAGTCAGAAGAAAATCTAGTAATAAGGCGATGATCAAATTGAACGTCGTCGCGCTGTGCAATATCCCAATAGCCCGTAAGTTCGATCTCCTGCAAGAACTGCCCTATTCCGGTTTTACCCATAAACCAGTCCAGGTTTGCCCAGAGCCTATATTTTTCTGAAATTTTTACTCCCTTTCTATATATTTCCACTTATACTTCATTTGCACCATTTCAAATAAATTGCGCCCCAAAAAAGTGCATCCTAGTCCTTGCTTCCCTTGCTATTCCCCTGCATTTAAAAACTGACAGCTTCAAATACAGATGGTTAAAGTAGTTAATGAAATGAAAATTCATTGGAAGAATCCGGCATATGAATTGCTGAATAAATACTAATGAATAACCAAAGCCCTATATTTCACTATGAAAGAAAGCATCAATCCTAAGAAAGCAAACTCTATTGATGAAGATGTCCATACGGGCCTCTCCAAAGAGGCGCTAAAAAGTGACTTTCTGGATAATCTTTTTTATGTGCAGGGAAAATTTCCTGCATTGGCTACGAAACATGATTATTATCTTGCCTTGGCTTATACAGTGCGCGATCGTTTGCTGCACCGTTGGATCAGTACTGCGGAAACCTATACCCGAAAGAAGGATAGGACTGTTGCTTACTTTTCTGCCGAATTTCTACTCGGACCACATCTGGGAAATAACTTGCTCAACCTGGGAATCTCCGGTCAGGTGCGCCAGGCCATCTCAGAGCTGGGGCTGATCTATGAGGAATTGTTGGGGCAAGAGGTAGAACCGGGGCTTGGCAACGGAGGCTTGGGAAGATTGGCAGCCTGTTTTCTGGATTCTATGGCAACACTGGAAATTCCTTCTCTGGGTTACGGCATCCGCTACGAATTTGGCATTTTTACCCAAGAAATCGTCGATGGCTGGCAGGAAGAAAAAACTGACAAATGGCTACGTTATGAAAACCCCTGGGATATTCAACGGCCGGAATGGGCAGTTGAGGTTAAGCTGGGCGGACATACCGAAAACTTTACAGATGCCGACGGCAATATGCGAGTACGCTGGATTCCCGGATGGACTATTCTTGGAACACCCTACGATACGCCTATTCTCGGTTACCACAACAATACCGCTAACACCCTTCGTTTATGGAAGGCTGAAGCCACTGAATCGTTCGACCTTGGTATCTTCAACCGCGGTGATTACTATGGCGCCGTTCAGAAAAAACTCGTCTCGGAGAACGTCACCAAAATTCTTTACCCCAATGATGAGCAAATTGAAGGCAAGGAATTACGTCTGCGGCAACAATATTTTTTCGTGTCCTGCTCTCTGCAGGACATGATTCGCATTATGATTGGACAGAATATCCCGCTGACGAATTTCCATGAAAAATTTACCGTCCAGCTTAATGACACTCATCCTGCAGTTGCCATCGCTGAACTGATGCGGTTATTTTTAGATGAACATTTCATGAGTTGGGACACTGCCTGGTCGATCACTGAAAAAACATTTGCCTACACAAATCATACCCTGCTGCCGGAAGCGCTTGAACAATGGTCGTTGAACCTTTTTGCGCGAATATTACCGAGACATTTAGAAATTATCCTGGAAATTAACGCGCGTTTCCTGAATGAAGTCAGAATCCGCTTCCTCGGCGATTCAGAGCGTCTCGTTCGCTTGTCGATTATCAACGAGTCAGGTGAGCGCTTTGTACGCATGGCCCATTTGGCCTGCATCGGCAGTCACGCCATCAACGGTGTGGCTGCACTGCACACTGAGTTGCTTAAAAAAGAGGTACTAGCCGATTTTCATACCTTGTGGCCGGATAAATTCAGCAACAAGACGAACGGTATCACACCCAGGCGCTGGTTAGCGCTTAGCAACCCGCGGCTTACCCAGCTTATCTCAAAGAAAATAGGCGAAGACTGGATAAAAGAACTGAGCGAACTCAAGCAACTGGAACCCTATGCGGAAGATTCAACATTCCGCTCCGATTGGCGCTTCATTAAACGCTCCATCAAGGAGGATTTTGCCGCCTACCTGCGCCGCAGTACCGGCTATATTATCGACCCGCAATCATTATTCGAAGTCCAGGTGAAGCGTATCCACGAATACAAGCGCCAGCATCTGAGTGTTTTGCACATCATCGCTCTGTATCATCGTATTAAATCCGACCCGAACCGGAACATCGTTCCCCGCACTTTCATTTTTGGCGGTAAGGCTGCACCGGGTTATTTTATGGCCAAGCTGATGATCAAGCTCATCACATCTGTCGGTGAAGTGATCAACAAGGATCCGGCTGTCCACGACTGCCTCAAGGTGGTCTTCCTGCCAAATTTCAATGTCACTACAGGTCAAAAGTTATACCCCGCAGCGGAACTTTCGGAGCAAATTTCAACCGCAGGTAAAGAAGCGTCCGGTACCGGCAACATGAAGTTCTGCATGAACGGAGCGCTTACCATCGGTACCTTGGATGGCGCTAACATCGAAATACGCGAAGAAGTAGGCGCAGATAACTTTTTTTTGTTCGGTTTGAACGCTGCCGAGGTTCAATTGCTCAAAGCGCAGGGTTACAATCCGATGGATGTCTATCATTCCAACCCCGAACTGAAAGTGGTTATTGACCTGATTACAGATGGCTATTTCTCGGGCGGGGACAGGGAACTATTCCGGCCGCTGGTTAACACGCTGCTCCACCGCGATCCCTACATGCTGTTGGCTGATTTCCAGTCCTTTGTTGATTGTCAAAGCCAGGTTAGCTTCGCTTACCTGAACAAAGAGCACTGGACGCGCATGTCAATCCTGAATGTCGCGCGTAGCGGCAAGTTTTCCTCCGATCGAACAATAAAGGAATATTGTCAGGACATTTGGAAAGTAGAGCCTGTCAAGATTGACTTACTGTCTCAAGACGAGGTAAAAAAGAGCATGCTGGTCTGATCACTAATACATCGTTAACTCCGCACGGTAATGCCTCGTAGTGAAAAACTGTTCAACAAAATCCGCAACGGAGGCCGCTTCGAGTAAATCTTCCCAGCTTGTCATCTTTCTCCGTAGGTACTGAGGGTCGCTCATTTGAGTTACCTGGCAACCAGTGTGGATCACTCTACAAGCTACTTGCGGCTGAACAAAGCAACCTCGCATCAGCCAGGGATTGTTCAATCAGGTTAACGGGCACAGCCTGATTCTGGCTTAAAAACAAGACTCGCACAATTGCCGCCGCCTGGTCCTCAAACCTGCGTCCGAACGGCCAGTTACCGTTGGTATCCATGTCTATAGATGCGACATTGGGTATGAATATCTCGAAAGTTCTGGGCGGCTTGATGTTCATACTGAGTTTTTAGCTTGATATGTTATAGGCTATATGATACTAATTTCATGCTTTTTACCGATAAAACAGCTCCTCGTTTTCGCTACAACCTTAAACAGAAATTGAATGACGATGGTTTTCGCCTTTGGCAAGAGGTTCCTGATGGCACACACAATCAATTTTAGAGAACCGGATTCTATTCGGCATACGATCAATCCGTGGCTTGTTTCGCTGTTAGGCCTAATTATCGCAATAGCAGGAGGTTGCGCTTCCGGCGGAAAAAATATGACGAAGGCCGAATCGGCTTGCTCGGTGGTACGGGAAACAGACAGGAAAGAACCGCCTGGGGTATTAGACAATGCTGATGATCTCCTGACAGTCGACTGCCTGCTTCCCGGACAGGATATCCAGATCGGTCAATATCAACGATGGATGACCCCGCCCAGACCCGCAATCATTTCTGCCTGGGAATGCAAGGTGGGAGGCGGACAATACGCTATCGGTTACAATCGCGATGCACGACAAAAAGCGCTGGATGTCTGGCAGCAATGCGCCGATGAAGGCGATAAAATCGCCCAAAACTATCTCGGGGAAATTTACGCAAGGAGCTGGGGAGACATTAAACCTGATTTCAGCCATGCCGCCGAATGGTTCCGTAAAGCAGCCGAGCAAGGCTACAGCCGGGCGCAAAAAAATCTCGGCGCCCTTTACGAACAAGGTCTGGGCGTTCCGAAAGACCCAGAAACTGCGCTAAAATTTTATCGCCAGGCTATAGGACAGGTCGCCCCCGTTAGCCTCGATCAAAACACCAAAGGTGAAATTCAGGAACTTAGTAAAAAACTGGATACTACCGACCAGAATACAAAAACCTTGCAGCAACAATTGAGCGCGGCCGAACTGCTCTTACGACAAAAGCAGGAAGAGCTGGACAAGCTAAAAAGACCGAATGCTCCAGAGGATAATCAAGCCCAAGTGAAAGCACTACAGAAAGAACTGGAAAAAGCATACTTGGATGAACAGAAATTGCGGGAGCAACTTTCCGATGCAAAACAAAAACTCGAAATGGCTCGTGGGCAACTAGGCAAAACTAAAGCTCATGCAGCTCTTGGAGTTATGCCAAAAACGGGGCAATATTATGCGTTAATCATAGGTATTAATGACTACCAAGCTCCAATTCCCCAATTGAATACCCCCGTCAATGACGCCAAAGGCGTCGATGCGGTACTGCGCCAAAAATACGGTTTCAAAACAACATTACTCGTTGACGATACCTCCATCAAGCCAACAAGAGACGGAATACTCAAAGTATTAAATGACATGGGTAAGAAATTGAAGGAAGATGATAGTCTTCTTATTTATTACGCAGGTCATGGAGAAATTTCCAGCAACCGTGGCCATTGGTTGCCTCAGGATGCGGAATTGAATGATGATAAAAACTGGATTTCATCTGATGATATCAGGAAAAAGATCGAAACCACGACGATGAAGGCAAAACATGTGCTGATTGTCGCAGATTCCTGCTATAGCGCTGCAGTAACAACGGCGGCTATAACGACTATACCGACAACAATCGCAGCTTCTCCCTCAATAATATCTACTCGATCCCCATCAACAAATACAGAGGTCACGTATATTCCATCTGGTGGTATACCTGACCTTACCGATACCTCTCCCGAAGCTCAAGTTGGCTGGATTAAAGCGTTGGCCGAGAGATTATCCAGAACCGCCTTGACTTCGGGCGGTTTCGAACCAGTGCTTGATCAAGATAGCGGCAATGGGCTTTCGATTTTTGCCAACGCTTTCGTAGAAGCATTGGCAAAAAACAATGACGTTATCAGCGCCCAGCAAATTTCTTTTGATATCAAGCCGGAAGTATTTGCCAAAGCAAAAAAAATCGGAGGCAGTCAAGTTCCAGGTTATGCACCTATCCAGCACACTGGAGATAATTTTGGCGAGTTCTTTTTTGTCCGCAACTACACACAGGGTAATTTTCAAAATGGTAAGTATCAGATTGCCGCAGCGGCATCGGAATAATCATGGGCGACTTTTGGGGGAATTTAGCTAAACGCCTCCAGGAGCTTGGCTCCCATTGGACTTCATACACCGTGCTATGTAGTTTTTTTCTTTATCTGTTGGGCTATCTGACGCTACGCTTTCATCTCACCGCACTGGGGATTGGCGTTGATCTGTCGGCGCTGGATGAACGCTACTTGTTTACCGGCGCGAGATTTCTTATTTATCTCATCTCATCTGTACCCAGTCTGGTTTTCCTTGTGGTACTGATGGTTACACCGGCTTATTTGTTGTTTCGAGTTTTACCCTCATCTATACGAGCTAGACTGGGCCGATTTTTTAGCATTCAATCGGCGAGTGTTCTATCGTGGTGGCTGGTATCAAATCGCTTGGCCCTGACCGGCATTATCTTTTCCTTGCTGATGATTCAACTGGTCATGCGGCAGTGTTTTCTGCTCAGTAATTTGCTTTTGGTAGATGATCTTCCGGCAGAGCCCTCATGGTTTCGAGGATTGCTTCTTGCCCAAACTGACGGTCCCATGGCGCTGTATTTCAGCGCATTGCTGGCAGGAGCGGCGATTTCATCGGGCTTTTTTTACGCATTGAGAAACCCTGCAAACACCACTTCCAGTACTTTGTTATTAACTTCGCTGCTGGGGTTTTTGCTGTTTGTTCAGCTCCTTTTGATCCCGGTGAACTATGGCATCCTGGTCGTCGATAAGTCGATGCCTCGGGTAACAGGGCTGGAGGCTCCTGGAACCCTCCAAGGGAATGAGCAAGCCTGGCTGGTTTGGGAAGGAAACGAAGGCAAAACCTTTTTGCTTAGAAAACAGCGAGCAGGAAAATACGATAAAAGCTTGATCACGTTGCCTCGTGAAGCTGTCAAAAAACTCGAAATCTCAGGATATGACCGCATCTTCGAGGTTTTATTTGGTGCAACTGGACCAAAGCCTCCTGAAAAAAAGGATAACTCATGAACTCCAAACATTTTCTCCCTATCATTACGCTATGTATTTTGACAGTCC
>Ga0265297_10011733_pt1 | contig 10670 bp, 13 predicted proteins | sample Munlanlwell13791_FD_192502 | JGI IMG/M metagenome (GOLD analysis project Ga0265297, IMG submission 192502) | Leachate microbial communities from a municipal landfill in Southern Ontario, Canada - Leachate well 137-91 | ecosystem: Engineered > Solid waste > Landfill > Unclassified | place...
TTTTTTGATTGGAATTTTTCTTTTCTTTTTTGCAAGAGAAATTTTGTTTCCTTTTGTTTTTGGTTATTCTCTTCATTTAATTCTTGATGGGATTACTATTCAAGGAATAAGGCCGTTTTATCCAATCAGATTTAGAATTGGGGGATTTATGAAAACTGGGAAAATTATTGAGAATGTTTTTTTTATTGTTTTTTTATTGGCGGATTTGTTTTTGCTTTTTAAGTTATTCTAATTCTCTAATATATGTCTGAAATCCAAATAATCTTTATAAACCGAAGACGAATCTCTTCAATATGGCTAAGAAGACTGAGGAAGAAGAGGATAAGGGGGTTGTTAAAAAAAGTGATGAGCCACAACTAACAGACTTGCCTGGAATTGGGCCTGCTGTTGCTGCGAAACTTGAAGCTGCAGGAATTTTTGATTTAATGAGTCTGGCTGTTATGAGCACTTCAACTATGGCTGACAAGGCTGGAGTTGGTGAAGCTGTTGCGAGAAAAGCAATTCAGGCTGCGAGAAAAATGCTTGATTTGGGTTTTATGGACGGAACAGAATTTGAGAAAAAGAGGGAAGACATTATGAATATAACTACGGGGAGTCAAAACCTGAACAATCTTCTGGGGGGAAAGGGAATTGAAACAAAATCTATTACTGAGGCTTACGGCGCTTTTGGTAGTGGGAAAACACAACTTGGTTTAACATTAGCTGTTAGAGTCCAGCTTCCCATTGAACAGGGAGGAGCAAATGGGAAATGTGTTTTCATTGACACAGAAGGAACATTCAGACCAGCGAGAATAAAACAAATTGCCGAGGGAATTGGAGCAAATCCAGAAAAAGTTTTGAAAAATATTTTTGTTGCAAGAGCATTTAATTCTGACCACCAAATTTTATTGCTGGAAAAAATTTCAGAAATGATTGTCAACGGAGAACCAATAAAACTTTTGATTGTTGATTCTTTGACTGCACATTTCAGAGCAGAGTTTACTGGGAGAGGAGAACTTGCAGACAGACAGCATAAGCTGAATAAATATTTACATAATTTAATGTCTCTTTGTGAGAAACATAATATTGCTATTTATGTAACTAATCAGGTAATGGCTAATCCTGCACAAATGTTTGGAGATCCAACGACGGCAGTTGGCGGAAATATCGTCGGACACGCTTCAACTTACAGAATGTATTTGAGAAGAGGAAAGCAAGGAAGCAGAGTTTCAAAATTAATTGACTCACCAAATCTTCCAGATAACGAATGTGTTTTCTTTGTAACAGAAAAGGGTGTTGTAGACGAGGCGTAAGGAAAATGACAGAAATAAACAATAAAGAATCTTTTATGGATTCAATCTATAATGTTGTGGAAGAAATTAGAAATTGGCCAGAATGGAAAAAATCTTGGGGTTGTTTAAACAATGATAACACTTTTACTAAAATAGATTCAGAAAAGAAATATCATCCTTCCTCAATAAAATTTGAACATCAGGCTCTTTATGAAAAACAAGAAGAGAAAAAAAGCTGGTTGACAAGAAAAGATTTAGAATTAACTTTACAAAATACTTCTGAGGGTAGACTGCAATCTAGAACTGATTTTAATAAGGTGATTCAAGAATTAAGAAGATATAATTACATTTGTGAAGATAAATTGGAAAATGGTAGATTGAGATATTTTATCAGATCTGCGGAGTGGTTTTAATGACAGATAAGAATTATTCTTGCGACGAATTTAAGAAAGAATATCCTTACAGAGAATATCTATTTGATAAAGATGAATTTAGGTGTAATCTGAGAGAGCCAGAAGAATGGCCTATTTGTGAGTTTAAAGATGGTTGTAATAAATGCCCTAGCTATTTAGAAGATTCAAAAATAAAAAAACAACATTATATGGAAAGAGCATTTCCATATTTTGCCGATTAAAATGAAATCTCATAAATTTTTTTCAAGAGTTTATACTGATAAAGAAACAGAACGATTAAGCGAAGAATATGATGTAGAAAGTTGCCCTAATAATTCTCTTTCAATGACTTTGGGGCAGACTGAAGCTGAAATTGGTGCCTATAAATTATTGGAACTTTCAAAATCTTTTGGAGAATTCGTAGGAATTAATCAAAGAGAACTTGAAAAAATTAATTGGACTGATTTGAATGATTTTATGTATATTGGATATTTAGATGAAAAATATGTTAGAGCAAAAAAGAAAGGAAAATTAGAAATTCTTTTTCCAACAGAGGAATTATTGATTAATCAAAGAGTTAAGAAAAAATGACAGAAGAAATAAAATACAGACAAAGAACTGATACAGAGCTTGAAAATATGAGACAAGATTTAATTAAAAAAAGAAATATTATCTCTCTTTGTATTTATTCTGAAAATGATTCTTGTGATCCTTATTGTAGTAAATTTAAGAATTGCTGGAAAGATGATTATTCTTCTCCGTTAGAAAATAAAATATAATCATTCGACAACTTCGTCTTTCTTAAACCATAAATCAATTTCTCTTTTTGCGTTCTCGACGCTGTCTGAACAGTGAATTACATTTTCGAAAACTTTTGTTTCTGAATGAACTCTTCCATATTTTCCTCGGATAGAAATCGGGTGCGCTTTTTCTGGATTTGTTTCTCCTGCAAGTTCTCTAATTTTTTTAACTGCATCTTTTCCTTTGTAAACTAATGCAAGCACTCTGTCGGTGTGAAAATTTCCCTGAATATATTTTAAATTATTTTCAAAAACTTCTTCGCCTTTTTCTTTCCCAAATTTTTCAGCTAACCTATTTTTTAAATCAGAATAATGTTTTTCTGCAAGTTCCCTTGAAACTTTTACAACTTTTGCTCCGACGATTTTTAATTTTGTTTCTGACAGCGTCGTGATTACATTTCCAGTCAAGCTTTTTACAAGTCCGTCGGGTTTGATTAGAACTAATGTTCTTTCTTCTGCCATTCATACTCGATAAACTTTTAATTTAAATATCTTTTTGAACTTCAAAAATATATTCTGTAAAATATATTTTGGGAAATATTTATAAACTTCATTTTTTTTAATATGATTAGAGGTTGATGATTTTGGAAAATAAAAGGGGTTGTAAAAAAGAGATTTTATTTCTAATTGGAATATTTGTTATCGTTTTTTTCTGTTTAAATTCTATCAGCGCAACAGTAAACATAACTGTTCCCCGGAATCTTACAAATTATACTACAAGTATCACTTTTAATGTAAGTTATAATACTTCTTCAGATATTTCTGCACCAGTTAATGCCTCTTTTTATTATAATTATAGTGGTACCTGGACCTTAATAGGAGCCGTTAATTGTACTGAAGCATATTTTTCTTGTAATGGTACACTTGGGATTTCTAATCTTTATGATGGGTTATATAATGTTAGTGTTATTTTAGCAAATGCTTCAAATAGTGTTACCCCGAGAGTAATTAATAGTCCGGTAAGATTTGATTCAACTGCCCCTAGTGTTTTGAATTATAATGTTAAACTCACAAATGGAACTATTGGTTATGGAAATGGGCTTAATTATAGTGGTGTTGCGCTTTACTTATTTAATGTAAGTGTTAATGATTCTGGAATCGGAAATATTAGTTCTGTTTATTTTAATATTAGTTATTCCAATGGGACTCAAATAAATTATACCGCAGCAATTAATGTTGTGCTAACTAATTATACTTTAATGGTAAATCTTACTAATGTTAGCTCTAATGCTGTTTATTATATCACTGCTTATGCTAATGATACTTTAAACAATTTAAACAAATCTGAGATATTTCAGATAACATTAGATAATACTGATCCAACTGCTACTTTTGATTGTTCTCCAGATTCGGTTACTCCATCGGGGACTATTGATTGTACTTGTACTCCTGCAGATAATCTAATCGGAATTGATAATTCTTTAACTACTTATACTTCACATCCTTCTGTTTCTACCGTAGGAACTCATACTGTTACTTGTACCTATGGAGATTTTGCTGGGAATACTGGATCTAGTACAACTACTTATACTATCCTCAGTGCGGGAGATTCTTCTGCAACGATAACAACCACAACAACTCAAACTCCCACTACTGAAAAAGAGAATATATGGGCAACAATTGCCCCTGAGACTCCTGTAATTATGCAAGATTTTGTAGATGCTAGTGGAATTAATCAGATTCAAATAGAAGTTTCAAGTGTAGCAACTAATGTTCAATTAATTGTTAGTGAGTATTCTTCTAAACCTTCTGCTGTTTCAGTCTCTCAATTTAATTCTTACAAATATATCTATGTTAATACTTTGAATTTAGCAAATAAATTAGAAAAAGCAATTATGAAAATTAAAGTTGAGAAATCTTGGATAGCCGAGAAGGGAATTGAAAAAGAGAATGTTGCTTTATTCAAGTTTGACGAGAGTGCTGAAAGATGGAATGCACTTACGACTACATTTGATTCTGAAGATGCTACTTATTATTACTATAGTATTGAATTAGATAGTTTCAGTTATTTTGTAATTGCTCCTCTCGCAGTTTCTAGTGAAGAAACAGTTCCAGTAACAACGGGGGAAGAAACAACTGCAACTCCGACTAGTGCTTGGATTTGGATAATTGTTACTGCAGGTCTTTTAGTAATCATCGCAGTTATTGCAATTATTTTAAGTAAGAAGAAAAGAAAATAATCCTTGATAATCTTTATTAAAGTCATTTTGTTTTGGTAATTATGCAAAAAATAAATTTTGATGAAATTCTTATTGCTGATTTGCATATTCATTCGAGATATTCAAGGGCATGTAGTACCAATATTAATTTTGAAAATCTTGTGAAATGGGCTAAGATTAAAGGGATTAATTTACTTGGAACTGGAGATTTTACTCATCCATTATGGCTTAAGGAAATTAAAGAAAAATTATTTGAGAGAAATGGATTTTATTATCTAGGGGACTTTCCATTTATAATCACAGGGGAAATTTCTTTGATTTACACCCAAGATCGAGGAAGAAGAATTCATCTTGTTCTTTTAGTTCCTAATTTGGAAATTGCAGATAAAATAAATTCTTATTTAGACACTAAAGGGAGAAGAGATTACGACGGGAGGCCGATTTTTAGTATCCCTGGTGACGAATTTGTAAGAGAGATGATGAAAATATCAGGGGATATAGAAATTATTCCTGCACACATCTGGACGCCGTGGTTTGGAATTTTTGGAAGTATGTCTGGGTTTGATTCTTTAAAAGAGTGTTTTAAGGAACAGATTGAGAATATTCACGCGATTGAAACAGGAATGTCTTCTGACCCGGAAATGAATTGGAGAATAAAGGAATTAGAAAATAAGGCAATTGTGAGTTTTTCGGATGCGCATAGTTTCTGGCCGTTTAGGTTGGGGCGTGAAGCAACTATTTTTAGCAAGATTGATTCTTATAAAGAATTAATTTTACAAATAAGAAATAAAAATTTTATTGGAACTATTGAAACAGATCCTGCTTATGGTAAATATCATTTTGACGGGCACAGAGATTGTAATTTTTCTTGTTCACCTAAAGAGAGTAAGGAAATAAATGGAATTTGTCCTGTTTGCAAAAAAACATTGACCATTGGAGTTGATAACCGCGTCGGTAAACTAGCTTCATTTCCAGAAGGACATAAAATAGAATCTGCAAAAAACTTTTACAAAATTTTGCCTCTTCATGAAATTCTATCGCTTGCCTCGGGAACTGCAATGGAAAGCAAGAAAGTTTGGACATTGTATAATTCTTTGATTGCTGAGTTTGGGAATGAATTTAAAATTTTATTTAATGTTTCAAGAGAAGAATTTTTGGGAAAGAATATCGATGAGAAACTTGTAGAATTAATTTTGAGAAATCGTGAAGAGAAAATAAAAGTCAAGCCTGGTTACGACGGAGAATATGGGAAAGCAGAAATAGGAATAAAACAAGAAAAATTATTTTAGTTATTTAACAGAAAACTCAACACCTAATTTCTTAGATTCTTTTTCTGCTTTATCTATAAGAACACGAATTTCTTTATCTGCAGTTTTCATATCTTCTGATTCGGATTCTAAACTATATCTTCCTGCCGAGATATATTTAACTTCTATTCCCTTGAAATTTTCGAGAATATTTTTTATCAAAGTTATTCCGTTTGGTTTTATCGTCGATAAATTAATTTCTTTTTTAATTTTCTTTTTTGTTTTTTTCTGCGTGTTTAAAATATCAATAATTTTTTGTGCATTTTCTTTTCCTGCTATTTTTTCTAAATCTGCTGAATTAATTCTAGCTTCTTCAAGAAAAGAATACAACTTTTCTTTTGCAGATATTTTTTTGATAATTTCTTCTGATTGTTCGCCGAGAACTCCTTTTACTATACTCATGTAACTTTTTTCTTGTTGTTCTTGTTCTAAGACTTCTTTTCTTTCTTTTTGTGTAACTCTTCTTAATGATAAATCAATATTTCCTGTTTGAGAAATCCTTAGAACTTTGCAGACTATTTTCTTTTTCGGGACAACATAATCTCTTAAGTTTCTTATTCTTCCAGGAGCGATTTCACTCATTATTATGCTTCCTTCAACTTCATGATTATCGACGATAAGTTTTACAAATACTATTGTACCGACTATTCTATCAACAATGCACGAAATTAAATCTCCAACTTCTAAATTCATAAAATATGAAGAAATAAGAGAGTTTTAAATCTTTACTAACTCAATTTCGAAACTTTTTTTTAAGCAATCTATGAACTCTTTTTCTTTATCTTGGTGTATCATACAACCTGCTGCAAATCTATGGCCTCCAACTTCCCCGCCAAGTCCGCTGATTACTGATGTTAAAACTTCCCTAATATTTTTTCCTGTTCTGCCTACACTTCTCGCTGAAACTTTTATCTTATCGTCGTAATAAGCCATTGTTGTTATCATAGTTCCGTCTTCGTATATTGCTGAGTTTGAAATAATGCTGGCTATTGTTCCAATCATTGTATCTTTTATTTTTTCTCTTGCGTTGATTATTACAAAACCATTTCCTTCTACTTTTTCTAACTCTGAAACTGATTTTAATGCGGAGACAATTAATTGTTTGTATTTTGTGTGAATTAATTCTGCCCTTTTTTTTATTTTTGAATATTCCATACAAAATTGTAAGGCAGTTTCTGGTTCGCCTAATCTTGAACATGCATTAATTATTGCACTTAATTCTCTTGCATCTTCTAGTTTATTGAAAAATTTTATCAGGAAAATGTCTCCAATGATTTCTTTGTTTTTGACTTTGGGGTTTTTTAACATTACGCTTGTGACTAATTTTGACATTTCATCGTCGTCAAGTTCAATTAAACTTTTGTATTTTCCATTTACGGGGCTAAGCCCTGTTTCCCTTAGCATTTCTGTGACTCCTTGAGTATTGCCTGTTATTCCTGGGATGTAAGGGTCAGAACAATATTCTAAAATTCGGTTTAATGGTCGAGTAGAAGGGTAAACTAAAAGTCCTCTTTTCTTTTTGATTTCTCCGTCGTTGATTATTAAATTATTTAATCTGTCGACGCTTTTTTCCATTAAATCGCCAATCATTCCTAGGACAGCTAGTTTTGCAAATTCTTTATTTTCTTCGTTGATGCATTTACAAAAAAGATAAACTAAACTTGAGGCACTTAATTCTTCTTTCCCGTTCAAGTGCGGATTAATCATATTTATTCCCTCGGGAATTTCTTGAACTATCTCGTGATGGTCAATTATAAAAATATTCTTCAAACCTGTTTTTGCAATATGGTTTAAACTTCCTGATGCAAGGTCTAAGAAAATTATTACTTTGTCTTCTGGAAGTTTTATTATTGTTTCTTCTTCCAACCGCTTAACAATTTTTACAGAAAATCTTTTGTCTAATTTTTTTAATGTTTTTATCAAGATTGTTGCAGAAGTTATTCCATCGGTATCGAAATGACTTATCACCAATATTTCTTTATCCGAAATCGCTTCTACAAATTTCTTAGCAATCAATTCAATTTCTAATTCAAGCTTTTTAGATTCCACCCCTTAACCTCTATTTTAAAATTATTTAGCGAGATAGTTTTTTAGTCTTCTCAACTGAGCAAAGATTCTTACTTTATCTCTCATTGCTCTTTTGTCTTTTTTATTCTTACTAAAATGTGTTTCTACTTTTTCTAATTTTTTTTGGATATTTTTCATATCTGGGCTTTCATATTCACTGCCTAATACCTGTGATATTTTCTTGTTAAACTCTTTTGAGTGTATTCCTTCTTTTTTTAATTCCTGCCCTATTTTTTCACTTGTTAATCCTTGCTTTGCTAGTTCTTTTACTCTTTTTTCAAAATCTTCTTGGGAAACTTTTTTATGTTTTTTAGTTTCTTCAGCTGGTTCTGAAACTTTCTCTTCGGTTTTTTCTTTTGTTTTTTTAGGCATTTCAGTTAATCGAAATTTAATCTTTTAAATGTTTCCACCAATCCAAAATCTTATAAATTGTGGTAAAATTGTAATATAAAGCCCTGTAGTACAGCGGTCAAGTATATTGCCCTTTGGAAGTAAGATGCTCTGCATCTACATTACTCCATTCCTTTGGAGCTGAAGTAAGGCAGTGACCCAGGTTCGAATCCTGGCAGGGCTATTAATATTTATTTACTATTCGTTTATTTTGAAAAAATATTTCTTGTATTCATTAAAGGAATCATTCATCTTGGTTACTTTTTCTTTTATATCCCATAGTTTTGAAAAATCATTTTCTCCATATTTTATTCTATTTTTAATTTGGTCTATTTTTTCAGAATATTCATCGGTTATCTGTTTTGGATTTTTACCATTTTTTATATATTCAAAAACAGCAAGTCGTTTGCTGAAGAAATCTTTGTAAACTTCTTTATAATTTTTTAAAAGTTCATCATAAAATGAATCGGACATATTGATTATGTCTTGGACTTTTCCCCAATCTTTATCGTTGTAAAAAGCTTTTTTGAATGCTTTGTAATTTCTAATGTAACTAATCGTTTGTCGTGGGAAAACTGATGTTTCTTCTCCAAGAAGAAAATGTTCTTTTACTTTTTCAAATAAAAATTTAATTCTTTCGTTATCGTAATCTATCCAACCATCTCCTCCGTTATATTTACAGATTAAGTCAAAACGCGGGATTCTTCCGGGCCCTGCATTATAATGAGTTATTAATTTGTAGACGTTCCCTTTATTTAATCTGAGAATTGTTGAAATATTTTTTACAATACAATCTATCGATTTTTCTACATTTAATCTTTCATCATATTCCCCCAATTTTTGAAATTCTTCGAAGATGTTTGTTTTATTTTCTTTAGCAAGATCTGAAAGAGTATTTGCAATTACAATTGGTCCGAAGGTTTGGTCTTCTTTATATCTTTCAATATTTCTTATAAAATATTTTTCAAATCGCGGGTCTATATTAAACCCAGCATTTTTGGCTCCACCGACGATAAACTGCCCTAATCCTGCTTCTTTAGCTGCGCCAGTTACATAACAATTTCCTCCACTTTCTGTGGCGATAATTACCAGCGGGAGTAAAACATTTTCTTTAGACAAATCATATTTTGCTTCGGCTTTTTTAATCAAAGAAATAAATGGAAGTGCAGAACCAAATGTAACTTGATTTGCCGGAGATAATTGTTTTAACAACTCTTTGGCTTCTTTACTATAAACATCTGGCCTGTTAAAATTTGACCAAAATCTGCTTTCATCATTTACAATTAAATGGGAAAGATTGATTTTTTTGTCTTCGGATAATCTTTGAACTTCTTTTATTTCTCCCTCGAGTAAAGATATTTTTTCATTTATTTCTTCTCTAAAATCTATTCTGGATTCTATCTGTTTATATTCAGGATTGGAGAATTTTTTATTTTGCAAATCTTTGCCTTCCTGGCCCGTATAATTTGCTAATACCCCAAAACCAATTAGTGCTGGAGCTATGACTGCGTTTCTTATTGTTGTAATTAAATTTTTTTTAGCCATTTTAGAATAAAATTTGAGTTCAAAATTAGTTTATAATACTTTTGTTTAGTGCTTATATCTTCCGCGCTTTTCAACATCTTTCAATCTTTCTAAGACTTTCTTGGCTTCTGTTTCATCTATTTTTCTATAGCCTTTTTCAACTGCTTCAAAAAGTTTTTTCCAGTTTTTGAAATGCTTTGCTTCAAGAGCTTGTTTTAGCAAATGCAAATCAACTGCTTTGTCTTCTATTTTTCTTGAGATGTAACCTAAACCAAAATCAATTAAATAAAGAGAACCAAAGTTTCTCTTTATCAAACTTTCCTTTGAATTTGGGTCACGCCTGATACTTTGGGTTTCTTTCAAGATCATATTGCTAGTTGTTAAATCTCCGTGGATTATTTCTGCATTATGAAGTTTTGCAATTTCTTCTCCGATGACATTACAAATCTTTTTTTGTTTTTCAAGCGGGAAAGAATAAAGATGCTCGGAAAGTTTCTGGCCTTCGATGAACGGCATTTCTATTTTATTAAATTCTTTTAGTGGAAATGGGTCTGGGGCGTTGATTATTTTACTTGCTTTTTCAAGAAGTTTCTTTTCTGATTTTGTTCTTTGTTTTCTGATTTTGTCATCGAGTTCTTTTATCCTATAGGATTTTGAAATTCTGTCTTTAATGATTAAATTGCCTTTTTGTTCAATAACTGCTTCTGCTCCTCTCCCGATAATGTTTTGTGTCATGATTCTAGTCTTGTTTTAGAATTTA
>Ga0265297_10011734_pt1 | contig 10669 bp, 6 predicted proteins | sample Munlanlwell13791_FD_192502 | JGI IMG/M metagenome (GOLD analysis project Ga0265297, IMG submission 192502) | Leachate microbial communities from a municipal landfill in Southern Ontario, Canada - Leachate well 137-91 | ecosystem: Engineered > Solid waste > Landfill > Unclassified | place...
GAAGATTTTAATTATCGGGTCCGGCCCCATAATCATCGGCCAGGCCTGTGAGTTTGATTATTCAGGGACCCAGGCCTGTAAAGCGCTGCGCGAGGAGGGTTATGAAATAGTCCTGGTAAACTCAAATCCGGCAACGATCATGACTGATCCGGGGATGGCAGACCACACTTATATCGAGCCTTTGACTGTTGAAAGCTTGACTAATATAATCATTAAAGAAAAACCGGACGCGCTTCTGCCGAATTTAGGCGGCCAAACAGGGTTGAATCTTGCTTCGGCTTTGCACAAAGCAGGGGTCCTGGATAAACACAACGTAAAGATCATCGGAGTAAAGGCCGATGCCATTGAGCGCGGCGAGGACCGGGAAACATTCAAAGACACAATGAAAAAACTGGGGATACCTGTACCGCGTTCCAAGGTATGCCTTTCTGAAGACGATGCATTGAGAGTCGCCGGCGAGTTAGGTTATCCTGTTGTCGTGCGGCCGGCGTACACGCTGGGGGGCACAGGCGGCGGCATAGCTTATAATAATGAAGATCTGCGCACGTTATCCCGGCGCGGGCTTAACGCCAGCCTGATCCATCAGATCTTGCTTGAAGAAGCGGTGATCGGATGGGAGGAGCTGGAGCTGGAAGTGGTTCGCGATGAAAAGAACCATAAAATAACGGTCTGTTTCATTGAGAATATTGACGCGATGGGCGTGCACACCGGAGACAGTTTCTGCGTTGCGCCAATGCTGACTGTCCCGCAGGAATTGCAAAAGAGGATGCAGGATTTTTCTTACAAGATCGTAGAGGCGATTGGAGTAGTTGGCGGGACAAATGTTCAGTTCGCCCATAATCCCAAGGATGACCGGCTGGTGGTCATTGAGATCAATCCGCGCACATCGCGCTCATCTGCCCTTGCCTCCAAAGCGACTGGGTTTCCTATTGCCCGCGTTTCCACGAAATTAGCCGCTGGTTTATGCCTTCAGGAGATTCCCTATTGGAGAAAAGATACGCTTGATAAATATGAGCCATGGGGCGAGTATGTGGTGATCAAGTTTGCCCGCTGGGCGTTTGAGAAGTTCAGCCAGGCCAAAGATATTTTAGGCACGCAAATGAAGGCGGTAGGCGAAGTGATGAGTATTGCGAATAATTTCAAGGAAGCATTCCAGAAATCCATCCGTTCACTTGAGATAGGCAGGTACGGCCTGGGATTTGCCAAGGATTTCCATGGTTTAACTTTGGAAGATCTGAAGTTAAGGCTGGCGTATCCTTCCAGTGAGCGCGTATTCCTTATCTATGAGGCATTACGCAAAGGAATGAGCGTAGAAGAACTGCATAAGTTGACGTATATCGGCAGGTATTTTATTACACAAATGCAGGAATTGGTTTGGTTTGAAGAAGGGCTGCTCAAGACGGGGTGGGAGGGTATATCTGACCAGGATCTACGCAAAGCCAAGGAGTGGGGGTTCAGCGATAAATACCTGGCGAAGGTATTTAAGATAGAAGAACAAAAAGTGCGTTCGCGCAGGAAAAAAACCGTGGGCAATGCCCGCTTTGAGCCCGTGCCGGTAAGCGGGGTAAAGGACGCAGCTTATTATTATTCTACTTATACGGCTGGGAAAGATATGGTCCCTGTGTCAAATAAAAAGAAGGTTTTGATCTTAGGCAGCGGGCCAAACCGTATCGGGCAGGGTATTGAGTTTGATTATACCTGTGTGCACGCGGCATTTGCCTTGCGTGATGAGGGGATTGAAACGATAATGATCAACTGTAATCCGGAAACTGTGTCTACGGATTATGATACCTCCGATAAACTTTATTTTGAGCCTTTGACAGTGGAGGATGTTTTAACGATCTGGGAAAAAGAAAAGCCGGATGGGGCGATCGTCCAGTTTGGCGGACAGACACCGTTGAATATCGCTGCGGAGTTGGAGAAAAACGGCGTAAAGATACTTGGGACAAGCCCGCGCAGCATTGCTTTTGCCGAGGACCGCGAGCTTTTCCGGCAGAAGATGATAGAGTTAGGTATCCGCCAGACTGATGGCAAGACAGCGTTCTCGCTTGTTGAGGCAGTAAAGATCGCAAATGCGATTGGCTATCCTGTGATGGTCAGGCCGTCATTTGTTTTAGGCGGCAGGGGCATGGAAGTCATTTATGATGAGAAGATGCTGGTCAAATACGCCAAGGAAGCGATCCAGGTCAGCCCGGAATACCCCATGCTTATTGACCGTTTCCTGGATAATGCCGTGGAGTGCGAGGTAGATGCGCTTTCTGACGGCAGCGATGTTTTTGTGGCAGCGGTGATGGAACATATCGAGCATGCCGGTATCCATTCAGGTGATTCCGCCTGCACTATTCCGCCGCGCACGTTAAAGCCGCAGCATCTTGAGACTATTGATAAGTGGACTAAGAGTATCGCTCAAGAGCTGAAGGTTGTAGGATTGATCAATATCCAGTTTGCCGTTTGCGACGATAAGGTCTATATCCTTGAGGCAAACCCGCGCGCCTCTCGCACAGTGCCGCTGGTAGCCAAGACCACGGGTATCTCCATTGCCCGCATCGCCACGCTTTTAATGCTGGGAAAGAAGATAAGCGATTTTCCTGAACTTAAGCATCGTAAGCTTCCTTATGTCACAGTGAAAGAAGCGGTGTTCCCTTTTAATATGTTCCCTGAAGTTGACCCTGTGCTTGGGCCGGAAATGCGCGCCACAGGCGAGGTAATGGGGATAGACCTGGATTTTGGGTTGGCATTCTTTAAAGCTGAGGAATCTTCCGGAGGCAGGCTGCCTTTAGAAGGCAATGTTTTAGTGACGGTAACGGATAAAGATAAACAGGAGTTGTTGCCTTTGGCAGATAAACTGTCAGAGATGGGATTTAAGGTTTTCGCCACAGAAAATACGCAGCGTTTCCTTAAAGAAAAAGGCGTCAACGCAACTTTCATCAAGAAACTGCATGAGGGCAGGCCGAATATCGCCGATGCGATCAAGAATAGAGAGATAAGCCTGATCATTAATACTCCTGTCGGAAGGATGAGCGTATATGACGACAGTTATATCAGGATGCTGGCTATTCAGTATAAGATACCTTATGTGACCACGATGGCTGCTGCCCGGGCTACTGTAGCCGGCATAGATTCGATAAAGAGTAAACAAAGCCAGCCAAAGTCGCTGCAGGAATATCATGCTATGTTAAAGTGTCCAGCCGAACAGGATAAATAGCTAAAAAACAAGGAGGGAATAGATGCCTTCACAGATAAAGGAAATCACGGCAAGCCAGCTTGATACAAAAGAATTCATTAAAGAAAAATCCGCGGAGATCTCTCTGGCCGTAGGAAATGGCGTTGCTATTAATGCCCTTTCCGGAGGAGTGGATTCTTCGGCAGTGACCATGCTTGGGCATTTGGCGTTAGGCGACAGGCTAAAGACCTATTTTGTTGACAATGGGATTATGCGGGAGGGTGAGCCGCAGCAGATAGTTGCTGTATTTAAAAATATGGGGGTTAATGTTGAGATCGTTAATGCTCAAGACGAATTTTTTAGCGCGCTGAAAGGCATTACTGATCCTGAAGAAAAGCGCGAAGCGGTCACGCAGACGTTTTATAAAAAAGTTTTCGCCAATCTGGTAAGAAAAAGCGGGGCAAAATATCTTTTGCAGGGCACGATCCTGACAGATGTTGATGAAACCGTTGCCGGGATCAAGAGGCAGCACAATGTTTTTGAACAATTGGGCATTGATCCGCTTGAGGCCTTTGGCTACAAGATCATTGAACCTTTGGTGCAATTAAGAAAGGACGGGGTGCGTAAGGTCGCCGAAGCCACCGGCCTGCCGGTAGCTATCTTTAGCCGCATGCCTTTTCCTGGCCCGGCGCTTGCTGCGCGCGTGATCGGTGAAGCTACCGAGGAGCGGATATCCCTGGTGCGCAAAGCTACCTCTATCGTTGAAGAGGAGCTTGCTTCTGTCAAAGCGTTCCAGTATATGGCCATATTGCATAATGACCGCGTTACCGGTATGCGCAACAATAAGAGGGAGTTTGGCCAGCAGATTGAGATACGCTGTTGGGACAGCCTTGATGCGCGTATCTGCCGTCCTACCCACCTTGATTTTGCTATTCTGGAGAAACTGGCAAATAGAATCGTCACGGAGGTGCCGGGTGTGGTCAGCGTTACCTATAATATTGCCACAAAACCGCCTTCCACAATGGAAGCTATCTAATAACTGTTTTCAAATCAAAGCGGTAAGTGTATCCATAATTCCATACTGTCAGGAGAATACATAGCGGTATTCTGCAGGAAAATTTTTTTCTTGACAATGTATGCAAAAGGTATATGATTATATACAAAAGAATACTTATATATGCAAATATATACATTTGTATGCATAATGCATATAAAGGAGATTGATGGTCAAGCTGTTAAGCAAGAATAAACTTAAGCTGCTCAAACTGTTTTATGATCATCCGGCTGGAGAGTTCTATATGCAGGAGATAGGCCGTAAATTAGGCAAGAAGCCAGGAGTATTCCAGAGGGCTTTGAATAATCTCCAGAAGGATGGTTTGCTTTTAAGTGAATATAAAGCTAATGCCAGGTTCTTCAGGTTAAACAAGGATAATCCTATTTATAATGAATTAAGGAGCATTGTTTCCAAAACAGTTTGTGTTTGTTTACTGCTGTTTGTGTCTTCCGCAGGATCATTGTTTGCCCAGGATATCCGGCTTTCACTACAGGAAACTATTTCCACCGCTTTTAAGAATAATAAGGACATCCAGATACAAGAGCAGGAGTTGTCAGTTGCCCGCGCTGATATCCTTGGCGCGCGCAGCGAGTTTCTCCCGCAGCTTGACCTTAATGCCGGTTATACGCGCAATGGGGCCGTAGCTCCTACCACGGTGCACGGTAAAAAAGACGCAGGGATATTTACTGGTTATAAAAATGACAATACATTGGGCGCCGGTTTAAGCCAGGTAGTTTATAATGGAGGCTTCAATACCGCTAACCTTAACCAGTCCAGGTCAAGCCTTAAGGCTGCCGAAGAAACATTGCGCGCCAAGAAACTGGATATTGAATTTGAGGCAAAACGCCTTTATTACGGCTTGTTGCTTGCTTATGAAACAGAAAGGATAGCCCAGGAACTTACGGATAACGCTAAAGAACACTATAAGGATGTGCAAAACAGGTATGCGCAGGGGTTATCCTCAAAATTCGACCTTTTACAGTCAAGCGTTCAGGTTTCTTTAACTATGCCGGAACTTGTAAAAGCAAAGAACGCGGTGGAGCTGATCAAGGCGGAACTAAAGAAACTCCTTAGTTTTAAACAGCAACAGCCCCTGGAGATAACGGATAAACGGCTTCAATATTCATTGATCGATATTAAAGAGGATGATTTCTTGAAGGAGGCATACCTGAATAAGCCGGAGATGGCTTTAAAGACATTGGGCATTGATATCAGTAAATGGTCAATCCAGATGGCGAAATCCGGATGGCGGCCGCAGGTAAATGCCAACGCTGGTTATGATTATCGTTCCAACAACTTGGGTAATATGATCAATAAATCGCATAATAACTGGAACTTCGGGTTAACATTCTCCATTGCTGTATTTGACGGTTTCTCTACAAAGGCAAAAGTTGACGCAGCCAGGGCCCGTTACAGCCAGGCGCTTTTAACCAAAGAAAACCTGGTGGAGCAGATCGCCGTGGATGTGCGCCAGGCCTGCCTGGACCTAAAACAGGCGTTGGCGGTGATCGATTCCCAGAAAGACAATGTCGGCCAGGCCAAGGAGGCTTTGCAGATAGCTAACGTAAGTTATGATAATGGAGAGGCCAAGAACCTTGATGTACTGGACGCGCAGGTATCATTAGGCCAGATTGAGACCAACCTTTCGCAGGGTATTTACGATTACCTTATGGCCCAGGCTGAACTGGAAAGGACGCTGGGAAGAAGTTTCTTGAACCCCAACACTAATGTGTGAGTTAAGCCAAAGTAATCTACGGAGGAATTAATGAATAAAAAAGTTAAGAGATTGGTGCCGGTTATCATTATTTTATCCGCCTGCGTATTTGCCGCTTTATACTTCTGGAAGGCGCATAGCCATAACCGCGGCCAGATCAAGGTATCCGGGAATATTGAAGGCGATGATGTGCGCCTTTCATTCCGCGTACAGGGCCAGATCATTGAGCTGCTTACTGATGAAGGTAAAGTCGTTAAAACAGGAGAAACGCTGGCGCGTCTGAATACGGATGAATTGACCAGGATCCGCGATAATGCCGAAGGCCTGTTAAAAGCCGCAGAACACCAATATGCTTTGGATAAACTTGATTATGAGCGCGCCGAGAACCTTTATAAAGCCGGGGCCATCCCTATGCAGCAAAGAGATTCCGCTAAGACCCTTGCTGACGCGGATAAAGCTAATATTGACGCGTTGAGCGCTTCATTTGAGCTTGCTAAGACAAGGCTCGGGTTTGCCGAACTTGTATCTTCGCTTAACGGGTATGTTTTGGTAAAGAGCGCTTTGCCTGGCGAAGTTGTGCAGATAGGCGCTCCGGTTTTTACAGTCGTTGACCTGAATAATCTATGGGTGACCGCATATATTAATGAAAAGGACCTGGGCAGGGTGAAGCTTGATCAGGAGGCCTATGTTATCGCGGATACTTACCCCGGGAAAAAATACAAGGGCAGGGTTTCATTTGTGTCCAGCGAATCAGAATTCACTCCTAAAACAATTCAGACTACGGAGGAAAGGGTAAAACTTGTTTACAGGATAAAGGTGCGGGTGGACAACTCTTCCTTAGAACTTAAACCTGGAATGCCTGCTGACGCCTATATTGTAGAATAAGCATGAGCACGATAAAAGCCTCCGGGCTTACCAGAAAATTCCAGGACAATATTGCGGTAAACAGCCTTAACCTTGAAATAGAGGAAGGCGAGATATTCGGCCTTGTCGGCCCTGATGGCGCAGGCAAAACCACGACCATGCGCCTGTTAACCGGGATACTGGAACCTTCCAGCGGCGAAGGCTGGGTTTACGGAAAGCATATCGTAAAAGAATCAGAGGCCCTTAAAGACAATATCGCCTATATGTCCCAGCGTTTCGGGCTCTATGAAGAGCTCACTGTGCTGGAAAATATCAATTTCTACGCCGATGTTTTCTGTGTGCCGCAAAATAAACGCAAAGATGTGGTTGAAAAACTGCTTGGGTTCTCGGGATTGTTGCCTTTTAAGCAGCGTTTAGCTGGGAAATTATCCGGCGGGATGAAACAAAAGCTTGGGTTGTCCTGTGCGCTTGTGCATACGCCGAAGGTGCTATTCCTTGATGAACCGACTAACGGCGTAGACCCTGTCTCGCGCAGGGATTTTTGGTCAATACTTTATGACCTGCTCAAAGAAAAGGTAACTATCCTCTATTCCACTTCTTATCTTGATGAAGCAGAACGCTGCCGAAGGGTAGGGCTGATCCATAAAGGCAGATTGCTTCGTTGTGACACGCCGGACAATATCAAAAAAGAGATCAACGTAAATACCCTGGAGCAGGCTTTTATAAAAATAGTCAATGATTATGAATCAGAGCATAGAGGTTAACAAGGTTGCCGTAAGCGTAAAAGACCTGGAAAAAAGGTTCGGGACATTTACCGCGGTCAACCATATTAACTTTGAAGTCAAGCAGGGAGAGATCTTTGGTTTCCTGGGGCCTAACGGGGCGGGTAAATCCACTACGATCCGGATGCTCTGCGGTATTTATACGCCTACTTCCGGAAGCGGCACTGTAGGGGGGTTTGATATTATCAAAGAGCAATTCAAGATCAAGGAGCATATCGGGTATATGTCGCAGAAGTTTTCCCTTTATGATGATTTGACCGTTGAGGAAAATATAGATTTTTACAGCCGCATTTACAATATCCCGGAAAAGGAAAGAAAGCAGCGTAAAGACGAAACAATAAAATTAGCCGGGATAGAGGATTTTCGCTCAAGCTTAACGAGCACTCTTTCCGGAGGATGGAAACAGCGCCTGGCTTTAGGGTGCGCGATCATCCATCAGCCGCAGATCATTTTCCTTGATGAGCCGACCAGCGGGGTTGACCCGATCACCCGGGCGAACTTCTGGAGCGTGATCAAAGATATGGCTGCTTTGGGCAGGACGATATTTGTGACCACGCATTATATGGATGAGGCGGAGAATTGCAACCGCCTGGTGATGATCTATCACGGCACAATGATCGCCGTGGGTTCTCCGGAAGAGATGAAGACAAAGATCATGAAAAATGAGATCCTGGAGGTTATTATGCCTTCTGCCGAACAGTGGCTGGAGAAGATCGCCAAGATCGCCGCGATCAAAGAAACAGCGTTGTTCGGGGTAAATATTCACGTGGTCACTTTTGACGCTCGCGCAGCTGAAGTTGAATTGAGAAAACTTTTTGACAGCCAGGGCCTAACCGGGTATGCCATTAAAAAGATTAAGGCTTCTCTTGAAGATGTGTTTGTTTCCCTGATCGAAAATTACGACGCGGAGCATAAAGAGAAATGAACCTTAAAAGGGTTTTAGCGATATCCAACAAAGAATTCATCCAGATCCGCCGTGACCCGCGTTCATTGGCCTTGGCGATATTCATACCGGTATTATTGCTTTTAATATTTGGTTACGCTTTAAGCCTGGATATTGACAGGGTCCCTACGGTTATCTGGAACCAGGACGCCTCAAGCAAGCTGGCGCGGGATTTTTTGCTTAATTTCAAGAACTCCAAGTATTTTAAGATCATTAAATACACAAATAATTACCGGGATATCCAGCATATGATCGATAGCGGTTCGGCGATGATGGCTTTGGTCATCCCGAAGGATTTTTCTCATTATATTGAATCTGGCAAAACTTCCACTGTGCAGTTATTGGTTGATGGCAGCGATTCCAACACTGCCACTATCGCTATGGGGTATGTGCGTTCAGTGGTGGGTAATTACAACGCGCGCTTGCTTAAACAAACACTTTCCAGCTACGGCGTTACTGCGTCAAGGAAGGTAGAACTGCGTTCCAGGATCTGGTTCAATATGGGTTTAAACAGCAGGTGGTTCATCGTCCCGGGCGTGATCGCGCTTATCATTATGATCATCGCAGCTTTATTAACTTCTATCTGCGTAGCCAGGGAGTGGGAAAGAGGAACAATGGAGCAGCTTATCTCAACTCCTGTTAAGGGCGCAGAACTTATTATCGGAAAATTCATTCCTTATTTTGTGATCGGTTTTCTTGACCTTTTTATCGGCGTGGTGATCGCCAGGGTCCTATTTGAGGTGCCATTTAAAGGCAGCTATCTCTTGCTTATATTCTTAAGTTCGTTGTTTTTAGTCGGCGCGCTATCCCAGGGTATCCTTATTTCTACTGTTGCCCGGACTCAGCTATTGGCAAGCCAGCTGGCTACATTGACCACTTTTATCCCCGCGATGCTTCTTTCCGGGTTTATCTATCCCATATTCAATATGCCGCAGGCAGTGCAAATCGTAACGTATTTTGTCCCGGCGCGTTATTATATTATAATCCTGCGCGGCTTGTTTTTGAAAGGTAACGGCATTGATGTAATGTGGGATGAGGCGGTATTCTTGTTTTTATTTGCGTTTCTTATGTTCGGGTTGTCGATCAGGAAGTTTAAAAAGAAAGTATTCTAATGTTTGAGAGGATCAAGGCAATACTGATCAAGGAATTTAAACAGGTCCTGCGTGACCCGCGGATGAAAACGGTCATTCTGGTCTCGCCGATCGTGCAGATCATCCTTTTTGGTTACGCCGCTAATAAAGACATTGATTTTATCCCCACAGCGATCTACGACCAGGATAACACCAAGGAAAGCCGCCAGCTTTTGACCAGGTTTACTTACTCTGGTTATTTTGTGCCGAAGTATTATATTTCTGAGCCGGATCAACAGGACAGGGTGCTGGATAAGGGTTTGGCCAGCGCTGTGTTGCGTATTAACCGCGGGTTCGGCCGCGATATCAAAGCAGGTAAAGATGCCAGTATTCAGTTGGCGCTGGATGGCTCGGATTCAAATACCGCGATGATCATTGCCGGTTACGCCGGCACGATCATGAGTGATTATCAGTACGGCCTGCTTGTAAACGACATGGATTCTTTGGGCCTGCAGCTTGAGGTTCCCAGCGTTGATCTAAGGGAGCGCGCCTGGTTTAATGAGAACCTTATTTCCCGGAATTATTATCTTCCCGGTGTGATCGCTTCTATTGTCACGATCATGTCGCTGCTTTTGACGGCAATGGCGATAGTCAGGGAAAAGGAGATCGGCACGATGGAGCAGCTGATCGTCAGCCCCTTAAGGCCGTTGGAACTTATCTTCGGAAAGTTATTGCCTTTCGGGGTGATCGCGCTTCTCCAGTGCTCCTTGATCACGACCCTGGGTATTTTCTGGTTTCATATTCCATTCAGGGGAAGTTTACCTTTGCTTGTCCTGGCTACCTGCGTATATTTATTTACTACTTTAGGCACAGGGCTTTTTATCTCTACGATTGCCTCTACGCAGCAAGAGGCGATGATGTCCGTATTCCTGTTTTACATGCCCACATTCCTGTTATCGGGTTTTGCATATCCTATAGCCAATATGCCGCAGGTAATACAATGGTTCACCCTGATCAACCCCATGCGGTATTTTCTTACGATCATTAGAGGCATATTTTTAAAAGGCGTGGGTATGGAT
>Ga0265297_10011735_pt1 | contig 10669 bp, 9 predicted proteins | sample Munlanlwell13791_FD_192502 | JGI IMG/M metagenome (GOLD analysis project Ga0265297, IMG submission 192502) | Leachate microbial communities from a municipal landfill in Southern Ontario, Canada - Leachate well 137-91 | ecosystem: Engineered > Solid waste > Landfill > Unclassified | place...
TCGAAGCAATGGCATATGGGGCTGCAGTAATATCTTCGGATTTTCCGACAATGAACGAGTATATCAGAGATGGTTACAACGGCTTTTTGTACAATCCAATGAAAATCAAAGAGATAGATTTGGGGAATTTAGCTGAGATTAGAAAAAATTTATGGATGAGCAACAATGAGGGTTATCGGGAGTGGTTGGAGAATACTAAAAAAATTCAAGTATTTATTACCAAAGTTATTGATGAAAATAAACGAAATTATAAATATAAGCTTGAGTTGAATAAGCGGGTAAGTGAGTACATTAAAAAATATTTGTTGATTTTTAAACTGAAGATTTATTACATTTTATTAAGGATAGTAAATTAAAATGTTTGGAACCGGGTTAATAAGGTTTTTATTGGCGTTCTCAGTTGTAGTAGAGCATACGTCAGAAATTTATGGTTTTAATATCATTAATAGTGTAGTTGCGGTCAGATTGTTTTATGTTCTTTCTGGTTTTTATATTTCACTGGTGCTGGGTCAAAAATATAAAAACAACATTCTTCATTTTTGGAAAAACAGGATTCTGAAGATATATCCCGTATATTTAGTAATACTTTTTTTGACCGTTGCCTTTTCTTTGCTTGCATACTTATTAAGGGGTTCTTGGGGGGAGCTTGGTTACTTGATTGCGTCTGCCGACAAAATTAATTTATCGACCTGGCTAACTATTGTTACCACAAATCTGATTATTATTGGTAGAAATCTGGTCATGTTTTCGGGGTTTAACCCCGAAAACGGCGAATTGTTCTTCCGTCCGGATTTTATTTATGAGCATCCGGCTTATACTTTTTTGCTCATACCGCAAGCATGGGCATTTGTTATCATCGTCAATTTTTATATTCTGGCTCCTGTGTTGGTAAAGATCAGAACACAACACTTATTTATTTTTACTTTAATATTATTTCTAATTAGAACCGGATTTATTAAGGCGGGGTTCAACCATGTTTACTGGACTAACCGTTTTTTTCCTACAGAGTTACCTTTTTTTCTAATGGGAATTATCAGTTATAGGTTTTATAAAATGTTTCCTAAAAAACTCTATCAAGTAAGATGGCTACCAAAGATATCGACTGCGGTTTCTGTAATGGCGCTACTTATTCTCAATTATTTGAAATTTCCGGAAAGTTTGAAGATAAATGTATTTTATATTTCATTCATATTATTACTGCCTTTTGTGTTTTTTTATTCGAAAGACAGTAAACTTGATCGCTTTATGGGAGATCTATCGTACCCCATATATCTGAGTCATATATTAATAACCATGATAATATACCCAACATTTTTTAATGCTGTTATCGGAAATAAAAATTTTCTTTCCGTTTTTGTATTTATTTGCAGCATATTATTTTCGCTATTAATTAATAACATTTTAATGAAGCCCGCCGGAAAATATAAGTCAGTCGGCTAACATCTTTTTATCCACTTCATATAAATAAACATTATCACCCCTCCCGACAATTTTAAGATATTTCTTTGTGTTTATTGTATTATCAAAGAATTTTGCATTGGGTTGAGCAAGTACAAGCCTAATATTCTTTTTAATTACAAATTCCCTAAAACTTAGCTCCTTTGTTTTTGGAGCGAAAACAATTTTACTAGGATCTTTATCGATATAGTACAAAGTATTATTGGAATAACCGCTGAGCATTAATATTTTCTCGTTTTTGGGATAGCTATTAATTTGCGTAACGAGTTTGTTAATTTGTTCGGCGCCCTTGATAAGAAGGAGTTTTTCATTTTTAGAATAAAAAGATTTGAATATGATGTCGTTAACCGAATAGTTTGTGTTAAAGACAAATGAAAAGGGGAACACAAATATTAAAATAATTAAAGATACAAGGGATATTGAATGCTTTTTCCAAAACCGGTTGAATAATTTGCTGTTTTTTGTTAAGCCCATACCGATTATAAAAGCAGATATAAAAGAAAGGATAAAAAGTATCTTAAGTAATGAGGTGATTACTCCAATATAATATTCACTTGATCTATACATAGGAATGCCGTAACGGATAATATTAAATGCGTATTCAGGGTTTTTCCAGAGGAAGAAAAACGGTGGCAATAAAAAGATGAAAATAGTTAAAAAATGTCCGGGAACTGACTTTCTTGTAATTTTTTCATACCAGTTGAGATGAGATGAAATCAATATAGATATTAATGGCACTAGCATAAGCGTATATTTCGGGCTGACTATTAAAACATATGATAATTTATCTCTATTGAGAGAGAAGATATCTAAAAATATAAGTGAATATATTGCTATAAATATAAGAAAAATCTTCGACTTTTTTCCCCGGACAAAATATTTAAACCGAGCTATAAGAGTAATAATAAAAAAGGCGAAAATAAAACCGAAATTTTGATATTGTGAAAATCCTTGGAATTTTCCTTTTACATACAAATCGACAACATCATCTATCTTGTAAGTTTTTAGTTCGTTTGCGGCTTTTGGATTTCCCAGAACTATTGATTGATCTTTAGGAGAACTTATGAAAAATGAGGAAACACTTCCTGAGAATTTTTGATAAAAAACTAAAACTTCTCCTCCGGAAAACAAAAACGTGATAATTGAGACGCAAAACAAGATCAAAATGCGTTTTTTAATGTTAAATTTTGAAAAAATGAACAGACAAAATAAAACTATTGCCACAATAACTGTTCCGGAATAATTAAGATAAGACATAAAACCTGTTAATATTCCGAGTACTGCAGCATATTTGTAATTATTCTCATTAATAATTTTTAGGGTTAGCTCGATACTAAAAAGCAGGAGCAGGCAGATTATGACTTCTTTAAATCCATATATTGTAAAATTTACAAAATAAAAACAGGTTGTAAGAAGAAGTAACGAGAAGACGCCCTTTTTGATGTCGGGTTTATTTTTATTAAAAATAGCTGCGATGTATGCAGTCGCTAATAAAAGCAGGGTAAAAAAATATATTATGACAATTTGGGAGCTAACCGGAAGTGCGTCATACGACGGATAAACCAGATAACAATAAGCGTAAAGAAAAATAAGGCCGGGGCGGATTGACTGGTTTATCGTGTAATTGACGTTTTCATCTGTATAAACTTGAGATTTATTGTAGATCTTTATGTCTTTTGATTTGGCAATAGAGTAGGCTTGTTTAACATAAAGAATTTGGTCATCCCAATAAATAGGCCAAAATATTGCCCTTATAAAGGACAAAGAATAAATTGCAGCTACAATGATAAGAAATATTTTCGTTTTAAGATCTAGGCGCGTATTAATTATTTTTATTTGCTGTTTCTGATTGTTTTTTATTAGATTGAATATGAAAAATGAATAGATAAAAATCGAGAAGTTGATGAAACTTGTATAGAAAATGTCTTCTTTACCTGGAAAATATCTGATCAGTATATACAAAAAAAGCGAAATAAGAAGGGGGCTTACGGTCAGGCTTATTAATATATTTAATATCTTGTTGGTATTGATTTTGAGAATAACTTTATAATTTGCATACGAAAAAAAAGAAAAAGAAATTAAAGTCAAAATTATCGGGACTACATTCGGATTCATGGCAATTTATAAAAAAACGGGGTTACAATAAATTTGTATATATTGAAGATTTTTTTCATGACAATGTGACCCGGATTGATTTTAAACGCATGTTTCGACGTGTATAGGTCCGCTTCATCACATATTTTAATTTTTTTAGGATGTAATAAGGGTTTTGTTAAATGGCCTGCAGGTATTTTAAGATACTTGTTTTTCTTTGAAGTGTGGGTAGACTCTTCGTCAAATCCGATGTTGGTAACTAAATTAGTGTTAGGGATTATACACAAACCTCTTTTTCTCCAGATTGAATAAATCCACTGGTAATCCCACGTGTCAATATTATTTTTGTAAGCAAGCTCGAAAGTGTCAGACCAATAAATTTTTTCTAATTTATTTTTAAAAAAGTATTTATTATTTTTATTCTTCGGCCACGATTTCATATCAGGATCATAGTTTTCCCACGCACTTCTCCAACTAGCCCATCCCCAGATGTGAGGGTATTTGGAAAAATAATAATCCCCCTTACCTCTTTTTATTCCACGTTGGAAATTGTCTCCGCTTATGTGCATTATCCTTTTATTATTTTTATATTTACGAAGAAGCTGGGTGCAGAAATCAAAAAATGTTATATCAGGAAGACAGTCATCTTCGAGTATGATTCCGGATTCAACATCGTCAAAAAACCACGATATCGCTCCACTAACAGCCTTTTTGCATCCAAGATTTTTTTTCCTGAATAATGTTTTTACTTTACACTGCCAATCTATTTTCATAACAACCTCTCGTGTTGCTATGGTTTTTTCTTGGTCGTTTAATCTTTTCGGATTGGGTCCGTCCGCAGCAATATATAGTTTATGTGGTTTATACTGTCTTATCGTTTCAAAAACTGTTTTTGTTTTATCTGGACGGTTGTAGATTATGAATAGAACAGGTGATTTCATCTGATTGGCTTGATAAACCTATGATATTTATAGATGTATTTTAAATATTTTATCAAGTTTTACAATGTTATGTATCGTATTTAACTAATTTTTTTTGCATGATTATACTTATATTAAACAATTTTTGTTATTATTTAGGTGTCAGGGGGTGCGTGAATTATGTATAGTTTTTTGTATTCTATGAAGTAATTATATATAAATGATAATGGAAAAGAAAAAAATTGTACTGATTCAGTCTGTCGTAGCTCCCTATAGGTTTGAGGTTTTTAAGACTCTTGATAAACATAAGTTAACGGATTTTGAAGTGTGGTTTATGGCTAAGTTAGCGAAAAATAGGTTATGGAATGCCGATGTGTTAAATGAATATAAATTTAGACACCGTTTTATTCCCGGGATTACTTTGAATTTAGGAATAAGAGATAATTATCCTTTTTGGATAAACCCTTTTATTTTTTATTATATTGCTAAAGCGCGACCCGATGTTTTGATAATATTCGGTTGGGATTCTTTGACTAGTTTTATAGCACACATAACCTGCAAATTGTTGGGTATCAAGTTTATTATTTGGGCGGGAAGTACCGTTAATGAAAAAAGTTGGCGGAGAACATTACTAAAAATTCCAGTTAAAATTCATGTGAAGTTTGCGGATGCTGTTATTGCATACGGAACTAAAGCCAAAGAGTACCTTATAGAATTAGGAGCTGACCCGGAAATAATATTTATCTCTTATAACACCACTAATATAAGAAAATACGAAAAGTTGTGCAGGAAATATAAACAGATTCGCAAAAAAACAAAGGAGGAGCTTGGCTTCCTAAATAAAAAAGTAATAATGTTTTACGGTCAGTTAATAGAAAGGAAGGGTGCTGACTTATTAATAGAGGCGTTTAAATTGTTGAAACGAAAACACAAAAAGGTTGCGCTGTTAATAGTTGGGACTGGAGTTTTTAAAGAAAAGCTGTGTCAAATGATTAAAGGCTACAAGCTTACCGATGTAAAAATTATTGATAACCCGGGAGATAGTATAATCTGCAAATACTATTCTATTGCCGATCTTTTTGTATTGCCATCAAGGGAAGAGGTTTGGGGTTTGGTGGTTAATGAATCCATGGCTTGCGGCTTGCCCGTTTTAGTATCTGATGTGTGTGGATCATCAATTGACTTGGTAGAAAATGGGCGTAACGGTTACGTTTTCAAAACAGGTGATGTTAACTCTTTAACCTCACTTATAGAAAAGGCATTAGCAGATAACAAAAAACTTATAAATATGGGTAGGAGATCGAAGGATATTATAAAGAAATTTGACCCTTTGATAACGTATAAACCGGTTATAGAGGCGATAAATTATTCGTTTAAAAAATAAATGTATAAAAGAGAAATAAAACAGTTTATTTGGAAGTTGAGTGTTTTGGTGAATTCGCATTTACCCGTATATTTGCGTAGAAATTATCAAAATATTTTACTGAATAAGTTAAAAATATTTACTGATATAAAAAACAAAAAAATTATGATTTTGGGTTTTGGTGAAGGTAAAGAAATTGGCCAATTTTTTGATTATGGCGCAAAAATGATTGTAGGTGTTGAACCGTATCCCGTTAAGAAAAAAAACCTGTTCGGGGAGAAATTTAAATTAGTTAAGGCGTTTGGTGAAAAACTTCCTTTTGCGGATAACAGTTTTGATATTGTTTATAGTATTGCGACATTAGAGCATGTGAGAAGTCCAATTAGTGTAGTTAAGGAGATGATGAGAACTTTGAAACCGGGAGGCATATTTTTTTGTCAGGCAGGCCCTTTATGGAATTCATATGACGGATATCACCCGAAAAAGGAATATCCTCTGTTGAATCAGGATTGGTTTCATTTGACTAAATCCGAGGAAGAAGTTTTGAAAAATATACACAGTGATGAGAAAAAATATTATCATCAGCATCTTGACAGGATATATAAGTCCAAGTCGTATAACAGATTAGACGCAAGAGTATATTATGAGGCGTGTTCTTGGCTAATTGAAAAATATACACCTTTGGAAATTTCTTTCTACTTCAGCGAAGGAAAATTCAAAAATCTGACAAAAGAAAAAAATGAAACGAATACGTTGATGCTAAAAAAATATGGATATAGGGAATTGGTAACGAGATCGTTTTTGTGGATCTTTAAGAAATGAAAAGTTGTGTATATGATTTGTTTGAGAAAACTGCCGTCGCTGGGTTGCGCATGCAAAATGAAAATGGCAGCATGCCTGAAGGCCACAACGGACCCCACAACCATGAAAGTACACCTGTTGTAACCACGGCACACTGGCTGGTTACATTCTCGAAAATGTACAAGACAACGGGGAAAAAGATATTTTTAGATGCAGCGAGAAAATCATTAAATTATTTAATAAGCTCCTCGGCGAGACCGAATAATAGTACTTTTTATTGCAGAACTAGTGAAAAAAGAGACAGATGTAATGGATTAATAGGCCAGGCTTGGGTAATACAGTCGTTATTTTATGCCGGGAGGATTGTGAATTATTCTAAAGCTATTGATCTTGCAACTTATGTCTTTCTGCTTCATAAGTTTGACGATAAAAAGGGATTGTGGCATAGCAAGGAAGTGGATGGGAAAGTTTTGGAAATTGACCGGACGCTTAATCATCAAATTTATTTTGCCGCATCTGGCGTTGAAAGTAAAAATTCACAAGTGATTTCAAAAATTTTATTATTTTTAGACAATTTAGGTAACTATTATAAAACAAACAGCTTAGGACTTATCAATCACCGGTTATTTATTGAGACAAATAATTCACTACCGAATAAGGCAAGATTTTCAGTGGGACGTGCGTTAGATACACTGACGGGTTACTTCAAGCCGGAGCTAGACAAGGAAGTAGGATATCACCAGTTTAATTTAATGGGCTTAGCGCTTCTTAAAGATAAATATAATAAAAATAAATTTTGGCAAAGCCCATACTTTAAGAAGTCGCTGACTTATATTTTAACCGATAGCTACCAAAAGAAATTAGATAAAAATATATACGGCTATCCTTATAATGTTGCCGGTATTGAAAATGCTATCGTTATTGAAAAATTTTTGCCAGAGCAAGTCGCTCTTAAAAAAAAGTATTTGAATAGACAGTTTAAACTTTATGATCACGAGTCGGGGTTGATGAAATTAAATACATTTGATTCAGTTACGTTGTCTGCAAGGATTTTCGAATCCGTTTGGCTGGATGATATGAAGAAAGAATTCGTTGATGAAAACTAAAAATATTTCAATAAATTTCAAATTTAAGGCGAAGAAAAACTTCATTTCTATAATTATTCCTGTATATAAAGACGCTTTGGGTTTGGAAAAAACGATTAAGTCAATAGCCGTTCAGAATATAAATAGTCGAAGCTATGAAATTATTGTTGTAAACGATGGGGGAGATGGAGATGTTGATCATGTATGTTTAAAATTAGGAATTTTGTGTATTTCTATCAGAAAAAGGAGGGGTTCGTATTATGCAAGAAATGTCGGGCTGGAAAATACTAAAGGCGAATATTTGGCGTTTATTGATGCCGGAACGATTGCTGGTAAAAAGTGGTTAGTAAACGGGATTCAATCGTTGAAAATTTATGACTATGCCGGCGGACCGATAGAGATTACTAAAAATCCCGAGGAAAAGATTTCCGAAACTCTTTTTCTTTATCAAAAAGCAGCAACATTTAGAGTAAGAAATTATATGGAGAAATTACACTTTTCACCAACTACAAATCTGTTTGTCAAAAGATCGGTTGTGGAAAAACTCGGCGGTTTTGATGGGAAATTGCAATCAGCAGGAGATTGGGAGTTTGGCGATAGAATATTCAGATCAGCAATTTTTTCACAAAAATATATAAATTCTGTAAAAGTGTATCATTTTGCGCGCAGTTTTGGTTCATTAATAAGGAAAAGCAAGCGTGTTTCGGTTGGACAGTCGAGATTAGATTTGATATTTCCTAAAAGATTTAATAATAGAAATTTGCTCAGTATTTTTAGATATTACTTTTTTCAACCACTGGAAATAATTGGTCATACTTGTATTTCACAATTATCTTTTGTTAAAAAAATAAAAGTAGTATATTTTGCATATTTTTTCCGTTTTATTAATTTATTTAATTATATTTCCCATATTTGTTTGGTATATTTTCGTCGTTCAGAGAAAAACATTCAGAATTATATAATTTCATTTATTTTATTGATGTTTTAAACTAGATCAGTGAAAAAAGATATTAAGCAAAAAAATAGTTATATCGTTGTTGATCTTGATGGCACTCCCTGTAAAACGAAAAAAACAAACCAAAGCTATAGCGATGTTAAACCAAATATAAATATCGTCCGTAAGTTAAAAGAATATAAAAATTTAGGTTACTCCATTGCAATCCTAACTTCTAGGAATATGAGAACATATAAAAATAATCTTGGGAAAATCAATGCCGTTACGCTTAAAACTATTTTAGAGTGGCTAGAAAGATATAGTGTTCCCTATGATGAGATTTATGTCGGAAAACCTTGGTGCGGTTTAAATGGATTTTATATAGACGATAAAACCATTAGACCCGATGAATTTATAAATCTGACATTGAAGGAAATACATGTATTATTAGAAAAAAAAGCGAGTGAATAAAAAGAGTGTTGATTTTATGGATTTAAGTTTAATAATCACAATGGCCGGTGAGGGCAAAAGGTTTACGCAAGTTGGAATAGATCTACCCAAGTATGCCATTAAGGCAAGAAAAAAAACGCTATTCGAATGGTCAATGATTAGTTTGAAAAATTTCTATAATAATAACTTTATATTTATTGTAAAGAAAGATCAAAATGCTACTTCTTATATAAGGAAAAAAGCAAGTTTAATGGGAATTAATAATATTTCATTTTTAGAAATTGATAAGACAACTAAAGGTCAAGCAGAAACCGCGGTATTAGCTGAAAAATTAGTTAATGATATTGATGATCCTATATTAATATACAATATCGATACTTATGTACACCCATCACAACTCAAGCAAAAATATATAAAGGGTGATGGATGGATCCCTTCATTCGAGGCTGACGGCTATAGATGGAGTTTTGTTGATTTTGATGAAAACTTCAAAGTTCGTAAGGTTACTGAAAAAATTAAAATTAGTAATTATGGCACCATTGGGTTATATTATTTTTCTTCATTTAATTTATACAAAAAATTATATGAAGAATACCCATTTAATAAGAATGGGGAAAGATATATTGCTCCGATGTACAATCATGTTATAGCTCGTACCGATATGGAGGTCTATACCCGTCTTATTGATAAAAATGCAGTTCATGTTTTAGGAACTCCAAAAGATCTTGAGAAATTTGATGCTAACTGGATGATACATAATCAAGGGGTGGATAAATATGGCAAATAAGATAGAAATTGTCGGGGTGATATTAGGTGCGGCTAAAATTAGAGATGAGCTTTCATCGGTTTTCGGAAATATACCTACTTCACTCATTCCTATAAACGGTAAACCTGCAATATTTTTTATTTTAGATCACTTTAAAAACTTAGGCATTAAAAAGATATACATATCAGTGGGATATAAAAGGAAGAAAGTAGAAAAATTAATAAAATCATATTTATTATATACCGATAAGTTAAAAATATACCCCATAGCCGTAAATTATTTAAAAAAACCTGGCTACGCCCTTCTGGAGATTATAAATAAAATTCCAGTTGATAAAAGGAAAAATATAAGTTTATATGTTTATTTGGCGGACACCTTACCTTGTGAAAATATTAAACTTCCTTTTGATAAAAATTTTATTTTAGTTTCTAAAGATTATTCTAACTCCAAGAATTGGTGTGTTATTGAGATCAACCCGGGAAAAAATGAAGTAAAAGCAATTTATGATAAACAGAAAAACATGCTGAATAATTACGCAGTTGTTGGAGTTTATCATTTTTCTAATATGGAGGTATTTAGTGGTGTTAAGCATCCTAATGTCGAAATATCATATTTTCTGAAAAGACTACTCAATTATAATATTTCCCTTAGCGCCCTTGAGGTAGATAAGTGGTATGATCTCGGCCATATTAATAAATATTACGAAGCAAAATCACATTTATTGTCGGGTAGATTTTTCAACAAATTGGAAATAGATAGTATGAATAATACTATTGTAAAACGTTCGGACCGTAACGA
>Ga0265297_10011736_pt1 | contig 10668 bp, 9 predicted proteins | sample Munlanlwell13791_FD_192502 | JGI IMG/M metagenome (GOLD analysis project Ga0265297, IMG submission 192502) | Leachate microbial communities from a municipal landfill in Southern Ontario, Canada - Leachate well 137-91 | ecosystem: Engineered > Solid waste > Landfill > Unclassified | place...
TATTGAACGACGAAAACTTACCTCTTTTTAATAGGACAATGGGTGGAATCTTCCATCCCGGAAGTATTTATAAGCCTATTGTAGCAATTGCGTCTTTGCAGGAAGGAAAAATTGACAAAAATTACAAATTCCGTGACGAGGGGCAAATTACTATAAATACATTGTACGGTACATATACGTACAGAAATTGGTATTTTACACAATATGGTGGTGTGGAAGGTGAAATAGGCGTTGTAAGAGCCTTAGGAAGATCTACAGATACGTTTTTTTATGAGATCGGAGATTTAACGGGAATCAACGCCATTGTTTCCTGGTCCGAAAAATTTGGGTTGAATAAGAATACGGGAGTAGATTTGCCGGGCGAAGTTAGCGGATTGGTTCCTTCACCTGATTGGAAACTGAGAGTCAAGGGAGAAAGATGGTTTTTAGGCAACACGTATCACATGTCAATAGGCCAGGGGGATCTTGCGGTGACTCCGGTTGGTATTAACACTGCGATATCTGCAATCGCAAATGGTGGAAAAATATGCAAACCTAAAATTGCGGGTGACACGGAGTGTTCCAGTTTAGATGTTGAGCAAAAAAACTTGGAATTAGTGATTGAGGGTATGAGAGCTGTATGTTCTGCCGGAGGAACAGCATATACTTTTTTTGATTTTGAAGAACGCTCGGGAGTTGCGGTTGCGTGTAAAACAGGGACGGCTGAGGACGAAGGCAAAGAACCCCACGCTTGGTTTACGGCTTTTGCGCCAGCCGATGATCCGCAGATTGTCGCTACCATTCTGGTTGAAAATGGGGGCGAAGGCTCAAAAGTTGCAGGACCGATTGCCCGGGAATTATTTAATTATTATTTTAATGTTGTACCTTCAATAACTCCCACACCCTCAATAGATTCAGATTAATAATCGTTTTCAAAAATCCGAGGTTTCTATCCGTCGTATAATTTATATATTTCTTATTTATGAAATTATAAATAAAATAAAAGTAATGGTTTAGAAATTATTAGTTTATGTCAGAGAGAGAATATTTGGCGGCGGTCTACACATTTTCATATTTTGGTCCGATTAGAACTAAGCTTTTGCTTTCCTTTTTCGGAAACGCCGGGAATATTTGGAATATTGATAAAAATGATTTGCAAAAGGTCGGTATTTCAAGTGAAAAAGCGCAAAAATTTATAAATTACAGAAATGAATTCGATTTGGAAAAATACTTCAATCGCTTAAATGAATTGGATATAGGTTTTTATACATACAAAGACAGGGATTTTCCTGAAAATTTGAAGGGTTTAAGCGATGAGCCTTTGATTTTGTATTATAAGGGGAGGTTGAAAAAATCCGACAAAAATGCAATTGCTATAGTTGGCAGTAGAAAAATTACTTCATACGGGAGAGACGTGGCATCCAAGTTTGCGTCAGAGCTTGCTACATATGGTGTTACAATTATATCCGGTTTAGCGTTTGGTGTAGATGTTGCGGCACACAAAGCATGCCTTGATGCAGGTGGGCGGGCAATTGCGGTTTTGGCATCAGGACTTGATTTAATAACCCCCGTCAGTAATTCCTGGTTGGGTGAAGAAATTATCAAAAAGGGTGGGGCGATAGTGTCTGAATATCCATTAAGTCATATGCCGCAAAAGAGCGATTTTCCTGAAAGGAATAGGATTATATCAGGTCTTTCAAAAGCAGTTCTAATAATTGAAGGAGCCAGAAAAAGCGGAACGCTTCATACCGCTTCCCACGCAGCCGAGCAAGGAAGGCAGGTATTTGCAGTTCCGGGTCAGATTACATCTGCCTTGAGTGAAGCGCCACATTATCTAATTAAAAACGGCGCCAAAATGGCAACTTCCACTCGTGATATTTTGGATGAGCTGGACATGCAGCTGAAAGTTGACTCTGATGCTGTGGAAAAAATCATGCCCGAAGGGGAAGATGAAATTAAAATCCTAGCAATGTTAGAAAAAGAACCCCTGCACACCGATGAAATAATCCGATTATCCGGTTTAGATATTACAATTGTTTCCTCCAGACTCACGATGATGGAGATAAAAGGGATGGTGAAAAATTTGGGGAGTGGGGTATACAAAAAAGCGTAGAAGCTTTTCGTTTTAAATTCAGAACAACGATCAGCAGTTTAATTATGTGTAACACTACAAACCTAATTGGTACCAAGTCTAGAGTCGAGAGCCATCGAACTAACCATTTGCCATCTTACTGCCTCTCTTTCCAGTTCTCTTGTAACACTGGGATCGCCTATACCATAGGAGTTTATTAAACTTTCTGCTTTTACAATTACTTCCCCTTCAAAAAACACCGTATGCAGATCAGTGGTTCTTATATATTCAGCAGGATCAACACCCCTCCTGTTGTCAATTCATTGACTCGAGGTGTTTCACGAAGTTAAATATAACCATGGCAGACACAAAAATACTTCAAGCGATTCTTGATGGACAAAGAGCGATTAAGGAGGACTTAAAAGGGGATATAAAAAAAGTTGATGAGAAAGTAGATAAAGGCTTTCGGGAAGTTAATAAACGAATTGACGAAACAAACAAAAGATTGGATAAAATTGGAAAATCTGTTGCTATTCTGGATGACGATGCGCCGACAGTCGAAGAATTTGATAATTTAGAGAAAAGAGTAAATAAGTTAGAAAAACAAATTGCTTCTGTTTAGCGTGCTTCAGTTTTGGATACTTCTCTCATTATGAAAAGAAAAAGTTGACAAATGAGTTATGATACTTGATATTGTTAGAAGTATATGAATTTAATAATTGTCGAGTCACCCACTAAGGCACGTACTCTATCCCGTTTTTTGGGAAGCGAGTACACTCCCATTGCAACGGGTGGGCATATCAAAGACTTACCCAAAAGCAAACTTTCGATAGATGTTGAGAATGATTTTGAGCCTGAATATGTAGTTGTCGACAAAAAAAAAGACACAATATCAAAGTTACTAAAAGAAGCGGAAAAGGCGGATGAAATCTATCTTGCTACAGATCCGGACCGTGAGGGTGAGGCAATAGCAAAGCATGTTGAGGAAGTTCTTATAATATCTAAAATTAAAATTTCAAAATCCAAATTAACGAGAATTGTATTTCACGAGATTACAAAAGAAGCAGTGGAAGAGGCAATATCTCACCCCGGTAAAATAAACGAAAATTTGGTTAATGCCCAGATTTCTAGGCGTGTTTTGGACCGTTTGGTAGGTTATAAACTCTCACCGCTTTTATGGAAAAAAGTAAGACGCGGCTTGTCTGCCGGAAGGGTGCAGTCGGTTGCGGTACGTTTGATAGTTGAGAAGGAAAGGGAGATTGAGGCATTTAAGCCGATTGAGTATTGGGAGATAGCATGTAAGGTACAAGGAACAAGGAATAGGGAACAGGGTAAGCAGTTTGTAGTTCAATTGGCAAAAATTAATGACAAGAAAGCTGAGGTTAAGAATGCTGATCAGGCGAAAAAGGCAGTTGCCGATCTGGAGAAATCGGATTATAAGGTTTTTGGTGTAAAGAAAAAGGAAGTCAGAAAATCTTCCTATCCGCCGTTTACGACTTCGACCATGACCCAGGCGGGATCAAGGCTTTTTTCCTGGTCGGCTAAAAAGACGATGTCTGTGGCACAAAGGCTTTATGAGGAGGGTCTTATAACTTATCACAGAACAGACTCTGTAAATGTTAGCAAGATCGCGTTAGCCGCTGTCCGAAAATATATTGAAGGTAAGTATGGGAAAGATTACTTGCCAGAAAATCCTAAATATTACAAAAAAACTTCAAAACTCGCACAAGAAGCTCATGAAGCCATCAGACCGACAAATGTAAGTACAAAATATGAAGTTCAAGGAAATAAATTCGCTAAAGAGGGGGAGATGCTTTATAGCTTGATCTGGAAAAGGTTTGTTGCCTCGCAAATGACCGAGAGTGTTTTCGACAGCACGACAATAGAGGTGCTGGCGCAACCAAGGAACCTAGAAACTGAGAAACAAAAGAACAATAATAATTACCTTCTCCGGGCGTCAGGCCAGATTATGAAATTTGAAGGATGGAGGAAAGTAATACCTTTATCAAAAGGGGAGGAGCCGGAACTTCCACGAGTTGAGAAAGATGAAGTACTTGACCTAGTTAAAGTTTTATCCGAGCAAAAATTTACTCAACCTCCAGCAAGATATAATGAGGCTTCGCTTATAAAGACCTTGGAGTCTCTGGGTATTGGTCGCCCTTCAACTTATGCTCCTACTATTTCAACAATTCAAATAAGACAATATGTCGAAAAAGATGAAGGCAGGTTTTATCCGACGCCTGTAGGAACAGCGGTAACGGACTTTTTGGTTAAATATTTTCCTGGAATTGTTGACTATTCTTTTACGGCCAAAATGGAAGATGAATTGGACAATGTTGCGAAAGGAGATGCTGAGTGGCAAAAAATGATGAGAGATTTTTACCAACCTTTTGATAAAAAGTTAGGAGAGGTGGAGAAAAAATCAAAAAGAGTGGCAATTGAAACAGAAAAGCTCGGCAGAAAGTGTCCTACGTGCAAAAAGGAAGGACGTGTTGGCGAAGAACAAGGAGAACTGGTGATAAGAACTGGGAGGTTCGGAAAATTCATATCCTGTTCGAGGTTTCCTGAGTGTAAACACACTGAGAAATATGTCGAAAAGTTGAAAATTAAATGCCCGAAGTGCAAAAAGGGAGAGGTTGTAATTAAATCAACTAGGAAGGGTAAAAAATTTTACGGCTGTTCACGATACCCGGACTGCGACTGGGCTTCCTGGCGCAAGCCAACTTCTGACAAAGTTTGAGCATACACATCAAGTTCCCAAAGCAATCGGAACATCTGGAGATTTAATAACGGTAATTGTCTCGGGCACAGTGATTTCCGTGTAGTTTCGGATCCAGAGTTTTTCCAAAGCTAACCTCCCGGATTTAACAGCACTTCCTGGCCGACAGAATTTTTCTTCTAATTCGGATATTAATGCCCTCCATCCTGGCCTGAAACTATAACCGACAGCAAGAACCGCATTGAAAACCTCTCTTCTTGCTGTTCCGGGAGTTGAGCTTCTTTGAGAAATGGCCTGAAGCTCTTTTTGGTGTTCTTGTTCAAAATCAGCATATTGTTCGCAGTATTCTCGAATTAGTTTTGCCTCTTGTTCTAATTTTGTTAATGATCTTTCGGCCAAAGCTCCTTCTTGTTGAAAACCGTCGCCTAAATTTTCAATCCAGTGATTACCTTTTTCCTCATTAACCTCTTCAAAATTCTTGGCAGGAACTCCATAAACGCTTTTTAAAATATGAAATAATAACCATGTATCTTCTACCCAAGAAACAATTTCATCACCCGCCCTGCCCCTGGAGTAAAGATAATATTCCGTATCCATGCTGTAAGAAAGATCTCTCGTCCTATCATCGAGGGAGTTTTTCCATCCTCTAAGACGTGTTTTTCTCCAATGGCCAATTACGCGTCCAATGACTTTGCGCTCTTTTGCTCCTTCACGCATACTTTCAATTACGGGAGCAACTTTAGTTCTATAAACTTCTTCTAATGAAACCTCTCTTAATACTTGGTATTCTAAAAAAAGCGATTCTATATCGGGACCAGATAGATTTGGCGTTTCAACTCTAGTTTTTTCAGAAACATCCTGATCTCTATCAATTTCTCTCATGGTTAAAGCGATTATAAAAAGTCGTAAGCCCTATAGCTTGATTTTTATCTGACTTTTACCTGAGTTTTTGATTTTGTATATGTTATTAATTTAATATTTCGTTATAGTAGTAAATATCTTATAATATAATACGAAATTATGAGAGAAAGGGATTGGAGATTAGATACAGATCAAGATTATTCCGAAAGAGCAAGAGATCTCCTCTGGCAAGTTATGGACGGCGAAGAAAAAGTGAGTGAATTTTTAGGTGCCGTCGAAGAAGCCGGCGGAACCCTAAATATTCACGGCAGCGCGGCAAGGGCGCTTTTTAACAGGGACGAAATAAAAGAAGGCCAAAAGAAGCCTTTTGGTGATATTGATTTTGTCGTTACGGGTGTCGAAGGAAAGGCGTTGGAGGGTATTGTAAAGCGAGTTTTTGCTGAAGGATGGGATGTCAGTGCAAGAAAATACAATGAAGAAAACACTCCTACTAAGACGATTGAATTGGCAAAGGGCGGAAAATTGCTTGCCGAGGTTATTTGTGCAAGGAAAAATGACATTCCTAATCCGCATGCCACAATGGATGATCACTTGGAGGGTTGTTTTACTCCGGACGGAAGGTTAGTTGCTTTTCAATTAACTTCTGATGAAACCGGCAGGATGAAACTAAGAAAGATTGAAAAAGAAAAGGAAACTGTTTTGGATGCCGGTACCGTCCGGCCTGATCATCTCTGGCTTTGGTTCCACGCTCTTGCGACCGGAAAAGTGCCGAAAGATAAAGAGCGGGAAGTACAAGAAATGATAAAGCAGTTCATAAAGGAGAGGGGCGAGGAACTTGTGATGTGGCGATACCCCGATGAACCCCTGGATGAATGGATGGAAAGGAGAAAGAAAGTTCAAGGTGTGTCGCCATCGCGCGTGAAAGAAGTTGAACTAAGGTCTTTTGGCAGGTGCAATGTCGAAGGCATCGTCAAAAAACTCAATACGACCTTAGCAACCGATCCCGAAAAACTTTACCAAATAGGCATACAAACAGGACTGTTGCCGAGGGTTTTTCCGGTTTTACAGATAATTAGTGACAATCCGGAGGTAGGATTGAGAATTCGACAGGGCCTCGAAGACTGTAAACGCAGAGGTGTCAAAGATGTTGGTGTATTATGGCAATTCATGTTTAAACCCGTTCTTAGAGAAATGTATAGACCCTTTCGAGAAAAAGGATATATCCCGCCACGGGGACGAGGTTTAATACCTTTGAATGCCACCTATTTATTTACAGGGGATGTCGGTGAAGTTGATAGCGGGAAAAAAGGGAATTCTAGTTTTTCTCAAGAAAAAGACATGACGAGCTGGAGAAGTGTTATGTTGCAAGTGTTTTCTAGATATCATGAGGATAGGATGCTGGGATTATTAAGAAAACAAAAAGTCGAGTTTTTTCAGTATGAAAATTTGGATGGAGTAGTTAAAACAAAGGTTGCTAGGGAACTTGCACTGATAGCTTTGGAAGATCCTGGAAAGATATTTTCGTTGTTAGTCTCATATCTACCTATCAGGGGTATGGTGAGCAGGGAAATTTGGGATTTGGCGTTAGTCACCAATTACTGAGAGGCGCAAGCCCCTTCCCCTGAAGGTGGCCAATTTTTTTCGGTCTTTATTGTCAGCAATTTTCTGTCTGATCTGGCTGACAATTTTATCTATCGCCCAGTCCGAATATTTTTCCAGCCATGCTTTCCCCCAAATTGCCTGGGCTAAAGTGTCCCTGTCGACGATTTTGTCACTGTTTTTATGCAAAACACCCAAAAGTTTTAATTCGCTTGCAGTTAAATTTTCCGAAAAATTAATTCCGAAGTGCTCATGCTTGAGTCTTTTTTTTGAAACCAGATATTCTTCAAACAAGGGGTTGAACAGTTTTTCTTTCTCGTTTATCACCCCGAAATTTTTAAGTATCTTGTTTTCCTCTTTTTCCTTTTTATTCTTTGGCCAGTCTGAAAGAATTTCCATATGGCTTTTGTCAAAAGAAGTGCAGAGTCTGTCAAGAACATTCGTAACTGCCGGGTAATTATCAAGAATTTTTTCATCTTTTACTAAATTTGGATTTTCCTTCAGCACAAAGATTAGTTTTTTATTTAGTGCTGCGTAACCTCCGCTTTGGCATATTAGCCAATCCTTTTCCTGTATTGAAAATTTTGTATTCAGGGTTTTCTCCCATTGGGTAATCGAGTATTCTATTTCGCCAATATTAAATAGGGGAAAGAATGTAGAGAATTCTCCCAAGGGAATTTTAAGAAGGGGAATTTGTTTGACCAATCCGCCGTCTTTATAAAACTTGCTGAATAAAAAGATGAAAGAAAGCCTTGGTCGTAACTTTTGGTAGTTTTTTGAAAGAAAACCTTGAAGTTCGTGGTTGTATTCTAAAACACCTGCCGAGTCTAAAATACAAACAAACCTTTTTTGTCTATCTTTATTTATTATTTCAATCGCAGCATTTATCTCCCCGAGTACGAGATCATTTTCCGATTTTATAGTAGTCAATTCAAGATCGAAATATTGTATATTGGTGTTAGTAGGGATTTTTAAGGTCTTTTGTAAAGAAGCGCTGTTTGCCAGCCAATTGTAAACCGAAGTTTTACCCACACCATGTGGCCCGAACACTTTTACTGATATTCCGGCTAGCACATTGTTTATGACCGGCTCGAGACGGGATTTATAACTGCTTTTCGGAATCGGCGGCAAAAGTTGCATTTGACCATTATTTTACAGCAAAATCAATAAATATTCATAAAATTATTCTTTCTAAAATATAACCTTTTCCCTTGATACTTTTTAATCTAAAATTTTTCCTGATTTTTGGCCTTAATCTTGATATAGTTTTATAAATAGCCCAGAGCGAGAATTTTTCATCCGTCATTTTGAGTATGTCTGCAATTTTATCGACGCTAAGAATGCGTTTTTGATTTTCTAATAAATAACTGATAGTTTTTAACTCGGAGGTTGTCAGCGATGGAAAAAGATTTCTAATAGTGGAAGAATGGTATTTGCCCAAGTAAAGCTTCAGAAGTTTTGATTTTAATCTTCCATCAGAATCAAGTAGTTCCAATACCTTAAGTTTTTCAGTTGGTAGTGTAATAAGAAGTTTTGCCAGCCTTTCCAATTGAAAGTCTATTTGTGCTGTTTTCAAGAAGCGCTCTTCGTTGCCGATGTCCCCGAATCCTTCGGCAATATCCTTGACAACATATTTAGTTATGCGTGGTAGACCCCCGGACAAATTAAATACTTTTTGGTAGTGATCTTTATTTATTTCCCAGTTGTAGAATTTATCTAATGTTTCGACCATTGTGTAAGAGTTACTTTTATTGAAAGGTGGGATATAAATAATGCTGGAGAAGAATATTGCAGATGTTGACTGGTAATCATTTGGATTGGTGATAGCGGTATGGTCTGTTATTGCTAGAATTGTAAAAGCTCCCGGGGTCTGAGTAATCAAGCTGTCAATTTTTTCTAAAGTTCTTTGTTTTTCGTTTATTTTTTCAAAAGATCTGATAATTATGAGTTTTTGTTTGAGAGGATTCTCCTTCAGTTTCCTGATCCAGTCTAAAAGATATATTTTATCAATTTCTGGATCATAAATATGAACTGTATCGAACAATGTATTTTGTTGAATGTGATAGTTTAGGAAGTTAAAAATAGTTCTGGCTCCACCGCCTCTTATTACTGATATACAAACATTGTGTCCGTGTGTCAGCTCTTTAGAAACCTTAAGATATAAATTGTCAAAATAGTCGATTGGTAGTGTCTTATAGTAAGCTTGGCGCATAATATTTTTGCTTCATTGCTGCTTGTTTGGATTTATATCAGATTTCTCATAGCAATTCAAATTATGTCAAAAACGTGTCAAATAACGTAACTATCGAAGTCCAGCATTAACTAACGTTTGTTTGTATAAGTTTAACGAGATTAATGTGAAGGAAAGAGGATTATCCGAAGGACAACAAGGAAAAATAAATGTCGAAGGACTAATTTTATTTGATGATCATGAACGTATTGGTGAGACCATTCCTCTAAATCGTTATCCAAAATTGAAAAGTATGCTTCGTTTGAGAAAGGCCGGCCTTCCAACGCTTCCCGGGTTTGTAGTACAAAGCCTCACGCCGGAAGTTTTAGAGTATATTGCTGGCTGGGAGTTTGCAAGTGAAAGCGGGAGAGTTTCTTTGAGGTTTGACAGTCCGAACCCTGAAGACAATAAAAGGTTAATGGGTTCAAATCCTACTATTGAAGAACTTAAGAGAATGGGAGAAATGATTCAACCACCCGTTGTCGGCATTATTATGGGGACAAATGATCGTTTTAAACAAGGACATAATATTTTGACTTATTTTTTTAGATGATCGCATAAGGTGCGAGATTGTTGGTCCCGGTTTTGACGCTGCCGATTTAACGAGAGGGAATGTCAGCCCTCATGAGATTTTTGAATTTGCGAGAAAAGATGAAAGTACTTATGATTTTGATTTGGGTTTGAGTGATATTATTTGTCATCATAAAGTAGATGGTGAGTGTTATCGGAGAAGCCGGCGATTGAGATACGGTGTTATTTACTCAATGTTGGAAAGGGGTTGGGGTAGGTCAGTGGGTGTGAGTGAGTTGGAAGAAAATAAGCTGTGGACGGTCAAGGAGTTTTTAAATGAGCGGGGAGCAGAAATTCCATGGACTTATCACGGATTAGATTATTTTCGCTTACAAAAACTTTACTCGATTATTGGCCAATTAGATTACTTTCGTGATTATTATAAGGGAAGCTTGGGTTTAAGATTTGACAACAGAGTTCTCTCGGCAAGTTATCTTGAAAGGGACGGTCTTATTTTTTGGGATGTCTATGGTGCGGATAAATATATGAAACGATAATTTCCTCTGGATTGGTTTGAAAATTCAGTTAAATTTCAAGTAAAGACATTTACGGCGTTTATACAGAAAGATATAGTTGATTCGGTTTATAGTTATTGTTAAAAAGTATAAGTTACATTTAATTAAAAAATCTGCCCTTCGT
>Ga0265297_10011737_pt1 | contig 10667 bp, 6 predicted proteins | sample Munlanlwell13791_FD_192502 | JGI IMG/M metagenome (GOLD analysis project Ga0265297, IMG submission 192502) | Leachate microbial communities from a municipal landfill in Southern Ontario, Canada - Leachate well 137-91 | ecosystem: Engineered > Solid waste > Landfill > Unclassified | place...
TTCCAGAACAGGAGCAGAACAAGTACCTGGTTTTTGATCCGATTATGATAATAGGACCAAAAGGAAGTCTCCATTGGGCAGGAGTACAAAATCCAAAACTTTTATTATTTTTGAATAAATTGATGGAAGCAGGAGATCAAGGTTATCCAATAACATCAATAAATATAGGAGAATATAAAGATCTTATAAATTATATTAAGCAAGATACAGGCCTTTTTTGCAAACAGAATGAAAACATTAAACTCAACTTTAACAAAAATGCCCCCATAGATTATTTGAAAAACGTAATACAAAAAAGAATTGAAGATTTAGTGAACGAATATGAACAAAAGAAGAGAGTCTTAATAACCCCTAACCTAAACTATGCTAAGGGTTGGCTTGACATAAATAAAATTGATAAGGATAAAGATTTAAACAATGAATGTGCCATTGCCTTGTATTCGTTATGGAACAGTAATCGCGACAAAATACTCCGCAAATTCTTTCCCGCAAGTTTTAAAGATAGTAACAAGCAAACGCTTGCTATAAATGAAAGTCATGGGGAAACAATAATAGCAAACGGCAACACAAGAGAGACAAACAGAATACTTGACGAAATTCAAAGGAGTAATTTAAAGAATAATCTAAAAATATTGGTGGAAAATGAAGTTGATAAACCTTTAGGCGAAAAATTCTTACAGTTTCTGGATATAGAGGAACTGCACAATAATCTTAAGGTGTTGTCAGATGAGACGGATGCCAAAAAACCAAGAAGGGTGCCATTATTTGAAAAATCAGACTATGTGATTATCATTTCTTCTGTAGTTTCAACGAGAGAGACAGCTAGAAATATGGTCAAAGCAGTTTTAAGGTCGAATGCAATACCTATTACACTTTTATCGTTGGCGGATTTTTCCGGTGAATACAATGCAGAAAAACAGAATTACGTAAGTAAGGTTTTAGATACAGATAAAGATAATGTATGGGGAGTAAAGGTTTTGTATTTTTCTTTTTTCCCTGATAATAAGCTTAACGTTGAAAAAAACGAATATGATATCATTAAATGTATTAGCCCGAATGACCGGAAAGAAGAAAATGATGATCTTGATTCTAAAATATTATTTTCTGTCAAAGATAATCTCAGGGGCAAGATATTAAAATCTAATTCACTTCATTTTTCACATATTGGTAAACCAAATGGACGGCATTTTACTTTTTACTTCAATGCTAAAAGGTTTTTAATTGATGAGTACAGTCAGGAGTTATGGCATGAATTTAAAGATGTAATTGAAAAATGGTATAAAAGTATAAATATTAATTTAGGACCTGACTTAACTAAAGAAGAAAAGATCACTATTGGCAAACTAACATCTGTCTGGTATCCTGATAGTGAATACAAAAAAGGATATCAAGGACAGGGTGTTGATCTAGGCACAATAATCAAAAATGGTTTTAAAAGAGAGTATCAAATTGATCTACCGGATGCGCAAGCAACTTCACGCGAAGACACAACCACACTTTACTATGAAAAAATACCATATCCATATGAGAATAAAATTATTGTAGATTGGGGTTCCATAACCGGTGAATCAATAGAGAAGCTTATTCATAAGACTCACAAAAACGGATATAAGAATATTTTGGTATGCATTTTTCTAAATCAACTCTCAGATAAAAAAAAGGCATATCTCTCGAGCATTTCTACAATTACTAGCGATTTTCTTCTTTCCAAAAAGGCCGCTGAGGTTAAAAGTCAAGCGTTTATTCAAGCAGAGATCAATTTTGAAATAAATATTCCAGCGCAAAATAAACCAGAACAAGAAGCACCAAAAACACACCCATTCATATCGAATGTGCATATTGAGTTTATCCACGATTTTCCATTGACCTGCTATGAGTCGGATTACGAATGCAATGTTTGTGCACTGCGTGAAGATTTGGAAAAATACGAAATTCCAAGCTCAACACTTGAAAATTATGCAAAAAATAGACGAAAGGTCTTAGATATCAGGCCCCGTGAATTTACTAAAATAAAGCCTTTGGACTTTTATAGTCCTACATATGAAGGAAAAGAAAAAATAGAACTTAATCAGGAGTTTATTCTCAGAATGTTTGAGTTTAAAACCTTATTAATGAACGCTCAAACAAGAACATATTGGCGATTTAGAACGAAACTAGAATTAATAGGCATATTAAAATCTTTAATAGATTATAAGGGAAATGAGAGGATAAATACATCATCTGAAACAGAGGATAATATTTGGAAGAGTATAATTAAAGACAGCAATGATATCATAGATAAATTTAAAAAAATGGATCCAAAAAGGTACAATGCGATAGTTTATGATGATTATAATATTGATGACGTATTTTCCCGAACTCATGCGATAATTTATTTTTTGTCAATTGAGACCTCATGGATACAAAAATCACCACTTGCGATTAATGAAATCCGGCAGATGTTAACGCTTATTTCTAAAGCGATTATATTTAATAATAAATTAAGAATATTAAAATCAAAGAAACAAGATAAGATAGAAAAAAATATTGATGTTATAAGAATTAAATATGCAACTGTAACAGTACTAAGAATGGCCGACAAGAATGAATTTGTTAAAAATATAGCTAATATATTGGAAAACACACAAATAAATGATGTCCGTTCAGATTCTATCATTGAGAATGTCCTGTTTCACACTAATACATTTATTTTAAAAGATTATCATGCCCTACATGAAGACTTGACAGAATTAAAACCAATACTAAATGATGTCGAAGATATGTTTTTAGCACATCCTCGGTATAAAAAATGGCGCGATAGTCTCTGGTACTTGAAAATTTTTGTCAATAATTTAAAAGTGCGAGGTAATTTTAGGCATTACAACAGCGCAGAAATAGTTAAAAGTTATTTAAAATCTTATAAAGAGACTTTTTTACATTATCGTCATTCCGATGTGGAAACGAAGTTTAACAAGCTTATCTTCCCACAAAGATTGAATGACGATGAGCTTGCAAAATATAGTACCATAATTAATGAAATTCATAAAAACTGGGAATACGTTAGCGATGCTGTCTGTAATTTACACATTTTGACACTCAAATCTATACCCAAAATATTAGCTTCCGAATGGGCAATACCAATAATGTATTCGCTTGGTTTAAATAATCTTAATCTTGACAAAAAGCTCGGTTATGATGATGAGTTTTCAAATCTACTGAAAAAAATTCAGGAAGACAGAAGAATATTGATGAACGATCAGTTTATGAATAATTATCAGGAACAAATTAGCATGATTAAGGATTATTTCATTTGTCATCCCGAATCAAATGCTGAAGGGAGGAGTGCTAAAGTATTTGATTTTATAAATTCAATGCAAAGTAAGTATGATGAGGCTTATAATAGAAGTATACCATACACATTATCAGAGAAACTAAAAGGAGAAAATAAAAATATTGGTTTAATTGTTAAAGTTAATAATCAAATTAAAAATTCACCAACACTCTTTTATCCGCAAGAGGAGTTGAAATTTCTTTTATCGCATATGATAGAAAACTGTTATAAACATCGGGATAGAAATATAAACGATGTAAGCGTTTCGATTTCTGATTATTATGAAAACAAGTATTACATTATAAAATTTACTTGTATTGGTACTACTACTAAAATTAAAGGGAAAGATGATTTATTGAAAAATAAATATCAAAATGGTGGATTAGCGAAGATAATACATAATCTAGAATCATTTGAAGGCGATTATGATTTTAAAAAATTAAGTAATGGATGTGAATTTATTTTTAAGACATTATGCTTATGAAAAAAATAAAAATTATTCATTGGGATGATGACCCAGACGAGGGAATAAACGTTGGAGTAAGAATCAAACGTTATTTTGGAAAAGATAATGTAGAATACTTATTTTATAGTTGTAACATTGATGAATTTGAAAAAATGATAACAAATGAAAATCAGGTTATGATTTTTGATTTGCTAATACAAGATCTTCTTGACAAAAACGGCAACGTAGTTGGCACTAGAATATTAAAACAACTGCCAAAAGAAACCAAGGTAATCGTCCTAACTCAAAGTGGAAATCCAAAAGTTCAGAAAGAATTAAATGATCCGTTAGTAATAGTTGATTATCAAAAACTATATAAATCAGATGTATTAACTAATGAGTTGTCATTGGTATCAGCAATAGAAAACAAAACTTGTTTAAAAAGAATTCAGAATATTCCCTTTGAGCTAGAATGGGATAGCAATGATCCTATTGCCGATTATCAGGTATCTATTATAACTAAAGAACATCTTAAAAATTTAATATTCAACTACTTAAATAATAAAAAAGGGAAATATCCAATTCTCAAAAAAGAAGTAAGAATTAATCCTTTAGTTGGCGGCCAGTCTGGTGCCTTAGTATTTCAAGTTGAGTTCTTTTTTGAACCAAATGGAAGAATTCCTATTTTATTAAAGGTTGATCAGATTAAATCAAACATAGAAAAAGAATTAGAATTAGCAGATGGTTATAATTATAGCCAAATTCATCAAAATTATAGACTCGAATATGACAACAACGTTCTTGAATCTAAGATACAAAGTATATGTTGGTATGCATTAACAGCAAATTTCATCGAGAAAGGAGAAACACTAAAGCGTAAAATTTTAGAAGCTAAAGATTATAATGAAATCGAAGTATTATTGATATCTCTCTTTGTGAATTGCTTACGAAATACTTATTCAAACAACATTGATACATTGCGAAACAGCACTATTGTTTATCCATTAGCAGATTTAATGAATATATTAACGCCGAAGAAAAAGGCATTCATATTAAATACTATAAAAGAATTGTCGCTGTTATCGGATGAAATTAATGATTCAAAAGTAAAAAATATTTTCAATTTTCAAAATGAGAAAAAAGTGTTAAATTCACAAGAGTGTGCAAAGTATAATAAAATTGTATTGGTACATGGCGATATGCACGGCAACAACATTATGGTATCAGATGGTCAAATAAAGATCATTGATCCTGCCAACATGCATCATGATTACTGGACACGAGACCTTTGTATGCTGATTGTAGATTTATTTGCTTATGGAATTGACTATAATGATAAACAACATTTCGGAATAGAAAGAATTGAAGCTTGGCGGAATATGGGTAAATGTTTTTTTGATGGTGTGGCTATTGAAAATGGTAATAACAACAAAGTCGTTTGCCAAGCATTATCTAATCTCGTAAATTATCAATACATTAAAGATAATTTGGGGTTTAATCCTTGGTATGAACTTTGGGAGTTTCAACTTTCTCTTGTTATCGAATTTCTTCGAATTTCTTACAAGTCGAATCAACTTCCAGCTGGAAAAAGGGCAGCATGTATGTTAATTGCAATTGATGGTTTTGAAAAAGCTAAAAAATCTTATGAAATATTTGTAAAAAAGTCAAATTAATGAAAAAAATAACCGGCATACCAATTACTTTACATGGAACAGAGTTTCTATGTGCAAGTTTTAAAAAAGATGAAGAAGAGGCTCTTTGTATATACAAAGGAACCCCTGAAGATTTTATCAAGGAAGATGTAATAGTACGAATTCATTCCGGATGCGTAACAAGCGAGGTTTTTGGAATGGATAATTGCGATTGTAAGTGGCAATTGGATCGCGCAATTGAAATTATAAGTATGTCATCTGCAGGAATTATTGTATATTTACCCGGTCAGGAAGGGAAGGGTAATGGTTTATTCAACAAAATCAGATCTTTTGAATTTCAAAAAATAGGCTTACGCTCAGCAGACGCTTATGAAATGATAGGATTGCCCTCTGATGCCAGAAAATTTAATTTCGCAATTCAAATTCTCAAGGATTTTGGGATAAAATGCATCAAACTCATTACTAATAGTCCTGCGAAGGTCATGGCTTGTGTAGATGGTGGACTCGTGGTATTAGAGCGCATACCAGTTGTTATGAAAAACCCTAACCAGTCAATAAAACAACTTTTAGAGAATAAAAGAATATACTTTAACCATTATATAAATTAGGAATGCCATGAAAAATTATGCTGATAGATTAATAAATGTTATACAAAAAAAGGGGAATCCTTGCATAGTTGGGCTTGATCCTCGCATTGATCAGATGCCAGATTTTATTTTTAAGAAAAAAGAAAGTAAATCTACACCTACTAGAATTGTTCAAGCAATTAGTGACTTTCATAAAATTATTATTGATACAATTGCTGATATTGTACCTGCGGTGAAACCACAAGTGGCTTTTTATGAGCAGTATGGTTTACCGGGAATGAAGGCATTTAAGAACACTTTAGCTTATGCAAAGAAAAAAGGATTAATAACAATTGTCGATGCAAAGCGCAATGATATTGGGTCAACAGCGCAAGCTTATTCAAATACTTTTTTAGGAAAAACAGACATATTTAGTAAAAAAGTTTCTATTTATGATGTCGATTGTATCACGGTGTCACCCTTTTTAGGTGAAGATAGTTTGGTCCCTTTTGTCAAAGACTGTTCTGAATATGGTAAGGGAATATTCATTCTAGTAAAGACATCTAATCCAGGGTCTGGTGATGTTCAGGATTTGCAAATTTCTGAATCTGGAGAGGAAGTTTATGTAAGTTTAGCTAAATTGGTGAAAAAACTTGGTAAAGATTTAATCGGGAAGAAGGGATACAGTTCCATTGGCGCAGTAGTTGGCGCTACTTATCCTAAAGAAGCAGAATTATTACGGGAATTAATGGCAAATAATATCTTTTTAGTTCCAGGTTATGGGGCACAAGGTGCAACCGGAAAGGATATTGTAAATTGCTTTAATCCAGATAAGCTAGGGGCCGTAGTAAATGCGTCAAGAAGCATCACTTATAATTATGGGTCTAACACAATTTCAGAATCCGCTTTTGTAAAAAGCATAGAAAAAAACATCCAAGAGATGATTGCCGATGTAAATGGCGCATTAGATAAAAATTGAGTTTTCTATAATGAAAAAAATATGCTTAATCGGTTGTAATGGTGGCATCGGTACAGCAATATGTGACGCATTGAAAGAAAATGGATACTACATTATAGGGATAGATAAAAAAGACACGCCATCATGTAGCTGCATAGATAAATTTTATTCTGTCGATCTCAATTCAACAAATCAAATATCAAAAGTTTGCAAATCTATTAAATTAAACGGGAAGCTATGGGGGCTGATATTTTCGGCTGGCGTTTATCCTATCAGGAAATTTGAAGATTACAGCATAGATTTATGGGAAGAAGTAATGAATGTTAATCTTAAATCATGCTTTCTTATTACACAAGAATTGAGTTCTCAAATTTCAGTAGGTGGAAGGATAGTATTTATATCATCTGGTGCATCCTATTTAGGAAGCCAGGACATAGGCTATTCAGTTTCCAAGTTCGGACTTCATGGCCTTGCCAAAGGATTAGCTAAACATTTTGGTAAAAGAATTTTGGTTAATACGATTAGTCCAGGAATTATTGAAACGAAAATGTCTGATCGGATGGATGAAGCTAGAAAAAGGACGACATTAGATAGTTCATTATTAAAGCGTATTGGTCAACCAAATGAATTGACTTCTGCAGTTCTCTTCCTCTTGGATAAAAACAATAGCTATATGACTGGTGCAACAATAGATATAAATGGTGGCTTATATAGTAGATGAAACCCCTTATCTTATAATTTATAAACAGGTGACTGGAAACGATTGCGAGGGTCGCCATTTTGGCGACTGCGCGTAGGAGATTGGAGGATAATTTGCGAAATCGTAAAAAACAAATTTATAATCTATGTTCTTAAAATAGGATCAAGAGGAGACATTTATAAATGAACATCCAGATAATCAAACATAATGGAGCGCCGGAATATGCAATAATCCCGTTTGATGAATGGGAAAAAATTATCAGCCGTATGGAAGAAATGGAAGATATTCGTGATGCGCGTAAAATATCTGCGGCCATTGCCGCCGGAGAAGAAACTTTTCCCGCTGATTTTGTCAAGCGGTTATCTTCAGGTGAAAGCCGTCTTAAGGTGTGGCGTGAATATAGAAAACTCACTTTGGCGAAACTGGCGAAGGCTTGCGGGGTATCAATCCCAGCCATATCCCAAATTGAAAATGATAAACGCACTCCCAGCGTTGACCTGCTGGTCAAACTCTCGAAGGCGCTATGCTGTGATATGGCAGATCTTGTTTAACGTGCACGTCTGCACTTGACCGCTTAAAAAATTCACTATTTTACGGATACCAGTTCTTTGCCCGGCGAATGCTGAGCCTGCCGGTAATTTTAATTTGCGATTTTTTCGTTGATATGTTAATATCTGCGTGTTTATCGGACGGTATAAAAAACTTTTTTGAGTTGGAAAAACATAGGAGATTTATTGAATGTCGCAAACAGTTACACCATATCTGGAAATGTCTCAGGCGATTATGGATGCAGGCGGTGAGGCACTGAAAAAATGTTACCAGTGCGGGACCTGCACGGGAACATGTCCCTGGACACCGATAACCCATTTTAATATTCGCAAGCTTGTACGATTTGGCCAACTGGGTATAGATGGAATCGAAGAATATATGTGGGGATGTTCGACCTGCAAATTCTGCGTGGACCGCTGTCCTCGGGGTGTGGAGCTGATAGATGTTGTTACGGCCATCCGTAATGTTTACAGCGGTGGTGGGATGTTGCCGCAGAGTCTTCGTGCCTTTGTCGGCTCTATGTCGGCCAGAGGAAATCCCTGGTCCGGCGATCAGGCAAAAAGAAATGACTGGGCCAAAGAAAAATATCCTCTTTACACCAATGATACCGAATATCTCTTCTGGACATGCTGTACGGTTTGCTATGATCCCCGCAATATTAAATTAGCCAAAGCGACCGCCGAAATATTGAACCTGGCCGGTTTGAACTGGGGTCTTCCTTCCGTTGATGTCAACTGTTGTGGTGAGAGCTTGAAAAAAGTAGGCGATCTGGAGTTGTTTGAAAGACTGAAAGACAATAATCTGCAATATTTCAATAAAAAAGGTGTCAAAAAAATAATCACCGTTTCTCCTCACTGCAGGGTTTCTTTTAAAAAGGATTACGGCAATGATTATGAAGTTGTGCACTTTAGCGAGTTAATGGCCAGTCTCATAAAAGAAGGAAAACTTACCCCCAAGAAAGATTTTGGTGGTCTCAAGGTTACGTATCATGATCCCTGTTATCTGGGCAGACACAGCGGCGTATACGACGCACCTCGCGATGTTCTCAAATCCATTCCGGGTTTGGATTTTGTGGAAATGGGACGGAACCGTGAGCAGAGCATGTGCTGCGGCGGCGGCGGCGGCGGACTCTGGATGGAGAAACTCAAAGGCGAGCGATTGAGCGACCTGAGAATTGAAGAAGCGATGGCGACAGGCGCGTCAGTTCTGGCAACCTCTTGCCCATACTGTATCACCATGTTTGAAGACAGCGTCCGGACGCTCAATGTGGATGAGAAAATTAAGATAAAAGACGTGACAGAACTCTTTTTGGAGAGCCTGGGTGTCAATATGGAAGAGTTGATGGCGGGTGCTTCCGACCTCAACTTTACCTGCAAAGCTGATTGAGAATATTTTATGACGCTTTTGAAAAAAATCTGTATATGTCATTTCGAGGAGGACGATTTATCGGACGACGAGAAATCTTTCTTTTACATTGTAATTTTATAAGATTTTTCGCTGCGCTTCGAAATGACAGGCTGATGTTTATTATAATATATAAGTAGGGAGACTCTATGAGCAGAATTGGTGTTTTTGTTTGCCACTGCGGTTTAAATATAGCCAAAACAGTTAGGGTAAGCGAACTGGCGCAGTTTGCGGCCACACTGCCGGATGTTGTCGTTGCGAAGGACTATAAATTCATGTGTTCCACGCCCGGACAGGAAATGATTGCCAACGAAATCAAAGAGCAGAAGCTGGATCGTGTGATCGTGGCGGCCTGTTCTCCGCTGATGCATGAGCAGACTTTCCGCAAAGTTATCGAAAACGCCGGTCTGAATAAGTACCTTGTAACTATTGTTAATATACGCGAGCAGGTTTCCTGGGTTACTCACGATATTGAAGAAGGAACATCCAAAGCCAAGGCCGTGCTTAACGGAGCGGTTTACCGCGCGAGACTTCTCGCGCCTCTGACTTCAAGGGTTATTGATGTCAATCCCGATGTGATGGTTATAGGCGGCGGTATCGCCGGTATCCAGGCCGCATTGGAGCTGGCCAATACCGGCAAGAAAGTCTATCTGGTGGAAAAGAATTCTACCATTGGCGGGCACATGGCTCAGTTTGACAAAACATTTCCCACACTGGATTGTTCCGCCTGCATTCTGACTCCCAAGATGGATGCTGTCCTGCAGCACAAGAACATCACCATGATGACCTATTGCGAAGTAACTGAAGTCAAGGGTTATGTAGGTAATTTTGATATTACCATTAAACAGAAGGCGCGTTATGTCGATCACAGCAAATGCAACGCCTGTCTGGCCTGCACGGAAAAATGCCCCGGCAAAGGCGTATCCGAATGGGATGAAGGCCTGGTGAAAAGAAAGGCGATTTACATTCCTTTCCCGCAGGCTGTACCGCAAAAACCGGTTATTGACAGAGAATCGTGCACTTATTTCATCAAAGGCAAATGTAAACTCTGTCAAAAGGTCTGTGAACAAAAAGCGATTGACT
>Ga0265297_10011738_pt1 | contig 10667 bp, 8 predicted proteins | sample Munlanlwell13791_FD_192502 | JGI IMG/M metagenome (GOLD analysis project Ga0265297, IMG submission 192502) | Leachate microbial communities from a municipal landfill in Southern Ontario, Canada - Leachate well 137-91 | ecosystem: Engineered > Solid waste > Landfill > Unclassified | place...
ACCAAACCAAGAAATCCTTATGACTCCAAAAACGCAAATGCTCTGCCGGATGCGTCATCCACTGGGTAAAAAATCTTCCTCCGAACATCAAGCCCAAACGATAACGGTAAAAAGCGGAATTAGGAATTGAGATTGCCAAATAATCGGCCTGGTCTTTTATTTTGGAAATTATGTCTTCGGGATACTTGATATGCTCTAAAACCTCTGAGATGACAATATAATCATAGTGATCGGTTAAATGAAAATCGGGACTCTCAATATCGGCCGTTATTCCGCCGATACCGGCCTGCCTTAAATTGTCGATCACCAAACTGGAAACATCCAAACCGCTAACATCGCAGTTCTTCTGTTTTTTGAGCTCGTAAGGCAAGCGCGAAGTGCCGCAACCCAAGTCTAAGACCTTGGATCCGGTCTTAATCCAATCCAGAAAAATCACTTCCCTTTCCATCAGCTTGCTGCGCATCTTAAATCCCCGTTCCGACCAATACCGATTATAATCCAAATGCTTAGCGATGTTTTTAAAATTGGGACGGCGCGTACCCTCAAAGAAGAACGATTTTGATAGGCGGGCCATGACTTTATTAAAATAATACTTAAGCGCGCGCCTGATCTTAAAAAATATAAAATCCCAACGTTCTTTTTTATTGCCCAATTTCATCCAAATCAGCGCCAGTTTTAAAAAATGAGTCAATCCTCTTTTCTTCACGCCCTCAAATATCCCCTGGCGCCAGCCTTCAAATAATTTTTCCAGCTCCTGGGAATTACTGACGCCGGAACGGTTGAATTTATCCTGGCTTTGGAAAAAAGAAAAATTGCAATAATCAGCCGTACTGATATGATCCTTGAAAAAATCATTGAAAAGCTTCGTTCCCGGCAGGGCGGTAAAAATACTGAAAGAATAATGGTCCGCCTTGATCTTCTTGGCAAACTCAAAAGTCTGTTGCATTTCCTCTTTAGTTTCGCCGGGCAAACCGACCATGAAGCCGGCTTCTCGGCGAATGCCGTGCTGGCGGCAAAGTTCCAAGGCCTTTTCAACGTCAGATAGTTTTATTCTCTTGTTAATAATCTCATCCAAAACGCGCTGACTGCCCGATTCAACGCCAAAATCAAGTTGCAAACAGCCGCTGTCGGCCATTAATTTTATAATTTCTTCATTAACCAAATCCACTCGCGATTGCGCCCCCCAATACAGGCCGGATTCTTTCATAATCTGGCAAACCTTCCTGACATGGTCGTAATTAGCCGTTAAAGTGTCATCAGCGAACCAAATTCCCTCAACGCCGTATTTATCTTTTAGAAGGTTGATTTCCTTTTTGATGTTTTCCAAATTGCGATAACGCACCTGGCGTCCGAAAACCTGATTGCAAGCGCAAAAAGTACAGCTGTAAGGACAGCCGCGAGAAGCCATAACCATGACCGCTTTCATGGGGATGCCTCTAATGATATCATCCCAGATCTTAGTGTAATAAGCCATGTTCACCTTATCATAAGCCGGCAAACTCAAATCGGTCAGATCCATATACTCGCGCCGTTCATTAATAACGGCTTTATTATCTTGATCCCGCCAGGCGATGCCTTTTACCTTGCTTAACTCCGGCTGATCCTGCTGCAGCTCCTTCATTAATTCCAGGGCGGTCTGCTCGCCTTCGCCGATAATAACGGCGTCAAAACCGGAATAAACTGCGCCGACCGGATCGGCCGTAGCTTGGGGTCCGCCGATGATCGAAAAAACATTGAGTTCTTTCTTAATCCTTTGATTCATTTCTACGGCTTCGGCGATCTCCATAGTCGTGGCAGTAAAACCGATCACTTGCGGTTTAAGCTCTAAGACCGTTTTAATGATCTCTTCCTTGGCCCTTTCACGATTATCATATTGATAACCCCGTTCGGCGATGATTTTTCCGTCAATGATCAAATTATCAAAACCGTGGTCCCGCAAATATCCGGAAATATACATCAAACCTAAAGAATAACGATGCTCTTTAAGCCGTTTGGGCGGTAAAATAAAAATTAAATCCTTATCCTGGCTAAGCTTCATCATATTTATCCTTTTGACTTTAATAACTCTTCAATCAGGCCACTGTCTAATAATTGCTTGACTAAAATTTCCGGCCGGCATAAGCGCTGATAAACTTCATAACCACTGTCGGCAATTTTTTCTTTAGCTATCCGGCCATCCTTTACCGCCAAAATCTTAGCCGCCAAATCCCGGGCATCGGCCAAGCGGCAAAAAATGGCATTTTGGCCGTCCGTGAGCAGTTCCCGGACAGCCGAAGAATCACCGGTCAAAACCGGCCGGCGAGCCGCCAAACCTTCATACACCTTATTGGGAATAACCCGCTTGGCCTTATCGGTATGGCCGAATATTCCCAAGCAGACATCGGCTTGAGCCAAATAATCTCTTAAAGCTTCAATGGCAACCGGCTCTAAAAAATTAACATTGCGCGCTTGTAACCGGCCGGCTAAATCAATAATCTCTTTATAGGTCTGGCCTCGACCGATAATATTGAACTTGATATTTTCATTTTCCAAAATCTTCGCCGCCTCAATGATATATTCCACGCCCTGCAAAGGGATAAAACTGCCGTGGAAATGAACCAAAAAATAATCCTTTTTAATCGGCGGGGCGGGAAAAATCACCTTATCGTCGCAACCAACAAAAACCCGAAAAAATTTTTTTCTGCTTAATTTTAATTTCTCCACGAAATAATCAATATGGGCATTGGTGTCCAACAATATTCTATCCGCCAGACGGCAAGCCAACCAATCCAAAAACCAATAATATCTTCCCCTAAGACTCCAAGCATTAACAACCCGCCTGTCCTCCGCCATGGAATCAAAAAAAGAGTAAAAGGCGTCAAAAATAATAGGTTTAAAAGTAAGAAATCTGGCCAAAATCATCGCCTGAAACCCCGGAAAACCAACAATCATAATATCATACTTTCTCCGGATTGACCAGTGTTTTTTGATCAAATCCCAATATTTCAACGGCCCCTTGACGCTCGTTCGGCATTCAATCACGTTAATGCCGTTTAATCCGAAACCGCCGAGCAAAATCCTATTGCGGCTGTAATCGGGGTCATAAATTCCAAAATAGCAAATAGTCATAATCTTATATCTTACCGAATTTAATCATGGCCTTGAATTGAATCGGGCTGACGGCAGAGTCAACGGCATTTCGTTTAAGCAGCCAGGGATTGCTCTTGGACCGGACAACGCCTTTAGCCACGGTCAGGGCCGCTTCAAAACCGTTAGCCTTCAGCAAATCAATAATCTGCTGATTGAATCGGCCGTAAGGATAGGCAAAATACGGCGCCGGCTTCCGGCACTCCTGCTCGATAAAAATTTTGGACTTGACGATTTCCTGTTCGGCTTCGGCCAAGCTGACTTTGGTCAGCTTAGTATGATTTACGGTATGGGGTTCAAAATCAATCAAAGCGGAGGCGGTCATCTCGGAAATTTGATCTTTATTAAGTAATGGCAGATCGGCAGACGCCAAACCGTTGGCCAAAAAAATTGTGGCGGGGAAATTATACTTTTTGAGCAAGGGAAAGGCAACAAAATAATTATCTTCATAACCATCGTCAAAAGTTATGGCCACTGTCCGCGGCGGCACCTTCCCTTTTGCCAGATAATGCAACAGCGCAGCCAAAGAAACCACATTATATTCATGCCGTTTTAAATATTCCAACTGAGCCCCAAAATCATCCGGTTTAACGGTAAAAAATCTGCCATTATCGCCCAAAGAATGGTACATCAAGATAACCGCGCGATTAGGCAGGGCGGGCAAAGGAACCAGCAAACCGGCTAAAAAATTCTTCAAAAAAATTTTAATCTTGTTCAGCATAAGCCTGTCTGATATTAGCAATCAAATTTTTTATACTGTAAGAAGACACAACGCCGTGACGCAAGTCGGCGGCCATCGCCTGCCTCTCGGCTAAAGCCAATTCGGAAATTTTTTTAATCTTTTCAGCTAACTCTCGATCATCGGCCCTCTCCAGCAATAACAGATTCTTATAATCGCCTAAGAGATCGGAAAATGTCCGGTTAAAAACTAGGGCCGGCACGCCGCAAGCCAGCGACTCCAAAACCACCTTGTCCAATCCTCCGGTGGGACACAAGTTAACGCTTAAATCGGCTTGCTGATAGTAAGAAGGCAAATCCCGGTTGGGGATATTGCCCAGCCAACCGATATAATCTTCCAGTTGCCGTTTTTTTACTTCTTCCTTCAATAAAGCGGCATAGCCCAAACCGTCAATATCCGGCGGCGAGCCGATAAAAGACACGGCGACATTTTCCATTGCCAGTCGGCGTATTAAAATATCAACGGCCTTGATTAATAATAATTGATTTTTTATTTCACTGATCCGGCCAACGCTGATGATTTGAAATTTATCGCGCTTAACCGCCGTCCGATCCTTTAAAGAAAACTTCTCAACATCAATGCCGTGGCCGACAATTTTCACTTTGGCGCTAGGCAAACTGAAACTTTCGGGAGAGGCGGTAAAAATAATATAGCTTAGCAATTCGGCCAGTCTCAACTTGAAATTAACCGCTTTATGCGCATACCACAGGCCTATGATTTTTCCTTGTAAACGCCATATCAGGCCGGCCAAAATGACATACACCGGGTTCATATGGACAAAAACAATATCGTAATCCTTGCGCACCAACCACAAATATTTATAAAAACGCCATAAATACCGAAATCGCGACGGTGCGCTCTCTTTACCTAAGGACAGGACTCTAACATTATCAGGCAAATCATATTTGCCCTTGAATAAGCAAATAACGGTTACCTGGGAAAAACTGCTGGCAAACTCCTTAAGCCAATCATGAAAGAATCCCAGCAAACCGTCGGTATCATCCACTTTCTGAGTCAGAATCAATAATTTAAATTTTTTATTTTTTGGCGATGGCATATAAATTTAAACCTAATTCAAAGCTTCCAATAACGATTTTATCAGTGGCGAATCCGGCGGCAGAAAGTTGCTTGAACAAATCCCGGCGGCTATAAAATTGCTGATGCTCATTGATTTCTTCCGGCGAAACTATTTTAAGCGTGGCCAATAATGACAGCAAACCCTTGGTTTTGCCCCAAGGCGTCGTCACGATCAATAAGCCGCCGGGAACGAGCGCCTGATAAGACTTGGTTAAAACGTTCAAAGCCGCTGTCTCGTCCAAATGTTCCAAAACGGCCAGCATGGTGACGACGGTAAACTGATCGCCGTTAACCGGTAAGCCGTCACCGGATTTGAATTCATATTTTCTTAAATCAATCCCGGCAATTATCTCCTCGTTCACCGATTTATCCAATCCGACCTTGCTATCAAACTTAATTTGTGTCAGAAAATAAGGATAAGAACCGCAGCCGATATCAAGAATTGCTCCCGACCGCAAATCATCGGAAATCAATTTGTCAACTTTATGCGCCCGACGCCGCGCCAAATATTTTTCTAAAACGCCATAACCCCTCGTCGGCGCCGTTCGATTGGCTATTTCCATAAATTAAATTTAATGATATACCAAATCGCCGCCCAGCCATCTTTCCATCCTATTTTTTTGCCCTCTTCATAGGTGCGGCCGGCGTAAGAAATGCCGACTTCATAAATCCGAAATTTACCCCTGGCGATCAGGGCGGTGATCTCCGGTTCAACGCCGAACCGCTTAGCGGTCAAGCGGGTTTTTAGATAATCAACTACCGGACGGTTGAACGCTTTATAGCAAGTTTCCATATCAGTCAAAGTCAAATTACTCATAATATTGGAAAAAACGGTCAGGAAAGTGTTACCCAAATAATGCCAAAAGAAAAAAACGCGATGGGGCTTGCTGGTAATGAAGCGAGAACCGTAGACGACATCGGCATGGCCGTCAATAATCGGTCCCAGAATTTCCGAATATTCTTGCGGATTGTATTCCAAATCGGCATCCTGAATAATCAACAAATCGCCGGTTGCCGCATTCAGGCCGCGTTTAATGGCTGAACCCTTGCCCTCGTTCTTATCTTTTAAGATGACGGCATATTTATCCTTTAATCCGGAAATGATATCTCTGGTGCCATCAGTGGAACCGTCGTCAATAATGATAATTTCCTTTTCTATATTCGCCAGAGGCGCCGCTTCCACTTGGCGTAATAATTCCACGATGGTTTTCTGTTCATTGTAAACCGGTATGATGACTGATAACTTCATAAAAAATTATTAGGTATTTAATCGCGCTTGGCATTATCGCCTGCCGGCTTAGGCAAGAAAAAAGAAACTAAAGCCATAAAGCCGCCAAACAAAATCTTTAGATCGGCCAACGATCTGATGCCAAAAATCTTTTTAAGGATGAATTTCGGACGAAAATAAAAACTGCGATACATGATTTTATACAAATCCTTTATCTCAGCCGCCGAAAGATTCTCCAATCTCATGACCGGCTTGGCTAAATTGAAATCATCCCAATCTTCACTCAGCAACAAATCGCGTTCCTTGGCCCAATCAAACATGGCCGTGCCGGGAAACGGCGTAGTGATATTGACGATCAGTAAATCAGGGTTGATCTTCTTGATGAAACGGATATTCTTTTCAATCACTTGGTGATTGTCGCCGGGATTGCCCACCATGAAAGCCAAGCGGCATTCTATTCCCGCCCGTTTAGTCCACTTAACGGCGTCAATCACTTGAGCCAAATTAATTTTCTTGTTGATGTTTTTTAATACGGCCTCATCCACATTTTCCACGCCGTACATGATTTGATGGCAACCGGCGTCTGACATTTTCTGCAACATGGCTTCGTCAACATAATCAACCCGGGCAAAACACGTCCAAGACAAATCCAGTTTATTTTTCATCAGCAAATCGCATAAATCAATAACGTTCTGGCGAAAGACGGTAAAAGTATCGTCGTAAAACATGATTTGCCTGATGCCGTAGTTATCGGCCAAATGCTTGATTTCGGCAAAGATGCCGGCCGCCGACTTAAAAACCATCTGATCGCCCAAGGTTTTATTGCAGAAAGTGCAACGTCCCGGACAACCGCGGCTGGTCATCAGGCTCATAGCCGGCAGTTTCTTATATGAACCCTTGGCCGGCCGGTACTTTTCTATCGGCAACAGGTCATAAGCCGGCAATGGCATATCGTCCAAATTGGCAATCCGCCGACGCGGCGCATTGCGGATTATCCGTTTTTGGCCGTCAAGCTCTTTTTTATAAACCACGCCGTCAATCTCTTCAATTTTCTTGCCGGAAAGTATTTCTCCCAAGGTTATTTCCCCTTCGCCGATAACCGCCACATCAACAAACGGCTGATTAATAACCTCATCGGTGACAAAGGTCGCATGAACGCCGCCGAAAACAATCAAAGCGTCGGGATAATATGATCGGCAAATTTCCGCTGCTTGATAAGCCTTCTTAATCTGGCCGGTGGTGGCGGTAAAGCCGATCACCCCAATACCCCTGTGTTGATCAATAAAATTCTCCTTCAGATAATCGCCGAAGGATTGGACTGAAGGGCAAGAAACTTCGCAATCTATTATTTCCACAGCTCTGCCTTGCCGGCGGACATAGCCGGCAATGGAAGCCAACCCTAAAGGTGGAAAATTAGAATTGATCTCGCGCCAAATATTATTCTCATCGCCGTAATAATCAGGCGGAGCAATTAACAGGCAATCCAGATTTTTTTCTTTAGCTTGCAACATAACTTAGAGAAATCTGTTAAAAAATGATCTAAAACCGTCGCTGGTCAAAAGCCATAAATAATCAACCAGAATGATAGTGATCACTACCGCGCTTCGGCCGGGCCAGTGGCGAAAATATTTTCTTAATCCGTTGATTGCCAATAAGGTCAATAATAAAGCCAGGACAAAATATAAACGCGATGACACGCCGGTCCAAAGCAGAAACATAAACGACGGCAGAATCAGGCACTTGATCAGAAACTTCTGCTCAACAGTGAACTCCCGCCACTTGATCAGCCCTAACGGCACCAACAGCCAAGCGGCCAGGTAGACGCCGATAATGCTCTTAACAACGAAAAACGGCTGATACTCGGAACCGCTGGGAGCGCTGATACCCAGCTAGATAGGAATAATGATAAATGAAATAAACTACGATTTGCCAAGCAATCAAAGGCAAGCCGACGGCGACGGTTGATAAAAACAATTTTTTTAATTTTTCCATTTTCGGCAGCTGCGGATGGAAGCATATCACCAGATACAGAAAAACCATGCCCAAACTGCTGTATTCTTTCCATAACATGCCAACAACGACCATCAAAGAAGTCAAAAATAAGTTAAAATTATCAGGACGTTTATAAAACCTGATAACGCCGATAGCGGCCAAAACCCAAAATAATTGCGCGCCCGACTCGGTAAACAAATCCAAACCATACTTAAGCAACGGGTAAGAAGAGATGTAAATCAATGCGCCCGCCAGGGACAGCCATTTATCTTTGAAAAACAGATGAAACAAGGCATAAACGGCTAAGGCCAAAAAAATATAAAATATGATCGCTTCCGCCTCAAAGGCCACCGCTAAATTGCCACCGGTTAAAAAAGACAACCAGGCAATGCCTAACGGCCCCAGCGGTTTCAATATTCTGGAAGGAAAGCTTTCCGCCGGCTGCCCCAGAAACAGCTTGGCTGTTTCCATATATTGGTAGGCATCGCCGTTAATGCTAAAGCCGACAAAATTAAGCCGGATAAACACGTTTAACGCCACCGCAGCCAGAATCAACAAAACCGGCCAAAAATGCTTGCGGGTTTGCGGACGTTTGTTGTCTTTGGCTCTTTGCCAACTTTTCAAATAAAGCGCCAGATTCTCTTCATGGCCGGGCAAAGTTTTGACTGCCGTTTCAGCCGCTTGGCCGAGTTGCCGGCGCCAATCAGCATCCTGAACGATTTTTTTCATGGCTTCAGCCAATTTTTGCTCATCGTTAACGGGCGTAATCAGCGCGCTGACTCCATTCTTGAGCACTTCCCCGGCGCAACCAACATCAGTCATTACCACCGGCAGGCCGCAACTGGCGGCTTCTATTATGACCATCCCCCAACCCTCATAGTTGGAACTCAAAACATAAATGTCAGCTGAATTGTAATAATCATAAATATTGTCAGTCCAATCAATCAAAAAAATCTTATCTTCCAAGCCGGATTCTTTTATTTGCTCGGCCAATTTATTTTTTTCCGGACCGCGACCGACAATAAGCAATGCCACCTCCGGCAATTGCCGGGCGACAATGGCAAAAGACCGAATCAGCAACGGCAGATTTTTTTGCTTCACCAGCCGGGCCATCGTCAAAAAAACAATCTTGCCGGCCAAGCGGCCGAAAATTTCCGGCTTAATTTCTCCAGCTTGCTTCTCAGGTTTGACATAAACGGAAACAACGACGATTTTATCTTCGGCTATCTGCAGATCATTAACCAAGGTACTTTTTATCCGCTCACTGACTGCGCGCACGCTGTCGGCTCGCTTGATCAGCCAGCGTCCCAAATAGTAACGGCAAAAATTAATCGGATTCTCATTGCGCCAATAAGTCGCGCTAAAAAAATCGCCATGCTCTTGGATATTCAAAGCGCTCTTGAATTTTCTGGCCAGCAACAACCCTACCAGCGACAATTCAAAAGGGTCCTGAACCGTTATGACATCATAGTTATTCTGGCGGAACAGCTTTTTCCCCAAGCGATACATATTGAATAATGCCGCCAATCTGTTGCCGCCGCCCGTGCCATAAGCCGTTACTTTTTCTGACAATTTAATTTCTTGCGCCGGCGTAGCGGGCACGATAATATCATAGCCGTCAGTCAAGGCGCCATACTCAATCAACCGCCGCGTTACGGAGGATGAGGAAACGAATACGCCCTTATCGGTGCCCAAGTTTAATACTTTCATCTCAATGATTATTTAGTAATAAATTTCTTGGCCAATTTGAATTCAATCGGCCAGAAAAAAAACTTCAACCGCCAGCGCAGTTTGCATAAGCAAATAAAACAGAATTTGAGCGGTTTATTGGAAGAGACGGTTGAATTTAACGCGCTTTTAAACGGCAAGGCGCCGAATCTGACATAAGCCTCCATTGACTCCACGAAATCCTTGTCTTTGACCCAAGGAAAATTCTCCACTGACATGTAACTTAGCTCGTTCTCTGAAACCTTCTTCCAATCTTCCAATGATTGCGGTTCCCGCCAGCCGGCTTTAATGCACTCTTCGTACAATTCCGATCCGGGATAAGGACGGAAAGCTTGGGGACCCAAGATCTGCACTTCATCGCTTAAAGCAATCAGACGGTCAATCAGTTTCAGGGTATCCTGCATATCGCTCCGCGATTCGCCGGGCAAACCGATCATGAATGAATACTGAGGTATGATGCCGTGCCGGAGGCAAGCGGCGGCGGAAGCGACTATGTCATCGGCGGTAACATCCTTTTTAATCATTTTTAAAATGCGACTGCTACCGGACTCGGCCCCAAAAGACAACAAATAACAGCCGGATTGCTTAAGCTTGGCCAAGAACTCATCATCCACCATTCCCGGCTTGATATAGTCGGCGCGAATAGTGGTTTCCCAGGGCAGGATCAAATCCTCCTTGATCATTCCGTCAATAATCGCTTTGGCGCGGACGATGTCCACAAAAAAATTCTCATCCCAAAAACGCAGTTTCTTATTTTTAAAATATTCTTTGGTTTTG
>Ga0265297_10011739_pt1 | contig 10665 bp, 6 predicted proteins | sample Munlanlwell13791_FD_192502 | JGI IMG/M metagenome (GOLD analysis project Ga0265297, IMG submission 192502) | Leachate microbial communities from a municipal landfill in Southern Ontario, Canada - Leachate well 137-91 | ecosystem: Engineered > Solid waste > Landfill > Unclassified | place...
CTTTGTTAAAAACACCATTTTCTCCAGCTATGGGAGGAAGATATTTTTTTTCCTTCAATCTGAAAAACCCTCTCCATCTTCCCCCGAGTTGATACCAATCCCACTTTGAATTTGGATTAGACCAGTACCCATATCTTCCTTTTTCTGCATCTCGAGAATCATATCCACACCACTCTTTAGCATATTCATCAAAAGATGAGAAAAGTTCTTTAAACGGAATCTCCTCTATCTTGAGGTACTCGGGAACCTTATGAGTACCTGAACCCATACCATAGGTTCCCTTTACTCGAAATTCATCATCCCAAGTAAGGAGCTTTCTCCCATCCGGCATAATTACTCGTTTACTTCCCTTATTTTCATACTCCCCTTTCATCTCATCTTCTTTATCCACGAATTCAAGAAATTCTTTTGAGCAAGTGTTTTCCTGAAAGGGAAGAAGTTGCTTTTCAGGATTTTCTCCAAAAACCATGACTGTAAAATGTGACATTTTTCTACTCCTTTTATTCCTATACTTCTATTTGAATTAATGTTTCATACAAACATTGAGCCTTTCCATTATTAATTATTTTATCCTGATGGAAATGTCCAAAAAACCATTTCCTATATGCAAGTTTTTCTTCTATCGAAGTTAATATTTCTCGTGTAGGACACTTATCATTAATATGATGAGTAAACTCCAATTCTTTCATCCAAGGCTCAGGACAAGTATGAGTAATTACATAATCTACAGATTGTATATTCTTGAACTTTTCTAAAAAATTGATCCAATCTCCGTATGAAGCATCTTCCTGTGACCACCAACTTATCTTAGGTATTCGGTACATCTTATCACTTGACATGGCCCCGCCAAAGCAAAAAAAAGTACTTTTATTGATTGTTACCACTTCATTTTTTTGAATAAAAAAAATGTTTTCTGTAAATTGGTTCGCTTTAGCCCCATAAATAGAAGTTATGGGCATTTTCTCTATCCTATCATAATTTTCGTGATTTCCTGGGATGACAAGTATTTTGTAGGGTTTTTCGGAATACCACCGAGCAAGATACTCATCTTGTTTGTCCGTATTATTATTTGACCATGGAACACCAAAGTCCCCAGCAACAATAACAATGTCAGGAAGAGTACCAAACTGAGACATAATAGAACTATTCGTAAGCTTGTAATAATCAATATTTCCATGGGTATCTCCACTAACTATTATTTTCATCTATCTTTTCCTTCTGTGCCCTCAAGAATTTTCCATATGAAGTTCCGTTTTTATAGTACTCTCCTTTTATAATATCTACAATAGTCATATCTGTCAAGAATTTTATTCCTAATTGCCATTTTTCATCTTTTTCAAACGTTTTTTTAATCTGTACCAATATATCCACTGGATCATCTTTTGGTACATAAAAATCACTGGAATCATGAACCATCCCCGACGTAGGTACTGTGGCTTCACAAAATAGACCTTTTTGACTATGATTCCAATCATTTATGCATTGCATAATAATGCATACTTCATCAGTCTGTATAGTTGAATTTGAGGATATATTTACTAATTCTGCAACCTCTTTCATATTTTCCTGAGGCCTTAAAATTTGCTTTCCTTCCTTATTTTCGGTACAACAAAGAGATAGCATTGGTAGTCTTCGTATTGCTCCGAACCTAGATCGAATATAGCCATGCTCTTTAGCAAAAGCTTCATTTCTTTTTATTCGTTCCATCAACCCTACGTATGTATCAAAAAATTGAGTTCTAATAAATTTAGCAACTGCATAATATTTCCAAATTTTCTCATCCTCTCCTATATATCGTTCCTTCATTTCTTCTACGGATTCTTGTAATTTCATATTCTCTATAAAAGAATCAATTCTATTTTCAGACCAAGAAGTTTCTAGTGATGTTTTACTGAATTTCTTAAAAGACATTCCAAAAATCATTCCGAAATTGACAGCTTTAGCATCTTGCCGAAAAGTAGAAAAAGGCTCTATTTTTTTAAGCCTCAGAGCCTCTTTTTCGGTAATAGTTCTTTTAGATGTTTTATGGATTACCTGCATATCTTATATATACAGTTCTTTTTTTGAAAAGTCTATCTCTCTTAAAGAAAATTAAAGGAATCCCTTATATTAGAGTTTCCCTATATATGAACTTCCCATATATTAAAAATTCAAAGAATTGAATCTTAAAAAAGTTAAGTTTTATTATTAATAAACTTAAACTTATTAATAAACTTAAATGAATATTAGGCCTTCGGCCTAATCTATTTATTAAGGGATAAAAGTAGTAGAATTTTTACTTCAATAGTTGTATACATTACAAGTGAGGTTACTATGAAAATTATTTCTCTTACATTAAAAAATTGGATGAACATCTCTGATGCGTCCTTATCCTTCTCAGATGGAATCAATGTGCTGTCCGGTGCAAATGGACAAGGAAAGTCTTCAATATTTGCAGCTATTGCATTTTTACTTGCGGACAAGACTAGAGACTCTACGTATAAATCTTTTATTAAAAATGGAGAATCTTTTTTTAATGTAAAGATGGAAGTAGATATGGGTGTGAATGATATTATGACATTCGACTATACGGGAAAAGAGTCTACCTGTAATAAAGAAGTCACATATCAAACTGCAACCTATAGAGGGGAGGAAGCCAATAATTTCATTAAATCTTCTTTCGATCAACATATGCTTGAAAATGTAATCTTCCTTTTACAGGATTCTATTCCTATTACTACCATGAGTCCTGCAGAAAGAAGGGATATTTTTAAGAAACTATTTAATTCTGATTTCACGGAGACCTTAAATAAAATAAAAGCAGATCAGAAAGAAATTGATACAAAAATTGTATCCTTATCTACTGAAAGAGAGCTACTGAAAACAAAAACGTACATGGAATTTAGAATTCCAGATATAGACTTGTCTAAATTAGATCAATTAAATAAAGAATTAATAGAAAGTCAAAATTCTGAACAGGATCAAATACGGTTTAAGGTGTATGCCGATAAGTTAAGAGACTTAAACTCAAGACGAGATGAATTAAGTAATCTTGCCAAGAGTAAAGAAAAAATAAATGCATCTATTGATCAAGTGTCTCAAAAAATATTGATTACACAAAATGAAGAAATTTCTCAGCAACAGCAAAGGGAAACTAAAAAAAATTTTCTTGAAACACAAAAAAAGGAATTTCAAGAAATAAAAAGTAATAGTGCATTAAATAATTTTGATGCTCAGATAGAAGAGAAAACAAAAAGAAAAAATCAAATAGTTCAGGACTTGATTGAAGCAAAAACTTCCTATCAAATAAATTTAGGATATCTAACTACTCATAAAAAGGGTCTTTGCCCTTCTTGTGGGCAAATTTGTTTACCTGAAAATATTGAAAAATATGAGAAAATTGTAAAAGAAAAAGAGGGGGTTATAGCCAGCATAGAAAAAGAAAAAAAAGATATCGAAACAGCTATAATAGCTCTTGCTCAAAAAAAAGAAGAATATCTCTCCTCAATAAGAACTAAAGAAAAAGAATTGTCTACTCTAAATAGTGATATTGCTTTATTGTCTTCTAAGATAGAAAATCTTGCAGTACAAAAAGCAAATTTTGAGAAAGAAAAAGAAAGATTAGTATTGCAATTAAATGAGTATCAGACAGCACAGATAACTTTATTAACTAAAATTTCAGAGTTGGAGGAATGGGTAAATTCAAATAAAATTGAAATTAAGGAAAATACTTCTCGTCCCAAACAAGATATCCAAAAAGAAATTGATGAGATTTCTCGACAAATTCAAGAAAATGCAATCCATGAAAAAATAAATGTTAAGTCTGCCGAAGAGAAAAAACAAGATAGTGTAAAAATAACACAGCTATCTGAACAAATTGGGAATTTAACAATCTCGAGTAAAAAATTAACCGCTGTGCAAGATGTGTTTACAAATTCGTTTCCTTCTTTTATTAATATAAAAGCATGTCGATTATTAGAAGATCATATGAACGACTTTTTTTCCAGTACAAAAGATGGGTTTAAGACTTCTCTTCAGCAAGATAAAAAAGGAATCAATTTTTATTACAAGGCTAGGTCTGAACCTAAATGGAACCCTATTCGAATGACTTCCGGTTTTGAAAGTGATCTTTTTTCTTTATGTTTTAAAGTATCTGTTGCCTATTCATATGGAGCAGACTTTATTATATTGGATGAACCCGATGGGGCTGGGGATGATGAACATTCTGATAAGCTTTTTGATTCTATCATAAATTTAGGAGGGTTTAAACAAATCTTTGTTATTACCCACAAAGAATCGGCATTGCAGTTATTATTAGACAATGGAGCACATGGATATGTAGTAAAAGAAGGTGTTTTTGAAAGTAGGTGAAAGGTGTTGGTTTGGAATATGCTGAGGGAGAAAAGGAAGTATTATTTGTCGCACCGGGGCGACAAAAACTCAAGGAGGTAAGATATGTCAAAAAATGAAAACCCAGATAATACTGTTTGTATAAACAAAAATATTGTAGATGAAAGAGAGGAACTTATCAATTGTTACCGTGGGTGGCTACAATATATAGCAGATATAAGTTTTGGAAGAGATGGGTGTAAATCTGAAAAAGCATTAGGTGAATTAGTAGATGAACTACATCAATATGCCCTTGCTGGTTTACGAGATGAATTTTCTCAATTTCCTCCTGATGTAAAATATGATGAAAATTATTTTCAAGGATATGTTGTAGCGGGGGACTGTGAGGAGTGCTCCTTAAAAATTCAAATGACAAAAGAATGGTTTGACTCACATGAAATTGTTATTGGAAAACCTTGCACAATAGGAAATGTAAGGTTAAAAAGAAATAATTGGCATTCCGAAAAAATAGACTAAATAAATAAGGGGGGTCTCAAAATGGTATCCTGCAAAGAATGTATCTTTTTTTTAGAAGATGTAAAAACTATGGAGAACGGTATTTGTGAAGGACTTTGTAAAAGATACCCCCCGGTTAGAGATTTTAGTTGGAATAAAGTATGGAGTAATCAAGGATGTGGGGAAGGAAAAAAGAACCTAAAAACAGACCGATCAAAAGCAAGAAACTCTTAGAAAGAGATTACAAAGAATTACAGATTTCTTCTTTATTTATGGCGCGAGCACTTGGGATTATATTAAAAAATACAGAAGGAATTATAGTAAATAATTTAGAAATTCTCCCCGAATACCCAAAAAATAAAAAATTTATTGTATATCGGGATAGGAGTCAAATACGGTTCTGCGAATATCCCGAAAGTCAAGAAAATTTAACTGAGGGAACCTCGGTATTGTTACATCATATTAAGCCAACCCCCTAAAATAGAAAATTCTTTGTATTTTTAAAAAAGACTAATTAAGTACAATGACTAGAGAATACTTATATAATCATCTTCATACTATTTTTACTGGTGCATCCGGAGCTTTACCTGAATATGAGTGGGCTGATTTATTACTTCAGTTCTCTTCCGAAATAGAAGGGGGGGAGGATGCAAGAACTTTAATTATTTCTTCAAGTCATTTAACGTTTGCCTATGATCAAGCTGGAGCCTCCCCTTCTCCAAGTTCTGCTACCATTACTGCGACAGCAGTAAATACAGAACTAACTCCCTACTATGATTTTCTAGTAGAGGGAATTTCTCAGCAAAATTCTACATCCAATAGTTATATATATACTCCCCCTATTTCCTATACACTTCTGCCTCAAATTATCACTGTTAAATTAAGAGAAGGTTCTTCAGAAGGTACAGTTTTAGCTCAAGCACAAATAGCCATCCAAGGAACAAAAGCTCTATCTGGGGCAATAACAATCTCTTTATCAAACAACGCATGTGTCCTTCCCACGACAACGCCCGGAGGGGTCGTTACCTATACAGGATCGGGAACCGAAATACGGGTTTGGGAAGGAAACGTACAACTTTCTGTAGATAATGAAAGTGCTCCTTACAATGCACAATCTTTTCGAATAGGGACTCCTATAACAACAAATATAGATTGTGGAACAATTACTCAAACCTATAATGCAGATCATGTACTTGTAGGCGATATGAGTAATATGACAGAAACTACGGCTTCTGTAGAATATCCAATTATTGTTACTAACTCGGCAGGACAAGAAACTACATATTACCGATTACAGGTTTTTTCTAAAGCAATTCAAGGACAGGAGGGGTCACAGGGACTTCCCGGAGAAGATGGGATTACTCCCGTAGTTGCTACTGTATCAAACGAGATTTGTGCGCTCCCTGCTGACATGAGTGGAAATGTATCCTCCCATGTTGGTTCTGGAACTTTAATTCAAGTATTTGAAGGAACTACACAATTACAGTTTACTACAGGAACTCCAGTTGCGGGAGAATTTTCTTGTGGGACCCCTACTTTAACTCCTGATCCTTCGATTACCGTAGGAGCAAGAAGTGTAAGCGGATATAACTGTCTTGTAGGAGATCACTCTGGATTTTTGGCAGGAGTAGATTCTGTTGTAATTGGATATCCTCTTACAGTTGTGCATTCTAATGGGGAATCTTTTCCCTTAACAGTTACCCAAAACATTACAAAATCTAAACAAGGATATACTTCACAATATGTTTCTGTTTCAGGAGAGCAAGTTTTTAAATACTCTTCTACTGAATCTCCTATTCCCTCACCTACTTCAATAATATTAACTGCTAATTTATATGGAGGGTTAACAACTTATCAATGGCAGTATTATAATGTAGGAACTTCATTATGGGCAAATCTATCGGGAACTTCTAATACTCAAACATATACATTAACTTATAATCAAAGTGAATGGTCTACTGCAACATTACGAATTCGTTGTGTTTCGGGGGATTATAATGATGAAAAAACTATTGTTAAATTATATGATGGGACTGATAATATCTCGCTTGTTTTCTCTAATGAATCTTTTTCTTTTCCTGCCTCTGTTTCCGGAGTTATTGAAAGCTCTGGGTATGTAGGCTCTGGAACGGATATACATGTCTACCAAGGAATAACTGAGCTTGTATATGATGGGGTTGGGGCATTAGCAGGTACTTGGAAAATTAATTCAACTACTCCTACCAATATTACTGTGGGAACTCCTTTTGTAGATCAAGGAAATTATGTTACAGTTCCCGATCATTCTGGAGTAAGTTCTTCAATTGATAATGCTTCGATTGAATATACTATTACAGGAAAAGATTCAAATGGATCAACCTTTAATTTCTCTAAAAAACAAGTGTTTACTAAATCAAAAGCGGGTGCAGATGGGATAGATGGGGCAGACGGTGCTGATGGAGCGGACGGGGTAAATGCAAGATCGGTTAAAATGACCTCCTCTGCGGGATTGGTGTTTGCATATAATACAGAAGGAGCTAGCCCTACTCCTTCAAATACTACAATAACAGCAAATACAGTAAACACCATAGGAACTGTATATTATCAATTTTTCAAAAATGATGTATCTGAAGGGGACCCGAGTCTATCCAATGAGTATATATATTCTCCCAATCCTTCTTTAAGTTCAATGCCTGAAAAAATAGAAGTACAAATTAGAGAGGGAGCTGATGATAACCCTATTTTAGCAAGAGATCAAATCTCTATAATGGGGGTTAGGCAAGGTCAGCATGCAATTACGATTACGAGCACAAATGAATCTCATACTATCCCTACTGATTCTGCAGGAACTCCTGGAAGTGGAATATATACAGGGTCAGGAACAAAAATAGAAGTATGGGAAGGGGCAACAAAGCTACCAACTAATAATGTTCCTTCCTATGCAAATTCTACGTTTAGAGTAGCTGTAGGAACTGCAACAGGGATAACTGCGAATGCAAGCCCTGTTCATAATGCCTATGATTTTACCATCGGTAATCATTCAAACATGACTGCGAACACAGCTACTATTTCTTATACAATAACGGTAAAAAATAGTGCAGGAATCGAAACAACTTATACCTCTCTTCAAACTTTTTCAAAATCGAAAGCAGGTGTAGATTCCATTCGCTATTGGATAGAAAGTACTACTGCATCAGTTAAAAAAGATAGTGGGGGGGTTTTTACTCCTGCCTCTGTAACAGCGTTTGCAAAATCGCAAGTAGGAGAAGAAAGTGCTAGTAATTATTCCGGATATTGGTATACGTATATTTCAATAGATGGAATAAATGAAGGTAGTCAAACTCCTGTAAGCTTAAACAATTCCGCATCTATTACTCCTTCAGCATCTGCAAAATGGGTGAGGTTTAAGTTATATACCGATTCTTTAAGACAGAATCTTGTTGACCAATATACGGTTCCTATTGTAGAGGATGGGATAAATTCCATCACTGTGTCATTAAGTAATGAAATAGTATCTCTTCCCTCTGACTATTCGGGAAATGTTACAAGCTATGTTGGTTCAGGAACTACTATTTCAGTATTTGAAGGTTCAACTCAATTAGCATTTACTACAGGAACTCCAGTTGCGGGAGAATTTTCTTGTGGAACCCCCACTATTAACCCAAATCCTTCTATTACTGTAGGAGCAAGAAGTGTAAGCGGAGTAAATTGTTTAGTAGCGGTTCATTCAGCTATGTCATTAACTGTCGATACTGCAATTATTACCTACCCTCTTTCAATCATGAGAGCAAATGGAGCGACTTCTACTTTTTATGCTACTCAAACAATTACAAAATCGAAACCTGGAAGTTCAGGAACCTGGCCTTCTGAAGATGGGTTATTAGGGTACTGGTCTTTTGATAGTACTGATAGTATTCCAGATGGACCCAACCCCATTTATAGAAAAGATGTTTTTACAGATACCTCTGATTTTGTTGTAGTGGGGACTAATGCTAAAATAGAGTATATAGATGGACACTTACGATTTACAAAAGCTGGAGGAGCAAGTTCAGGGTTTGCATTAAATAGAATATTAACAGTTGGAACAAATATACGATTACGAGTACGATATGTATTAGGTTCGGGTACCCCCAATGGTTACCAGTTACAAATGGTTAATTCTGCGTTTTCCTATTACACAGGAACAACAATCATCCCTTCAGATGGGCGATGGGTTACAATCAATGCAACCGTAACATCAAATACTTCGAATGTATATTGGTATCTAGGAAATTATTCTGCTACTGATTCTTATGCAATAGAATTTGATTTTCTTTATTTAGGAGATGGATCGTATTTATCAGAAATAGAAGATGATTCAGGGAATGAAAATAAGGCTTTAATTGTAGGAGCAACTCCTTTACCGGGAATTGCTAAGAATGGAATTGCACTTGATGGAAATAACGATTATATCCAATTACTTTCTACCTTTAATAGAAGTTATGATTTAAATATGTCAGTATCTTTATGGTTTAAGATTCCCTCTACTTGGACATGGGATACAGCAGGGAGTCATACTATTTTTGGAAGTTCAAATTATGGAGCGGGTGGTGGAGGAATTTATCTTAATACTCATACAACAGTTAATTCTATATTTCCTTCAATACGAGCAACAACTCCTTCTTTTATGATAACTGCTACAAGTACCTCTATTTCAAGAGATACTTGGTATCATATAGTTATCAACTATTCATCAAAAGTACTTTCTTATTATGTAAATGGGGTATTAAAAGGAAGTGTAACAAATACTTATTCAGGAACATTTGATCAGCCTTATTATTTAGGGAAAGGCACCTCAAATGGAACACCAACTTCTCAGTTTTTAGCTTGCTCTGTTGATGAAGTGCGAATGTATATGAAGGCTCTTACTACTGAAGAAATATTAGCTTTATATACATTAAAAACAGTTTCTGCGGAAAATAAATTACAAGAAAGTGAAGAAGAGCAGTTACTAATACCAACCTTACAATTATCGGCTAATTCCGTTATTAACAAGTTTCCCGACAATCCTGCAGGGATTATCTACAGAAGTCCTATTGGTTGGCCCATAGATGAAGATGGTTGGGAAGAAATGGATGGAGAGACAGTTGAAGTAGTGAATGGGGAATTATCTATATCTAGAGTTGTTGCTTCAACACATCGATATATTCGTAGGGTGTCAACTAATCCAAGCTCCAAACAGGTAATCTTAAAAATTAAATATGATTCGCGTCTTTATTCTATAGCGATGTATAATGGGTCAGCATATATTGTTCTCTGTATAGCCACTCAAATGGTGCGCGAGGGGGATTATTATATCGCTTCTTTTTATAATAATCTGCCTTCTATTTCCAACACCTATTTTGATATAACCTTATCGTCTTCTATAAGTGATGCAATAATAATATCTGATATTTATATAGGTACAGGAGCTAACCTCAACCGCGCTCTTAATGAAGCCTCTGATACTACTCATCTTATTAATAATGGTGTATTGCCTGTTATTGAGGATGGAAAAGAATATTTGCATTTTAATGGCAAGACTTCAAAATTATATTTTGATGGGCCTCTTATTGGAGCAAAAGGTACTATTCTTTTCGATAGAAAACGTATTTCAGAAGCAATAGGAACAAACGATTATATTATTGATGATTACGTTCCTGGTACTTCAGGAGCACGAGTATTTTTTGATAATACTGACAATAAATTAATCCTTGCCTATCAAAATGGAAGTGGAACAACTCAGTATGTATTTATAACTGATGCAGGAAGAACAGAGGTTACTAACTCTCATTTAGATGGGTTTGCCTGGGGTGGTGGATTTATTTATGCAATTGAAGACGG
>Ga0265297_10011740_pt1 | contig 10665 bp, 14 predicted proteins | sample Munlanlwell13791_FD_192502 | JGI IMG/M metagenome (GOLD analysis project Ga0265297, IMG submission 192502) | Leachate microbial communities from a municipal landfill in Southern Ontario, Canada - Leachate well 137-91 | ecosystem: Engineered > Solid waste > Landfill > Unclassified | place...
AGGTTGACGGGCGTATACCAAAGGCCTTGACTTGTGGATAACTATATGTTATATTGTGAGCATGAAAGAGATTCTGCACAATGACCATTGCGTGAGGTGCAAAAAGACGGACGTTCCGCTCACGAGATATGCGTTCAATGCGAAGAAGAACGGAGATAAGGCTGTATGGTTTATGTGCCGAGCGTGTTGTCTTCTCCGGAGGAAAGCCTATCGTGAGACAAAATCCGGCGGTAAGGCAATACGCAAGGCCGCGAAAAGGTATTACGAGAAGAACAAGGATAAGTTTCGGGAATGGGCGAGGAAGAGGAAATTGAGAGAAAACGTATGACGAAAGAAGTCACAGGCTTAGGCATTGGAAATGTGATTGCCGCGATCTTATCATGGACGGCTAATCATTCTATCGGCTGGTGTATTGTTCACACTCTCTAGCAGGGGAGGTTATGAAGATGCGGGAGAGTTTGATCGAACGGGTGTTAAGTACGAGGATTTGGAGTTGACATTTAACTGAAAAATAAGATATAATTCAGGTATGATTAACCTCACCTCTGCGTAGTTACCGTCAACTAAGACGGCGAAACTATGCAATATGATTTTCGCAAAAGCAAAGTTTACGAAATGGTACGCGGGCATTAAATACTACACTCGCAAGGATTGGAGAGAAGATTGTCACGTTTGTCGATGTACTCATATCAGAAGGTGGAAGAAAGATTGGAAGCGTCAAACAGCTATCAAGTCTCGCCGTAGGAAGATAGAGGACGAAACGCCGTACAAGAAGTTGAGCGATCCTTGGTACTTTGATTGATCTATTTGACATATTCGGCAAAGTAAAGTACAATGTTCTACATGACTAGTCTTCATGCAATCAATCCTACGTCAGAGGTTTGGGATTCTCCCATTCACCGGTAGGATTTTTTGTTTCAAGTTAGAGTATGGAAGATAAAAAAGTAAAAAAGGATGGTACACTTTCCAAGCAGGGCGAGGGCGGAGGGAACCATGCCGGTACACAGGGACGTAAGCCTTCCATTGATAAGTTTGCTTCGGAAGAACTGAAGGCTTTGATCGCTAAGAAGTGGGTCGCAATGGCGCAAGAGTTAGCAATCCCTTATCTTGAGTCTGTTTTTAAAGACAAGACTGCTAACCACGATATCAAGAAGCGCGCGGCAGATACTATTCTGGATCGTGCGTTTGGTAAGGCGAAGGAATCTATGGACATCACCAGTAACGGGGAATCTATCTCTCCTAAGCCAGAACAGGTAGAGCGTTTTGTTAAACGGCATAAATGAGCTTCACGAAAGAAGACGCTGATGTGTTCTACGGTCAAGCCCGGGAAGACTTGATAGATTTTTGTATCGCTACTGATAAGAATTATGACCCTCAATGGTTCCATGAGAAGATTGCGGAGGCGTTGATGGCCGTAGAGCGTGGAGAGATTAAGCGGTTGATTATTGAAATGCCCCCACGCCACGGCAAGAGTGAGCTTTGCACGATCAAATTCCCCGCATGGGCATTGGGCAGAAATCCTGATCGTGAGATTATTACAGCGTCCTATTCGGACGATCTTGCTCGTAAGTTTGGTGGTGAGTGTAGAGACTTGATGAATGAGGCAAGCTATAAGGCTATTTTTCCACAGCTAGCCCTACGAGAAGATACAAAGGCAAAGAACTACTGGAGAGTGACCTATAAAGAAGGCAAAGAAGTTGAGCAAGGTGGTGGATATATGGCTGTTGGTGTCGGAGGCCCGGCGACTGGGTCTGGCGCAAAAATCTTCTTAATTGATGATCCTATTAAGAACAAAGAAGAAGCGTATAGTGAGACCATGCAAGAGAAAGTATGGGACTGGTATACACACGTTGCTAGAACGCGATTGGAGAAGGACGCGGCCGTGATTATCATTATGACCCGCTGGCATGAGTCGGATCTTGTTGGTCGCGTATTAGAACGATCAGAAAAAGGAAGTTTGCCGTGGACACGCATTACATTCAAAGCCATTGCTGATGATGATGAGGAGTTTAGGAAGTCCGGTGAGTCTCTTTGGCCTGATAAATACTCTACGGAAGATTTGAAGAATACGCGCATAGATGTAGGCGAACAGGCTTGGTATGCGCTCTATCAACAGACGCCTCGATCCGTTGAGACGCAACAGTTTCGCGGCGAATGGATGAGAAAGACGTTCACGGATAAGGATTTGGAGTTTAAGACGATCAACCGCTTTGCAACGATTGATGTGGCGGACGCAGAAAAAGAGGGCGCAGATTTTACGGGCGTTACTATCGCGGATTGGGATGCAGACAATAATTGGTTCTTACAGCATATCAAACGTCATAGGCTAAACATTCTTGGACTTATTGACCTTATTTTTGAGATTTGGATCAATTGGAAACCGATGAAGATCGGCGTTGAGAAGAAAGCTTTTGAGTACCAAGTCAAACCACTCTTGAAAGAACGAAGTGAGCAAACAGGTATCTATCCCGTTGTTGTAGAGCTTGAACATGGAGGCAGACAAAAGGAGGCGCGTATCTTGGGAGCTTTACAAGGTAGGTTTGAAAGTGGTAAAATAGTGTTTAAGGAAAATGCGAGAGACGATACGGAAGCGTTGAAAGGTGAGCTTTTTACGTTTCCGAAAGGTAGGTACGATGACTTGAGTGACGCGCTTGCATACATAGAGCAGATAGGTTCGCGTCCATTCTCGCCGCAGAAAAACATCATGTCACAGACGCAGAGAGAGCTACTGGAGTACCGGCAGAGCCAGCGTAAACGTTCTACTCTTTCCTCAATTCGCAAGCTATGATCGTAAAACTGGAAGCATTGAACATTTACCGCATCGAGCCGGAGACAGACGCGGAGCAGTTCCTCGTTGGCCAGCTATTCAATTCATTCCTTACAAGCAAGGTTACAGTCAAAGTGGTTGGAAATGGTGGAGAATTGACTTTAACGGGTGGTAAAGAAGACTTAGGAGATAAAATTAAAGCATATTTCCCTATATGAGTGAGATTTTTAGCGAGATTGAGGCTTTCAACAAGAAGAAAGCAGAGAAGGAAATTAAGGAGCGTATCGAGAACATAAACAAGATTGCTGATGAGATCGTTGAGCTTATCAAGGCAAAGGATTTGAGCTTTGAGGATGGCCGATACCTTTTAGATACGGTGGGAAAGAAGATCAGTGCAAAACTCAATGGCGTTAAGATTACGCCATTTCTATGATTCCGCAGATTTTCAAAGATCCGACAGAGGAAGAACGAGATCGCTTTGAACATGATGAGGCAACGCTTCATTGGCTTTCTGATCTCTATAGCCAGTTCAGTCAATGTTACAACCTTCGGCAAGAGCCACTAGACATCATTGGCGGTCGTACGCTTCAACAGTTTTGGGATGATTCAGAGCGTGATTATGCCGTCGTTTTGAGTGAGATCGAAGATCCAAACGATCCAGTCGTTCAGTATCAGTCTACAATTTCTCGTGATAAGGCGAACGTCTTTATTGCTCATATTGCTAGCGGTCTGATGTATCCTGATGTGATCGCGCAGAACGAGGAACAGGGCATTGATCGTATCATGGGGCGCGTTGGATCATCTTTGCTTTATTGGGCGCATAGACAGGACGGATGGCCTAATGAGAGTGGGCAGTTGAAGTCTGAACGATACGCCCACTCATGCGTTGTCAAAGGCACATCGGCAGTACTTGATACGGTTGGTAAGGATGGATTAGAGAGCGAGGAAGTACCTATTGAGGAGCTTTACGTGCCTAATTTCTGGCAACCGAACATCCAAAAGCAACCTATTATCTTCCGTGGTAAACTAAACGTGACATACGAGGAAGCGGAGGCAATGTTAGGGCATTTAGATAACTTTAAGCATGTAGAGCCGGGTAGTGGATGGATTGATAATATCTTCTTGCAGTCACCGGAACTAAAATCGGAGTTTCAAGGGATTGTTGAGGATAACAAGGTTTCAATCCTCTATGTTTGGAAGAACGCACGACAAAAGGAGCTTGAAGAATTGAAGAAGAAGCGCAAGGTGCGAGCGAAAGCGAAGCGTGCCTGTTTTTACAATGTATTGGTAAATGGTATCCCGATGTTCCCGCTTGATAACCTCTTGCCGTATAAGCATGGGTATTACAATGTCTCGAAGTGTATTTTCGAGATGTTCCGATCCGACTTCTTTTATGGCAATTCTTGCCCTAACAAGATGATGGAGGACAAGAAGTGGAAGGATGCGTGGAAGACGCTTTTACGATTCAAAGGGAAGTTGGGCACGTTGAAACCGCAGTTAATCATTGGCGGTACGTTAGATGAGCAGATCGTACTCCCGGCGGCGCAGACATCTATCCCAGAAGGTATCGAGATCAAGCCTGTTGAGGGTATCCCAGACGGGATCACGCAATCGGATATCAGCCTTATGCAAATGGGCGATAGCGAGATAGATCGTAGTACCGTATCTCCGTCTACTTCCGGCCAGAGGCCAGATAGTACGCAAACAGCACGTGCAGAGGTCATTCAGGCGGCGAACGCAGAGAAGCTATTGGAGCCGTTTACGCGACAGTTCGCTTTCTTCCAACAGTCCCGTTCGTTCCCGATCCTCATGGCTCTTTTGCAATACATCCCACGCAAGAGCATTAAGAAGATCGCTATCCCAGATCAGACACTCGAAGACGGCTTAATGGGTACATTCGAGATCATCTTTGAGGATATTCGAGAATTGGAAGGCGAGGACAGACTTGCCAAGAGCTTTGAAATTAGGAAGACAGAACAGAAGAGTCGCCGGAAGGGTACGCCGAAGGATCAGGCATACATTTCCCCTTCGTATGTCGAGGATGTGAAGTTTTATCTATTCAGCGACGCGACGGCTGGTCTTGCGGATAAGAACCTCGTTCGTCAACAGGAGTTCCGAAAGGATATTGAGATGTTCCTCAAGTTCTTCCCTACAGATGTTGTCCCTCGTGAGATTCTCATGGAGTATGTACGGATGAAGGGATACAATGAGCGGTTCATCGCTAAGGGACAGGATCAAACGGCTATGCCACCTTCGGTTCCTCCGAATGCTGTAGGTGCAGAAGACGTGGCAACGGAAGATGGTGATATGGTCGCTAACGCCGCGTCTAAGGCCACAATGGGCCAAGCATTACCTAACCTCGTATGATTCCATCACCTACTATAACAACATCGCTAGCAGCTTTTAGAGAAGAATACAGCGGGTATAGCCACCCTTTCGAGCGTGCAGATGTGATCTTGGCGAAAATGGATGCAGGTCAGCGCACGATGTACTTCGAGGCGATAAAGTTTATCGTAGACAGCGAGCCGTTCAAGACAGAAGTTAGAGAATGGAAGCGTGGATTGGTTGAGACACTTGCAATGGAAGCGAAAGCGGATGAACGGGAAGCGTATCGCGCCACGCTTCTTGCGATAAAGCAGTTTGAACAACGTCTTGTCTCTCTCGCTGGAAGACTACACGCAACGACAGTTAATGAGATGAGCAAGAAACTTTGACGTACTAACTAAATGTAGCGTATACTATACCTATGAAAAAGACTGCCAAGAAGGCCGCAAAGAAAATGCCGCCTATCGCCGTTCTCAAGAAGAAGAAAAAGAAGTAACTTCAAAACAAGTTACGTCGTGCTTATGGATGGAGCTATGCCGCTTCAGCCCTTGGTTGCACGACTCCAAGAGCAAGCGGTATAACTCCCTCCATAATAGGGAGTTTTTTTATGGAGTATTTGTCTCTGCTCCGGGGACGTAATGGAGTATTTGCTGTGCTCCGCAGCCTTCTATGAAACCAGAGAAGAAAACAGACGCTCCACCGTCGGAAAATGTGGAGGAGATCGAAACTCCTACAAACGATGAGGTTCAAACAGACGAAGGCACCGAACCAGAAGGTGAAGACGTCGAAAAACAAGAAGAATCTTACTACAAGCAAGAGTACGAGAAGTTGCAGTCAACGCTTCAGGAGAAAGAAACGCTTTTAGAGGATAAGGAAAAGCAGATCGAAATCAAAGATCGAGCGATCCAAGCTCTAAAAAAGAAACCAAAAGAATCAGTAGATGATATTGATTCACTCCTAGAAGCGAAACTCGCAGAACGAGATGTAAAGGCTACCGTTAAAACGATTGCCTCTACGCCGGAAGAAGAAAAAGTCATTCTTCACCACTACCACAACTCCATCGTAAAGACTGGTGATCCTGAAACTGATATTCGTAGGGCTTTGGCTGTTGCGAATGAAGGGAGAATACATGACTTACTTGGACGTGAGAAAGCGGATGAGGAAGCTGATGATGCAGTCATTTCTTCATTCAGCGGTGGATACTCCGCTCCGAAGGGAGTGAGGATCAAGTCTCAAGCTCGTAAACTTGTGGAATCGTTGCTTCCTAAGGAAAAGCACAAACACATTAACATTAACTAAACTCGTGTCGTGCCGAGAATGAAAATAACGTATGGCACAAAAAATCCTGCGTGCAAATAAGGGGCATAAAGTTCGTCCGCCTATTATTGGTGCGTCAAGCGAGGTTTTCGCAGTAGGATCACCAGTCACGATTAACTCGGCTGGAAACTTAGCCGTAGCTTCAAGCTCCGGTGAAAAGATTTATGGATTCTGTACCGAATCTGTGACTCTCCTTTCTACGAATGCGAATGGTACAGCTCCACAGACATCTAACTCCGCAGCCATTGGATATGCCCCAGAGGTTATACACTACGATGGCGTTGAGTTCCGATGTCTTGCAGATACGACATTCGCGCAAACGGATATTGGTACATATCTTGATATCGTGACTGAAACGGATGGTGTCGTTATCTTGAACCAGTCTGGTACGACGGCCGGGCAGTTCTTCATTGTCGGTCTTGGATCAGATGTTGATCCGGCAGCCGCAACGAACGATATCATTGTTACCGTCGCAGAACCTCAAGATTCAGCCGCAGCACAGGCCTAATTCATTGATTATCTACACATATGTTGATGACAACTAAGAACGTGTGGCAAGATGTCGTGAATGCCGCCGTGCGTGCAGAGTTCGATTCTTCCAAGGAAGATATCTTGGGAATGATCGACGGAAATACCTTGTTTACCGAATATGAACCAGATACGCCGAATGAGCAGGTTTCTGGCGTTGCCGGGCCGGGGTATGGAACATTGACTGTTGAAGGTCAGGAATACGGAGAAAACGAAATGTATCGTGAATATCCTATTTCCGCGACGCTTCGCAAGTATTCTTCTAAGCTCTCTTGGACGGAAGAAGACTTGCATTGGCTCTCTAAGGCCAACCAACAGAAGCGAGTAAACAAGATTGGTGAAATTTCGTCTAACGCCCTCCGCCCATTGGTCGGAAACGTGAACCGAGACATTGCCAAGTTGATTTACCTCTCTCTTGGTACAACCTTCTTCACGGGTGGCGACGCTGTTTCCCTCGTGAATGCGGCTCACCCTATCCGTGCAACGGGTTCTACGCAGTCAAATACGGCTACGGGAGCTTTCGCAGCCTCTACACTCCGTACGGCCATTGATGCGATGAATCGCTTTCAGGGTCAGAACGGTGTCCAGCTTGGCAAGGTTCGTCGCTTTGCTCTCGTGGGCGGTATCGAACAGGAAGCGGCTTTCCAACAGGTTCTTGATTCCATGTATGGACCGGGAAATGCAAACCTTGGCTTGCAGACATCTTCTCGCGCACAGTTCTCTGCTCGTGGTGTTCAGGCCTCGTACATCATCTTGCCGGAAATCCCGTCAACGTACTCCGCGTACTGGTGGGTTATTGATCTTGATCGCGCAGTCAATCGCCTCTTCCTCGGTTGGGGTTGGAAGCCTCGCGCTGCAAGTGAAACGATCCCGGGCAATGGAACGTACGAAGTGGACGCCTCTACGCTCGTTGCACCATTCGCAATGGGTTGGCAGTTCATCTACGGTTCTACTGGAGCAGTTTAATTCCCACACTAACGACACACTATGGACGAAAAAAATAAAGGTTTAGTGATCGGATCGTCCGTCATTGCTCTCGGTTGCGCGTTGGTTGCGGTAGCTATTATTATGGCTCCGCAACCTTCACCATCGAACGTGACAATGGGCGGAGATACGAATACGAACCCGGCTCCTGTCGTGGTGTCGGGAAATCAAGAGTCCCAAGAGTCTTATGGGGCGGCAGTTGATGAAACGACTGTTTGGACAAGCGGGCAATTCACGAATGATCTTACGGTCAGCGATGACCTCACGATTGCTGGTGATACCGCTATTACAGGCGGTGCTACCGTCGGAACGACGCTCTCCGTAGGTGGAGAAGTCACGGCTCCGTATCTTGACCACATTGCTCGTGGAACGATTACTTCCGCGTCTACCTCGACGCAGACGCTCTGTTCTATCCGCAATGAGTCAGGAAGTACGCGCGTTCTTAAGAATGTCTATGCACTCTTTGGCGCGACTTCGCGCGTTACATCAACGGAACGTATCTCATTGTCTGTTGGGCCTACGACGGCAACAGGGACGACTTTAGGCACGGATCTCTTGTGGGACTCCATGCCAACGTTCTCCTCTGTTTCTTCTACCGTGACGCCTACTTCTACACTTATGGATTCAACGTATGGTCTTGTTGAGTGGTATGACGATGATTATATCGTCTTAACCGCCGCACAGCCTACGTCTACTTCTCCATATAGCGGGTATTGTTACGCAGAATGGAACTAGCGCACTCCCTCACCCTCTCTCTAAAGAGGGTGGGATGAGTACACTAACTATTTCAACTATGACAAGTGAATTACGCAATCTTTTAAGTGACGCCTTCGGTGATCGAGATATCGAAATCATCACAAGGCTCGTGAATGATAACCAATTCGAGCATATCGGAGCGGCGATCACGATTGATTCAAAGGAGAAAGAGGACGTTTTACAGCGTTTCTTGCTCCGCACACGTCCTGTTTCCGTCCCACAAGAGGAATCATCTGTGTTAAAGGAACTTCGTACCGCGGAGGCGAAGGGTAAAGGCATCTCTTCCCCAGAAGAAGAAGCGGAGTGGCAGAAGAAGTTTGACGCTGAAAAAGCAGAACGTGAAGCGAAGTTTAGCGGGAAGAAGGCAGAGGAGGTTGAGATCAAAGAGGAGGTAAAAGAGGAAAAGGTTGAGGAGCCTGTTGAGGAAGTGAAGCCTAAGAAGCGAGGACGTAAACCAAAGGCTATTGCGCCTTCAGGTAATGTTTAATCTATGAACAAGAAAACAGTATTTATCATCCTAGGAGCTATCGCCTTATGCGCTTTCCTTTTCCTAGGATCGGGGAAATTCGGGGGAGGTCTCGTTTCCTATAATCGGTCATCGGTTACTATCGGAACATCCGCCTCCCCTATTACGCTCACAAATACGAACGTCACATCTTCGGCATTGAGAACGGATGGTATGCAAGACGTTGCTGTTGGGTACTCATACCTTCCGAAATCGCTTAATTCTAAGCTGTATCTTCAAATCGAGCGTTCATTGGATAACGGAAATACTTACGTTCCATACTCATTGCTCGACACAACGTCTTCGACGTCTCAAGTGTTCAATTACACATATGGAGCGACGTCTACGCAAGGTATTTCTGTTCTCGTTCCTAGTAATTACATCGCTGCAAGTGGAACGACGATCACAGGATCATTCGATCTCAAACTCGTAGCAGATTATCTACGTATCGGTGTAAGAGAATACACATCTTCGACATACGGAACGGCATACGTGCAGATGTTAATGAACGATTAGTATGCTACGGACGGTATTCGTACTCATCGTCCTAATCATCAGTCTCTTTTCTCTTGTAAAACTTGCAACTTAATGAAAAAAGCCATCCTTTTCCTCGTTCTGCTCTCCATTTCAGGACTGCTTTGGTACGCACGTACGACGGAAACGTTTGGTGCTGGTATAAAAATATCAGAATTGCCAACAGATACTTCATTGGAGTCTACGGATTACCTTGTTTCGGTTGATTCTACGCCCGCCACGAAGAAAACAACGCTCGCAACAGTCGCTGACGCTGTTTTTGACTATATTTCAGGGCTTGGAAACTATGTTTTGGCTCTCGGCACGGGTTCAACGGTCGGTGGTGAGGATATCTGCCTTGCCGACGGAACGAATTGCCAGAGTGAGGCTGATACGCTCGCTACTGTTACCGCTCGCGGGGCTACGACTTCGGACGCGGTAACGTTGAATGGAGGCGCGACTGTCTCCGCTCTCACGGTATCCGGTCTTTCGTCTCTCGCGACGGCTACGATGACAAGCGGAACGTCTACGGACTTTTATTCTACACTTGGACGATTTAGCGCAGTCACGACTACGGACTTACGTGCGAATAGTGCGACATTTGGTATCGCGACTATTGCCGGGCAGGACGTGTGTTTAGAAGGTGGAACAAACTGTCCTACAGTTGCAGGAACTTCTACATGGTACGGCCCAATCGGCATGTCTACGGCGACATTCACAAGCGCAACGGGTTCTGATTTGTTCTCTACGATGATTCGAGGGACGAATGGCGTATTCGCCACGGATGTTGTCGTCGGTGGACAGTCTGTTTGTCTTGAAGACGGAACGAATTGTCAAGCTGGTAGCGCAAGTTCTGATACGCTTTTATCTGTGACAAATAGAGGTGGAGTAGCAACCTCTTCGCTCTTCTTCTATGGCGGGGCTACGACCTCAAACTTGACCGCTACGGGTACTACAGCTCTTCAAGGGG
>Ga0265297_10011741_pt1 | contig 10664 bp, 9 predicted proteins | sample Munlanlwell13791_FD_192502 | JGI IMG/M metagenome (GOLD analysis project Ga0265297, IMG submission 192502) | Leachate microbial communities from a municipal landfill in Southern Ontario, Canada - Leachate well 137-91 | ecosystem: Engineered > Solid waste > Landfill > Unclassified | place...
CCGAAATGCTCGAGGCCCTGCTTTACATTGTCATGAACTCGGTGAAAACCACCGAGGCCGATGCCCCCTGGCTTCACGCGAAGTAGCGGATGCGTTTCTGGATGTCCGTGTTGATGGAGTGATACGGTTGGGTCAGGTTGCCCGGGGAGAACAAGGTTTGGCGCATGGACTCGGCGTCATCGTTTCCAATCGCATCCGTGAAAATAGGCTTCAGGTAATTGATCCCGATTTCCGAGGGTTTCATCAGGACGGGATCATAGAGCGCGGGATGCATTTTTCTGGCATGGATCAGGCCCCAGCGGTCGCGGAATCGGTTCGCGTCGTAACCTTCCACATGGAACCCGTTGTCCCTCGTGTATTGCAGGATGGAGACCGCGTTGTTGCGGCCTTCTGCCAGCAGATCGACGGTTTCCGCCCCGAGTTGCGCCGCATAAAACCGGTCGAACAATATGGGCCGTCCGCCCCGCTGGGTGTGGCCGACTTTTCTGGTGAAGATCGCTTCCTTGGCGGAGTTGCCCCGGCGGTAGAGCTGAAAGCATTGATCGCCGATCATCTTGATAAGCCGGGCCCGGAGCGCGTCGCCCGCCCCGCTCAAGACCATGTTGCCCGCGGGCTCGGTGGTATCGTTTGCCCGCACCCATTCATCGGGTTCGCTCGGATAATTCAGCCCCAGGTCGTTGTCGACGGTCTTGGGAGCGAGGACCACGGGCAGGCGTTCGGCCAGGGGCTGCAAACCGTTGAGCGTGCCGTCGCCGCCGATGCAGATGAGCCCTTCAATGCCCAGCTTCTTCAGCCGGGACACCACAAGACCGAGCGCCTCCGCCTTGTCGGAATCCACATAGTCGCGCGACGAGCCGATCAAGGTGCCGCCTTTTGTGGGGTCGAGTTCGGGAATCTCCTGGAACAACGGGTTGAGGTGGACGTGGGGAATCCGGGGATTGAAGAGGCAATTGAAACCTTTGATCAGGCCGATGATTTCGATCTTCAGTTGATTCGCGCGAACCACAGCACCGTGAATCGTCGCATTCAAGGCCGGGGGTGTCTCCGCCTGCTGTGAGGATGCCGATTCATTTCATGATGCCGTGCCTGCGAATGGGCTCGGGCGTCCGATGGAAACCCGCTTCCGGTCCTTCAAGGCGCCGCCCGGTCTCCGGAAGGCAGCTTTCATGCCGCGGTCGTATCGGCGACAAAATCAGCGCAGGCCCCCGTCACCGACACGGATCAGTTCGATCTGATTTTCCCCGGGGTTGCCGAGTCCCGCGGCGTGGGCGCTGTCGAGCCAGGAGGTCATCGGCGCAAGGCCCGGCAGCTTCGAGGGGCCCCTGGCCTCGTCCAGAAGCCGCGCTGCCGTGGCGTCGATGGCTACCGGATCGCGGCTCGCGTAGAGTGTGAAGTGGTCGAGCAGGAATCCCGGATTCGCAAATGGCCCCCCCGCATATTGCAAGACGAGTCCGTCCATGATGGTCAGCACCACCTTGTCATGGATCATGGCGTCCGCGTAGATTTCAGCGAGGTAGGGATCGCCATAAGACGGGGGTTTTGTGAACCGGCGCCAATTGTCGAGATTTGGCAGGACCATGTTAGCTAGGGCTCCGTTGACGCCGGTAAGGAAACTGTCCGTGAGGGACGGAACATTGATGATCTTCGTGACCTCTTTGCTGAGGATGTTCGAGTAGTAGCTCTTGCTGCTGAGCTGGTCGCCGGTTCCGAGAAAATCGACAAACCGGGATTCGGCTTTGCTGCCGAAACCGCTGTCGCCCCAGATCAGTTTTCCGAGCACCGGGGCGCTGACCTGCGCCTTGAGATCATAGCCCTTGACCGGATCCACCCAGCGAAGCTGGTAGCGCGCGCCGTCCTTGCGATAGCCGGCTGCGACAAGGTCCTGGAGATTCCGGTCCCAGACAATGATCCGCGAGGGAGGGATGCCTGCTTCGGACAAACCTGCGACGATGGCATCGACGACCTCGGGGTTGGTGCCGCTCACGGGACCTCCGGCGGCAGCCACTTTGATGCCGATACGGTCTTTCCCTTCCACCAGGCTCCTCCAGGCCTCCGCGACGGTGGGCTTCTCCGTGAGGCGCATGACGAGGCGGTCGACCATGCGTTGGACCACGGCACCGCTGACCCGCCGCCCCGGGCCGAGTGAGGCGTTGTCGGTGGCGAAAAATATTTTCGAAGAGACCTCGGGCGATTCGGCGGCATGGCAAAAGGCGGCGGCAGCGAGCAGCGCAAACAAGGATATCCGCCAAAGCGAACACATCAAAAAAACGCTGCGGGACGCACCCTTCCAGAGAGCGTCCCCGCCGGAAACCTGTTTGAAGATCGAACCGGTCGGCGGGTCGCCGGCCTCCACACGCGGGTCGCGTGCGCTCCCCGGCAAGGGAACTTTGCATGTCTTCCAGGTTGGGGATAGTCTCATTCGATGGTCCGGCATCTTTACGTCCACATTCCCTTTTGTCCAAAGGTGTGTCCGTATTGCAGTTTCTACAAAGAAGCGGGCGACCGCAACAAAACGAAGGCATTTCTTGAGGCCCTGCTTGCCGAGGCGGAGATGTCTGCGGAGGGGCTCCGACCGGAAACCGTTTTTTTCGGAGGCGGAACACCGACCGCGCTCTCGACTCCCCAACTCGGGCTCCTCATCACCGGCCTGCGGGAGAGGCTCGATTTTTCGGCGGTCCGGGAATTCACGATCGAGATGAATCCCGCCACCGTTTCCCATGAAAAGGCCACGGCCCTTTTCGCCCTCGGGGTGAACCGGGTCAGCATGGGGGTCCAGTCCTGGGACGATCGGCTTCTCAAAACGCTTGGACGGGTTCACTCGGCCGCCCAGGCCCGGCGGAGTTATGGGATTCTCAGGGAATCCGGGGTCGGAAACATCAACTTGGACCTGATCTTCGGCATCCCCGGCCAGTCGGCGGCGGAGTGGAGGGAGTCGCTCCTGATGACGCTGGATCTGGAACCCGACCATATCTCCGCGTATTGCCTCACCTACGAGGAGGACACCGAATATTTTGAGAGGTTCACGCGCGGGGAGTATGCGCCCGAGGAAGGGAGGGATGCGGAATTTTTCGAAACCGCGATGGATGTGCTGGCGGATGCTGGCTTCGAGCAATACGAGATTTCGAATTACGCCCGGCCCGGCCGCGAGTGCCTCCACAACCTTGCCTACTGGCAGGGGGCCGACTACGCGGGACTCGGTCCCAGTGCCTTCAGCACCTGTTCCGGAAAACGCCGCCGAAATATCGCCGATACGTCGGAATACATCAGGCGGGTCGAAAACCGTTCGGAGCGCCATGACTTCGAAGAACTCGTTCCCGGGGGCCTCCGGCGCTCGGAAACCACCGCGTTTGCGCTCAGGACGAAATATGGGATTTCCATCACGGAGACCGATCCCAAGATTGTCGGCGCGCTCGAGGCGAATGGCTTGATCGAGATCGTTTCCAGGAACCTCCGGCTCACGCGCAAAGGAAAACTGGTCGCGGATGCCGTGGCCGCGGAATTGCTCTGACCGCGCCGCCTCGCGGACGCCGGATTATTTGCTCGGCCGGCTCCAGCGATCCCGGTCCGCAAAAATAATGCACTCTCCCTCGATGGGCAGGGCGGTGTAGAAAGGCAGCGCGAATCCATCCACCTTGGGCGGCCGGGTGATGAGCAACGCCCATTCCTTGTATGCGCCTTTGTAAATATCCGAGAAAAGGTGGAGGTTTCCGGTGATGGGCGTGAGATAGAGCCCCGAAAGCGGCTCTCCGAGAACCCGGTAGTCGTTCAGGCGGTTGAAGGCACGGACCGACTCGGGCAGCAACACGGACTTGCGCTGGGCATACCATGCGACCGCCCACGGCATGTCGGAGACGACGATTTCCTTCTCCCCATACCACTCTCCGAGGAATCCGATGAACGGCGGCACGTACGGAGGCCATTGGATGGGAGCCCCCCGGTTCGCGAACAACGTGGCCAGCATCGGAATCGCGCACAGAAAGACCACCACGCTCAGAAAAATAACCCGCAACAGCGGATAGCTGAGTTCCCACCGGCTCCAAAGGACCATGAGAAAGGCCAGGCCATAGAAGACGAAAAGCGGCAGGAGAAGCACATGGAGCTGGTTCGAGGAGATCGTGCCGCTCAATCCAAATATTCCCATGCCGGTGACCGCCCCCACCCACATCAGAACGATGCACCACCGGAACAACGAGACCACCGGCGAACGGAACGGGTGCAGCAGGGCCAAAAAGAACGCGCCGGCAGCCAGGTTCATTCCCAGGTAGGCAAACAAGGATTCGACCTGCGTCGAGACTCCGGATTTGAGTTTCGAGAAGAGTTTTGAGCCGCTGACCGCAGGGGCCTCCTCCAAAGACCGGAGATACCCTTCCTCCGGAGCCCCTCCCGAGGCGATGGCCGCGTAAACCGACAGGCCGAATGGATTCCCGCAAACAGAATAATTCCGGACCATCCACGGGAGCGTCACCATGAGCACCGCCGCCAGGGCGGCCATCGCGGCGATGCCGCGCGGGGAAAAATACACGGACGCAAAGACCAGCCAGCCCAGAAAAATCCAGACGGCCAGCCCGTGCGCGAGAATCATGAACCCGAACAACAGCCCGGCCCCGAAGAGAAAAGCCAGCACCGTCACAAGCCGGTCCCGTTTTTGCATCGCCTGCAACGTCAACCAGATGGCCCCGGAAAAAAGAAACAACATCAACATCTGCGGAAGTCCCGAGAGCGAAAACTGCCACATCATGTCGGTCATCAGGATGATCGCACAGGCGATCAGGGAAAGCTTGCTGTCAAAAAGGCGGACTCCCACAAAATACCAGATCCCCACGGACAGGAGAAAAAAAAGGACCGAAAAGGTGGCGATGATCCTGTCTCCCGCATAAACCAGATCCGTCGGAGCAATCTTCCATGCCGACTTCACCAGCAACAAAGGCAGCGCGTTCACAATCGGATTCAGCGGGGCCTGGTAGAAATCCGGGAACCGGTCCGCGGGGATTTCCTTTCCGGATTTCTCCAGTTGCCAGATCGCGAGCGGCCGGATGAATTTGGTGCTGAAGCCCTTGCCGGCGGCGATATTGCGGGCAATCTGGGCCTGGTCCATCGCCGTGACGGACGAAAACCCGCGGAACTGCACAAACAGATAAAGCAGGGTGAGCGCGATGATGAGAACGGCGAACATGGCCCTGCGGATAACGGGAGCCAGCCTGCCCTGCTCGAGAGAGTGAACAGCGGTTTGCACGCCGACATCGCCTGATCCTGCCATAAGTTTAAAAGGGGTTGCTGCGTTTTGAGATGTTCAGTTCTTTCAGACGGCGATGCAATGTGCGGCGACTGATCCCCAACATCCGCGCCGCATCCGTACGATTGCCCCGGCAGTCATCCAAAGCGCGGAGAATAAGCGCCGTTTCGCTTTCCTGCAAATTTAATCCGCCGGGAGACGGCGGGATCGGCTCCGCCTTGCGGTTGCGCACGGAGGCGGGCAAATCCCGGAGGGCGATCTTCGAGGCAGTACACATCACCACTCCATGCTCGATGGCCGTGCGTAATTCCCGGACATTTCCCGGCCAGTCGTAATCGAGCACCGCCGTCATGGCCTCGGGGGCCAGTTCGCGGAAGGCTTTGCCGTTCTCGACCGCAGATTCCTTCAAGAACGCATCGACAAGCAGCGGGATGTCCACTTTGCGGTCCCTCAACGGAGGCATGGTCAGCGGGACAACGTGCAGGCGGAAATAGAGGTCCTCCCGGAATTTTCCCTCGCTCACGAGCCTGGCAAGATCCTTGTTGGTCGCAGCGATGAGGCGCACGTCGGTCTGCAGGGTCTGGTTGCCCCCCACGCGTTCGAAGTTCCTCTCCCCCAAGACACGGAGGATTTTTACCTGCGTGCCCGCGTCAATCTCGCCGATTTCATCCAGGAAAAGCGTCCCGCCCTTCGCCTGTTCGAACCGTCCGATCCTTCGCTCGAAAGCGCCGGTAAAGGCCCCCTTTTCGTGGCCGAACAACTCGCTGGCCAGAAGCTCCGGAGCGAGTGCGGCACAGTGGACGGCCAGGAATTTCTCTCCGGCCCGCGGACTGAGGTGGTGGAGGGCATGAGCCGCGAGTTCCTTGCCCGTGCCGCTCTCGCCTTGGATGAGCACCGTGGCTTTCGAGGGGGCGACCTGCTTGATGGTGTCGAAGACCTCGATCATTGCCGGCGACCGTCCGATCATTCCATCGATCGTCAATTGCTTGTCCACCCGCTCGCGGAGCACCTTGTTTTCCTGGCTGGTGGCGCGGTCTCTCAAGGCCCGTTTGATCAGGAGGTCCAACCGGTCGATATTCACCGGCTTGGTGACAAAGTCATAGGCGCCTTTTTTCATGGCCTCCACGGCGGCATCCACCGAGCCATACGCAGTCATCATGATGCAAATCGGCGGCCTGGACAGCGCGAGCGCCCGCCCGATCAGCGTCATGCCATCCTCGCCCCCCAGCCTCAAATCCGTCAGCAGGACATCGATCGGCATGGTCTCCATCGTCTTCATGGCCCCGTCCGCATCCGCCGCCACATACACGTCAAAATCCGAATCCAAGGCATTGCGGAGCCCGTCGCGGGTGTTCTTCTCGTCATCGACGATGAGAATGGATGAGGACATGGTGACCCAGTAAATGCCAGATTGACGCAACCTTCAACCTGCGAATCCATCAGGAATCTACCGTCGCAGGCAAAAATGCAAAACGCAGGAGCGATGGAGCCGTGGGGGATCGGAACCGGTGGCGCGGCCAATTTTCCCTTCATCCCGGCGGAAATCCCCTCTGTCCGCTACTCCGGGAGGGTGCGCAGGGTGACACCCGGGATCGGGGCCGGTTTGGCTGTTGCCGCGACCGGGAGAGGCGCCAGTTCGGGGTTTCGGTAGGCCGCCACTTCCCGGGGCGGGATGCGGTGTTCGGCCAGTTTTTTGTATTCGAGGATTCCTCGGGAAATCGCGGCGGCATAGTTGTCGCGCCACTGCTTCGACGCCACTTTGCGGGCATCGGCCGCATTGGTCAAAAACCCTCCTTCGATCAGCACCGAGGGAACCCCGGCCAGGCGAATGACGGCAAACCGGGCCCGTTTCACCCCACGGTCGAACATTTCCATCCTGCCGTGCATCGCATGGTAGACGGCGTTGGCCAGCGCGAAGCTGTGGATGTCGTGCACGTTGCCATTTTCCCCGACCATGTCCCTCATGCGGATCTGCTCGTAGGCGGTGGAGGGGGCTCCGCGCGGAGTGACACAATAAATCTCGAATCCGTTTGCGGCTCGGTTCGCGTCCGCCGCGTTGAAATGAAGGCTCACAAAAATGACCTTTTTCAGGCGGTTGGCCACGGCCGCGCGATCCGCGAGTTCGACAAAGGAATCGCTGTTCCTGGTCAGGATGACCCGGAGGCCGGTCTTCTGAAGTTCGTTCCGGACACGCCGGGCCACGTCGAGGGCAAAGTTTTTTTCGAGCTCATACGGGCTGCAGGCTCCGTTGTCCCTGCCTCCGTGGCCGGGGTCGAGGACCACGGTCGAAACCATGGGAAAGTCCGGAATCAGGGCGGGACGGAAACCGGGCTCGAGAGTTTTTCCCAGGTCCAGCCGGGAGACATAGACGCGGCCGTTTTCCTCGAGGACCGGAAATGCGAGCCAATGCTTGATTCCGTCGATCTCCATCTCCCGGCTGTTGATGGTCGCGACAAGTTCCCGGTTCGAACCCTTCAACTTTCTCGTGTTGGAATCCGGGGATGTTGCCTCGCCAAGGCCGTAAAAGGTGGCGATTTCCTCCAGCGAAACATGGTCCCTCCCCGCGAAGGATTTGATCTCCCAGGCGTTTGCGGAAAAGGCGAACAGCAACGGCAGGACGACCTGTCCTGCAAATCGGGACGCCAGTAGCGGGTATTTTCGAACTTCGGGGAAGCGGGTGTTTGTGGCTCCCCCTGCGCCGCTACTCAAGATGGATGCGTTGGATGGCATCGGGAATAGCGATCGCCTGCATTTGATGGCCGGGGGCCATGGGATGGAGGGTGGGCCTCACGGAGATCGTGATTTTTTCCGCGCCGCGCATCACCTCGATGTCCGCATTGTCCCCGGCCGTCAAAAAATAGGAGGCATCGAGAACGTCCTCGCTCGATCCGATCGTCGTCCCTCCCACGCTGAGGAGAACATCGCCGGGGCGAAGTCCCGACTGGGAGGCGGGCGTTGCCGGATCGAGAGCGCCGATCCTGGCCGTGGACCCTCCGACAGATTCCTCGGCGTCCTCCACCTCGACTCCCACCCACCCCGGACGCAGCTCCCCGAACCGCGCCAGATCCATGCGCACCTTTTCCGCCGCATGCATGGGCAGGATGTGGCAGGCTGCGCCGTCGGCAATCCGTCCCACGAGGATTCCGATGGATTCCCCCTTCATGTTCAGGATAGGGGCCCCGCCCTGGCCGCGCTGTACCGGCAGGTTCGCGCGAAAATGAGTCGTGGAAAAATATTGCCCGAGATACTTGCGATCCAATCCCGCCACAATTCCGAAGCTCGGGCAGGCTTCGAGATCCTCCGGATACCCGATCATCATCACGGGGGTTGTGATCCCCACTTTTTGAGAATTACCCGCAGGGATGAACGGCGTGCTGGCATCCACCTTCAAGATGGCGATGCCGCTGCGCTGGTCCGCCACGAGGACCCGGGCGGGAAGTTCTTTCCCTCCGGAAAGGACGACCACATCCTGCGCTTTCAGCACGATGCCCGCGTGCGTATAGATCGTCCCCGTGGGATCGGAAAAAAACCCGCTCCCAAACCGGATGCCGAGAGCATCCGTGGCCCGCACCTTGACAACCGCATCCCGCCTCTCATCGAAAATTTTGCGAACTTGCGAGGAAAGCTGGTCGGCGACCGAGTCTTCGGACCTCAGACCTGACAACGCAGCCACGGCAACAAGGACAGTTGCCGCGCAAAAAAAGGCCGGGGAACGGCGGGGACCGCTAGAAACTGCGTGAAGAAGCATAACTCACCGGGCGGGTCGGAAGCACGTAATGCACGGAAGGGGAGCCGGTGGATGTCATCGTTACGGGCACGGACTCGCCAATCGTCACCGGCTGCGGTGAGGTGAGGCTGAGAGTCGAACGGTTGGCGGCCAAGGGTCCGCTGGAAACAGAAGTGCCCGGGTGGACGACGATCATGGCCGAAGCGGCCACTGCCAGCGCCACGACCGTGGCGTAGGCCATGCGGGGAACTTGGAAAGCGGGCGCGAATGAAGCCATTCTATCCCAGGCAATCTCCCAGAGCGGACGACGGATCAACTCCGCTCGCTGGCGGGCTTGAAAGCCCCGGAGAAAATCCTCGAAATACCCCGGGGGCGGCTGCTCGTGGCGCTTGAGCCTCAACAATTTGGAGATTTGTTCTTCGGGTGACATGGTTCGGGACTAGGTGGTGATAAACTCTTGCAGGTAATTTTGCAACTGTCTGTGCGCGTAAAAAAGCCGTGAACGCACGGTCCCTTCGGAGATTTTCAAAATCTTCGCGATCTCTGCATGCGGCATACCTTGAATGTCGAACATCGTCACAACGGCTCTATGCTCTTCTGACAGCTTCATCATGGCTTCGTTCAATTTCTTTTGAAGCTCGCCCAAATTGGCCTGATGCCGGGGATCGAAATCGCTCGTGGCCTCGATGAATTCCGGGTCGTTGGCGATGCCGTTGTCGACATCGTCGAGGCTCATCGTCATTCGGCGGGCCCGCTTTTTGAGGAAATTGATCGCCATGTTCACGGCGATCGAGTGCATCCAGGTGTAAAAACTGGATTTCCCCTGGAATCCCTTGATCGAACGGTAAGCCTTGGCAAAAATTTCCTGCAGCAGGTCGTTGGTATCCTCGTGGTTCGACGTCATGTTGTAGACGAGCCCGTAGAGACGGGGGCTGAACCTCACCACAAGGCGGTCAAAAGCCCGCGCGTCACCCGCTTGTGTGCGGGCCACGAGTTCTTCATCTGGCGTCTCGGGTGTTTCCATGCAAAGGAGAGCCGGTGTTGATAGCAGGGTGGACCCGCCTTGCAGAGAAAAAACAGGATTTTTCCCGAGTCCGCAAAAGAAACCGCAAGCTGCATCCAAGTGCCCGGAAGGTTGCCGCCGGAAAACCGGGACTCCGGATTCTCATCCGGCATCAGTCCTCTGCTCCCCGCGGCGCGCCCAAGGCATTTTCATTTAAAGAGGTTTTTGCAGATCATGTTGTAGGGAAGCGAGATTTTCATGGAGGAAAGCTCCCGGATGAATGGCCAGGATCTCTCGGGAACGAGGCGGGCTTTGAGGGCGATGAGCGCCCCTCTCAGTATGGCGAGATTGCCGTTGAGGTTCACGTTTTTGGAGCGGGTGAAAAGGGGAGGCGGAGGCCGCGATTTTTCCTGCCGCCCCGAAGGCGGTGGGCTGGTTGTTTTTGAGTTGGAAGAGGAAGTCCCCGCCGTTTTCCACCACCAGGCGCATGCTTTCGCGTTCGCAGTGCAGGGCGTCGGCGGTGATCGTTGCCCCCTGGATGCCGGTGAACGTCTCCGCCAGCACCGGTTTGTAGCCGTGTTTGTCCTCCCAGTGCCCGGGCGGCGCCCGCACGGACAACCCCAGCGCCCGCGACGCCAGGTTGGGCATCCGGGTTTCCGAAAGCACCAGAAAACGCCGGTTCTGAACCACGAGCCCCAGCC
>Ga0265297_10011742_pt1 | contig 10663 bp, 18 predicted proteins | sample Munlanlwell13791_FD_192502 | JGI IMG/M metagenome (GOLD analysis project Ga0265297, IMG submission 192502) | Leachate microbial communities from a municipal landfill in Southern Ontario, Canada - Leachate well 137-91 | ecosystem: Engineered > Solid waste > Landfill > Unclassified | place...
AGAGAAATGCTTGACCAGGTTCGAGCAAGTTTTGTTGTTTATTTTAAAAAAATTGAGGTTTCAAAAGTTAGTGGGACATTGAAAAGCTTGGGAAAATAGATTTTATAAAACAATAATTAATATAAATAGAGAAAGAGAGAGAAGAGCATGACAGACAATTTTGTTTCACGGATTAGAGAAAGAGATAGCAAACCTTTTATATTTTCAAAACCAAGGAATTTACTTCATCCGTTTACAGATAAAACAGATTTAACATTATATTCTCCAAGTGGAAATTATGCTTTAACTGGTCTTTGTGAAGAACACAGATTCCCTGAAGGAGGTAGAGTATATGCCTTAATTGTAAAACCTAGTTCTCGATTGATAACCTATGAAGGAGGACTAAGAGAGATATTTAGAAGAATTTCTGATCAAAGACTAATAAAAAGAGCGGAAGTATCTGTTCAAGAAGGAGATTTTTATGTGCATTTAAAGGAACTTGAAGAATTCATGAAAGAGTCAGAAAAATTTATGACTAAGGAAGAAGTAAGTGCTCAATTGAAAGCAACAGCAATTCCTGAACTTATTACAGATTCTATTTATCCTTATATAATTTAAACAACCAAAAACTTTTAAATAGAGCCAACCTAAACAAATTAGTGATCTTACATGGAAATGCCAATTGATATGCAACACCAACAGATGGGGTATGACAGAACTGCTACAATGTTTACTCCTGAAGGACATCTTCTACAAGTAGAATATGCCGAGAAGACAGTTAGACTTGGAAGTGCAAGTATTGGAATTGTATGTAGTGATGGAGTTCTTCTTTTAGCAGATAAAAGAGTAAAAGACAAATTAATTGTTACAAGTTCTGCAAATAAAATTCATGAAATTGATTCACATATTATTGCAAGCATTGCAGGAATTGTTTCAGACGCTCGAGTCTTAATTGAAAAAGCTCAGGTTCTTGCTCAACAACATAGATTAACTTATGACTCTCCAATTGAAACCGAATTAGTGATTAAAGATGTTGCATCAACTCAGCAACAATTCACTCAATACGGAGGTGCTAGACCTTTTGGTGTTGCTACAATGATTGCAGGAGTAAATGGAAAAAAGGTAGAACTTTTCACAAGTGATATTACTGGAAATTATTTTTCTTATCATGCTAATGCAATTGGAGAAAACGACGAGAAGATGAAAGAAATGTTAAGAGAAAAATACAAAAAAGATTTAACAATAAAACAAGGCGTAAAACTTGCTTTAGAAATTTTTGAGGAAGTTCAAGGAGACAAATTTAAGTTGGATAATTTTGAGTTGAGTTTTATTAAAACAAAAGACGCTGTGATTGAAAAATTAGAAGGAGACGAAATAAAAAAAATTTAAGATGACTCAAACAATTGCTCGAATAAAAAGAGAAGGAAAACATTTTGAGATAGTTGTTGATATGGAGGCTGCGCTTGATTTTAAGAAAGGAAAAGGAAGTGTTGCCGAATTTCTTTTAACTGAAACTATTTTTACTGATTCTAAAAAAGGAAATGTTGCTTCACAAAAAGAATTACAAGAATGTTTTCAAACAACAGATTCAAATGCTATTGCTGAAAAAATTGTAAAGAACGGAGAGGTTTTGGTTACTCAAGAAAAAAGAGACGAAGACCAAGAGCGAAGAATTAAACAAGTAATTGACTTTTTGGTTACAAATACTATTAATCCTCAAAATGGTCATCCTCATACTGCTGAGCGAATCAAAAATGCAATAAATGAAGCTCACGTTCATATCAAAAATATTCCAATCGAAAATCAAATTCCTGAGATAATGTCTGCAATTTCTTCTAAGTTACCTATAAAAATTGAAACAAGAAAAGTGAAGATTATTGTTCCTGCAATTCACACAGGAAAAGCCTACGGACTTGTAACTCAATACAAAGAAACCGAAAACTGGCTTAATGATGGAAGCCTAGAAGTTATTGCAAGTATTCCTTCTGGATTGATTATGGAATTTTATGATAAGCTTAATTCTATGACTCATGGTTCAGTTATAACTGAAGAAGTTAAACAGTAAGTTTCCGGCTTTGTGTATAAAGTATAGTCTGTGTAAAAAGTCAAATTATTTCATTACAACCAAAATTTTTCATAACTTTAGAAAGTATTTGTTTGTAGGGTTTTGTGTCTGGGCTTATTTCTGCGATTATTTGCATTTCTTGGTTATAATCCTTTTTATGTAAACTTACAATACTATCAAATTTTATTATGCTATTATTGTAGACTAAAGAATCTCCTTTAGAAGAGAACATATCTTTTGTTAAAGAAATTCCATGTTCTTGATTGAATTTTGAATTTGAACTACTTATTGGAATAGCACTAAAATAATTTGTAAATGAGGAATTGTTTTTATTTGTGTTTGAAATTATCAAGAATGGATGCCAAGATTTCTTACCAATATTAACCTCATCCGCATTTGTAAATGTACCATCCGAATTCTTTTTTAACCATCTTCCTTCAAGACAGCAATTAAAACCAACTATAAAACCTCGTTGAATATTCATTTTAATCTAAAATTCTTCAAATTTTTCTTGTAGGGGAAAATTCTCTTTTATTTCTCGTGCAACCTTAAAAATAGTTGCTCCAGAAGCGAAAGAATCCATTACCATCGAGGTTAAAGCAAAAGTTGGAAATTCTATTTTTTCTTTTTCTAAAAATTCTTTTATCTTAGAAGATAAGTCTTCTTCTTTAAATTCTTCTTTTTTCTCAATCCTGACAATTTCTATCAACTCTTCAGTCATTCTAAATCTACCTCAATTTGTTTATATATTTCTCTAATCTCTTCTTCTTTATCTATCAAATATTCTCTTTTATTTTTTATATTTTCTATTATTTCTTCTTTTGATTGTCCAATCTTTTTAAGAAAATGTATTGATGCAACAATTTCCAACCAATCATTATCTTTACCTTTTATAACTTTTAAGAATTCAATAAATTTTCTTTCAGAACCCTCGTCAGAAAATTTTAAAGGAGGAATTTCAGAGAAGTTTACATTAAAAGCATCTCTAGTTAGTTCCATACAATAAGGTCCATAATGGTACCAGTTAAACTCGTAACCAATATTTAAACCAAAAAAACTTTGCATTATATAGGTAAATTTTTGAATTTTTAGTCTATTTTCAAAAGAGAACATATCAAAATTATTATAAGCTCTGTTAACTAAACCTGCAACAACATTTGGATTCATAGTAAAATAACTAACACCTTCTTTTATAAATATAATATGTTTATTATAATATATAAATCTAATCTATATTCTACATCACAATAATATATTTCTTCTTATTAAAATTTACTATTTAATGGAACTTGAAGAAAGAATGGATAATTTAATCTCCAAGATGAAAGAGATTAATACAATACTAGAAACAAAACTCAAGAACAAGGAAAAATATACAAAGCCAATTAATGAAAAGAAAAATTCTCATATTCATATTGTGCTTGAAACCTCTTTCGATAATAAATTGACAAAAGAAGCAAAAGAAAATGGAATAACCAAAGCCGAATTAGTTAGACAAAAATTAAGAGATAATAATCAACTAACACGAATTGAGGATAAGTTAGATAAGATATTATTTAAAAATAGAAATAATTAATCCTGCTAAAGTAAGAATTAAAACAGCGATTGTTAACCTGATTTGCAAATTTTCTTTTTTTCTTCTTTCTTTACTTTCTTTTATTTGTTTAAGAAAATCCCAACCCTTTAAGGTTATTTTATACCAATTTATTCTTTCTCCATTTTCAATTATAGGCTCTCTTCTAATATAACCTCCTTCAATTAAATCCACTATGTCTGTTACTCCATTATTTAAGCTATAGATAAATTTCTCACTATAACGAGTGGTTGTTTGCTCCGAGAGTTTTTGTAATAATTCTAATTCTTCTTTCATTATTTTTATGGTACCGACATATTTATATAGTTTCTTATGGTACCTACAATATGAAGATAAAAAGAGTGTCAAACAAAAAAGTTGGTGATAAAGAATATTTCAAGTATTCAATACCATCAATCTCGGAAAAGATTGTAAAAGAATCGGGTCTTTTAGATAAGAACCTTAAAGCGACTGTTACTAAAGGGAAAATAATTCTAGAAAAAGAATGATTCATTTTTAAGTTAAAGCAAAATTAATTCTACTGATTCGTTCATCGTATTCTACAACTGGAAATTATTAACTTGTGGTACCGAAAGATATATAAATATATTGTGGTACCGAATTTTATCAAATGATAAACCAAAAACAAGAACTAAGTCCAGTAAATTGGAAAAAACTAGATAGAGAAGAAAGAGGAAGACTTCTCTGCAAATCTGTTAAAATTAGAAAAACTGCTAAAGGTATTTGGAGAGTTGTTTCGCAAACAAATCCAAGTAAAGAATATAGAGTTAGATTTAATGGACATAATACTTACTGTGATTGTCCTGATTGCACTATAAGAAAACAGAAATGCAAACATATCTTTGCTGTTGAATTTTATTTAAGACAAGAAATTGATGAAAAAGGGAAACTAACAGAAAAGAAAGGAGTTAAGATTAGTTATGAACAAAAATGGAAAGCTTATGATAAATCGCAAACAAATGAAAAAATTTATTTTATGAAACTTCTAAATGATTTAACTCAATATGTTGAACAACCAGAATATAAATTTGGAAGACCAAAACTTCCAATGTCTGAGATGATTTTTACTGCAGTTATGAAAATATATTCTACTTTTAGCTTAAGGAGATTTATGTCAGATATTAAAATAGCAAAAGAAATGGGTTTAATTGAAACATTGCCTTGCTATGCATCTGTGGGACATTTTTTACAAAAGAAAGAATTAACTCCGAGGTTAATTGAATTAATTAAATTAAGTGCATTACCCTTAAAAGAAGTTGAAGTTGATTTTGCAGTTGACTCGACAGGATTTTCCACTTCTCGTTTTGCAAGATGGTTTGACTACAAATGGGGTAAAGAAAAGAAACAAAGAATTTGGATTAAGTGTCATGCAATGTGTGGAGTTAAAACGAATATTATTACTTCTGTTAGTATTACTGAAGGTCATTCAAATGATAGTCCTCAACTTGCTTCATTAGTTAAGCAAACTGCTGAATCTTTTGAGGTGAGAGAAGTTAGTTGTGACCGAGCGTATTCTTCTCGTGAGAATTTACAGCTCATTAGTGATGTTGGGGCTTTGCCCCTCATCCCCTTTAAGTCTAATACAAGTGGACGAAGAGATAGAGGCTCGGGTATTTGGAAAAAGATGTATCATTATTTTTTGTATAAGCAAGATGAATTTCTTGAAAAATATCATAAGCGTTCAAATATTGAAACTTGTTGGCATCAAATAAAAACTAAATTTAAAGATAATATAAGAAGCAAATCAGCGACGGCACAAGTTAACGAATTATTATGCAAGGTGCTTTGTCATAATCTTTGTGTTGTAATTCAAGAAATAAATGAGTTAGGATTGAAAGGAGAGTTTATTGTTGAAAAAGATTAAAGAATTATTTATTTCCCTTTGCTCTATTATGAATTTTACAAAGCATTTCACAATTTTTAATATCTGTCTTTCCACCTTTACTCCAAGCACTTACATGGTCGGCATCCATTTCGTCTAATCTCCAAATATTATCTTTATTGGCATCATGTCCCATAGCACAATGAGGGCAATTTGAAATTCCTTTCTTTTTTGCTTCGTCTGTTTGAGTAGCATAAACAGAATTTTTAACTGCTTCACTAAAAACTCTAATTGTAAGAAGTTTAGTATCTTTTTCTCCACCTAAAACATATTCAAAAATTCCTTTTTTATTTGCAACGCAAGAGTCAGCATATAATTTTTTTACTATCTCTGAAACTTTTTTTGGACTATATCCTTTTTTATGATATTCTTCGTACAATCTTCCCCAATCTAAACCTTTCATCTCTCTTTTAACATCTATGAAAGTTTGAGAAGCCCAATCAATTACACTATTAAAATAACTTTTCAACTCATTAATATTTTTATCTTTTCTGTGCTTACTCATATAATCTCCTATTTCTTTTTTACTTACCCACTCCAAAGCTTTTTCTAAAAATTCTTGTCTATTGGCACTTCCTTTAATGTATGCTCCCCATTTAAGAGTATTAGCATTTTGAGAATTACTAAATTCTTCTTTTGCGATAGTTACAAATTCTCCCGAATAAATCGCATTAAGTAATTCTTGTTCGTTTAATGGAACACCTGCAATATTAATTGTTTTAAACCACTCTTTTATCTCATCTTCCTTACCCTCACATTCATAAATCAACAATATTGTTTCCACTATTTGTTTTTGTTTTTCTGGAGAAAGACCATCAAAATATTGTGGCATTCCAGCATCATTTTTTATTGCAAATTTACCCGTTAAATATCTTCCAATACTTGTAATTCTTTGCTGTCCGTCTAAAACTTCAAGTTTATCTTTTGCAACTTTGTTAAAATAAATAAGTCCAATAGGATAACCTCTCAAAAGAGATTCAATAACTGCAACATCTTTTTTACCATCAGCATAAATATAATTTCTTTGATATTCTGGTTGAATTGTTAAAACGCCACTTAAACCAAAAAGACCTTTCGCTTCTAATTCATTATAAACAAATCCCTCACAGATATCTTTTATCTTATATTTTTTTAATTCTGCTTTCATATTATTTTAATTGTTTATTTGCTTTTATCTTTTTTGGTTTAATTTTAATTGGTTTAATTAAAATCCGAGCATATTGCTTTTTTCCATTTACATATAAAGCCCCACTCCCAAAATTCTTTGGGTCTGAATACGCAGAGCACTTTAATATTTCAAATTGCTCAGGATTATACTTATCTAAAAAACTAATAGGAACCCCCATAACTTCATTATAATCGGACGGAATGGCATTAGTAAAAGAAACCTCAATCCCCTCGTAATTATCGTAATTATTGTAAGAGTCTTGATTTTTTAAGTTGCTGTTGTATCTTAAATTATCTTTCATATTCATTAATGATAATCTTTGATGTCTTCTCCCATGGTCAAGATTAGTAAACCAACAAGAATTATTTATTCCTATACAAATTTCTCCACCAATCTTTCTCCACCAAGAACCTTCTGGTTTTTCAGAACTAACACGAGAAGCATACTCTTTATCCGATGTTTTAAAAAACATAGCTTTACTTGTTGATTTTGTTCCTAACCATATTTTATTATTTTTAATTAAAGGAAAAACTTCTTTGTAAGTAATAGCATTCATATTACTAATTATTAAAAATTGTTTTTTAGCTTTCATTATCCATGCCAAAAATTCTCTAAATAAACTAAATGGGGGATTTGTAACTATTATATCTGCTTCATCTCTTAATTTTGTAACTTCTTCACTTCTGAAATCTCCGTCACCATCAAGATAAGTATAATCTAAATCTGTTATATCTATGTGATTATCTCCCGTTCTATCTTTATCAAGAGTGAAATGTTTTCCTTTAATCTCAACTTTCTTTTTATCAAAATTTTTATTTTTTCTTTCAAATGTTGTTACTAAATATTTTCCCTTTCCCCCCTTACTGGAAAAAGCATAACTTGTAGAAATTAATTTTTTTAATTTGAATCTTTCAAAATTTTGTGCAAAATATTTTGTAAAATTACTCCACTCTGGGTCATCACAAGGACAAAGTATTACTTTATTTTTGAAGACATTAGGGTTATATTCTAAATAAGCATTAACCTCTTTTTCAATATCGTAATATTGAGTGTAAAACTCATCGTTCTTAGAACTTTTCGCATTTGCTAAATTAACATTTGCCATTATTTCATCACCTCTCTAAAACAAAAAGAATTATCTATTATTAAAGTTTTAGCAAATTTATGATTAAACATTTTTTATACTTTCCTTTGCTAATTCATTTATAATATTTTTTTCAGATAACCAAGCCATAAAAATACTTCTTAGAACTTCTGCCTCTGTTCCCCCCATAATTCCAACAAGACTTCCAAGAATTGCTTTTTGCTTTTTTGTTAATTTTACATTTAGTTGTTCAGAATTTGTATTTTTTTCATTTGTAGCCATTTGTATCTTATATGTAACTATTTAGATACATATTAGTATATTTTAATCTTTATATAGCTTTTTATGGTACCGAAAGGTTTAAATAAACAGGAACGATAAACTTTTAATTATAACAAAATGACAACTTACTCCCATTCTCGTGTTTCTACATTTGAAAATTGTCCTCATCAATATAAATTAAGATATATTGACAAAGTTGAGCCAGAAATTCCAGAGACAATTGAACTCTTTATGGGAAAGAGAGTTCACGAGACTTTGGAGAAACTTTACAAAGATAAAAAATTTAAGAAATTAGTTTCAAAAGCAACTTTGTTAAAGTTCTATAAAGATAATTGGGAAAAAGAATATTCCGACGATGTTTTGGTTGTAAAAGAAGGTTTGAATGCAGAAAATTATAAGAAAATGGGAATAAAATTTATTGAAGATTATTATAATAAATACAAACCTTTTGACCAATTGACAATTTTAGGATTAGAAACACAAGATAGAATGACTTTGAAGGACGGCAATTCGTGGCATGTAAGAATAGATAAATTTGCTTGTGACAGCGAAGGCAATTATTATGTTTGTGATTATAAAACAAACGCGACAATGAAAGACCAAGAAGAAGCTGACGAGGACAGGCAACTTGCAATGTATTCAATTTGGGTTAAGGATAAGTTTCCAGATTGTAAATCAGTAAAATTAGTTTGGCACATGCTTGCATTCAATAAAGAAGCAATTTCAGAGAGAAGTGAAGAGCAATTAGAAAAATTACAAGATGAAGTTATTTCTTTAATTAGAAGAATCGAAACAGCAACAAAAGAAAATAATTTTCCAACAAAAGTTACTGCTTTATGCAATTATTGTGGTTTTAAATCTCAATGTCCTTCGTTTAAACATCAAATAGAGATTGAAGCAAAGGAAGAAGTTAAAGAGTTTAAAGAAGACGATGGAGTAAAATTAGTCGACGAATTTTCTTTTGTAAAAAAGAATTTATCTGAATTAAAAGATAAGGAAGAAAAACTAAAAGAAGAGTTAATTGAGTTTGCAAAACAAAAAGGTGTTGATATTGTTTATGGTTCTAACACAAAATGTTCTGTTAAAGAAATTGAAAAACTGGTTTTGCCCGAGGACGATGAGTTAAAAGAGGAATTTATTCGATTGCTAAAAGAAAAAGGAATTTACGATGAGTGTTCTATGATTTGTTATTCAAAAATTCAAAGTAAGGTAATCAAAAAAGAGATTCATCCAGATTTAATTGAGAAAGTTAAGTTGGAGAAAGATTACAGATTAAGTTTAAGTAAACGAAAGGATGTTGAGGAAAATGAATGAAGAAAAGAGATTCAAGAAACCTTTTAAGCAGGTTATAAATATTTCTTTAGTAGTATTTTTAATTTCTTCTTTAATCTCGTTTTGTTATATTTATCTTCTAGGAATTAATCCTCCAACCCTTGTTATTTATATCTCTATTACTACCCTTGGAATAGTTTTAGTTTCTGTATTATTAGAAAGACTCTTCTGTTTACGAGATATAGATTTAGATTACTTCAAAAATATAATGGTAGGTATTTCTGGAGGAATTGCTGTATGGTTACTTACCGAGATAGATTTTACCTTTAAAGATGGTTTTTTGTTAACAATAAATGGAGCTTTAATAAAAATAGGATTCTCTCTAGTGATTCTTCTTATTGGGTATGGAATATACAAAAATAATTCTAAATTAGTTTAATCATCCACACATCTAGGAGTTTCATCTGACTCACAATAAGATATACTTCCTCTAGAACTAATTATTCCTGCCTTATCTTCTTCGATACATTTTGCTTCATATCTTTCGTCGCAAATATGCCAAAGAGAACTATCCTCAGGGACACAAACTTTATGTTCTCCGTTATCACAAGAACGTTCATAGTTTTCTTCATAGTTATTAATACTCGAAGATGCCCCTCTAAGAGTAACAATCATACAGAAGATTATTATAATTGAAATTAAGACAGACCAAATAAAAAGCGTTTTGTAAACTGGATTTACTTTTTCTTCTTTCATTTATCTATTTCCTCCGAACAAATTGTTTATTGCTTCTTCAGTTTTGCCCATAATATTTTTGTGCCATTTCCAACAAAGAGTTTCTTCAATTCCCATATCACAAGTAACTCCTACTTTTTGTGCTTCTTGTCCTCCAACAAAACCCCAAACAAATATAATTCCTAATAAGATTACTATAATAACAACAATTGTAACATTTGCTTTAACATTCATTTTAATCACAACAATATTGTGGAATAAGACTTTATAAGTTTTTCTACAATATTGTGGATGATAAAAAGAACAAATAAAGAAATAAGAAAGGACATCTTCGAAGCAGTAAAGGATGGAAAAGAACATTCTTATGGAGAATTAGAGAGGAAGGTAAACACAAATTGGAGAACAATTCGTGACCATATCGAATATATGGAGTTGTTTGGTGCGGTTGAAATTGTTAATGGTAAAGTTAAAATTACTGATTTTGGTAGAAAAATTTTAAAGAAATTAGAATAATAAAAAAAGTTCTGAAAAATAAAAACTTATTAACCTTGAACTTTATTACTCCTTTGTTAGATATACAAATAAGATGAGTGAAATAATTT
>Ga0265297_10011743_pt1 | contig 10663 bp, 14 predicted proteins | sample Munlanlwell13791_FD_192502 | JGI IMG/M metagenome (GOLD analysis project Ga0265297, IMG submission 192502) | Leachate microbial communities from a municipal landfill in Southern Ontario, Canada - Leachate well 137-91 | ecosystem: Engineered > Solid waste > Landfill > Unclassified | place...
CAACCAACACAAAACTGAGCGCCACCAGCAATGCGCTTGCGATGTAAACTCTATGTCGGTAATACCGGAGATAACTAAATATAGGATGCATATGTAGGTTGTCCCTCACAGGGCACTCATACCATTATAGTCCAAATCATTCGTTATGGTTATACATTTGCAATCAAATGTAGCGTTATTTAATGGGTAGCCCTGCCGCATCCGGCACAAACTCTTTGCCGATTATTTCGTGTGCGTTCGATATCACGATAAACGCTCGTCTATCGACTTCATAAATAGCCGTTTTGATCTTTTGCTCTTCGAACCGCGTAATGACAGCCAGCAGTACTCCATGCGGTTCGCGGTCGTCCGGGTCGCTTTCTTTGACATAGGTGACCGGTTCCTCAATAACTCTGTTGATGGCTTTGCCGATATCGCGCACGTGCATACTGACGACCCAAACGCTGCGGGATTCGTTCAGCCCTTCAACCGTCACATCGATTGCTTTGTGTGCGACAAAATACGCAATCAGCGAGTACATAGCGCTATCCCAGCCAAATATAAATCCCGATCCCGCGATAATAATACTATTGATGAACATAATCGCTTCGCCGATCGAAAATACCGTCACTCGGTCGATGAGTACCGCAAGTGTATCCGCTCCATCAATGATGCCGCCGTATCGTATGACAATCCCTACGCCGATACCCACAAACATACCGCCAAAAGCCGCTGCAAGGATGGGTATTTCAGTCAGACCCTGTGGTACGTGCACCAGCGTCAGCAGCGCCAATGCGATAATTCCTGTCAGCGAATATACAGCAAACTGTTTGCCAAACTTTTTATACCCCAAATAGACGAATGGCGCGTTGAATATAACCAGGAACAGACCAAGTGGCAGGCCGGACAGCCTCGCCCCGATAATTGATATGCCTGTGACGCCGCCGTCTAGCAAGTGGTTCGGAAGCAAGAAAAACTGCAGGCCGACTGCAGTAATGATGCTCCCGAGGAGCACGAGTACGATATGTTTTGCATGTTCGATCCGGATACGCAGCCTTTCTGTTTGATTAGTATTGTTCTATATCTATTTTAACCTATATCGTGATTGTATGCGAAAGGCTATAATGACCTCACGGCTCTCACGAGTGTTCATCGACAATTGGAAGGGGGTGAAAACTCCATGGCAAACAAAAAGCCAGCCAAGGCTGCACCCGCCAAATCAACCGGCGGATCCAAGCCGAACCGACGCAGCAAGACTAGCGGCACACCGCGCCCAAAAAAGCTGCAGATACACCGAAGGGAGTATGGATTAGGCTATACAATGCACAAGGCAAATCCAAAATGGTCTGGCGATCAGCCGAAACCAAGTGATGACAGCCGACGACGCGGAGGCTCTCTGGATACATCCCGAGAGCCTCCGCATATACACGAATTCATTTGCTGAAAACCGGTTGCTTTAATATATAACGAGTATATAGTTTAGATATGACTACTTATCCCGAATGGCTGCCCCTCATCCTGATCCCTCTCCTCATCTGGTCACTATTTTGGAAGGGCTTGGCACTATGGCATGCTGCCCGCCGCGGCAGTAGCGTATGGTTTATTGTTCTGATGGTTATTAACACAGCCGGTATACTAGAGATCATCTACCTGGTCATTGCTGGCAAATTGAAAACGGACGAGCTGTTTAAGAAATAACTACTAATTTAATCTTGCCAAATACTCGCGATGTTTTTCGCCTGGAACTCTATTTTGTCACCTGGCTTCAATCCTCTAATAACCGCAGGTCGATTATCTAATTTGCCAACATAGCCACTATTATTCACTTTAGTAACTTCAACCCACATTCTTTCGCTACCAGGTGTGTCGTCGCTAGAATCTTCAATGTTAAAGATAAGTTTAACGACTGATCCTGCTTTGACAGAATTAATATCATCCTGATTCGGTATCTCAAATGTCTTAGGATGTTTTTTCGCCATTGATTGCGCATCTTCAAACGACCAATTAGTTGCTGGCATATCTTCAGAGTGACCCCTTAACCATTTGCCTATTTCTGTGGCTGACGGCTTGTCATTTACAACATGAAGCATAAAATCTTCGTAATCCTGGTTTGTGTAGTCCGCTCCAATGTCATTTTCATCCAAATAGTACGCAGCGGCTGCCATTGCAGATCGCTTATTGCCATCACGAAAACCATGATTTTTAGCAATAGAATCAAGCATCGCAGCTGCTTTTTCGAATACGTTTTTGTAGGCATCGTTTCCCACCACTGATTATAGTGGACGAGCCATTGCAGACCGTATTAACTTTTCATCATGAAAGTCTTTCGCGCCGCCAGAGGCGTCGATAATCTCGTCATGGATAAAAGTGATGATCTCTAAATCTTCTTCAGGATCGTCAGAAAACATTACTTCTTTGCAAGCTCTTGTAGCGCAGGCTTATACTTCTTAATAAACCTTTCAGTCCACTTCTGAACTCCAGGCTTTTTCTGCTTGTTTGAAGGTGTTTTATTCATACACTCAGTTTAACATTTTACGAAGTATGCTACAACGCACGATCCTCTACTTGAACGGATCAATGGTTGTAGATAAGTACTTATTTTGGCTCCTTATATACTACAGCAAAGACTCCGCAACTGGCACGGAGTCTTTGCTGCACGTGGCAAGTAGCGGAGCTATGGGACGGGGGCGGTTGTGTTGTCGTCGATGAAATCGAGCGTGTTGACGCTGCGGTCGCCGCTTGGGAACAAGTGGTATTCGATCGAGACCTTGTTGCCCTCTTTGATCATCGAACAGTCCGAGTCGTAGTTGATGTAGCAGTTGTAGCTCTCGTCGGAGCCTGCCAGCGTGAAGGCTGTACTACCCTTTACTACCCTTTACACCGATGTATCCAGCATGCTGCACGCTGCCTGTGGTTCTGAGATCGCTGCCACACGCCGACAGCATGGTTACACTTACAACCGCGAGAATTGTCGCGGCAACTCGTCGTTTCATTGCCTCACCTATCGTCATCTCCCAATGGTTTTGGAAGTTATAACTATAATGTCATAACAACGATATATTTGCAAATTACACTTTGCGGCCGTTCTTCAGAAATTCTGCCTGCGTGATGTCGAACTCATAGATTTCGCCATTTTTAACACCGACCTGCTTATATCCGTAGCCGTCATCGTCGCTATGATTCGTGGAATCAATATACGGAACCTTGTGAAATTCGAGGCACTTCAGCATGATGTCGTGAAATTTATCGATATCCTCTTCGGCAAAGTGTGGTTTGTGGGCGAGTATCTGCTGACTGAAGTAATCATACCTACGCCATTTCGTACTGCGATACCGTGCGACTGTTTTGACAAAAACATAAAATCGCTGCATATCCATTGGGTGGAACGAATCAGGGTAATTACTCATCCAGATAATAAACGCGTATTCAGTTTGGTTTTTGTAGCGGATGAGAGTCATGTTTGTATTATAACTTTAAGGATTAGGCCTGCGCTCATATTTTTGCATTTACACTATACATCTTTGACGTACAAGGCACAGCGACCCACAATGCTTTAATTTAAATGCTATTATTACTTCATGTATCGCATGCAAGCAAAGCCAGGATGGCATCTTATTGACGACAAAATGATTCATACCGATTCAGTGATGGAGGCAAATGTTATTCAGAATCTAGCAGGAAATGGATTCTCCGGCAAGTGGAGGCGCTTACGTCGTGGAATTGCATATGGCTGGCATAGTTACACACCAGACGTCGAATTATCTATTTTACACGATAGCATGAACCGTCGAGCTCTTGTTGAGTTTAAGGCTTTCAATGCTTCAGAGTTTACGATAGACCGTCGTCACGCAATGCTCGCAGTATCAAAATTTTATGGTGACGCACTTTGTTTTTTATATATTGCTCAAACAAAAACTTGGTATTTGATTGAACACGACGGTGAGTTATTAAAAACAACTATACCCACTCCCGGAGGGGTATTAATCAACAGCCTACCAAAACCTCGACTTACAATCCCGATTTGGAACAGGTACGGACGAGGTTATTTAACTCGGCCTAGTACTTTGTTACTTAAAAAGACTGCCGATGGTTTAGAATTTATTGTAAAATCATTTATATATTCACCTAGGAAGAAACGATACAGGTATAAAAAGTAAGGAGTACTATGGCTAAATCAAAAAACTTTATATTTGATGGAGGTGCAGCAACATATCTTGGTACGGGCATTTTGGGATTCTTAATTACAATATTATCATTAGGTCTATTCTATCCATATGCACTCGTGCTAAGGCAAAGGTGGATTGCTAAACACACATACGTAAAGGGCTTTCAACTAAAATTTAATGGTAGAGCAACCGATTTATTCTTTCAATGGATTAAATGGTTTTTATTGATTGTGATTACATTTGGTATTTACAGCTTCTGGGTTATGCCTCGCTTGCAACGATGGATAACTGAACATACCGATTTTGCACCGCAAAAACTTAGTTCACCTAAAATTGATGATGAATCTTAAACTATATTAAAGTCAAACAATGGAACAAGTTTTGGTTCTTGATTTTGGCCGTCAACAGTTATTGATTCTTCTAGGATTATTCTGTCTAGCTCGGGAACTGCTTCGAGATTTTCATTCGGTACGCCGCTAAGCATCGAAATAGCAGCGAGCCCCATGTAATAACCGAGATTTACGGGAACGGCATTACCGATTTGCTTGTATTGAGCAGATGTGGATCCGGCAAATTTCCACTCATCGGGAAATGTCTGGATACGTGCATATTCACGAACGTTTAGTGGACGCGTTTCTTCTGGATGGCAGCGTTCAGTTTGTTTTTGGGCTGGATTGCATGTCAATGTGAGGCTTGGCTCGTCCCATGATAGACGTCGTGCCATACCCGTCTTACCGCCTGTGTGATAATAGCTAGCCTTCATATATTCACGCTGTAATTCGTCTGTGAGATCACGCCAATAACCGCCAGCTGGCACTTGCTTCATGATTTCATACTTACGCTCAGAATATTCCTGACCTTCGCTTTGCGGCCTGTCACCAATCGCTTCGCGTATTGATATGGTGTAGTCGCGCTCCTTAGGGAAATATATTTCTGTATCCAAGTCTTTTCGGACAGCCATAATAACCAAACGTTCACGCTTCTGTGGAACATCTAGATACTGTGACCGCATAACTTTGTAAGCAACTTTATAGCCTAGCCCTTGCAATATACTAACCATAGTTTTAAGCGTTCGACCACCATCATGAGTTAGCAGCCCCCGTACGTTCTCACCTATAGCAACCTTAGGCTGCACTTCTTTTACAGCACGCGCAAATTCATGAAAGAGTGTACCTCGCGTGTCCTCAAACCCACGGCCTTTGCCCGCATAGCTAAATGACTGGCAGGGAAAACCACCTTCAACAACGTCAACTTTTCCGCGCCATTTCGTGAAATCAACTTTATGAATATCCTCACCATTCACATTCCAGTCTGGTTTGTTTTGGCGCAAGGTAGCAACTGCATGCTTGTCATATTCATTAAGCAAAACATGATGAAAACCCGCGTTTTCAAGCCCCAAAGCGGTACCGCCAGCGCCAGCAAAAAGGTCAATTGCAGTGTATTTTGTTGGTTTTTCAGTTTTTAGAATTCTATAGTTGTTTTCACTACTGATATCGCCAGACGTTTTTGTATGGATTCTTTTAATTTCATCAATTGAAAACACACGATAATTGTTTTCATCACGCGATGATTTTATTAGCCCCTTTTTCTCCCAGCGACGAATCGTATCGGTCGATACTCCTATTTCCTCCGCTGCTTCTGATATCGCAAGTAACCCACTTATGCTTTTCATAAGTCTATTATTACAGTACCCATTGCATAATGCAAGGGTTATTTATATGCACGGTCGAAAAGGTCTTTGAAATGTTCAAGGTTGCTTTTCTTGACTGGGAATTCTAACTGATCCAGCAATACAGGCAGTACATCATAAAGTTGATCCAACGCATTCTCATGTCCGGTTGCTATACCGTAGAATGTCCGCCCATCTACTTTCCGTAGGTCGTCACGACTAGGTCTAGCAACTTTCTTCTTGACCGGTGTAAACGGCTCATTGTAAGGAGTGCTATTTTTAGGAAGTACAGCAACATAATACGCGGTAAACCCAGAATCACCATAGTCTAGATGAGAGCTTAGCTTATCATAGACACTTAGCAGTCCCTCTGAATTTAAAGTATTATATTTATTTTTTATTTCTGCGATTATCTTTACTTCTGAATTTTTCACATCATAGCTACCACCTTGACCTGCATTAACCCATCCCGTAACTGAACCCAGAATATTTTGGTGAAAATCACCAAGTGCATTCTGTAGTGCTTTTTGAGCTTTCCTCGCCTTTTCCTGCTCAAGCCACTTTGCAAACTCTATGTCCTGTGTTGATGCATCAATCATAGACGAAAATGGATCAATAACGCTACCGTAAATATTCTTATCAATTCGCTTTTGGGCTTTGCTAACAGAATTTACTAAAGTTCCAGTATGTTTCAGTAAATTTTCGTCACTTATATATGGAAGAAATGGCATATTAACATTATTATACCTTCTCCGCCTCTGTTTTACTATGTATTATCAGTAAAATCCCACAGCAATGTAACAGGCAACTTGCGGATGTTACGGCTTGGGAATGGATAATTATCGACAAGGTTTTTGACAGCACTCACAACATATTGTCCTTCGCCGACATAAGTTCCGCCTCCGGCATCGCGGTCGCGGGTTGATTCGGCGAATGTTCCATCGGTCTGCCTATGTATACGGATATCCCCATCTTTTACGATGAAGTCCAGCTGCGTGAGGCTGCTACTGATACTTAGTGGCGACGTAGAGGACTCTGGCAGTTCGTCAGGGTCAACATAGCGACGCGGCTTGTCCATGGCATAGGTATACAGCGCACGTAGCAGTGCTTGATCGGCAGTATCGCCCCGGCCATAACCGATCACAGGCGTCCAGTCATCAAACACAGGTTCTTCGATAACTCTCACGACTCGTCTGTCGCGGTTGTCGATCCACATCGTTTCGCCATGAATAGCATGGCCGTTATCCAAAATGGCTTCGACTGTGTTTGCAACATCCATCTTTGCTGCATCGATTGGTTTTCCTAATCGGTGTAAATTTTCAGACATAGTGCTCCATTGCTTAGGAAGTATGTATATTATTATAGCAATCGTCTAAATAGTCAAATTATTTATGTGATATACTATTTCCATCGTCTTGACAATGGGTTGAGGCATGTACAAAGGGGTGGACAATGGCTGGAATATCTGGCTGGCTGTGGCTTGGTGTGATATATGTGATCGGATTCATCATCTACGGCTTCATCGCCACAGAGATGGACGCACGATCGACTGTCGACACCAGCGTTTCATTCATCGATGAGGTCAAGTACCTCCTGTCAGCCGTCATATGGCCTATCACCGGATCGTTCCTCGTTTGGATCTGGTACAAAAACCGCAGCCACAACGCATGGCCGTAAGCTCACTGAAGAGAGTTCGCCGAAGAGTACTTCGCGCTTGAGCTCTATCGGTGAGCTTTCTTCAAGTATACTAATACTATGAACACCTATGCGATCCTTGTCCGCGGCATCAATGTCGGTGGCAAAAACAAAGTAGCCATGGCAGATTTGCGATCATACCTTGAAAAACTGAATTTTGAGAACGTTTCGACCTACATCGCCAGCGGAAATATCATCCTCGATTCTGACAAATCACCGGCCATAGTAAAGCAAAGTATCGAAAAACTCCTGCCCGAAAAATTTCATCTCGATAGCGAACTTATCAAAGTCCTAGTACTGACGCATGACCAGCTCAAAGCAGTGGTCGATAACAAACCAAAAGGCTTTGGCGATGAGCCTGACAAATACCACAGCGACGCGATTTTCCTCATCGATATCGACGCCGAAACTGCCATGGCTATATTTGATCCGCGCGACGGTGTCGACAAAGTCTGGCCAGGCATCGGTGTTATTTACTCACAGCGCCTTAGTGCCGAACGCACTCGAAGCAGGCTCAGCAAAATCATCGGCACACCGTTGTATCAGTCGATGACTATCCGCAACTGGAATACAACGACCAAACTGCTTGAAATCATAAAAAGTACAGCAAAGTAATCACGTATAAACAATAAAGAGGCACTTTCGTGCCTCTTTATTTACTTAGGAAAATTTGCACCAACAGATGTAGCCTACGAACTAAATAACTGAGCTGTAACTGAACTATTGAACTTGATTGGCTACATATATGATCTTGTGCTGTTTCACTTGATCTTCCACTTATAATTTTAGCAGTAGAGTTTTGGATCGTCAAGATTTAATTTGAGATTATACCATCAAATTTGTCTTCTACTTCATCGGCCTTTGTAGGTTGTACAGTATCCTTGAGATGATTAGGCGGCGAATACAGTGTGTAGAGTTTTAACACACTATCACCCGTATTGATAAGGTTATGGTATGTCCCAGCAGGGACGATAATTGCCCAATCGTCCCACAACTCATATTCGCTTTCACCATTGTTCAGTACGACTTTTGCTTTGCCACTCTCGACTCTTATGAATTGATCAAGCCCGTGAATTTCGTTACCGATTTCTATGCCAGGGGGCAAACTCATAAGCACCAGCTGCGTATAATGAGTCGTGTAGATTACTCGGCGATAGTCCGAATTATCCGTGGTGAGTTGTGCGATGTTTTCAACAAAGTGTTTCATAAACACACTGTACACCCGCGCAGTTAATACGTCTGTGACGTACCTCACACATATCAATGAGAAATGTTCGTCACTGTTTCCCCTTTCGGAAGGATCTGAAATAGAGAAGCTTTGATCTATTTCGCAGTCGTAACAATTCGCATGACAAAATCTGTGTCGTCAAAATCGATTTCAACCGAGCTATTGTCCGTAATCGTACCGTCGATTATTTGTTTTGCTAATGCATCGAGAATTTTTCTCTGAATTACCCGTTTCAACGGTCGCGCGCCATATGCTTCATCATATCCTTGATCCGCCAACGCTTCTTTTGCCCTCGCTGTCAGCGTGACATGTATGTTTTTGTTGGATTCAATCTGGGCAAGCATACGCTCAAGCTGTACTTCGACAATATGTTTCATGTCGGATTTTTCGATGCGGTCAAATATGACAATATCATCGATGCGGTTGAGAAATTCCGGACGGAAATATGATCCCAGCTCCCCGAGAAGCATCGCCTCAAGTTTCGCAAAATCGGTGCCGTCCCAGTCTTGAATATGCCGCGAGCCGATATTGCTCGTCATGATGATAATCGTATTCGAAAAATTGACCGTCCGTCCTTGGCCATCTGTTAACCGGCCGTCATCGAGCACTTGCAGCAGTACGTTGAATACATCCTGGTGAGCCTTTTCGATTTCGTCAAACAAAACGATACTGTACGGTCGCCGACGAACCGCCTCTGTCAGCTGTCCGCCCTGCTCGTAACCCACATAACCCGGAGGCGATCCGATCAAACGCGATACGGCGTGTTGCTCCATATACTCGCTCATGTCGATGCGCGTTATCGATCGCTCGTCGTCGAACAACGATACGGCGAGGCTTTTTGCAAGCTCTGTTTTGCCCACACCGGTAGGACCCAGAAACAGAAACGAGCCAATCGGGCGGTTCTGATCGCCAATACCAGCACGGGAACGCCTGATGGCATTTGCAACAGCCGTCACTGCCCGAGCCTGGCCTACGACGCGTGTATGCAGTTCATCCTCGAGATGACTGAGCTTCTGGGTTTCACTTTCTTTTAGCCGATCAACAGGTATACCTGTCCAGCGTGATACGACAGCTGCAATATCATCAGCCGTGACTTCATCTCTCAGCAGGCGTTTTTCGGGTGGAATCATGTTGATTTGCCGGCGGTATTCAACGATATTTTGCTCAATATCTGGAATTTCGCCGTATTTAATCCGGCTTGCCGTCCCGAGGTCTCCTTCGTTTTCAGCCATTTCCAGCTTTGTCTTTGCTGTTTCCAGCTTTTCACCTTCGTTATTGAGTTTATCGATCAGATCTTTCTCTTTTTGCCACGCAGAATCCAGCTTGTTGGCTTGATCTGTCAGCGTATCGATTTCTTGTTCTATTTCCGTTTTACGCTCTTTGGCTGTATCGCTTTTGTCCTTTTTCAGAGACGTCTGCTCGATCTGAAGCTGCATGATTTTACGGTTGAGCCGATCAAGCTCAATAGGTTTTGAATCAAGCTGCATCTTGAGAGCCGAAGTCGCCTCGTCAATAAGATCGACTGCTTTGTCCGGCAGGAAACGCTCTGTAATATAGCGGTCGCTTAATCGTGCCGCTGCAACAATCGCCTCGTCAAGAATCTTAACACCGTGATGCACCTCGTACTTCTCCTGAAGTCCGCGCAGGATTGCGACGGTATCATCAAAATCAGGTTCCCCGACATACACCGGCTGCAGCCGTCGCTCGAGAGCCGCATCCTTTTCGATATATTGCCGGTATTCGTTCAGCGTCGTGGCGCCAATGAGATGCAGCTTGCCACGAGCCATCATAGGTTTGAGCATATTAGCCGCATCCACTGCGCCCTCTGCTTTGCCAGCACCGACGATCGTATGAATTTCGTCGATAAACAGTATCACTTCTCCCGCGGCATCTTCGATCTCTTTCAGTACAGCCTGCAGCCGTTCT
>Ga0265297_10011744_pt1 | contig 10661 bp, 10 predicted proteins | sample Munlanlwell13791_FD_192502 | JGI IMG/M metagenome (GOLD analysis project Ga0265297, IMG submission 192502) | Leachate microbial communities from a municipal landfill in Southern Ontario, Canada - Leachate well 137-91 | ecosystem: Engineered > Solid waste > Landfill > Unclassified | place...
GACTGGAGTGTCAGTTCTAGGCATCCCGAAAATAGTCATTTGCCACTGGTGTACACCCGGTCCTCCGAGCCCCTGCATCCCTAATAATATTGCCTCCAGCCTTGCGGGCTCATGGGAGTAAGGTCCGCGTATCATACTACCTCCAAAGATGTGGCCTATAGAGGTGGTCTTATCGGCAAATTCCCTGGCTAGTGCTTTAATCGTCCATTCTGGAACTCCGCATTTGGGTGATGCCCACTCCGGCGTCTTGGGAACACCATCTTCCTTACCCATCACATAATCGGCAAACTCATTAAAACCCACAGTATGCGTAGCAACATAGTCTTTGTTATAAGTGCCTTCCTTTATCCACATATATGCTATCGCCAGTTGCAAAGCGGTATCACTATTAGGTAGCACCGGAATCCATTTATCTGCATGAATGGCTGCCCCATAATTTAAATCCGGACAGATGTATATCTGTTTAATGCCTACTTCTTTCCAGAAATAACAAAGTTCACTGGCAACTTGTCCGCTAAATCCCCAGGGTGTTGTTTCCGGGTCTCCCCCCCAAACAAGTACCATGTCACAGTGTTCTGTTATATCCTTGGCGACGTTATCCGTCGGGTGCATCATACCCACGCTACCATCCCCCCAAACATGTTTAGACCCATAATACCACCCTTCCCAGCTATCAGGATTTCGTGTTTGCTGTGTGTAACCCCCCATTTTATGCAGAAGTAAGGTTATACAGCCGTGAGGAGCATGTAAATGCTTATTTTCTGAATGCCCGTCGGTCTGGCATAGTATCGCATATGGCCCATATTTTTTATGCACTCTCTTGATCTCTTTGGCTAATATCTCAGATACCTCATCCCAGGATATCCTGACGTATTTACTCTTGCCTCTGTTTTGTGTATTTCTTTCTCCGTTCGGGTCCCAATCAACCCTCTTTAAAGGATACAGAATCCGGTTGGGAGAATAAACTCTTTTCTTATAAGCCAGAGAGAAAGGGCTTGGTAAAGACTTCATCACTGGTTCAAGAGTTTTACCATTTCTTTTAATCTTCCAGCGTTTGAAATCTTTCATATCATATCTCCAGCCATAGTGAAATGGCCTAACCCTGATGGCTTTACCATTCTTAACATCAACTGCACATGGCGCTCCACCACCCTGTGTACCCCCCAGGCTCAATGATTTAATAACGGTTTTTTCTACAATCTCAAGTTTATTTTTTTGTACCATTTCCCATCTCCTATTAGAAGTCATTAATTTTCTAATACACTTTTGTCTGTATTAAATATCTACATAAATGTTTAGTTGGATTTCTACGGATAATATGGGGTAAATATTTGCCCTGACTCTTCTATCTGAACTCGCTAATTGCCACTTTGCAAGTATAGGCTTATTTTGCGGATATCGTTAGCAAGTATAATATCTATATCATTTCTGTCTATGACTTATGTCATGGAGCCGTGATATTTCTGTCGATAACTTCGTATTTATGAATATATAACATTACTACGGCTTGCCAAATTTTGGGATAAGTTAGTACTGCTTAATCTACTATTTGGCCGCATTTATATCCGTTTTTTTTGCTAAATTGACTTCGAAGCCTATTGCGTTGAACTTGTAATTCCTGCTTTCCTTATTGAGCTTGTTTAGCTTTTCTAATATTGTCTTTTCACCAACTTTTAATACGCTTGATTATTCTATATTACATATATTAATATGAGACCTTACAAACACTTGTTACTTTAGAGCAATAAAGGAACATCCCATATGGGCTGTGAGATTTGGAACAAATCAAATTTGCCAGAATTACTCCAAGAATTCCCCATATTTTATGGCGTTAATCAATCTGATCTCCGAAAGTTAATAAACGCTGCAGTTGTAGTCCATTATGCTAAAAGAAAAGTAATTGTTCAGGAAGGTAAAAATCCAGAGGCGTTTTATTTGATCCTAAAAGGAATGGTGAAAATTTCTAAAATATCGCCAGTAGGGAAAGAATTTATTATATATGTGCGTCATAAGGGGGAAATAATTGCACCGGGTCTAACTATTTGTAGAGCTCCCTATTTTGCTTCATCCGTGGCTTTGGAAGACGTCGATATTCTAGTTTTTAGTATAGATGATTTCTTAGATTTTATGTCCTTGAATCCCATTGTCAGGTTAAGATTTGATAGTTTAGACATAGATATCATCAGGGATATGTATGAAAAACTTATTTACTTGGCGACTAATGATGTTTATCACAGGTTAACCAATGTACTTTACTCACTTAGTTCTAAATGTGGAAATATCCTAAGTTTGACTCATCAGGAAATCGCCGAACTAACCTGGGCCACGCTAGAAACTACGACCAGGGCCCTAATAAAGTTAAGAAATGATGATATTATTACCTTAGTTCGTGGCAAGATAATTATTAAAAACCCTGGGAAACTACGCCTCTGTAGTGAAAATTCCAGCGGCCATTTTCTGCCCAATGATTCTATCTGTCCGTCTAACCTTAACCGTTATCTTAATACTCCCACAGATCTAAAGGAGTTAGGTTGCGACTCCAATATCAGACAAAAAGTGTAGCAGCGTTCGGCAGCGGCAAATTTCTTTCCCTTCTTAAAAGTTACCCTTCACTGCCTCCTGTGGGATGATTACTAGCATAACCGGATACAATCTCTTAATAAGAGATAGATTTATTAGATGAAATGTTTAATTCTTCAAGTAGCAAATTAAAAACAGGCAGTTCAGCACCGTTTTTTGATATAATCATCGCACTATTTAATACAAAGAGGCCATGATGAAGCTAAAGATTTTCTTCCTCGAGACCAGACCACAGTTTTTGCTCCTCTCCGTCGTACTGGCATTTTTAGGCGTTACCATGGCCTGGTATGACGGGCATCTTCATCTGGGACATGCTGTTCTGGCATTCGTGGGACTGCTCTTAGCTCACATTAGCTGCAATACACTTAACGATTACTTCGATTATAGAAGCGGCATAGACCTGGTAACCAACAGAACTCCCTTCAGCGGCGGCAGCGGTATTCTCAGAGAAGGCCTGCTGACACCAAAGGAGGTGTTCTGGCTAGGCATGACCTGCTTCATCATCAGCGTACCCATCGGCATCTACTTCGTTATCGTTTCAGGCTTGCTCCTGCTGCCCATACTTGTAGTTGGAGCTTTTTGCATACTCCTTTACAGCCCCTTAATATTGAAATTCAACTGGCCAGAGTGGTCTCCCGGGTTAGGACTGGGAATTTTGCCTGTCCTGGGCACTTATTTTGTCCAGACATCGGCTTATACCTGGCCTGCCCTGGTAGCATCAATACCATCAGGCCTTCTGGTACACAACCTGCTTTTGCTGAACGAATTCCCCGATACCGAAGCCGATCTTAGAGCCAGCAGAAAAACCCTGCCTATTACCGCCGGCAAGAAAAAGACAAGCATATTTTACTCGGCAGTAACAATCCTGGTTTACCTGTGGATAATTGGAGCGGTGGTAACCGGCATGATGCCAATCTTCACTCTTATCGCCCTGCTAACTTTGCCACTGGCCGTAAAAGCCATCAGGGGAGCACTCAAACCTGATGATTTGTCAAAGCTGGTTCCGGCGATGGCAAGTAACGTTATGGTAGTCCTGGTGACACAATTATTGCTGGGTGTCGGCTATATCCTGTCCACAGTTATAACGTAAACTACCTGAGAGAAAATGGTAAACTCTAACGGCCCCGTTGTTCGTTCCAAACCTCTTCATCATATGTTTACTGCCATTCCAGGGCGTTATGACCTTATTAACCACGTCATAACCCTGGGGCAGGACACCCGGTGGCGGGATAAGGCCGCCCGAGAGTGTTTGAAATCCAGACCGGCCAGAGTTCTCGATTTGTGCTGCGGCACCGGTGACCTGACTATTAACATAGCCCAATTAGCCGAGAATAGCCTGGAAATAACAGGTCTCGATTACAGTCAGCCCATGCTGGATATCGCCAGCAAAAAAGCAGAGCTATTAGCCGGAGAAAAGAAAATTTCTTTTATCCACGGCGACGCCGGCAATCTTCCCTTCCCTGACGGATATTTCGATTGCGCTGGTATCTCCTTTGCCTTCCGTAACCTGACCTATAAAAACCCGCTGGTGCAACAACATCTGAGCGAAGTATACAGGGTACTTAAATCCGATGGCCATTTTGTCATAGTGGAATCAAGCCAGCCAAAATCAAGGCTGATACGGGAGATGTATCACCTCTACTTGCGCTCGTTTGTATTCTGCACAGGATACCTGCTTTCCGGCAACAGGCGGGCATATCGCTATCTGGCTGAGTCTGCTGCCCGTTTCTATAATCCCGGGGAAATCGAAGAAATGTTGCTCAAGACCGGCTTCCGCCGGGTTTCCTTCCAGCCGTTTTTATTCGGGGCTGTAGGCATTCACGTAGCTATAAAATAACTTGATATTTTTCTGGTTTTGCAAATGCCACTTGACGTCATAGTCACTTTGTACTACATTACTCTTTATATATTTATCATATAACCATAATTGCGCATCATGCCAATAACAAATCCATTATATACTGGATTTATTGCCTCGCTGATTCTGGCAGCTTGCATCTCACTGGTGCTTTTCGGGTATGTATGGCACAGACGTAGTACTCCCTGCGCAATTCCACTTCTTGGAGCTCTGGGAGCTATTTTTTTCTGGTCACTCGGATATATCCTTGAATATACCTGCAATGATCTAAGTACCAAGTTATTCAGCTTCAATATCAGCTACGTTGGCTCAGCTACTTTACATCTGATGGTACTACTTTTTGCCTTGCAGTATTGCGGTTTCGGCAAATTTATCACCAGGCGCCGAATCATTTTGCTCTCTATTATTCCGATTATCACACTTCTGCTGCAGTGGACAAAACAATATCATTCGTTAATGTATTACGATATCAGCCTTATAGCGGATGGCCCTTTCCTTCTGGTTTCAAAACAATACGGGCCGTGGTTCTGGGTTAACTGGATTTATGACTACCTGCTATTAACCGCCAGCATCGTAGTACTTGTCCATAGATTAATACGACGCCCCCACCTGTACGCTCGACAGGCAGTGTATATCATCATGATGATAATCATACCGGTTTTCGCCAACCTGCTGTATATATTGCGGTTTATACCGATACCACATGCCGATTGGACACCAGCCTCATTAGCGATATCCACCATCTTCATGGCACTGCTGGTTTTCAATAAACAATTATTCGAGATAATACCCGTAGCCAGAGAATCGCTGATCGATATGATGAGCGAAGGTTTTGCGGTCACCGATTGTAAAGGATTCGTTGTTGATTTTAACCAGTCGATACAAAAAATACTCCCGCCACCGGAGCAAATCTGCATCGGTGAAGTATTACCCAGTACCATCGCCGCTCAACTAAATCTGGATTACAGCACCGTTGCCAATCAGATTACCGAGATTGCATTACGTACAGATGATAATCTTCGCTACTATATCGTCAATACCTCTCCGTTATATGCACGCGGCCATAAACATGTGGGGCACCTGTTTATCTTCCATGACATCACTGAGAGAAAACGGACAGAAGATATAATAAAGCGCCTGGCTTACCATGACCAGTTGACCACATTGCCCAACCGCTATCTTTTTCACGATCGCGCTGCCCTGGCAATAGAACACGCAATCCGCTACAAGAAAAAAATGGCTGTTATAATGATGGACCTGAACGGGTTTAAAGAGGTTAATGATACTTTAGGACACGCGGCTGGCGATAAATTACTTCAGGAAGTAGCGCTCCGCGTTATAAAATCTGTACGGAGGGTGGACACAGTTTCGCGTTTTGGAGGCGACGAATTCGTCATTCTGCTTACGGAAATCAACAATGAAAAATTGGTTACCCGGGTTGCCACCAGAATAGTACAGAATATGACACGTAGTTTTATATACAATGATACAACGTTGCCTGTTCCTTTCAGCATGGGGATATCGATATATCCCAATGACAGCGATGATCTGGATATATTGATGCAATATGCCGATCGCGCCATGTACCAAGCCAGGCGACTGGGAGATAATCACTTTCTGTATTACTCTCCCGATATTACATGAATCGATGCTTCGTCCACAGATGGATTTCAGATAACAGCATCTCAAGAAACTTTAGTGCGAGGCACCCCGACCAGGTCGTGAGTGACCGCTATCTATGATCACCTAAAAAAGGTAACACCGAGGAAACTTCTTTCTTGACATATGTATACAAATTGTATACACTTAAGACGATGAAAGGAGACATTCAATGCTTTTTATCGAGTCTTTACAGATAGACGATCATATACTGGACAAGATTGAGAGTAAACATAATGTCACCTTTAGTGAAGTAGAAGAGGCCTGTCTATCTGATAAGCGGCATGTAAGAAAAGGCAGGGAAGGATTGTACAAGGTTTTTAGTCAGACAACAGCCGGAAGATATATTCTGGTAGTGTTAGTAAATTTAGGAAGTGGTAGCTGGAAAGTGGTCACTGCCAGGGAAATGGGCGAAAGCGAGAGGCAGCTTTACAAAAAGTCTATTGGAGGCAGATAAAATGGCTGATATTGATAAAGCAATAAAAGAAATAGAACAGGGTAACGCCTGGGACGAAAGCGACGAGGTTGTCCGGGTTGAGGTTAAGAAACCTCTGGACAAGGTTATCCCGGTGCGTCTTTCAGGAGATAAGTGGGAAGAATTGAGGCGAGAGGCTAAAGAGCTTGGCATAGGCCCAACCACATTAGCCCGCATGTGGATTCTGGAGCGTCTGCGCCAGCGAGTGAAAGCTTAAAAGATTTGTGGGGTACAAACCGGGCACACTGGTAACGAATAGAATGGGTCACCTCAGGGAGTTGACTCCCACAGAAAGTCCTGAATAAAACTAACTTAAATCCGGTTTTCGATGCAGTATTCTCTCAAGGTATTTAAGGAGGCGAAAAACTCCCGCATCATGACGCTGACCGAGTACATTCCGCGCCGGGTTACCCTGATTCTGTTATCCCTCTCCACAACCACACCACCCAGTTTCAAAAGCAATAATTCCAGACTCAATTTCTTATAAATATCAGAGCCGAAATCATGCTGGAATAGTGCAGGGTCAACTGTCATGCCGAACAGCTTGGTCAGCAAATAGTACCGCAGGTATTCTCCTTGGGACAGCTTCCGCCATCTGACGATGGGAAATCTGCCTTTGTTAACCATATCCCCATACCTCTCCAGCGAAAAGGCATTAACGTAAAAATCTCCCCTGACCAGACTGACCGAGCCGGAGCCGATACCGATATAATCGGCATAATCAACTATATACTCGTCTATCATCCTGTCGCCCCGGGAAAAGCACCAGGCAGTCGATGCCTTGTAACCTTTATCATAAACTTCCCTGAGGATGATATCGTAATATTTCTTCTCCTGCGAGTTATCCACGCGACTGAATTTACGCTCCATAGCGCTCTTCTTATGCGGAGACGGCATCAGGGGATAAAAAGTTGCCTGGTCTATACCCAGATTCTTAAAGGTCTCTATATCAGCCTGGAATTTCTCAAGAGATTGAAAGGGGAAATTAAAGATCAAGTCCACGTTAAGCGTATCGAACTGTCCCTGCGCCATTAGCAGCCTTTCCCTGGCCTCTTCTCCGGTACAAAGCGTCCTGCCCGCAGCCTTTAATATATCATCATCAAAACTCTGTACTCCGATGGACAACCGCTTAATCCCGATAGATTTAAGCGCATCTATAGTTTCTTTATTAATCTCATTGGGAGTGGTTTCCAGGGAAATTTCTTTGACGTCAAAGCTCTTCTTGAGATAATCGGTAAACCCGATCAGCTCGTCCATCAATATGGTAGGAGTGCCGCCGCCAAAGTAAAAACTGGAGAATTTAAAGCCGCGCTGGATATAGAGGTCCAGCTCTTTTCTCAAACTTCTAAAGTACTCTCTAGCCTTATCTTCCTTAAACAAATAGCGGTTAAAGCAACAAAAAGGGCACAGGGTTCTGCAGAAAGGAATATGTATGTAAAGGGAGATTTCCCCACCCCTGGCAAGCCCCTTCTCGTTGATTATGGAATCATCGATCTCTTCCCTGAGTTTGAGAAATTTCTTGCCCTCACATCGGGTAATAGATCCGGCTATGTTTGCAATCATTTTAATTATTTAAAAGAGCGAAGAGATTTTCAGGTGAACTTCAGTGGTTTTTTGTGGTTCCGATTAAAACCCTGTAACGCATCCCGGCGCCCTGATCAGCAAAACAGGTACACAGGTACTGCGAAAAACTTTTTCAGCAACGCTGCCAATCGTCCATCTGCTGATTCCGGAACGACCGTGGCTGGCCATGATAATAAGGTCAACCTGGTTCTTTTCGGCAAATTTCACAATTTCATCAGCGGCCTTGCCCAGACAACACTCCACTCTTATTTTGACGCCTGAATTACTCAGTTTCTTCTCTATGCCTCCAAGATAAAGGCTGCACTGTTCCTGTGCACCGGTCATTATATCTTTTACATGCTGCTCCCAGCTTTCCGGCATGCTTGCCGGATAGTCGGCGCTGATCTCCGGCCGCTCGCAAACACGGAACAAGATGACTTCCTTCATCTTCTTATCCCTGGTAAGCTCTTCGACATAAGGGAGGATACATTCAGCCAGTTCAGACCCATCCAGCGGAACCAGAATCCTGTCAAACATGTCTCTTTACCTCCAATAATCTAGCTGCTAAAGTATAATACGGCTGCTGATTCGGAGCAAATAGCTGTCAACCCCGATGGGGACTCTCGTTATTCCAATGCTGAAAAGGTAAAAGGTCAAACTAAAACTGGACTTCCGTCAGGTCTGGGCTGATGATTAGCTTCGGCTCCGTTACTGATTGAACATCTTCGGCAGTAAGTCCCGGAGCTACTTCTTTTAATAACAAACCCTTGTCAGTGACCTCTATAACCGCCAGGTCAGTTACAATCAATTTAACCACACGGGTGGCAGTGATGGGATAAGCACATTCCTTAACAATCTTGGGCGCTCCGGAATTGGTGACATGCGTCATGGCAATAATAACTTTTCTAGCTCCCACAGCCAGGTCCATGGAGCCGCCGATATTTCCAATATGCTCAGGAAAGCCACGCTCAGGATTATTCCATCCGGCAAGGTCTCCCTTTTCGGAAACTTGCAAAGCGCCAAGCACAGCCACATCCATATAGCCGCCCCGGATCATGGCAAAGGACTCACAGTCCGAAAAGTAACAGCTCCCCGGTAGTTCCGTCACCGGTTGGCAACTGGCATTGATGAGGTCCTGGTCTACCTCACTCTCGTCAGCCAGGGGACCCGTATTCAACATTCCAATCTCAGCCTGTAGAACTATATCCCGGCCCTCAATCCAGTTAGAGACCAATGTGGGTATGCCTATACCCAGATTAACATAGGTGCCATCTTCCAGTTCATTGGCAATTCTCAAAGCTATTAACTCTCGCGATAAACCTTCGAATTTTTTGATTTCATTAGCCATTTGACATTCTCCTGTCCACCTAATGAACTATATTATTCAATACTAGGTATATAATTTAGCCTCTCCACCTCAACCACCCGCTGAACATATATGCCTGGTACATGAACCTTGTCCGGGTCTAACTCACCGGGCTCCACAAGCTCCTCCACTGAGGCTATGGTTATCCTGGCCGCCGCTGCCATCTCAGGTGCATAATTCCTGGCAGTCTTGCGGCAAATCAGGTTGCCCATGCGATCACCGCTCCAGGCATGTACCAAAGCATAGTCCGGCTTGAAAGCAAGCTCTAAAAGATACTCCTCCCCGTTGAAAACTCTCTTTTCTTTCCCCCACTCCACTACCGTGCCCACGCCCGTAGGCGTGTAGAAAGCAGCCAGTCCTGCTGCAGCGGCCCTGAGTCTCTCAATAAAAGTGCCCATAGGATAAACCTCAACCTCCACCTTTCCAGCCCGAACTGCTTGCTCGAAGGGAGATTTCAACCCTCTGGTTGCCGAACGGTAAAAAGGATAGTTACAAACCGCCTTTTTCACCTGGCCCTGCATAACCAGCTGGCTGATGTCCTCATTACCAGGTCCAAAAGCTTGACAGATGATAGTCAAGTCTTTGGCTTTGCACTTGGCTAGTGCTCGAATCAGTTGAAAAGGCGTGCCTGCCGTAAAAAAGCCTCCGATTGCAACGGAGGCTCCGTCGGGTATATCAGCAACCGTCTCATCAACATTAGCGTAAGTCTTGTCCAAGATTTCCTCCATCAGGTTTTTTTACAATTTCATAACCTAATAAAGCCAATGATTTCCCTATACCAGCCTCAAAGCTAGAGAAAGTGTTAAGCGACTGGACATCAGGTATTGCAACCTCCAGTGCTTGAGCTATCACTGAGTCGATACCCACCAGCATACACTTGGCTCCAATAAGTTCAATCATACGTACTGTCTTAACCAGTTGCTTCCCGACTTCCACATCACCACCGCCGACAACGGCCGACAGATCAATTATTACAATACGAGTTTTGCGGTATCTGACATGTTCTATAATATTTCTTCTGATACGTTCAAAGCGAGGGCCGTCAAGCCGACCGGTAATAACCGACACTGATAAACCGCGCAAAGGCTCAAATACAGGAGCACCCAGGTCCCGCCATTCCTCAATCTCGGCTTCAAGCTCCTGGCAACGTTCCTTAACTT
>Ga0265297_10011745_pt1 | contig 10660 bp, 19 predicted proteins | sample Munlanlwell13791_FD_192502 | JGI IMG/M metagenome (GOLD analysis project Ga0265297, IMG submission 192502) | Leachate microbial communities from a municipal landfill in Southern Ontario, Canada - Leachate well 137-91 | ecosystem: Engineered > Solid waste > Landfill > Unclassified | place...
ACGGTGCGCGGCGAGACGGAGGAATAATCTCACGCCATCCGCCGCCGGTTTTGCTATCTGCGGCGCGTCAAGAGTACGAAGGCGAGAATGCCGACGATTAAAAGCGTCGACGTGTTACCGCCGATTCCGCCGATACCGGCGAGCGCGGGACCGCCGCCGATCCCGCTCGCCCCGCCGGTGACGTTCGCGATCGCCTGTCCGGGATACGGGAATTGCGACGGATCGCGGGCGTGCCAATCCGCCTCGCTCCATCCGGCCGGACGCGGTCCCTGAACGGTGCATCCCGGTATCACGTTCCCGGCCGGGGCCGTCACCGGTTGCGGGTTCCATATCTCGGACGGCATGTACGGTGCGACGGCGTCCGATCCGGCCGCGACGCGGGCCCGGAAATACTCATTCGTCGATCCGGCGTCGCGATGTGCCCACACGGCGTCTAGGGCACCCTGCTCCCAAGTCGATTTCATCTTCGACTCGTACTTCTCGCTCCCGCCAAACCATCCCTTGACGGTTGAATAAATCTTCTTACCCGTATCTGTTCCGGCTTTCACCCCGCCGATCGCCGCTATGGCCGCGCCGATCATCGCGATCTCCTTCGGCATCGGCGAACGTGTCCGCGCGCGCGGCGCGTGCGCCACCCCTTCTTCGCGGCCCGCGAACGCTTCGTTGATTTACGCTTGCGTCTCATCGCTTTCTCCTTTCATCGATACCATTCAGTCCAATAAACCGTTATTGTTGAAAGGTTTGCCCCTCCAGCCCCGAATAATTCGCATTGTATCGGAAATCGTTCAAGCGATACCGATTCACCGGGAAGACTTGTAGACGTCGGAAACGGTTCCGGAAAAGTGATTGATGCGAATGGGGAAAATCCGCTCACGGAAAGCGTTGCCAAAGCCCACAATCCGATCGGGTCTTGCCATCTTACCTCTAACATCGAAATGTCCATCGTGTGATTCGGCTCGGCCGCGAGAGAAACGGCGACGATGCGTGCCTTCCCGGTAGGTACGATCGGCATCGCAATAATACCGGCATTGTCTGGACAATGGGAGTATCCTGCCACGCGTATCTTATCGGGAAAATCGTTCGGCCGGTGATAGGTCTGAAATTGGGCTGAATGCAGTTGCTCGATCGCCTGTCCGCCGACGGTCCCGTTGTATCTTTTGTTGAACAGGCGCATCTGTTCGTCTAGGTCCGCGATCAAGTCGATCACGCGCCCGATGCCGCCCGCCTCGGCCGCGTTGCCGACGATGTTCTTGAACGCCTTATCGATCGCGTTCTCTTTCATCCGTGAGTCTTTCCCCATGCGTCACGTTTTTCGTACCGGTACGTCACGCCGTATATTGCAATCACCGGATTGGTGAATATAGAAAAAAACGCGACAACGACGTGAGTCCCGCCTTCGACCGTGATGTTGAGTTCGTCGTTCGTGTTGTAATACTGCGAATGCCGAACGACGGGCGCGGCGCCGGTAGTCGTGACGTACGTCCCCCCGGCCGCGTCCTGATACGGCTTGCACTTGTACCAGAGCGTCTCGTTCCCGAGAAGCTCTACCGGAGCGTAGACGTCGCTCTGTAGAACGGCGAGTTCGACGTCCCCGCCAAGCTCTTCAACCGTCGTAAAGTAGTTGCACCACACCCGTTCGACGGTCAAAACGTACCCCGCTTTGAGCGGAATGCGGATATAATCGAACGTGTTCGTCATCACGATTTTGTGACGGACCGCTTGTTTTCTTTCGACGTACGGCTCGTTCATTTCTCGCCGTCCTTTTCTTCGTCCTGCGGGATCGGCTTGTAGAGTCCGATCGCGTACCCCCCACTGAATCCGGCGAGTCCGCCGATGAGGGCGAACGCGCTCGCGAGAAGCGTCCCGTTGTGCCCGAGATGCAGGGCGTACGCTTCGAGCGCCGACACGGCGACGATAGCTACGGTGACGATCAATGTCTTGTTCACGCGGTCCCGTCCTCTCTATTCGAAGATGTTCGTGCCGATCGAAAAGACGGCGATCGCCCTCGATCGGTCCGCGTCGATCCGTCCGAAATTCCACCCGCCGCCGATCCGTACCTTGTTATCGAAGAATCCGACGTCCGCGATCAACGTCAAATCCAGTTTCTTGTCGTCGCCCTCGCGGGCCGATACGGCGAGGATCGGGAAGTTTATCGAAACGATCTTCACTCGATCCGGATCGTTCTTGTCCGTCCAGTACGTCGTTAGCCCGCCGCCGAACGCGACGAACGGCACCACGTCGGCCGTTGCCCCCGGCGACGTCGATTCCTGCACCTTCGCGAGCGGGATCGTCGTCGTTACGTCGAATTCGAACCCGCGCGTCCCGATCGGGTACGAAAAAGCCGCCGCGTTCGCCGCGATCGCGAGCATCGCGAGAACCATCAGAGTCCGTTTCATCCTATGACCCCCAATCGTTGCGAATAGGCGAGTACCTTCGCGGCGTACGTCGATCCGACCTCGCCCGCCGGATCGCGCCGCACGTTGCCGATCCCCGCATTGTACGCCCGCAGGGCGTCGAATATCGTCAAGCCGTGGTTCAATTCCAGCGATCGCAGATACCAGAATCCGACGCGGACGCTCAACGCGGGATTGGCGACCGTGTCGTTCAACGCGATCTGAGTACCCCGCGCCGCGTTGTAGTCCGCGAGGGCCGGGGCGGTAACCTGCATCAATCCGACGGATCCCGATCCGGACCGGGCTCCCGGATTACCGGAGCTTTCGACGGCGATGATGGCCGTCGCGAGCCGCCGGTCTTCGCGCGAAAATATCTCCGCGTTCACCCATGCGGCGACGCGGTCGCGGACGGACACCAATTCCTTGTCGCTCATGAAATACATGCGCAGAATCTTTCCCGCGTTAAAAAACCACGCGACGGCGAGTATGGCGATCGCGAGTAACACAAGGTCAACCTCTCCCCCGGACGGCCGATGCGACCGTCTTCCGGATCACCGGGAAAAATAGGATCGTGAGGGCTCCGGCGATCACGAAGCCGGACGGCGAAACGACGATTTTGCGGACCTCTTTCAGCGAGAGATACCCGTATATCGACAGGAGGGCCGACGCGATCGCGCCGATGATAACGACGATCGGGACCAATATCCCGGCCTGTAGGACGCCCGATCGAGTCGGTTCGGACGCCATCAATCGGGCGTCGACGTCGACCAATCGACCTCCCTTGAATGCAATCTTGTAAATTCGCAACTTGTTGGGATACCCAGGCAAGTCGACGAACCCGTCACCCGGAAAGGTGAAATTCTTTTTCGGATCGTCGGCCTCGAACGTGAACCGGTACGATTCGCCCGTTTTCAACACCATCGATTCGTAGCCGGACGCGATCGGCACCTGTCGACCGAACGCGACGTTCGCGGCCTCGCCCATGACGTAGTCGGCCTCTTGGAACAAGCCCTGAATGAACGTTAGCGGGATCGATCCGGGGACGTAGGGCACCATACCCCAAGCCCTGATCTTCGCCGCGATCGCCGGCCATCGGACGCGCATGCTGTATTCCAGTCGTTGCGCGAACGTCATAGAACTCACTACTTACCTCCGAAGAGGAAGAGCGCCGCGACGATGGCGAGCGCGATCGCGACGCCGGAATTCGATTTCATCGACGCGAAGCCGACGCCCTCGGGGACCAATTCCGCGTTTTGCGCGAGGGCGTTCGGTATCGTCGGGTTCGATTTTGTAAGGATCGAACGGTTCGGCGTGTCCGCGCGCGGCGCCGACACCTTCACGCCCTCGGCCGTCACGCGGACCGGCGTGAAGTTGGCGATCACCTTCGACGCCCGATCGTAGACGCGCCCGGCCCGATCGCGCGTCGCGGGCGTCGACTCCTTCGATTCGACGATCGCGGTCTTCTGATCGGATGTCGACGGTATCGATCCGACGATCCGGTTGATGTTGGCGGCAGTCACCCGCGACGCAGAGATACCGGCCGTTGCCACTGCCGCCGATACGGCCGCTTGATCCTTCGCCGTAGCCGACGCGGCCCCGATGCTGTCGCGTATCACGTCGGCCGTCGACGGCGCCGCCGATTCCGGCGGCGGAATCGACGGGAAGGACGTGTATCCCTCGTTGACTGTACGGCTGAAATTGTTCGTCGGCGTGGTTACCGTCCCCAAAATGTTCGAAGACGTGTACGGGGGATTGAACGATCCGACGGTGCGCGTCGACCCCCCTAAGAGGGACCCGAAAAGGCTCATGTTTTCACCCGATTCCGTCCGGGCGTCACCGCCGGACCAATACGACCACGATTAAAACGACGACGGCGATCGTCCCGAACGAAACGCCCCCGAGCCCCAAGTCGGTCAGAACGGCGCGGACCGTGTCGTTCTTCGCGGCCGATGCGCGTACGCCGCTCGATCCGCTCTCCACCTTTTTCTCCGCGTATTTGCCCAACCCGGACGCGGCTTCGGAAAGGATGGAGGCGGCGGCGGCCGCCGCCTCACCCTTCACGAAATCCCACACGTCTCCGGCGGTACTGCGGACCGGAAGAGAAGTCGCCGCCATGAGCGTCCCCTTTCAGTCCGGGATACGCGTCGGAATGCCGAGCGCGGCCTTCACGACGGCCGAAGACTGAGCGTGACCGGCGCGATCCTTCTCGGCCAGTTTCCCGGCGAGGGCCGTCGCGTCGTTCGCCTCTGTGATGATCTGCTTCTCGCGGTTGAATTTCATCCCCGTCGTGAGGATGATCGGGTACGACGCACCGCCCGTCGTGAACTGCACGCCTAGCCGATCTTCGAGGGCACCCGAAATCTCGCCCTCGGCTGTGTGCATCGTGAGCCCGATCGCGGCGGACGCGGCCGCGAGCGGCTTCCGCATCGCTTCCAGAGCCTGCCACGAAGCGATGAATCCGGACCCGTGGTTGCGGCCCCATTCGACCGCCAACTCCGTAATGTTCGATCCGACGAGCGTCGCGACGCCCGCGACGCGGGCCGTGAGGAACGAGTCGACGAGATTCTCGCCGTTGATCGTCTCCGCCGCCGTCGTCGCGGCCGGATACGACTTGTTCGTCTGGAGAATCTGGAGGTCGTACCAGCACTTGCCGACGTCGACGTCCGCGTACACCTCCGCGACGAACCCCGTCGTGAAACTCGCGACGTTCGCGCCGAACGCGATTTCGATCTGGTAGTTGTCGTCCGGCTCGATGTACTCGATGTCCTTCGATCCCGGAAGGACGCGCGGGATGTACACGGAGAACGCGTACGCGCCGATGACGCCCGATCCGGTGACCTCCGCGTTCCGGAAATCGCTCCGGTTCTTCGCCTGAAGGACGTCGAAATCGACGCTGACGCGCACGTCGCCGCGCCGCCGCAGGAAGATGCGGCCGATGTCCGCGATCGACACGGCCGTCCCGGCGCTCGTCCCCTTGAAGCGCAAGAGGAATCCCTTCACCGAAAGCGGGCCCTCGATGTGCGCCAGAAGCTGGACCATGTCTTGAGAGGAATAGACTCGCTTGAGAAGCATGAGGAATCACCGTCCCTTTGATGTCCGCGATCGTTCGCGGCGGTTAGATGACCCCGAGCTTCTTCGCGATGTACAGACCGGCAACGACCGCCCCGACCGTCATGAGAAGACCCTTGATGTTCCCCATGATGAAAAGCCCCCTTCGGTACGACACGTTTCCCGGCCGGGGAAACCATTTACTGATGTCTACCATTTCGGGGGCCCGATGTCAAGAAAAATCGTCACGTCCGAAACACGGCGTAAAATGGACTCAAATCGCCGCGCGGCGGAGGCCACGCGAGATGCGGCAGTTTCGACACGCGGTCCGCACCGTCCGGGCCGACGTGTCCGATCCGCGCGAGATAGTCCAAATCGCGCGGTTCCGTTTGCCGGAACGAGACGATCGCGTCCGACTGCGATGTGAAGAGCTTCGGCACTTCCGCCGCTCGTTGCGCGACCATGAGGATCGAAACGCCCTCGTGACGCCCGAATCGTACCAAGTCCAGATACGGTTTGTCGCGCGACCAGCAGTCGATGAAGAAATTCAACTCTTCAATCACAATCCACAACTTGCCGACCTCGCGAGCGACGCCGATCGCCGTCTCGTAATCGTCCATATCGTCGAACGTACACGCGACGCGGAACGTCGCCGCGTGGTGCTTTACGTCCATAAACGATAAAAGCTCCGCGACGGATCGACACCGGGCCGCCGGATACTCCGCGAGAGGATCAAGCACTACCACGCGCGAGAGACGCGCGACGATCTGCCTCGCGAGCGTACTCTTGCCGCTCCCCTTGCGCCCGAGGATGAGGACGATCTTATTCTTGAGGGCTCGCATCCGGCACCATACCCCGAACGTCGACCGGCTCGCCTTCCGCCGGTTCGATCTTCGGGGCCGAAACGACCACGGCGAAGAGCGTCACGGCGTACGTCGCTTCGGTCGCGTACTGCATCAGCCATCCGCCGTATTTCTCCCCGATCTTCGCGAGACACGCGTCGAGCGTCGCGTACTGTTCGGCCGTCGGATTGACGTCGCGCCGCGCGACGGTGCCGATGAGATGAACGAGGAACACGTTGACGAAATGGCATGTGTCCGGATCGATCGGCACCGTCTCGTCCTCCGCCTTGCCCTTCGCGCGGGCCCGCCGCCGCCGCATCCGCTCGCGCTCGCGTGCTCGGCGCTCTTCCGCCTTCGCGGCCTCGGCGTCTTTGTCCTTGTCTTCGCGGAATCGGTCAAGGTTCGGACGGCGCTCGCCGTCTTCGCCCCCGTCTTCCATTTCAATCCTGTTCTTCATCGTCTTCCGTTTCCTCCTCGCTCTGTCCGCACAAGAATTCGAACAGGTTCGGTTCCTTCTTCGCACGCGGTTTCCGTTCGGTCTTCTTCTCGGCGTCCTCCAATTCGACGTCGAATCCGTCCCCGTTCGGTCTGAAGACGTGCGTCGCCCCGCATTTGAGGCATTCGAATTTCGCCTTTCGCGACATGTCCGTCACCCCCTAGCGTACCGTTCGCGGTCCCTCATGTTCTCTTCCACGGTCCCCCACCGCAGGTTGTCCGCCCGATTGTCCCCCGGATCGCCGTTGAGATGCCGCACGTTCGCGGGATCGCTCTCGTAGTCCGGCGGTAATCCGTGAAATGCCTCGCACACCAAACGGTGAACGTAGAACATGATCCGCATCCCGCCGACGGTCAATTTGACCTTCATGTACCCGCGCCCGTTGTCATGTACGCGCATGACCTTGTCCCGCTCTTCGGCGCCGCGCCCGCGCACCTTCACGATCCGGCCGTCGCTCCCCGCGACGTAGTCCGGAGCCAGAGCGATCCGTTTAAAATCGAGCGTCACAACCACAACCGGACCGGTTCGGTCCGTCCTCCCCTCAATACTGAACGCTTGTCGTACGATTTGTCAAGCGTTTTCGAATGCTTAACCCACACGTTAGGACGCTCGCCGCGCCGTACGGCCTCGCGCATCCGGAGCGGCGCCGTAAATTCGACGTACGCGTCTTCGATGACCTTGTCCGCGAAGTCGAACGCGACGCCCCGGACGTGCACCACGCGGTCGCCGTCTCTCCCGGTCATGGCGTACGCCTTCGGGCGCCAAAATTCGCCGCGCGAATAATGTCCCTTCAATTCCCAATCGCCCAAACGCGAGCCGTACGTCAACGCGGACGCCCCGCAGAATATGACGGAATCCGTGTCGCAATAGACCGGATCGTCGACCGCCAAAAGGGCCCGGTGCAATCGGACGCGGGCGATCGCCGTGATATGGGCGCTCCAAATCACGTTCGCGTATGCCGGGGCGTCCGGTTCCGATTCGACGAAATCGTACGCGGATCTATCCGCGTCGATCCACGCGAGACGCTCGCACGCCCCGCCGGTCCCGAATTTTCCGTACAGCGAATTCAGCAATCCCGTCTTGTAGAATCGCCGCAACGCCTCGTTGCCGTCGCGTTCGGCCCGCTCCTTCTTCGGGTAGAATTCCTCGACGTACGATCGAAGAAACGGCTCGGACCGCTCGAATCGCACCACGTCGTGGACGCGATCGATCTTCGCGCCGCACGTCTCCGCGTGTCGCAATTCCGGGGATGCGTACGCGCCGCGCCATGTTCCAACGGGAAAAATCAGTTTCCCGTCGCGCCGGACCGGGAGCGGGGGGACGTGTTGATCCGGGACCGTGACCGTCACGTCCGCGACGTATTCGCGGCTGTCCGGGATCGATCGGCACGCCGCCCCCGTCTCGTAGTCCGGAATCGATTCGAGCATCGCATGCGGATACATCGATTTGACGTCAATGGCCGTCAACGGTTCGAACACCTTTCCGTGTCGGAATACCTCCGTCCGTCCGCCGTAGTACGCGTCCCGGTACAATTCGCGCCGCGCGTCGTCTACCGGTTCGAACGATCCGCTCATGAATCGGCGCCGGTATATCTCTAGGGCCGACGCGGGCGCCGTGTACCGCATCTCGCCGCCCTCCGCCTCATACATCTCGCGCAACAATTCGGCGCCGCGATAGGCGATCTCCGCATCCCGCATGCAGTACGCGACGCTCCGGGGATTGAAATCAAGTTTCGGACAATCGAGCAATTCGCCCCACTTCTTCACGCTCTGCGGCATGTGGTTCCCGACGTCGAAAAACAAGACGTTCGTCCCCTTGAGTTTGGCGTATATCCATCGGCCGCGCACCAGCAACACGTCGAACACGTCCGGCGTGAAGAATTCGGGCCAAGCCACGTTCATAATGTCGTATTCCAGATTGACCGCCGCTATTCGCGTTTCGACGCGCGACGAACATTCAAGCATAAGAAACTTCATCGCCTGACGCCGGACCTCTTCGGGCGTCCCGACGTCGTCGACGTGGTAGCACCGTTCCAGATTTCCGCCGTCCCCGTAAAAGCACGCCTGAATGATGATCCCGTTCTGATCTTCGGTGTCGAATCCGATCGATCGGAACGGGCGCCGCCGCGCGCGCGACGGGCCGAACGATGCCGCGCGTCTCACATGTACCCCCGTATGACGATTCGTGGCTTAATCGTCTTCAATCCCTTCCGCACCACGCGCCCGCGTTCGTCCTTCTTATCGACGGCGAGCGTCCGCGTCCGCTTGTCGCCGGTCCGCGCGCGCGTCTCTTTCGACGTGATCGCGAAGCCCTGTTCTTCGAGGGCCCGCTTGACGTGTTTCCGAATGATCTCCATCGCGCTCATGTTCACGCTCGGGCCGTGAAAGGGGCGCCCGTCGACGGTCCTTCGGCCCCAAGACCGCCGCTTCTTCTTCTCGCCGGTGCGGCGCAGAGGCAGTTTCGCGATGCGGACGATCCGCTCGCCGCCGTAGTCGATCTCAACGTCGACCAGTTTGTATTTCGACAATTCCTTTTCGACGGGAAGAAGCGTCCGGTGCAACGATTTGAACGACCTCAATATCAAATCCGGTTGCCGCTCGTACTCGGGCGCCGCGTACATCTTCTCCAAACTCCACGCGTCGAATTCGTCGACGCCGCGCCGGTAGTTACCGATCGGCGTCGACGATCCGTCTTCGCTGATTAATTCGGGGCGTATGTATTTTTGCTTGTGTCTCTTGCAGAATCGGCCGGTCTTTTCGTCGCGGAATATCAGACGCTTCTTCATTCGATCCCTTCGAAAGACCGGCGCCCCGCGCGTCCCTGTGGGATTGGAAGGGGCGAATCGGGACCGCGCGAGGGCGCCCGCGTCTCACGTCACTTGCGAGACGTCACCTTTCCGACGAGCCACTCGTACATCTGCTTGCCGGATTTGTCCTTGACCGGCCCGTTCTCGTTCGCGAGCGTCCGTCCGCAATACACGAACTCAAACGTCTCGCCGTAATCGTCGACCGGGATCGTCTCCAGTTTCTGATTCAGGTTGTAGTGATCCGGTATGACTATGACGTCTCCGCCGTCCTGCAATTTTATCTTGTACCGCGTCCGGCCGTTCCGGTCACGGTACGTCCCGGCAATCGATCCGAAGAATCGGAATCCGTGAACGTCTTCGCTCCAAAAGCTGAAACGCTCGCCTTCGATCGCTTCGCCCTTCGTCAACTCCTGTTTCTTTACCATCGTTCTATCCTCCTTCGAATGGACCGCCGTGCGGTCCGGTTGCGAGCCCCTTCCGTACAAAGCCCTGTATACGCCTTCGCCCTTCATTCGGCGTCGCATTCCAGACACCGGATCAAACGCGGCGCCTTTTCGTTGCACGCATCCGGAAGCGTCGGCGCCGCGTCTCGACGTACGATTTCAACACCGGATCGATCGGATCGATCGTTGACGCCCCGCAATAAAAAATCGCGAAACTGTCCGCGACGTACCGGCCGCATCCGGGGATCGAAAGAATGAACGCGCGATCTGGTACATATTGATTCCCGCTTCGCGTCGCAATCATGTTTGCGATGCGATCGATCGTCGCCGTCCGCACGCTCGCGAGTCCGAGAGGAACGAGCATGCCGTGAACGTGCAACAGAAAAAGCTCCGGCCCGATCGCGCGTTGACGGATGAACTCGTTCGGCGTCGGCCATCGCTTGAAAAATTCGTCCGCGATCGGCCTCACACGCCGCGCGTCGCAACGCGCGACGAGGACCGGCGTGACCAGTTGACACCACGGCGTGAGCGGCATCAAAAGCTGAATCGGAAAATCGTCTCTCTTCTCTTTCATAGCGTCACCCCTTCCAGAAGTGAAATACATAGGTATGTTATCACACACCTTTGAACCT
>Ga0265297_10011746_pt1 | contig 10660 bp, 12 predicted proteins | sample Munlanlwell13791_FD_192502 | JGI IMG/M metagenome (GOLD analysis project Ga0265297, IMG submission 192502) | Leachate microbial communities from a municipal landfill in Southern Ontario, Canada - Leachate well 137-91 | ecosystem: Engineered > Solid waste > Landfill > Unclassified | place...
ACCGCTCCATAGGTCGGCTTTAACCCTACTACCCCGCAGAAAGAAGCAGGCTGCCTTACAGACCCTCCTGTGTCCGAACCCAAAGCAGCGCAACAGAAATCAGAAGCAACAGCCGCAGCCGAACCGCCCGAGCTTCCTCCGGGAACTCTTTTCAAATCATAGGGATTTTTGGTCGTAAAGAAAGCGGAATTCTCGGTAGACGCCCCCATTGCAAATTCGTCCAGGTTGGTTTTTCCCAGAATAACAGCTCCGCTTTCCTTCAACTTCCTGACAACCGTTGCGTCATAAGGAGCGACGTAGTCTTTAAGGATATTAGAAGAACAGGTCGCCTTTTCTCCGGAAACCAAAATATTGTCTTTCAAAGCTATGGGCACTCCTGACAAAACTGGAAGTTCCTTTCCTGCTGAAACAAGCTCGTCTGTCTCCTTTGCTTGTTCCAAAGCTAGTTCTTCCGTAAGCGTAACGAAAGAACAGATTTTCTTATCCTCTTTTTTGATTCTTTTGAGATATTCTTTTGCCAGCTCAACAGCTGAAAACTTTTTGCTTCTCAGGCCCTCATTGATTTTTTTGATGGTTAAGTTTTTCATTTAAAAACAGGTTTTACTTTAACGCATCTGTTTTTTTCATCAGGGAATAAACTGATTATTTTGTCCGATACAGAACTTTCCTCCGCCTTGTCCTCTCTTGCGACATTGCCCTTAAAATAGCTTTCCGATGAATGAAAAGTAGGCTTTACTTTTTCCGTATCAACATCTTTGAGCATATTGAAATAATCCAGAAAGGAAGAAATGTCTTTTTGAAACCTTTCAATCTCTTTCTCGTTCAATTCTATTCTTGCCAGGTTGGCAATATGTTTTACGTCTTCTTTGGAAATCATGTTATCTCGGAGGGGCAAGTTCCTGGGCATCGGCCAAGACCTCCCTTAATTCTTCTATATTTTCCAGAACCATTCCAGCCCCCCTGACCATGACGGTCATAGGGTCTTCAATAATCTTAACCGGCATCTTTGTTTCCTGCTGGATAAGAGAATCAAGGCCTTTCAGCAGGCTTCCGCCGCCGGCCATATAAATTCCTTTTGACATAATATCCGCCAAAAGCTCCGGAGGAGTTTCTTCAACAGTTGTTTTGACTGCGGAAACGATTCTTCCGACTGACTTTTCCATCGCCTTTCTCACGTCGTCGTCAGAGACCAAAATCTCTTCGGGAAGCCCGGTCACCAGATTCCTCCCTCTTAAAGGAAGCTCTTTCTTCTCCTTCAAAGGCAGAGCGGAGCCAATCCCTATTTTTATCTCTTCAGCCGCCCTCTCGCCTATCAACAGCTTGTATTCTTCCTGGGCGAAAGAAACAATATCTTCATTAAGCTTGTCTCCGGCTATTCTCAAACTCTTGGCAATGACTATCCCTCCCAAGGATATTACCGCGACTTCCGTGGTGCCTCCGCCTATGTCAACAATGAAATTGCCTCCTGCCTCCTGCACAGCCAGCCTTGCTCCTATTGCGGCAGCCATAGGCTCTTCTATCAAAAAAACCTCCCTGGCCCCTGCGTTTCTGGTGGCGTCATGGACCGCCTTCTTCTCCACCTCTGTCACTCCGTAAGGGATTCCCACTATGACCCTCGGCCTAGGGCCTAACAGGAATTTTCTCCTGTGCACTTTTTCAATGAAGTACTTTAACATCTGTTCTGTCACTTCAAAGTCAGAAACTACGCCCTGAACCAAAGGCCTTGTTGCGACAATGTGAGCCGGCGTTCTGCCGACCATTCTTTTCGCTTCCTCCCCGATAGCCAAAACCTGGCCTGTTTTCTGGTTTACAGCCACAACCGAGGGCTCATTTATGACAATGCCTTTCCCTTGCACGTAAACAAGGGAATTTGCCGTGCCCAAATCAATCGCTATATTGCTTGATATATATGAGAAAATTTTACTAAACATATCTTATTCTTTGCTCTTTCTTTTAATTCTGCGCTGTTCTGTTTCAGGGTTTTTTCCGAAACCACCAGCCTTGTTGATATCCCTATTAAATCCGATTCGGCGAATTTCTGGCCTGCTGATATTTCGTCCCTGTCGTCGTATAATACCGAAAAGCCTTTCTTTTGCAAATCTTCATACAGCTTTTCCGCCTTATCTCTTACTTTCTTGGCTCTTCCAATTCTGATAAGATGGACGTCAAAGGGAGAAACCTCCTTGGGCCAGATAATCCCGTTTTTATCGTTGTTAAGCTCCACGACAGAAGCCATCAGCCGGCCCAGCCCTATGCCATAGCATCCCATCACAACCAGTTTTTCCTTGCCGTCCTCGTCTTTAAATTTCAGCTCAAACGGCAAAGAGTATTTATCTCCAAGCTTGAAAATATTGCCCACTTCAACCGCTTTTTTCTCTTCAAATTCAGCGCCTCCGCATTCCTGGCACTTATCCTGCTTTATCTCCTTATTAACGGCAACTGAGCACTTTCTGCAGACATAAATCAAATCTTCTCCGGCTTCGGTAGGAGCCTGGAACTCATGGGAATATTTTGAAAAAGAACCGCCTGAAGCAAAAGCCTTCAAAACCTTTACCCCGCATCTTTTGAATATCTTAAAATAAGCCTTCTCAACTTTTGAATAATACTTGTCCAAATCTTCCTGGGAAGAATGGAAAGAATAAAGGTCTTTCATCAAAAACTCCCTTGTCCTTAAAAGCCCTGACTTGACCCTAAGCTCATTTCTGAATTTTGTCTGAATCTGAAACAGATGAAAAGGAAGGTCTTTGTGCGAAAAAACAAACTTCTTTGCCAAAGGAGATATCATTTCTTCATGGGTTGGATTTAAGGCATATTCTTTTTCGTTCTGCCCTTTTAGCTTGAAAAGCTCTTCAAAGCTTGTCCATCTGCCGGTCTTTTCCCAATTTTCTTTTGAAGCAAGAACAGGCATCAGAATTTCCTGCCCGCCTATCGCATTCATTTCTTCTCTTATGATATTCTCTATTTTCTTCAAAACCAGAAATCCCAGCGGCAAAAAGGTATAGACCCCGGCCGCGGCCCTGTCTATGAATCCTCCCCTGATTAAAAAAGCGTGGGACAAAGCCTCTGCTTCTTTTGGGTTTTCTTTGAAAGTTTTATAGAAAAGTTTTGACTGAAGCATAAAAATCAAAAGAATCTTATTATATCCCTTACCGTTATCCAGACCATCAGAAGAATCAATAAAAAGAAAAATACCGTGCTGGTTTTTTGGACCAGTTTCTGATTCAAGGGGCTTCCTTTTATCTTTTCAATAAGCATAAAGGCAAACCATCCTCCGTCCAAAGCGGGAATAGGCAGAACATTGATCAAAGCAAGGTGAATCGCAATCACTGCCACGAACTGCAAAAAATAGCTTACGCCCAAACTGCCGACTTCGGTAAACAGCTGGAATATCCCGACTACTCCGGTAACCTCCACGCCCGCAGGAAGTCCCTGCCCTTTGAAAATGCTGCCGAAAAGAGTTATCCAGCTTACGATTATGCCCCACGTCAGATTGATTGTAGCCTGAATGCCCTTTATCGGAGCAAGATACCAAGGATACTTTTTCAAATCGGTTCTTACGAGGCCTATGCCTATCGGCCCCTGGCCTTCTGGATAAGACTCCCTTATAACCACCGAAGCGTCAAACATCTCCAGCCCCCTTCTGACAGAAATAACCGCTTCTTCCCCTTTGCTGGCCAAAGACAAATTATGGATATCAGCAACTTTATTTATCTCTATTTCTTTTGAACCAACCTTGATTGCTGTTATAATGTCCCCGACTTTCAGCCCTGCTTTTTCCGCCGGAGAATCTTCAGCTACCGCAATAACCTGGACCTTCGGAGCAACCAAATCCGCTGTGGCGGAATCGTCTATAACGGTAGGGGCGCCGATAATCATTACCGCTGTGAGTATAATCGCCGATATCACCCAAAAAACGAAAACGCCTGCCAGTATGATGACTGATTTCTGCCAGAACGGCCGTTCGGAAAAACTTCTATTGTCTCCATAAACAGGCTGTTCGTGGCCGTAAATTCTTACGAATCCGCCGAAAGGAATGGCGTTCAGAGAGTATAAAGTTTCTCCTATCTTCTTGCCCCAGACCTTCGGAGGAAGGCCCAAGCCGAATTCCTCAACCTTGACTCCCAGCTTTTTGGCCGCAAGAAAATGCCCCAACTCATGGAAGATTATCAGGGCGATAAGAGATATAAAAGCAATAATTAAAATCAAATACATAAATTAAAAATAAGAGAATTAAGATTCTATTTCTTTTTTCTTTCTTTCCCCAAGCTCATCTATTCTTTTTCCGTATTCATCTATCAGTTTCTGCAGTTCGTCTTTTGCCCTGAACTTGTCGTCCTCCCTTATCTCGCCCTCTTTGGCTTTTTCCTGGATATCCTCCCAGATTTCGCCTCTCCAATGCCTTATTGTTTTCCTTGCCTCTTCCTGTTTTTCAGAAAGCATTCTCAGCAAGCTCTTTCTGTACTCGTCGGACATGGGAGGCAAGCTTATTCTGATAATATCCTTATCAACAATCGGAGCCGCTCCCAAAGAAGATTTGGAGATTCCATTTGATATCGGCTCAATATATGACTTGTCCCAAGGCTGAATAACTATCTGTTTTGGTTCCGGACTGGAAATTGCAGCCAGCTGCTTTAACGGCATTTTCTGGCCGAAACAGTCAACAACTATGTCTTCAACCAAAGAAACGGAAGCTCTTCCGGTCCTTACTTTGGAAAGCTCTCTTTCCAAAAAAATAATGACTTTTTCCAATTCGGGTTTGATTTTTTTTATAAGTTCTTTGTAGTCTGTCATATAATCCACTATATCAAAAGATATAATTTTTGCCAAGATTGGGATTTTGTCACATTTTCATCAAAAGAATTTCCAGAGCCAAACGCGCATTCGCATTGGTGGTAGACAAAAGCAGCTTTGTCTTCTCAATTTCCTTTATAATCCCACTGGCTTTGTTCTTTGAAGAAAAGTCTCCCTGCACAAGGTCGTCTCTGAAATGAGCGAGCCAGGAATCCAAAACAGGCAGCACATCCCCTTCCGACAAATCTTTGGCAAGCTTCAAACGGTCCGCCAAATCCGACTTAACGGCTTTTGAAAGGTTCTGAACCGAATCTTCGTCCTGTTCGGCCTTAAAACCTTTCGGAGGATAAAATCTTATTCTCTGGACTCTTGAAAGAATGGTGGGCAAAAGAAGATAAGGATACTCCGTTATCAATATCAGGAACGTTTTGTCGGTCGGCTCTTCCAAGAACTTCAGAAAACAGTTTTGCGCCTCCTTGTTCATCAGATGGACATTATTGATGACTGCGAACTTGAAAGGACGCGAATAAGGCTTGAATGAAAGCTTGCCCATAATATCCCTTATCTCCTTAATTTGAATCTCTTTTTCAGAGTCCAACAAGATAAAATCCGGATGTCCCGGCTTTTCATTCAAAACGGATTCCGCAAAATTCAAGGCAAAATCCTTTTTTCCTATTTTCTTCTGGCCGAAAAACAAAAGAGCATGAGGCAGACGGTTCATCTGAAATGATTTTTCAAGAATATCCCGCTGTTTCTGAAACATATTACTTTTTGGACATTATGCTTTTCTTGTAAGCATCAAGATTATCCAAGACAATTCCCGTTCCCTTGGCCACGCAAAGCAAAGCGTCTTCCGCTATAAAGCAAGGCACTCCGGTTGACTGGGCTATCAATTCGTCTATGTTTCTCAGCAAGGCCCCGCCCCCGGAAATAATCATTCCTTTGTCCATTATGTCTGCGGACAGCTCCGGAGGAGTTTCCCTAAGCACGGCCCTTATCGTCTGGACAACTTCGGAAAGGCGCTCGCTTATCGCTTCGCAGACCTCATTTGACTTTATTTTGATGTTCTGGGGAAGCCCTGATATCAAGTCCCTGCCTCTTATCTCTATCTCCCTTTGTTCCTTCTCGGGCAAAGCTGTCCCCACTTTTATCTTTATCTCCTCCGCAGTCTGCTCTCCTATGGCCAGATTATACTTCTTCTTGATATAGGAAGAAATTGCATGGTCAAACCTGTCTCCGGCAACTCTCAAAGAACAGCTCGTGACAATTCCTCCCAGAGATATGACTGCAACTTCTGAAGTGCCTCCCCCTATGTCAATAATCATGTGCCCGGAACATGAATTAATGGGAATGCCTGCCCCGATGGCAGCCAGAATCGGCTCTTTGGCAACGAAAACGCTTTTGGCTCCCGCAGCCATTCCCGCTTCTATCACAGCCCTTTTTTCGGTTGAAGTGATTCCCGCCGGGACTCCTATGAGGGTTTCCGGCTTAAAAAACTTAAAGCTCCTGGGGGTCCTTTTGACAAAATACCTCAGCATTGCTTCAGTCACCCTGTAATCTGCGATTACGCCGTCTTTAAGAGGCCTGTAAATTCTTATTGTGTCAGGCGTTCTTCCTGTCATTTCTTTCGCTTCTTTGCCCACGGCCAAAATCCTGTTGTCAGCCAATGTGACAGCGACAACGGAAGGCTCCTGCAAGACCACTCCCTTTGCGGGAGTAAAAACAATTGAATTGCAGGTCCCCAAATCAACGCCGATTTTATTATTTAAAAACTTCATGATTTTATTCTTCTCTTGATGTCAACGCCCAGCAGTTTCAGGCGTTCTTCTATTTTTTCATACCCTCTGTCTATCTGGTAGATATTGCGGATGACTGTTTTGCCTTTGGCTATCAAGCCGGCGATAATCATGGCGGCTCCCGCTCTCAAGTCAGAGGTAGGCATTTCAATACCTTGCAGCTGGGTCGGACCGTAAACAATAGCCCTATGGGGGTCGCAAAAAATAATGTCTGCCCCCATTTTATTAAGTTCATCAAGATATTTCAACCTCCCTTCAAATAACGGGTCGTGTATCAATGTCGGTCCTTTTGTCTGGGTGGCCAGAACTCCAAGCTCGGGCTGCAAGTCAGAATGTATTCCAGGATAAGGCAAGCTTTGTATTTTATCTATTTTCAAGCTTCTTGAAGGGCGGACTTTTATTGTCTTGGAATCCAATATGTCAAAGTTTGCGCCGAAATCCTTCAGCCTTTTTAAAAACAAGTCCAGAAATCTCAGCTCCGCGTTCTTGACGACTACGCTTCCTTTTGTCGCTAAGGCTGCAACAATAAAAGTGCCCGCCTCTATGGGGTCGTAAACAATTGAATGCTTAAATCCTTTCAGCTTTTTTTTGCCGACAATCTCCAGCTCCCTGATTCCGGACAACCTGACTTCAACCCCCATTTTCTCCAAAACGCTTACCAGGTCCTGAACCTGATAATCCTGGTCTGCGATTTTGATGACGGTTTTCTTGGGATTTGAAGCGGCAAAAAGAAGCATATTCAAAGTTGCAGTAACGCTTACTTCCCTCAACACTATCTCATGAGCCTTTTCCAAAAAGCCTCTTCTGCGAAAAATATAATTGTTATTTTCCAAAGATATCTTTACATCCGCCTGCTCAAAGGCATCCAGATGAGTGTCTATGGGCCTTGCCCCTATGATGCATCCGCCGGGAGGGGGAAGTTTTACCGTTTTAAATCTTGCGAGCAAAGCGCCGATAAGCAGAACCGAGCCTCTGAATTTGCCTATCAAATTGATTGGCAGGCTCTGAAGATTGATGTTTGAAGAGTCAACTTCTATTCTTCTCTTGTCTTTCCAGACAACCTTGCCGCCCAGCCCTTCTATTATCTTAATCATCTTCAAAACATCCTCTATCAAAGGCAAATTATCAATGGTGCAAGGCTCGTCTGTAAGTAAAGAAGCGGCTAATATTGGAAACGCCGCATTCTTTGCTCCCCTGATTTCCACTTCTCCTTCCAAGGGCCTGCCGCCCTGGATAATAAATTTTTCTTCCATAAAAATATAAACTTGATTATATTTCATATTAAATCAAAAATAATGTCTTGGCAAGAGAGGGTTTTTGGGCTAATATTAAAAAATATATGAGCAAGAAAACAAGAATTGCAATCTTTTCCATCCTGTCGGCGCTTTTCCTCATAATCGCTCCCATGGCCGTGATGTATTCTTTCGGATGGCGTTTTGACTGGCAGACGAAAAAAATAATCCAGCCGGGAATGATGTATTTCAGGACCGCTCCGAAGGGCAGCCAGATATATGTTGACGGAGAAGCAAAGAAAAGAACCGACGTTCTTTTCGGCTCCGCTTTGATTGAAAATATAATGCCAGGAACATACGAAGTGGAAATAAGAAGAGAAGGATATCATTCATGGATAAAAAACCTTCAGGTTTTTAAAAGGCAGGTTACTTCCGCCGAAAACGTAACCCTTATCCCCCAAAACCTGAACATTTCATCCTTGTCGGAGAACGTCGCCGATTTCTTCTTTTCCCCGGATAAGAAAAAAATAATCCTGAAGGAAATCAACGAGTCCGGAGAGTGGTCGCTGAAGCTGATAGACGCCCAAAAGAGCATAAAAAGCCATTTGCTTTCCAGGCAGGATTTGAAGCTCGGAGCGCTTACTCCGAAAAGCTCTGCGGAAATAGGAAATGCCGATTTGATTAATTTGGAGTTCTCCCAGGATTCAAAAAGAATACTTTTGGCCGTAGGGGCAAAAGAGAAAATATATTATTTTGTTTTAAGCATTGATAATAAAAAGCTTGTCTCCTTTGAATTCCTGGAGCAGAGTCCGGAGAAAATCTTTTTCAGCCCGGACAGCCAGGCGAATCTTTTGGTTATGTCCGAAAAAGAAATAAGGGAAGCCGACCCAGTGAAAAAAGAGCTGTCCCCTGCTTTGATTAAAAATGTTATTACAGCTGCTACAAGCGGCGGAAATATTTATTATATTGATGAGGAAGGCTTTATTTTCAAAACCAATGCGTCCGGCTCAGGCAAAGAAAGAATAAATATAATACCTTTCAGAATAGAACAGGAAACCGAATATGAATTATCAACAGTGAACAACAGGATACTTTTGAGGGAAAACTCCGCTTTATACATCTTTGACCAGGACAAAGCGTCTTTTGAAAAGCTTCTTGAGCCGTCAAAGGAATTCACAGCCTCCAGAAACCCGGATAAAATCGCATACTACAATGAACACGAAATATGGATTATGTTTCTTGGAAGAAAATATGAACAGCCGGCCAAGGGGCCCGGAGACAAAGTGTTCATAAACCGCTTCTCCGAAAACATAGGGGACGTTTTCTGGTACACCGACCACTACATAATATTCAGCCTCGGAGACAAAATAAAAGTCGCCGAAATAGACGACAGGGATAAAATAAATATCATTGACGTAGCCGAATTCAAAAGCCCGAAAATATTCTTTGCAGACAAAAAGCTTTATATCCTTTCGGAAAACACCCTTCACGCTTCCTCCGAACTCATACCCTAATCATTTTCCAGCTTCCGGCATTTTAAGCCATTTGTTCGCCGCCAGATGCCACGAAGAAACATCCGAATTCTGAATCTCGTCCCACATCTTTCTGGCAGACTCGGTATACAGCTTTTCATCGCGCACTTTCTTGCGGTTCTCTCTCCATTTTTCAGGAAGCTTGGAGCCTCTTTCTTCAAGCTCTTTTAATTCTATGTCAACATCCAGGTTATCGGCATCTTTTACTATCTTTGCCTCAATGCTCTTCCTTTCCCCATACTCTTTGAAATGACTGCCGTAAAAATCATTCAAAATAGTGCCCTCAAACAAGTCCTTCCCCGCCTTGTCGTCATCCGGCCTCACGTAAACCTTTTGGACATAGCTTAAATCACTGGTACGGCTCTCCTCAATATCGTGGACCAAAGCCATCTTGATTATTTTCTCCTCGTCTTTGGCTCCTTCTTTCCTGGCCAGAATCAAAGCAATCCAGACGACTCTCAAAGTATGTTCCATATCGTTGGCAACATCCATGCCGAAATGCTGGCGCCAGCCTCTTTGCAGATTGCGCGTGGAACCGAGTTCAAACAGAAATTCCAGGTTTCTTTTGTCGTCCGTCATATCACAATGCTTCCTGCAGGAACGTCTTCTGCCGGATGTAAAAGCACGGGCTTGGAGTCAACGCTCACGGCAAGAATCATTCCGTGACTCTCCACCCCCTTGAAGGTTTTAGGCTCCAAATTGGAAAAAATAGGGATTTGCTTTCCCTCCAATTCTTCAGGCTTGTAAAACTCCGCTATCCCTGAAACAATCTGCCTTTTTTCATCTCCCAAATCAACCTCCAGTTTTATCAGCTTGTCCGTGTTTTCAATTCTTTGGGCGGACAATATCCTGCCTATTTTTATTTCCACTTTTTTAAGCTCTTCTATTGTTATCATAATTGTTAAGTTATTTTGTTTCTTCCAATATTATTCTTTTTTTAAAAGCTCCTCTTTTTTCCGCTTTGCTTCTTCTCAAAGACTCCAGCTCCTGCAAGTCTATTTTATGCAAATCGCAGATGGCATATATAACCTCCAGGATATCAGCAAGCTCTTCTTTGCTGTCGTCCTTCAAAAACTCTCCGACTTCCTCTTCAAGCTTCTCTTTTAATTTGGCCCCATACTCCTTGTCGCCGGCGATATGGACAACCGAGGTTTCACCGCTCTGTTTTATAATATCCGGTATGTTGTCCCGGACAAGCTTGTTGTATATCATGAAATTTTGCCTAAATCATTGTTCAAAACGACGTCAACCATTGCTTTTATTTCATCTGCGCATGACAGTTCTTCCGGCACGGGATTCAATAAAAATA
>Ga0265297_10011747_pt1 | contig 10660 bp, 8 predicted proteins | sample Munlanlwell13791_FD_192502 | JGI IMG/M metagenome (GOLD analysis project Ga0265297, IMG submission 192502) | Leachate microbial communities from a municipal landfill in Southern Ontario, Canada - Leachate well 137-91 | ecosystem: Engineered > Solid waste > Landfill > Unclassified | place...
AAACGATATTGAGCAGAAAGAGAATCGCTACTATTATCACGGTAACAAGGAATAAATTTATTTTGTATCTTTAGTGATATTGATTTAGTTTTGTCTTATCCTTTAATGAAGCAAAAAACCATACAAATTCTTGATAATGTAATTGAATGCATGGTACTGGCTTTACCATTCGTTGTTTGTTTTATCTTGCCATTTGGTATTAGGTGGACCAGTGGAATTGTCGGTGTATGCTTAGCTATTGTTTTATTATTATTTGTTTTAAAGAATTCTTCTCTTAGCAATAGTTTATTTAAGATTGAGCTATCGACTATTCTCATTGCCTTATTTATTGCCTGGTCTTTTATTTCTTTCTTTTGGTCTATATATATCGATGTTTCTCTGGTTTCATTAATTTCCCTAGTATCTTGTGGTATTTTATTTGTAGTAGTAGTTAAGGATTTCTCAAATATTGATAAAATAAAAAGATTACTTTTATCGATTTGCTTGTCTGGTTTGCTTATTTCGTTATTGATTGTTTCAAATAAAATATTCAATATAAAATCGCTGAATAGTTTATCTTTTAGATTGGTTAATTCTAATTTTCTTTGTAGTTATCTAGGTTTACTTTTGCCAGTTTGTTTATCTTTGATTGTTATTTCCAAGCTAAAAGTTAGATTGGTATCTATAGTGTCTTTTTTATTTATATTTTATACTGTATTAATGACAAGAGATAGAGGGGGTTGGCTACAGATTTTTGTTGGGTTAGTAGCATTTATAATTTTTCTTTCTTTGAATGGGATGATAAGGAAGAAATCGCTCTTTGCATCTATTTTTATTCTTTCTATTTGGTTAATAGGTATTTTTGGTGCTAGAGATGTGATCGCTAAATTTATTCCTAAAACTCCCAATATCGCTAGTGAGGCTACTGTATCTCAGAGAATATCTGTATGGAACTCAACTATATCTTTAATTAAAGAGCATCCGATTAGAGGTACTGGGCTAGGCACATTCCAAATAGCTTATCCGCAGAAACGAAATAAAGATATTCATAACTTGGTTGAATATGCTCATAATTCTTATCTACAGCTCATACAAGAATTAGGGTTAGTTGGATTTTTACTATTTGTTTTACTTGCTTACTTTTCATTAAAGAATGCTGTCAAGCTTATAAAAAGTAGCCAAGATTACAAAATGAAATATCTCTATATTGGCATTGTTTCAGCTTGTATAGGTTTATTTTTTGAAGAGCTTTATGGGTTCAATCTCTACATGCCTGTAGTCTCACTGACATTCTTTACTTTCCTAGCAGCATTATCAAATAAGGATCATGTAGTCGATATCAGAGATGTCAAATATTTAAAGAGTGTTTATTTCTTATTTTGTTTATTATTATTTATTTTAGGAGGCATTTTATTTTATTTTTCATGGAATCTTTCTTGTAGTGTTTATTATAATAATAAGGCCAAGTCAGCAGTGAAAAACAACGATATGGACAGCGCGATAGATCTATACAACAAATCGATAGCATATGAACCTGCAGATTCATATCTTTATAGAGACCTTTCAAGAGTTTATTATAGTCAAGCAAAGTATTGGTTGCTCGATAAATCTCAGAAACAAGAAAAGATAAATATGGCAAAAACGCTTTTAAAGAAATCATTACTGCTGAACAGGTTCTGGCCAGATTTTTATATAGAATTAGCTGATATCCATATGTTTTCTAAGGAAGATAATATCGCAAAGACTTATATTGATAATGCCATTAGTATAGATAAAAATAATGGATTTTTTTATGATATCTTAGGTTTTTATTATTATAAGAATGATGATAAAGTTCTTGCAAAGAAATCTTTCTTAAGAGCTTTGGATATTGACAGCCATGATGCTTTAGCAAAATACTATCTCAATAATTTCTTGCAATAAATGAAATTCGATTTTCATATCCACTCTAAATTCTCCACAGATTCAAAGCTCGAACCTGAAGAAATAATAGAACACGCAGTTAGCATAGGCCTGGATGGTATTGCAATAACTGACCACAATACTATGGATGGCTTCTTAGCCGCATCTAAAATTAAGCAAGATAAGTTATGGATAGTTGCTGGCCAGGAGATATCTACCGAGATAGGGCATGTTATAGCCCTTTTCGCTGACGATTTCATTGAGGGCAGGATATTTCTAGATGTCATAGAGAATATCAAGAGTAAGAATGGATTGGCGGTTTTAGCTCATCCTTATAAATTCCCTAATTGTTTTTTGAGTGATGATGTTGTCGAGAAAGTGGATGCTATTGAGGTATTCAACTATAGGAATAATTTACCATTTCCTTTCTTAGAGAATTTTAAAGCTCGTAAATTAGCGGATAAATTTAATATTCCTGGCTTAGCCTCTAGTGATGCGCATATTATCGAAGATATAGGGAAGGCACTCAGCGTTGTAACTCAAGAAATAGATAAAACCAGTAATTTTGATTTAAAAAAAGCCATACTGGATAAGCAGATAGAAGTCCAAGGCAAAGAAATCTCTTTTTTAAAAACAGTAGAAAGAATTATCAATTTCAAATAATATTATGGAGCATGGTGTAATTTCTCAGATTGTTTTTTTTAGTATTCTTAGTTTTTGTTTGGCATTTTTTTATCCTAAATCTGGCCTCGCCTTACTGATCGTTTCAATATTAGTTGCTCCCAATATGGAATTAATGGAACTTGGTTCCAGGGTTCTTATCATTAGGATAAGCGATATTATTTTAGCTTTTTTACTTCTAGGTTGGCTTGCACGTTCAGCTATAAAAAGAGAAAATATGTTTTTGGGTTCACCCGTTAATATCCCCATATTATTATTTTCAATTTTAATGTGTGTATCTACTTATTTTGGTATATATAAAGGTTTAACCTCGCCAGCTGAAAGTTTGGTTTTTCTGGTAAAAAGAATACAATATTTTGTAATATTTTGGGTTACTTATAACAATTGTAAGACAATCAAACAGGTAAAGACCTATGTTATTTTTTTGTTGTTAGGCGTTTTGGCGGTAGATATCTATGCAATTTATCAAAGGTTGAGCGGTACGGTCACGGTTAATAGTACTTTTGGCGAAGGCCAGGCTAATGTGCTTGGCGGATTTCTGTTATTTATGCTTTTTATCATTATAGGGTTATTATTCATTAATAAGAAAGGTATTAGTTGGCCATTCTTAATAATTTTATTATTTACTACTATACCAGTTTACCTTTTTACTAATTCCAGAGCATCTTATTTAGCATTTTTCATTGCTTTTATATTAGCTACAATAATATTCAGAAAATATATATTATTGTCTGTGTTTTTATTATTTTTATATGTTCTCTTTTCCTTTTTGGTATTTATGCCTTACGATATCATACATGGTCTATATACGATAAGTTCACTTCAATTGATTGGTATGGATAGTTCTCTCCAGGCAAGGTTTATGGCGTGGAAGCTATATTGGCCTAATATAGTAGAAAACTTTTTTATTGGTCATGGCCTGGGATCTGTGCAATTAGGTTTCGTCGATAATCAGTATATTATGGAGTTGCTTGATACCGGCATACTGGGATTATTAACTTTGATATGGATTTTCGTTAGTTTGATTAAGGTGAGTCTATCAATTAGGAAAAGTAATGATTTATTTATTAGAGCGATTTCTTTTGGATTCTTTGGTGGCCTTCTAGGGTTGATAATACAGGCTATGACAATTACTAATTTCTATACGATAAAAACTATGGAACCATTTTGGTTTCTGGTAGGGTTGGTTGTTGCATTGTATAGGATCGATAAAGAAAGGGAAAAGTCGGTTTCCGAATAAATCAATGTTAAGTAAGATAAATATTAAGAAAGTCGCGCTTGGCTTGATTGGCCTAACATTAGTAAAGTCGCTATTTAGATTGATACTAGAGGTGAATATTGCTGCTAAATTTGGCGCAAGCGCATTAACCGATGCGTATATAATGTCTTTAGCCATACCGTCGTTTTTTGGTGATTTTTTTATTGGTGGCGTATTTGTTTTAATATTTATCCCCATATTTGTTGAGAAGTCACATAATAATTCTAAAGAAGATATAAGTGAATTCTTTAGTGATATTTTTAGCTTTGCTACCATATTGCTAGTAGTTCTTACCGTAGTATACATTCTTTTTATGGCTAAGATCATTTCTTTTATTGCTCCGGGATTCGATAGCTATAAAACGTTATTAACTATTAATTTATCAGGGATATCAGCGCCACTGTTAATATTCTTTGGCTATATTGTGATTTTGACAGCTGTGCTTAATTCCTTAGGGTATTTCTTTAGGCCTTTGTTAGTTTCTTTCATTTATCCAATTGGATTATTATTATTTTTAAATATTTTCTCCAAAAACTTTAGTGTTGCATCTTTAAATATCGGGGCATCGGTTGCAGCTATGTTACAGATATCACTGCTTTGGCATTTTTTAATTAAAGCAGGAATCAGGCCATATTTAAAGATTCCTAATATTTCGAAGGTACTTAGTCTAAGTAATTTTATTTATCTTATAGCCAGCGCTTTATCATTTCAGGTTTGCTATATCATAATAAGAATGCTTACTTCAAGAATTGATAGTGGTGTGTCTTACCTGAATTATTCAAGAAATTTGATAAACCTTCCGATTTATTTATTCGCGGCATCATTGGCTACTGTAATCTTGCCGGTATTCTCTTTGTATAATCTTAAGAATCCCGAGGGTGTAAGTGCTAAGTTTAATGATATATTTAAATGGGTGATGATCATTAGCGTGGTAGCTGGGTCAATACTTTTTATATTTAGCAAGCCGATTATTAAAGCCCTTTTATTTAGAGGTGAATTTGGAGTAAAAGACTATGAATATACAGCAAAGTTATTTTCATATTTTGCTTTATTCTTTTTTGCATTTGTAGGAAAAGAATTTATGGTAAGAGTAGTGTTGTCTTTAAGAAAGGTCAAGACTGTATTTAAGATAGATATAGCCATTGTTTTCTTGAATATCACACTAGCCTTTTGGTTAAATTCTATATTTGGCTTAAGCGGCATTGTGTTTTCTATATGTATTGCTTATGCTGTTGGTTTTGCGCTTTACTATATAAATCTTAAACGATATTTTAAAAATGCTAAAGCTTAATACGGAGATGCCTGATCTTATCTGTCCATTATGTAGGGATAAAATTTATGCTAGTAACAAATTTGTTTGTAATACTTGCAATAAGAATTTTCTAAGTAACAATGGGATTCTTGATTTTAGATACTCAAATGCAAGTTTGAATCCAAATCGGAATTGGAAAATAGGTGAATTTGATAAAGGATATAAAGACAGGGGGGATGTCAAAGATCACTTTGATTTAGCAAGGATCAATCACATACCAAGAGCGGTTGAGGAGTATCGCTATTCTTTAGTTAAAAATAGATTACTAGATTGGATCAATGTTGAGGAAGGCGCTAGGATTCTTGATTTAGGCTGTGGTTCTGGTTGGTTTATCCGCGATATGCAGTACAAGCTAAAAGGCAAAAGGAATATCAAGTATTTTGCTTTAGATGCTTCAACAGTTAATTTGAATTACCTTGAAAATAAGAGGTTAGAGAATACTATTGGTATTTTAGGTTTTGCAGAGAATCTGCCTTTTCCCAGTGGTTATTTTGATGCAATAGTTTGTAGCGATGCTCTTGAGCATTTGTTCAATCCTAAAGAAGCCCTTAAAGAGATGGAAAGAGTACTTAAGCCTGGTGGCCAGCTATTAATCTCGACACCTTCGAAATTACCATTTCTTCTGTGGGGGGCAATTATCTGTGTGCCTAGATTTGTGAAAAGATTATTGCTGAATAATAGAAGCAAGGGTGCCTATGACGCTCCGTTGTATAGCAGTAAGCTGAAATCGCTGCTAAGTAATAGCGGGCTACAGATTAATAATTTTAAAAATAGTGTCTTGCTTATCCCTGAATTCTACTATCAATTTTTGCCAGATAAACTTGTGTCTTTAAGTATCAAGTTTGCTAATCTGTTCGAGATAAAATATGATAGTTTAAATTTTCTAAGATTGTATACTTTAGTAGAGGCGCACAAACTGTGAAAGTATCTGTTATTATCCCATCACTAAAATGTAACAATAATCCAAATTTAGCTAAACTTTTATTTCAATTTGATAGCCAGGTATCTAGGGACTTTGAGATAGTGGTTGTTGAAGGTATCTCACCTAATGGGAAGGCTAGAAACGAAGGTGCAAAAAGAGCTAAAGGAGAGATCCTAATTTTTATAGATGACGATGCTCGCCTTGGGAATGACTTTGTTATTGAGAATATAGTTAATTGTTTTAAAGAAGATCCCAAGATTGGGATAGTCGGGACGTCGAAGTTGATTTATAAAGATTCCAATAGTTTTCAGAATAGATTGATAAAAGAATTGAAAGATTATCAAACGCCGATATTGAACAATACAACTGATTCATTGCTTGCGGAACATCTGTGTTTAGCGATTCCTCGTGAGCTGTATTTACGATACGAAGGAGAGAAAGAGGATATTGTTAGTGGTACAGATTCAGAACTAAAATATCGCATAAAAGAAGCAGGTTATAGAATAGTCATTGCAAAGAATACGTGGCTGCATCATCCCGCGCCTAGAAATTGGTTAGAACTTATTAAAGTAGGATACTTTAAGGGTGTGAACTTAGGCATAATGCGTAACCGTTTCCCGCATCTTCTATTTGATATGTCTAATGGCAACGATCTAGTAGTTAAGAAAGATAAAAATCTGCTGAAAAGAGTAATTGTATTATTTGGCAGGTATTTAAAAAGTTTAATCACTTTTAATTTTATTGAATTTATTTATCTAAATAGTTACTTGTTAGGCAATGCAGTAGGTTCATTTACAAGGTTAGATAAGGCAGGCAATATCAAGAGCCAGTCCTCTAAAATATTAATTTTAAAACTTGGTGGGATTGGAGATATCCTGGCTGTATCAGATAGTATTTTACAGATTAGGGAGCAGTTTAAAGATAGCTATATCGTTTTGATTACTGAGAAAATACCAGCAGAGTTATTTAGTAGACAGTCAGTAGCTAACGAGATTGTCACTTTTGATGAGTTTTCTAGATGCCTGAGCATAAAGAGATTCTTCACTTTGCCAGTTTTAAAATCATTTTTTAGTTTGGCAAGGTACTTTCATAGCAATAAGTTTGATTATTTTATAGAACTGCATAGTCTTTATAACAAAACGAGTTTTATAAAGCCCATGATAATCGGTTTCTTAAGTAAAGCGAGAATAAGGATAGGCCCAAATACTAGTAATCGTGGGTTTTTTCTTAACCATAAAATTAAAGATGAAAGATTTGTTTTCTTGCCTTTTTCTCATCGCCATAGAAGGATATTCAAGCATATGGGAATAGATAAGACAGGAAGTGATTTTAATATCCAGATAACCAATAAGGTATCCATTAAAATTAATAGCTTGTTGTTTGATTTTGATATCAAGAAGGAGGATTTTGTTTTATTGGTCCATCCCGGGGGGAACATAGAGAATCGTCAAGATAAGTTGTGGCCAATAACTAATTTTATAGAAATTGCTCAGAAGCTGGCCGATGAGGAAAAGATTAAAGTAGTTTTTGTTTTCGGGCCCAGTGAATCAAGCCTTATAGCACAATATGCAAATGAATTTAAGAATGGATTAGTTGCCTTGTCTAATTTATCATTAATGGAGCTTGCAGCTTTGATAAAGAGATCAAATTTGCTATTAAGCAATGATTCAGGACCGATGCACATGGGGGTGAAGTTAGGCGTTAATACTATAGGGATATTTGGGCCAGGTGATTTTCAGTCTTACGGTGCTTATTCCAGTGATAATTTTATTCCGGTGAGAAAAAGCATAGATTGCTGGCCTTGCGTTGACTCGCGTTGTTCGAGAAAGAAGTGTCTAGACTTGGTTACAAAAGAAGAGATAAAACAATTAGCCAAGCAGTATATACGTGTTTCTAATAAAGAGAAAGCTTCATGCCCAAAGTAGTTATACTAGATGCTAATTCTAGGGTTTCCTTAACGATAGTAAGAGCCTTAGGTCTAAAGGGCTTAAATGTTGTTGTGGTTGGTGTAGACGGATGGCGTAACTTTTGCTTTAAATCTAAGTACTCAAAGAAAAATTATACCTTTGTCGATTATCGTAGTAATCCAGAAGGATATCTAGATTCTTTGATATCAATATTAAATAAAGATGACGTAGTTATTCCTGTATCTATCAATACTATTTTGTTTATATCAAAGCATCAAGAAAGATTAAGAGGAGTTGCAAAGTTCTTATTACCAGATGTAGATAAAATAGATTTAGTAAATAATAAAGCGAATTTAGCTAATTTGGCGAAAGAATTAGATATCCCTCATCCAAGGACATTTATATTGAGTTCTTTAGATGAGCTGAGTAAGTTAAATGGTTATTTGAATTATCCTCTTATCATTAAATTTAGAGTTGATCAAGGTCTGTATTTTTATCCACGGAAGCGATATAAAATAGTAGAAAATAAAGAACAGCTGATAAAATCTTACAAAGAGATGGCTGCTTGTCAGGAGCTACCTGTCATTCAAGAAGTTGTCAATGGTGATAGCTACGCTGTATCTATGCTGGTTGATGCTGATTCTAATATCAAAGCTAGTTTTATGCACAAAAGAATAAGGACCTATCCATACAGAGGTGGCCCGAGCTCGTTATGTGAAAGTTGTTATAAAAAAGAGTTGGTAGATTGCGCTAAGAAGATAGTTAATTCTATTAAATGGAAAGGAATAATTAATTTTGAGTTTAAATATGACGAAGTGAGCGGAAAATTCTATTTAATTGAAATTAATCCAAGATTCTGGGGGTCTTTGTCGCTTGCAATAGAGAGCGATATCAACTTTCCTTATTTGCTATATTTAATCTTAGCCGGTAAGCAATTTGATTCAAATATGGACTATCAATTAAATAAGAGGATGAGATTTTTAGTGCAGGATATGTTGTCAGCTACTGAAGGAATCATTGCGCATGGAGATTTAAAGTGTTTCTGCAGGTTCGTAAAGGATATATTCTCTCCGAGTATTCGTGAAGGAACATTACAGATAAATGATATCAAGGGTTCGCTAGCGTATCTTAAGAGTAAGATTTTATGAAAAAAATAAAATTATTATATGCGATAACAGGTTTTGAAGTTGGTGGGGCTAAGTATGTTGTTACGCAACTTATAAAGAACATTGATAGGAATATTTTTGACATTTACTTATTAACTAATTATAGTAATAATTCGAATAACCATATTGGCCAGCTAGATATTAAAATAAAAAAGCTACCATTTCTAGTTAGGAATATAAACCCATTATTAGATTTAATAGCTTTAATTTCTATATATACTTATTTACGAAAAGAAAAGTTTGATATAATCCATACTCATACTTCTAAGGCTGGATTTTTGGTGCGTGTTGCAGCGAGATTGTTAAAGACAAAAGTTATAGTACATACTCCGCATGGCCATCTATACCAGAGTGATTCTAAGATTCAGGGAGTCGCAAAGTTGAAAACGTTTTTTAAGATAATCGAAACCTGGATTAATAAGTTTACTGATAAAATAGTATGTATTAGCAAAGATGAATTAGAAGTGTATGTTGCACTTCGTATAGCAAAAAGAGATAAATTAGAACTTATTTATAATGGATTAGACACAAATAATTATAAAATCCAACCTAGAGGAGAGGATGGTTTAATTAATATCGGTACTATTTCAAGATTAGTCCCAGAAAAAGGGTTGGAATACTTTATTGATATGGTAGAATTATTAGCTGGTAGTACTTATAAATTTAGGATAGTTGGCTATGGTAACCAAGAGAAGTTTCTAAAGCAGTACGCAAAAGCCAAAAGAATATTTGATAAAATCGAATTTATAATTCCTTCAAATGGGGCTATAGATCAATTAAAAGACTTGGATATTTTTGTTTCGACTTCTTTGTATGAAGGCCTAGGTATATCCATAATGGAGGCAATGGCAGCAGGAAAGCCAGTTATCGCGACAAAAACTGGTGGCGTCCCAGAGTTGATACGTGATGGTGTTGATGGTCTGTTAGCACCAACGCATGATGCACAAGCTTTGAAAGAACATGTTGAATTGCTTGTTAAGGACAGAGATTTAGCTTTGGAGATGGCTAGCTCTGCAAGAAAAAGAGTTGAAGAACAATTCAGTCTAGACAAGATGGTTTCTCGCACTCAGGCCCTATATTTGGAGTTATTAAATTAATTATGAAAAACTTCTTTAAAGATCAGAGATTGTTGGTGATATCTCCACACTCAGACGATGATATCTTTGGATGTGGAGGTACAATAGCCAGAGTTAAAGCAGAGGGCGGCGAGGCATTTGTCATGTTGTTATCTGTTGGTGATTTAAAACAACCGTTGGCTAAACCTGCATTGGTGACTAAGGAAAAGCGTATCCAGGAATTTAAGAAAGCGATAAATTATTTGCATGTGGATGATTTTGATATTATTTATAAGGATGATTATCTACATTTGAGGCTTGATACAGTGCCAAAACGCGAATTGATTTATACTATTGAATCAAAAAGTAAAGTTTCTATTAAAAAGATTAAACCTACTATTATTGCTCTACCCTGGATTTCGTATAATCAAGACCATGAAGCTGTATTTAGAGCTGGGTTTGCAGCTTGTAGGCCGCA